>Ga0210392_10000022_pt1 | contig 156010 bp, 128 predicted proteins | sample IncBWC30OmetaG_FD_161057 | JGI IMG/M metagenome (GOLD analysis project Ga0210392, IMG submission 161057) | Forest soil microbial communities from Barre Woods Harvard Forest LTER site, Petersham, Massachusetts, United States - Inc-BW-C-30-O ... | reverse complement strand
TGGAAGGAGCCGGGCTTGACGGGGAGAGCTTGGCCGGGGGGAGGTTCGGAGGTGGTGTCGGCGGCGGCGGCGACGGCGGCGCTGGGCCGGGTGGCGGGAGGCGGGGTGAAGCGGCGGAGAGTGTGGTTGAGCTCGTCGGTGGAGAGGATGACGGAGTGGACGTACTCGACTTCGGTCTTGGTGGTGGGCCCTTTGACGGCGGTGAGTTTGAGCGCGCCGAACTTGGGCATGATGTAGATGAAGCCGGCGAGGGTGTAGGTGCCGATGCCGGCCTTCCTGCGGTAGGAGTCCCAGTCGTTGGCCTTGGCGACGGCGGCGATCTCGGTGGTGAGCTGCTGGAGGTCGGCGTTATCGACGTCGGTGGGCTCATGTTTCCGGTGCAGGATGGTGACCGCATAGGCGACGCGGGGGATGAGGCGGTGGACCGAAAAGCGGTAGTCGGAGACGTTGACGCGGTGGTGGTGGGTATTCGTGAAGTCTTCCTGGAGGCCATAGGTCTGGTAGAAGGCGAGGGCTAGTTGCTTGGTGGAAATTTCCAGACCGACGTGGCGAAGGTAGTGGACGGGAGCAAAGCGATGGTGGGCGATCTCATTAATGTCGAAGCCGAATTCGGTCTGAACATGCTGGTGTTCGCCTTCGGCGTAGTTGACGGAGGGGCCGTACTTGGCGCCGAGCTTGGGGAACTCGATGGGGACGGCGAGGTTGGTGGCCTGGGAGTGGCCGACGCTGTCGCCGATGTAGTGGGAGAGAGCACCGACGGCGAAGGCGAGCTCGTCGGCGTTGCCGGCGTTGCGGAAGAGGTTCACGACAAAATCACCAGACCGGACATAGTGGGTGAGGTCCGAGAAGAACTGGTCGCCGAAGGGATAGTAGCCGATGTCCTGGATGACGCAGCCGCCGTAGGCGTAGGCGCGGGCGTGCTCGATCTCAGCGGGGGTGAGGGTAGGGTAGCGGCTCTTGAGCAGAGGGACGATGGAGCTGTCCCAGGTGAGATCGATGAGCTGCTCGTGGGTGAGCAGAGAATAGGCGTGAGCGGGACGGACGCCGCCGAGAAAATACACGAAGATGGCGAAGGCGGATAGACGGCGTACAAGGTTCATGAAAGGTTGGATGACCCCTTTGGGTGGGATGAGAGAAACGGGCCGCGGTGATGCCCCGGGTGCGGAATAAGATGAGGCGTGAGGGGCTCAGTTGCCGGCCGGCGCGGGTGCGGACTGGGTGTTGAGAGGCTGTTTGCCGGGGGTCGGAGGGGCCTGATTGTTGAGGATCTGGCGGATGTCGCCGCGAAGGTCGCCGATGGCGCCGGAGTAGCGATTGTGGATGAGGCCGTCGCGGTCGAGGATGATGTAGGTGGGGAAACCGCTGACGTGGAAGAGGGATTGGAGCTGGCGGTTGGCGTCCTGCACCTGCACGCCTTGCAGGTGGTGGGACTGGACGTAGGTTGACCAGATCGTGGGGGCGTCGCCGACGTTGACTTCGAGGAGGACGAAGGATTTGGGGTCGAAGCTGTCGAGCATGGACTGCACGTAGCCGGAGTCGCGGACGCAGAAGCGGCACCAGGATCCCCAGAAGTCGATGAGGACGACTTTGCCGGCGAGGGCGTCGAGGGAGACGGGCTGGCCGTCCAGGTTGGTGGCTTTGAAGGAGGGTGCGGGCTCGAGGCGGCCGAGGTCGGCGTTTTGCGAGAGCTTGAGGGCGCGCGTGCACTCGGTGGAGCTGGTGCCGGGGATGGCGGCGCAGGCGACGAATTCGCGGCTGGCATCTTCGTCGCGATGCAGCGCGGCGAGGACGTGGGCGTGGAGCATGCGCAGAGGCTCGTCGGTGGGGTCGTCGGCGGAGGCGCGCTGGAGAGCCGCTTCGCTTTTCTGGAGAGATTGCTCGGCGCGTTTGGGGTTCTTCTCGTAGGCGCCGCCGCCGGTGGTGTAGGCGGACCACTGGCGGTAGTAGACCTCGGCGGCGAGCATCTCGGCGCGAGCTTTGGTGGTGGCGTCGGTGGCGGCGGCGAGCATCTTCGCGTCGGTGGCGAGGGCGGCTTTGTCGTCGCCCATGGAGGACTGGACGCGGATGATGGCTTCGTAGCAGAGGGGTGAGTTGGGGGATTGGCGCAGCGCGGTCTGGAAGCGGTCGAGCGCGATGTCGAGCTGGTCCTGCTGCTCGGCTTCGATGCCTTGCTGGTAGGCGGGAGGAGGCGTGGATTGCGCGTGGACGGCAGGGAGGGAAGCGAAGCAGGCGAGGGCGAAGATTTGAGCGGTGCGGCTCATCGGGTGCGCTCCGAAAGAAGGTGGAAGGTATGGAGCACTATCGGATATTTTGCGCTGCGATGCAAGTGGGGGTATTGGTCTGGTGTCTAGAAACGGTCCTGGGCTTTGTACCAGCGGAAGAGGGCGAAGAACCAGGTGAGGGTGGCGCCGAGGATGGCTCCTTCGATGGCGCCGGGGAGCTGGTTCCACGCTAGGTGTCCGTGCAGAACAACTTCGAGGATCACGTCGAGGACGGTGTAGACCGCGAGCCAGGTGAAGAAGAATCCCCAGGATGGTTTGGTCTTCATGGCGCGCCTCGGAGGTTAGACCGTCGTCGTGAGGGATCGTAGACGTGCGTTAGAGCAATAGCAAAGGGCACGGCCGAAGCCATGCCCTCTGAGTGGTGCGGGTTCGAGAACTTAGTGGGCGGCCCACTCGATTTTGCTGAGGTCGATGCCTTCTTTGACCATCTCGTAGAGGGGGCTTAGCTCGCGGAGCTTGACGACGACTTCGATGATCTTGTCGGCAACGTAATCGACTTCGGCCTTGTTGTTGAAGCGGCCGAGGCCGAAGCGGATGGAGCTGTGGGCTACGTCGTCGCCGAGGCCGAGAGCCTTGAGAACGTAGCTGGGCTCGAGGGTGGCGGAGGTGCAGGCGCTGCCGGAGCTGACTGCGATGTCGTTGATGCCCATCAGGAGCGACTCGCCTTCAACATAGATGAAGCTCATGTTGAGGTTGCCGGGGAGATGGTGCTCCATGTTGCCGTTGACCTGGGTGTAGTCGAGCGCGGTCTCCAGCTTGTGCTTGAGGTAGTCGCGAAGTTCGACTTCACGCTTGGCTTCGACGGCCATCTCGTCTGCGCAGATCTCGCAGGCCTTGCCGAGGCCGACGATGCCGGGGACGTTGAGGGTGCCGGAACGCATGCCGCGCTCGTGGCCTCCGCCGTTGATCTGCTCGGAGATCTGGACGCGCGGGTTGCGACGGCGGACGTAGAGTGCGCCGACGCCTTTCGGGCCATAGATTTTGTGGCCGCTGATGGACATGAGGTCGATGTTGTCGGTGAGGACGTTGACGGGGATCTTGCCTACGGCCTGGACGGCGTCGCAATGGAACAGGATGCCCTTCTCGTGGCAGAGCTTGCCGATGGCCTGGACGGGCTGGATGACGCCGATTTCGTTGTTGGCGTACATGATCGAGACGAGGATGGTCTTGTCGGGGCCTTCGGTGACGATGGCGCGCTCGAGGTCTTCGATGTCGATGAGGCCGTCGGCGAGGACTGGCAAGTAGGTGACACGGTAGCCGGACTTCTCCAGACGCTTGCAGGTGTCGAGGGTGGCTTTGTGCTCGGTGACCTGGGTGATGATGTGGTTGCCGCGCTCGCGATACATCTCGGCCGCGCCCTTGATGGCGAGGTTGGTGGCTTCGGTGGCGCCGGAGGTGAAGATGATTTCCTTGGCGGTGGAACCGATGAGGCGGGCGATCTGTTCGCGCGCTTTCTCGACACCCTGCTCTGCTTCCCAGCCGAAGGAGTGATTACGCGACGCGGCGTTGCCGAAGATGCCGGTGAGGTAGGGCATCATGGCCTCGAGCACGCGGGGATCGAGCGGCGTGGTCGCGTGGTTGTCCATGTAAATGGGAAGCTTGACGCCCTCGGGGAGAGGGTGGTGGGACTGGGTGACGTTGATTCCGAGAGTTTCAGCCATTTGATTACTCCTAAAGTGTCGCGTGAGACGCGTTGTCAGTTCTTAGTTGTCAGTTCTCAGTTGAGGACTGGTTGCTAGCGTTCGATGCTTACGAGGCCGCCGGCCATGGGTGCGGGGAGGTGGTCGACGGGCTCGGTGAGGTCGGCGATGCTGATGCCGGAGAGAAGACTGGTGATGCTGTCGTTGACTTTGCGCAACGGCTCTTTGATGGTGCAATGACCCGCGAGGTCGCAGGTTCCGTGAATCGTAATGCAGCTGGTGATGAAAAGCGGGCCGTCGATGGCGCGGATGACTTCGAAGGTGGAGATGTCGGCCGCTGGGCGGGCGAGGGCGTAACCGCCGTTGGTGCCGGCGTGGGAGACGAGCAGGCCGGCGCGGGCGAGGGTCTGGAGAATTTTGGCGAGGAGCTGCGGAGGGATGTGGTAGGCCTCGGCGATGTCCTTTGCGGAGCGGGCCCCGGAGAGGTGGAGGTCGGCACCGGCTTTGTCGGCGAGCTCGGCCTGCTCGGCGAGATATTTGAGGGCCATGAGGCCGTAGTCCGCTTTTTTGGTGAGCCTGAGCATGGGGTGAGGGCGAAGAGCGCGGCGTTGCTGCGCGGGAGGTACGCAGAAGCGCGGACTTTCGCCATGATTAGTGTACGAAATCGTGGCGCGGGAAGCAAGACCAAAACGGTCGTAGATCGAACCTGCAGATTTCGTAGGAGAAATGGGCTACGATGGCATACGAGAGGAGACAGGGGTTGACGCTGGGAGCACGCGGCGGGGCGATGTAATCAACGCGATGGAAAAGTCTGCTCGTACCGTTCCGCAATCACAAAGCTTCCGAACTCCGAAGGAGCTTCGGGCCTGGTTCGCGACGCATCACGCCACGTCCAGCTGTCTGCTATTGCAGATCCACAAAAAGGGGTCTGGTCTTGAGTCCGTCAGTTATGCCGAAGCGCTCGACGAGGCGTTATGCTTCGGATGGATTGATGGGCAGAAGCTTCCATTGGACGAGCGATCATGGGTGCAGAGATTCACCCCGCGAAAGCCTAAAAGTGGCTGGTCGAAGAGGAATACTGAACACGTGGAGCGGCTTATCGGCGGAAATCTTATGACACCTGCTGGTCTGAAGGAAGTTGACGCTGCCAAAGCCGATGGGCGTTGGACTGCCTCATACGACTCGCCTGCTAACGCAACCCTCCCTCCTGAGTTCACGGAGGAACTTGCTCGCAATCCGAAGGCGAAACTGGTCTTCTCGACACTCAACAAAACCAACCTCTATGCGATCACGTACCGGTTGCAGACGGCAAAGCTGCCGGAGACAAAGAGAAAGAGAATGAAATCGATCATTGAGATGCTCGCGCGGGGTGAGACATTTCATTGACATCGAAGCGTCACCTTGAAGCCATGCACTGTTTTCTCACGCACTTTCACAACTCCCGGGCGCTACGTCCCACGGTTTTCGAGCGTTTGTGACTGCCTTTCGACAATTTCGCGCTGCACCTAACCTGCTGACGATGCTGCGGCTGTTTGTGCTGCCGTTCCTGGTGATTACGATCCTGAACGGGCACTGGCGGCTGGCGTTTGCGCTGCTGTGGGTGGCGGGCGTGAGCGATGGCCTGGACGGGTTGCTGGCGAGGGTGCTCCAGCAGAAGACGACGCTGGGGCAGTATCTGGATCCGATTGCGGACAAGTTATTGCTGAGCACGATGTTTTTGGTGCTGACGCATGTGGGGGTGATTCCGAGGTTTGTGACGGTGCTGGTGTTGAGCCGTGACATTGGGATCCTGCTGATTGCGACGCTGCTGTTCGCGACCAATACGCTGCGGAACTTTCAGCCGAGCAAGCTGGGCAAGTTCAATACGCTGGTGCAGATCCTGGGGGTGCTGACGGTGATGACGTGCGAGGTGCTTCCGCGGTCGGGGCTGGGGGAGTTGCGGGCGGTGCTGCTGTGGACGATTGCGGTGCTGGCGCCGGTGTCGGCTGCGGAGTATGCGTGGATTGTGATTCGGCGGGTGAGCGAGCCGGTGCAAGTGGCGGCGGGGCGGTAGGTGCTCAAAACCTCGTTTTTCGCGCACCTGCGCCTGCTACCGAGGACAATCTGGAGGAACGTACTTTTCACCATCGTTGGCGGGAACCAAAGTTGTGCCGCCATAGCCGTCATGTTGGACAATTTCGCGATTTTCATCGTTCAACATGATGCCGTCGATTGATCGAACGTTGTAGGAGCGCTCTCTCCCGAAATCGCTGAACACGTTGTATTGCACTTGGACTTCATTTACGTGCGACGCGGCGAGTTTCGCCATCAGTGGCTCGTAGAAAACGGCGTCGTAGCAATAGCCTTCGCCTCTCTTAACGAAGACTAAGACTGGTGGCTTGCCCTGAGCATCGCGCTGCGTGTTGTCCGCCCATGGTGTCTTTCCATCCAACGAATAGCTCATTTGCAAGGTTCGAATTTGCACCCTGTCTGTAAACCGTCTGTCGGTTGCGAAGCTAAGAGCGATCAGCACGAAGGAGAGTGTGCTCCAAAAGACGGCAAGCCCGGTTGCGCGGATCACGGTGATACACATACTGAGCGCGACGAGCAGGGCGAGGGCCATCAAGATGGCTGTCCAGCGTTGACCACGCCAATCCCAAATTCGCGTGGAGACTAGAAGGACAACAAACGTCAAAAGAGGCGGCAAGGAGGAAGATGCCCCGCGCGACGGATTGTTCCAGAGAAAAACCGAGAGAAATAGTAACGCCGCACACGGAAAATACCAGAAGCTAGGCGCTCCGAGTGCGATCGCCATCCATGCCACGATGCTAAACAGCAGGAGGTAAATGGAACAAGTAATGACAAACCAGCGCGGAGCTTGTCGCGTCCTGCTCATGTTCTCTATCTCCCAAGCGTTGGCTGCATTGCGGCGATCCTTGGTGCATCAAGTCAGCGCGGTATCGGATCAGTGTAGTGCAATGAAAGTCATCGTTTTGACCAAGTTCAAGGAACTCCGCCAAAATGGTCGGCTCATGCTGGTGGTAAAGGTTGCGGTGGGGGTGGGGGGTCGGGTACACTGATAAGACGCACCAGAGGCGCGTAGCTCAGTTGGTTAGAGCGCTACCTTGACACGGTAGAGGTCAGCGGTTCGAATCCGCTCGTGCCTACCACTCACCCCACAGCAGTTTGGGTAATCGAGACCGGGCAAGGGGCCGTGCAAAGGGTCCAGGCGAAGGTTATTGAAGCGGGTGGAGTTCTCTGGAAGTTAGCGTCAAGTTTGATGTTTTGGAGTGATGTCATGGCACAGGTATGTGAGCTTTGCGGCAAAGGTCCGCAGTTCGGCAACAACATTTCGCACGCGCACAACGTAACCCGTCGGCGCTGGAACCCGAATCTTCAGTCGGTGAAGGCTGCTGCGCCCTCGGGCGGCGGCACCAAGCGCGTGAAGGTTTGCACCAGCTGCATTAAGAGCGGCAAGGTTGTTAAGGGCTAAGAGCAGTTCTTAGTTGTCCGTTCTCAGTTCTCAGTTGTTCGAATAAAGAATGACGAAGCCCCGGCGGTGGATGCCGCTGGGGCTTTTTGTGCTTGTGTGAGCTTGGAATTGGGTTTCGTGTTTGCCGCGGGCTGACGCCCGCTGCCACTCCGGTTGTCGCGGGCCAGGGCCGCGGCTATTTGTCCTCGAATTTGAGGGACGCGGAGTTGATGCAGAAGCGCTGGCCGGTGGGGTTGGGGCCGTCGGGGAAGACGTGGCCTAGGTGGCCGCCGCAGGTGGCGCAGGTGACTTCGACGCGGTGCATGCCGAGGGTGCTGTCGTCGTGGAGCTCGACGGCGTCGGGGGTGATGGGTTCGAAGAAGCTGGGCCAGCCGGAGCCGGATTCGAACTTGGTGCCGGACTTGAAGAGGGGGGCGTCGCAGGCGGCGCAGTGATAGAAGCCGTCGGCGTGGTTGTTGACCAGGGCGCCGGTGAAGGGGCGCTCGGTGCCTTTTTCGCGGAGGATGTGGTACTGCTCAGGGGTGAGCTCGGCGCGCCATTCGGCGTCGGTTTTTTGAAGTTTGGTGGGCATGGGATGCTCCTTGGAGGTGCTGAGGATTAGACGCGTGAGGCGGGTGCAGGATGCGGGGGCGCGGGCTGGAGCGAACGTGGGGTGATGGCGGGGAACCGCAGGCTAAAGCCCGCTGCTACTCCGGTGGTGGCGACTGCGTTTGCCGCTGGGGTTAGGGGGTGATGGCGATGCACTCGATTTCGACGAGGGCGTTTTTGGGGAGGCCGGCGACCTGGACGGTGGAGCGGGCGGGCGCGGTGATGCCTTCGGGGGCGAAGTACTGGGCGTAGAGGGTGTTCATGGCGGCGAAGTCGGCCATGTCTTTGAGGAAGACGGTGGTTTTGACGACGTGGGCGAAGTCGAGGCCGGCGGCGGCGAGGACAGCCTTGAGGTTTTCGAGGACGCGGGTGGTCTGGGCCTCGATGCCACCGGGGACCAGGGCGCCGGTGGCGGGGTCGAGGGCGACCTGGCCAGAGGTGTAGAGGACGTTGCCGATGTGGACGGCCTGGGAGTAAGGGCCGATGGCGGCGGGCGCGGCGGTGGTGGCGATGGCGGACTTGGTGGGATGGTCGAGAGGCATAGGGTGGATTGTGCGCCAGCAGCCAACGCCAACGCAAGTGTCCCGCAGTCCCGCGGTCCTGCGCGGACGGCGAGGGTGGATGAACGATGAGGACGGAAAGAGCGAGGGCGAGGATTTCTCCTCGCCCTTGCGGATGATGCGGTTGGGTGCGGGTTAGCGGCCGCGGTTGCTTCCGCCGCCACCGCTGCTGCGGCGACCAGCGGGACGGCCGGCGTTGCTGCCGTGGGGACGGCTGCTGCCGCCGCCGGAGCGACCGCCGCTGGGGCGTCCACCGGAGCCAGAGCGGGATCCGCCGAAGCCTCCGCGTGAGCGCTGGGGTGCGGCGTTCGCGTTGGGGGCATTCTCGTTGACGGAGCCGTCGGCGTTCTTCCAGCTGCGGGTTTCCATCTGCAGGAGGTCGTTGACTCCGCCGGACTGGTTGAAGTCGATGGGCTTGTTGCGCTCTTCCTTGGCAAGGTTTTTGTCGGCCTCGTTCCAGGCGAACTTGATCTTCAGCTCACGCTCGAGCTTGCGGGCATCGCCCTTCTCGAGTGGCGTGATGAAGGTGCTGGCAATCCCCTTCTTGCCGGCGCGACCGGTGCGGCCGATGCGGTGAACGAAATCATCCGAGCCATTGGGCAGGTCGTAGTTGACGACGTGTGCGATGTTGGAGATGTCGATGCCGCGAGCAGCGACGTCGGTTGCAACCAGGACGCGGCTGCGGCCGGTGGCGAAGCTCTTGAGGGCGGCGGAGCGCTGCGACTGCGAGCGATCGCCGTGGATGATCTCGACTTCGTGGCCGAGCTTCTCAAGCTTGCGACCGATACGATCGGCACCGTGCTTGGTGCGCGAGAAGACGAGGTAAGTGCCGTCTTCTTCGTTGAGCATTTTGTCGAGCTGCGAGAGCTTCTGGTCCTGCATGACGGTATAGACGCGGAGCTCTACGCTGTCGACGGGATGCGAGGTGATGCCGATCTCTACGCGGACGGGATTCTGCACGTAGTCCTTGACGATCTCGCGGATGTTCGCATCAAGGGTCGCGGAATAGCACATGGTCTGGCGATCTTTGGGGAGCGACGCGACGATGCGCTTGATGGCCGGGAGGAAGCCCATGTCCAGCATGCGATCGACTTCGTCGAGGACGAGCATGTCGACGTCCTTGAGGTTGATGGCGCGGCGACGGAGGAAGTCTTCGAGGCGGCCGGGGGTAGCGACGATGAGGCGCGGGCCACGGCTGATCTGCTCGATCTGGGTGTTCTCAGAGAGGCCGCCGCAGACCAGCACAGCGTCGGTCTTGAGCGTCGGGCAGATCTTGTGGAACTGATCGAGCACCTGCATGGCGAGCTCGCGGGTGGGGAGAAGGATGAGCGAGAGGACAGGGGTCTTCTTGCCGCGGGTGGAGGGAACCGAGATCTCCTCGAGGCGCTCTATCATCGGAATCAGAAAGCTAAGGGTCTTGCCGGTGCCGGTCGAGGCAGTGGCGAGGATGTCGTCGCCTTCGAGCGCGGGCGGGATGGCTCCAGCCTGCACGGGCGTGGGGGTAACGAAGCCGGCGGCGCTGAGGCGGGACTTGAGGGAGTCGGAGATCTGGAAGTCCTGGAAGGTGATGGACGTGGAGGTCTCGTCGGTGGCGGTGATGTTGCGGGAGATCTGAAGCGGTTCCGGGTTCAGAATGGAATCAAGAGTAAGGGTAGACAAGGTTTTCCTTTGCAATGGGTGAAGAAGAAGGCGAATGAATGCAGTGACGCGTACGGTTGGCGGGCGCACGAGGTGCGACGAGCAAACGGTTGCGTGGATTCCTGTTTCAGCATTGCTTGGTTCTGGTTGCCCAGATGCCCAACGGGGCGCGATAAGCATTGCTGCTGCACGGCGAGGCTGATCCTGTGATCGGCCTGCTAGCCAGAGCAACCAACGCTTAAGGTTCGGGCGGTGGGTGGGGTATGTGGCGCTCGCGGTCTCTGGCCAGACTCGAATCCATTTGGAGTCATCTGCCCGCGGTGCCCTGCGTGAATCAATTCAACGCAACCCCAGTATAGCACAACAGCCTTGATTCATGCGCATTTCGTAGAAAGGGGGTTCCTGCGCAGATGCTATGCTGCCGGAATGTTCCCGTTGCTGGAGACCGAGAGGCTGGTATTACGGCCGCTGCAGTTGGACGATGCGCCGCGGATCCAGGAGTTGTTTCCGCAGTGGGAGATTGTGCGGCTGCTGAATGCGATCGTGCCCTGGCCGTTTCCTGAGGACGGCGCGCTGACGCATATTCGGGACACGGCGCTGCCGCTGATTGAGCGCGGTGCGTCGTGGGACTGGACGCTGCGGCTGAAGACGGAGCCGGAGACGATCATCGGCAGGATCGGGCTGTACCTGGGCGAGGACAATCGCGGATTCTGGATAGGTTTGCCGTGGCAGGGCAAGGGGCTGATGACAGAGGCAGTGATTGCGGTGACGGATTACTGGTTCGAGGTGCTGGGGTTTCCGGTGCTGCGGGTGCCGAAGGCGGTGGAGAATGTCGGGTCGCGGCGAATCTCGGAGAAGACGGGGATGCGGGTGGTGGAGGTGACGGAGAGGGAGTATGTGTCGGGGCGGATGCAGTCGGAGGTGTGGGAGGTGACGGCGGAGGAGTGGCGGGCGTGGCGACGGAAATGAAGGCGGCGTAGATGAAAAGCCCTGCGCGGATAGGCTTCCTCGCGCGCAGGGCTTGAGTGAGTGGGTTGACGACTACCTGCCGTGGCCGCCGTGGCCGCCGCCATGGGGGGCTTCGCTGTAGTGACCATGGCCGTCGCTCATGTGCGAGGCGTGGAACTCCTGGTGGTTTGCTGGGGGCGCATAGTGGGCGCCGCGTGCGGGGTAGCTGCCCTTGTAACCCCAGCGCGGGTCATAGGAACGATCGACGGGGCCGCGGAAGTCGTGAGGGCCGTGGAACCAGGGGCCGGCACCGATGAAGACGCCGCCATTGAACCATTCGGGGCCGTAGTAGCCGTAGGGGGCGCAGTTGTAGGGCGCGTAGTCGTAATAGCCGTAGGGGCAGGCGGGCGCGGCACCGATATCGACGCCGACGGAGACCTGGGCATTGGCTTTAGGAGCTGGCATCAAGGCGATGGCCAGGGCTGCTGCGGATGTTGCAAGGATTGTTTTTATTCCAACCATGGGAGAACCTCCAATTTTGGTAAGAAACCAAAATGTGTCTGGAAGTTGCCGGTTTGTGGGACAAAAATGAGGAACCCCCGCGCCGCTCGAAGGCGCAGGGGTTGCTTGTGGAGGAAAGATTATTTGTTGGGGTGTTCCGGAGGAGCGTTGTGAGGAGTGTTGTGGCCCTGGCCGTCGCGGGTCTCATTGCCCTTGAAATTCTGAGAGGCGCCGGGGTGCGACGGCTTTTCGCCGCGTTGAGGCATGGTTCCCTTGTAGCCGTGCTGGGGATCGTACGTATTGTTTACATCGCCATGAAAGTCCGAGTGCCCGTGGGACCAGTGGCCTGCGCCGATGAAGGCGCCGTTATTGAACCACTCCGCGCCGTAGTAGCCGTCGGGTGAACAGTTGTAGGGCGCGTAGTCGTAGTAGCCGTAGGGGCAGTTGGGTTCGGCGCCGAAGGTTACGGTGACCTGAGCGTGCGAGGGAGTGGCCGGGATCAGCAGAAAGAAGCCTGCCGCAGCTGCTGCAAAAAGGCCGTACTTGATGGTGCGCATGAAGGAATACCTCACACCCTAGGAGTGGGTGGGAGGGAGAATCGTTGCCATGGATGGCGAAGGTAGATTATTGATCGTGAGCAATTTAGCTCACGTGGAGAGGCTAAGCTTAGGAGGGCCGACGGCGCGGTGGGGCGCCAGTCCGGGGGCGGAATTTGCGCTTGGGCGGGACTGGCTTCTTGAGCTGGGCGGCCTCGGGGAGGACTTTCTTGCGCTCTACTTTCTTGCCGGCAGCGGCGCGGCTGAGGGCCTGGACTTCGCCGGGGAGGAGCTCGCGGAAGCTTCCCGGCGGGACGTCGAGGGTGAGAGCGCCGTAGCCGATGCGGCGGATTTTTTCCACGTGGTGGCCGATCTCTTCGAACATCTTGCGGAGCTGGCGGTTGCGGCCTTCGGTGAGGGTGACTTCGTACCAGGGATTGTCGCCGCCGCGAACTTGTTCGACCTTGGCAGGCTGAGTGAGAACGCGATCGCGGCGGCCGGTGCTGCGGGTGTCGGCGAGGCGGCCGCGGTCGATCATGATGCCGCGGCGGAGCTGGTCGATGGCGGCGTCGGTGGGTGCGCCGGAGACTTTGACGAGGTAGGTTTTCAGGACGCCGGTGGCGGCCTTGGAGAGCTTGTTGGCTAGCTCGCCGTCATTGGTCATCAACAAAAGGCCTTCAGACAGGTAGTCGAGGCGGCCGACCGGGTAGAGGCGGGGGAACTTGGAGTGTTCGCCGATGACTTTTTTCTGCTTGTCCTGCCCAAGGAGCTGCATTACCGTCGGGCGATGCTCGGGGTCGTCCAGGGTGGTAACGTAGCCCCGGGGCTTGTTGACCATGAAATATTTGGTGGGCTCGGGGCCGTGGAGGAGCTTGCCGTCGACGCGAACGTGATCGCGGGAGATGTCGGCGCGGGTGCCGAGCTCGGTGACGGTCTGGCCGTTCACCTGGACGCGGCCTTCGAGGATGATGGCCTCGGCGGCACGGCGACTGGCGATGCCGGCGCGGGCGAGGATTTTTTGCAGGCGTTCGCCGGTAGGTGCGTCGCTGGGTTCTGGGGCGGACTTCATCTGTTCATTATCGCGTATAGAAAGGCGAAGGGCGCGTTGTTTCCGCGCCCTTCTGCCGTTGCGATTGGAACGCGCCCTGGTTAGTCATTGCTGGCGAGGGTCACGTTGTGCGTCTGGGCAATCTTTTGCAGGATCTGATAATGCTGCGTGAGCACCGGCTCATCCATCTTGGTGGCCTTCTGAATCATGGGGTTTTGCGCATTCTCTTCGCTCTTGAAGCGCTTCAGGCTATGCGCCTGTGCCCTGGCCATGGCCTGGATATAGGCGGTGTCGAAGTCCGTGCCGGAGAGCTGCTCGAGCTGGGCGAGCTCCTTCTTCTGCTCTTTGGAGGGCTTCTGATTCTGGTTGACGTCGAGCTGCTTGGCGAGGGGCGCGAGCTGCTGGTTGAGCTGGGTGTGAATCTCGATCATGCGCTGACTGAAGGTCTTGACGTCGCCGCTGGAGGCCTTCTGCTGGGCTAGTTGGCTCATCTGAACCTGGGCGTCGTTGTTCTTGAGGGTGTCTTCGACGAAGGCCTGGTCGGCGTAGTTGGGGCCGGTAGGCGGGCCGCCGGTATCCGCATTGGCGACTGGAGCGTTGGCCTGGCCGGGGGTTTGCGGCACAGGCGTGGACGGCGCCTGCTGCTGCATGGCCCCCTGTTGGGCGAAAGCGGTTGCGCCCGCAAGGAGCAGCACGCCGGCGAAGGTGAATTTTGTGCGGGAGTTGTGAATGCTCATGCGCGTACCTTTCTGTTCTTCAGGAGACGTTGGAGTAGGTCGAATGCCGTGCGGGCAGGTCGGGTGATGCGGGAGCCGGACGCTGCTCGTTTGTGTAAATTCGATGCCCGAGGCGGTGAGGGCAGTTGTCCCCGGGCGTGCGGCCGTGGGTCGGGCTTCGGTCCACGGGATAGTGGTTTGAGCGGATGAATTGGGGATGTTGGGGTGGTGGCGGTTAGTCGCGTCGGCCGGAGAAGATGCGGGTGAGGGCGAGGAAGATGTTGAGGCCGTCGAGGTAGATGCTGAGGGCGAGTTCTACGGCGGTGGCGCCGTCGCCGCCCTTGTGGATGCGCATGAAGTCGACGACCACGAGGACGCCGAAGATGGCGAGGGTGAGGTAGGAGTAGACGTTGGGGCTGATGAAGTGGAAGAACGCGCCGAGGATGCCGAGGATGATCAGGCCGAGCAGGGCAGCCATGGCGTAGTTGCGGACCTTGCGGTAGTCGAAGGTGAAGATCTGCGCGCCCATGCCGAGGACTGCCATGCCGACGGCCGTGGTGACGGCGGCGTTGAAGACCGCGTTGGTGTGGCCGGTGTGCAGCAGCATGTTGATGTACGGGCTGATTTCGAAGCCCATCACGAGGGCCAGCAGGAGGAAGAGACCGAAGGCGAGCGCGGGGGTGTTGCGTGCCGCGCGGATGGCGAAGATCAGGCCGAGGGTGACGATGAGGTAGAGCCAGAACATGCCGGCGGGCGCGGAGACAGGCGCGACGTAGACGCCGACCGCGGAGGTGAAAAAGCCGACCGAGGTGATGACCAGCACCTGCGAGAGCAGCGAGGAGGCGCTGCGGGTCTGGCCAAAGGTTTGGGCGGCGTTGTTGCGGGGGCCGTTGCCGTCGATGATGATGGGATTATTGCGGTTGTCCATAAAGCCCTCCGGTTAAATCCTACGCTTTTTGGGCGCACCGGAATATGAAAGGTTGGCCCCTGCGGGCGGCTACGGTTCGCGCGGGCGGGGGCTATTCGGGCTCAGGCTCGTCTGTGGGCTCGGCGTCGGTAGCGGGCTCGTCGGGGAGCACGATGGAGTCATCTTCGGGGTCGCCGTCGGTCTGGGGTGAGTGGATGTCAGCGGAGGGTTCGAGCTCGGAGGGGGTTTCGGCTTCGGGGATGGATTCGGGTTCGGAGGTGGGGGCGTCGGGAGCTGTGGGCTGGAGGTTGTGGCCTTCGAGCTCGATGGGGTCTGTGTCGGCTTCGGCGGAGGGTTCGAGCTCGCTGGGGTCGGCGTTGGCGTCGACGTGGGCGGCGTGGGATTCCATGGGGATCTCTTCCTGGACGGCGTCGTTTAGCTCGCCGGCCATCTTTTCAAACTCTTCGATGCTGGGGAGTTCGTTGATGTCCTTGAGGCCGAAGCGGAGGAGGAAGTCCTTGGTGGTTTTGTAGAGGATGGGGCGGCCGATGACCTGCTTGCGGCCGGCGGTGGTGACGAGCTTGCGGGTGAGCAGCGAGCCGAGAACGCCGGCGGAGTCGACGCCCCGGATCTCGGAGACCTCGGGGGCGGTGACGGGCTGCTTGTAGGCGACGACGGCGAGGGTTTCGAGGGCCTGGAGGGTGAGCTTTAGAGGAGGCTTGAGGGACTTGACGAAGCCGCGGACGGCGTCGTGGTACTCGGCTTTGGTGCCGAGGCGGAAGCCGCCGGCGACTTCGCGGATCTCGAGGCCGCGATTGCCGTTGGCGTAGTCGGCGATGAGCTCGTCGAGGAGGGAGCGGAAGTAGTCGCGGAGCTTGCGGGCGGCGAGTTTCTGCTCGGCGGCGAGGGCTTTGGGGCCGGGGGCAGGAGCTGGTTCGGAGGAGGGGGGCTCGCTGGGGGTTGTTGCGCTGACCTCCCAGGTCTCAGAAGCGAGACCTGGGGCACCCGGTTCGTTGGCCGGTAGGTCCGGTTCGGTGGCTGGGGATTCTTCTTCGGCGTCGGTGGTTTCGGCGTTGAGGGCGTCGGCGTCTTCGACGGGTTCGATGGCGGCGTCGCCGGCCTCTTCGTCTTCGAGGGCGAGGGAGTGCTGCTGGGCGGCGAGGGCATCGAGTTCGGCCTGGCCTTCTTCACCGAGCAGGCCGGTGAGTTGGGCGAGAGTGACAGGCTCTTCGGACGCGTAGATGACAGCTTCGATCTTGGCTTTAAGACTCATGGGTGCAGGGTTGAGTGTATCAACCCTGCACCCATGGAAGAGGTGTAGATGTGGTGCAAAATCGGGTGTTAGCCAGCGATCTTGTTGAAGAGCAGGAAAAGACAGCCGGAGAGCACCGCCGCAGCCGGGAGGGTGAAGACCCAGGCGAGGGCGATATCGCGGATGGTGGACATCTGCAGACCGCTCTTGTTGGCCGCCATGGTGCCCGCCACGCCCGAGCTGAGGACGTGGGTGGTACTGACGGGGAGGCCATAGCCGTCGGCCAGGCCGATGGTGATCATCGCGGTGATCTCTGCCGCCGCGCCCTGGGCATACGTGAGGTGGGTTTTACCGATCTTTTCGCCCACCGTCACGACGATGCGCTTCCAGCCGATCATCGTTCCGAGGCCGAGCGCGAGGGCCACCGCGACCTTGACCCAGGTGGGAATGAACTTGGTGGACTTGTCGAGGAACTTTTTGTAGTTGCCGAGAACCGCGGTGTCGGCGGCGCTGATGGTGGGTGCTCCCGCAGACTTGGGCAGCAGTGTTAGAGCGGCGCTGGTGAGGTACATCTGGTTGCGGACGTTGGCCTGCATGTTGGGCGGGACACCAGCGAGCGAGCCATAGCCAACGGCTTCATTGCGGATGTCGGTGACCTCTTGCTGCAGAGCGAGCATGACGTCGGGGTCGTACTTCTTGGTGTTGACGAAGTTTTCGAGCACCGCACCGCTGTCGCCGATGACGGCAGTTGGCGTGGCGTAGTTGCCCAGGGTGCCGGCAACCTGCGTGGAGACAGCGGCGAAGGTCTGGACCTCGGACGCGCTGACGGTGTGGTTGAGCGCGTAGGCCGTCGGGACGGTGCCGACGAGGATGAGCATGATCAGGCCCATGCCCTTCTGGCCGTCGTTGGATCCGTGGAAGTAGCTGACACCGCCGCAGGTGCCGATGAGCAGCAGGCGGATGTAGAACGGTGGCGGAGCGGTGCCTTCGGGAGCCTTGTAGAGGCGGGGATCGCGGGCAAGGAGTTTGAAGAGGAAGAACAGGAGCGCGGCCATGCCGAAGCCGACGAGCGGCGACACCAGAAGGGCGGTGAAGACCTTCTTGACCTGGGTCATGTCGACGCCGCTGAGGCCAGAGTGGCCGTGCATGAGCTGGTTGGCGACGCCGACGCCGATGATGGAGCCGATCATGGTGTGGGAGCTGGAGGCGGGCAGACCGCGCCACCAGGTGGCAAGGTTCCACAGGATGGCGGCGATGAGCAGGGCGAAGACCATCGCGAAGCCGGAGCCGGAGCTGACCTTGAGAATGAGCTCGACGGGCAGCAGGCTGACGATGGAATACGCTACCGCGCCGGAGGACAGCATGACGCCGATGAAGTTCAGGCAGCCGGAGTAGATGACAGCGACGTGCGGCTCAAGCGAGTGGGTGTAGATGCAGGTGGCGACGGCGTTGGCGGTGTCGTGGAAGCCGTTGACGAACTCGAAGCCCAGCGCGATGAACAGGGCTACGCCCAGCAGGATATAGGGGAAGACGGAGGCGGAATGGACGACGGAGAGGTCGGCTCCGAGATGGATGGCGATGTAGGTGATGCCCGCCACGAGCATCACACCGAAGGCGATGATGCCCCATCGGCCGACGGGGGACTTCTTCATCTTTTCGTCGAGTATGGACTGGGTGTAGGCCGATTCGCCTTTGACTGCGGTAGCTGCCATGGTGTGGTCGCTTTCAGAAAAATGGGAGATGAGGACCCGACCAGCTTAGAGGCGAAGATATTGCGGGGAGATGAATAGGGCGTGAACTTTAGGGTCCTACGCGGACGGCGGGAGGCTTCGCGTGGCGCGCTGGGCGGCGGTGGGGGTGACACGACCTAGTTGCCGGGGATGTGGGCGTAGGTGGTGGGCCAGTCGGCGAGGAGCTTGTGGAGGACGGTGGAGCCGCAGAGGTAGGCGGACTCGAGGGCGAGGCGGCCGCCGATGTAGGGGGCGGTAATGGATTCAGCGGCGGCGTGGCCGGGGCGCTCTTCGGAGTAGTTGGAGGCGGTGCGGAGGACGAGGACGCGGTTGGGATCGACGCGCTGCATGTTGCCGAGGCGCTCGATGGCGTTCATGAAGCCGGCATCTTCCATCTCGGTGGTGGTGAAGGTGCCTTTGCCGCGGGTATAGAGGCGGACCCAGTCGCGGGCGTACTGAGTCATGATGGTGCCGTGCCAGTAGTAGTCGCTGGCAAACGTTGCGCCGATCAAGACAAAGGGGGGACGGCGGGCCTCGGGGTCGTTGGTGAAGCCGGCGCGGAAGGCGGCGACTTTGGGGTCGTCGCCGAGGTTGAGGTCCTTGGTCTGCGCGTAGGCCCAGGCGGTGAGGGTGGGGTTGAGGGTGTAGAGGTTGGAGCGGGTCCAGGTGGTTTCGGTGACGGCGGCAGGGTCGGGGCGGGAGGCGCCGGAGGGGTAGATGCCGTAGGGCCAGTCTTTGGGAGCTTCGCGGGGATCGATCTCTCGGGCTACGTCGTTCACGACGTAGTCGGCCCAGGCTGCGGAGCCGAGGGAGGCGACGCGGGGGTCGACGCCGGCGATGCCGTTGATGAGGATGTAGGCGTGGGTGAGGTCGAAGCGGGGATCGAGGCCGAGGGCCATCATGGAGGCGGTCGCGTTGACGAGTGTGGTCCCGCTGACGATGCCGAGGATGGTGTGGTCGGCGTTGGTGCGGATGGGGTGGGTGCCGCTGGGGTCGGCCTTATCGAGGGGGCCGCCGGGGAAGGGGAGGGTTTCTGTGAGATGTTCGCGCTCGACCCAGAATTGGAATTCGCCCGGAGTGTCGCCGGTATCGTTGCCGACTTCGAAGGTCGTGACGATGACTGCGCGGATGGGCCAGGGTTTCTGTGGGGCCTGCGCGAGGGCGGCGGGGGACAGGAGCGCAGCGGTGAGGGCGAGTGCGAAGACACGGATGTGGGTGCGCATGGGACTCCTGCGAGGTGGTGGTGTGGAGTGTTTAGGGTATCGCAGGCGGAGCGACAGAGCGCTAGCCCCAGTCGTCGCGGACCTGGGCTTGTTCGGCGAAGACCTGGTCGAAGCGGTCGGTCTTCTTGACGAGGATGTCGCCGAAGTGGTCGCCTTGGCGGAGGACGATGGCCTGCAGCCGGACTAGCTCGAGCATGGCGAGGAAGGTGCAGATGACGGCGCGCTCGGACTTGGTGTTCTGCAGCATGCGGCGCAGGCTGACGGGCCTGTCTTCCATGAGCAGGCGACGCTTGACGAAGTCGATCATCTGGGCGACGGTGACGGTTTCCTCGTCGATGTTGTGGACGGGGCGGTCGCGGAGGCGGGTGAGGATGTCCTGAAAGACGCGGACGAGGTCGACGGTGTCGGCGTCGATCTCGCGGTCGGATTCGGCGGAGTCGACGCCTTCGTCGTGCAGAAAGTTCTTGAGGCCGGACTGGGTCCAGGTGGCCTCTTCGAGCATTTGTTTTTGCAGCAGCATCTGCGCGGCGGCCTTGAAGCGTTCGTGCTCGAGGAGGCGCTCGACGAGCTCGCGGCGAGGGTCTTCGGATTCGGACTCGGGGGCGAGCGGGTCGCGGGGGAGGAGCATGCGGCTCTTGATGTGGATGAGCAGCGAGGCGACGTAGATGAACTCGCCGGCAGCGTCGACGTCGGCGTCCTTGAGGTGGTGCGTGTACTCGAGGAACTGCGCGGTGATGCGCGCAATGGGGATGTCGTAGATGTCGATGTTCTGCTTGCGGATGAGGTCGAGGAGGAGGTCGAGGGGACCATCGTAGACCTGGCCGACGGTGATGCTGAAGGGGGATTGCGAGGCTTCGTCGCGGGACTTGTCGCGCTCGCGCTTGGGCGCGGGGGGTGGCGGGGGCGTGGGAGGGTGCTCGAGGGCGAAGGGGGTGTGCGGGGTCGGGGTGTTGTCGTCGGGAGCAGTCGCCACTTCGTCCCACGTCTCAGAAGCGAGACGTGGGGCACCCGGTTCCGTGGTCGAATCGGCGGCGGGTTGCGGGCCGAGATTTTTTTCTTCGCTCATGTTCAGGCGAGTCCCATGGCGTGTTTGGCTTCGGCGAGGGTTTGGTTGGCGCGCTTGGCGGCGCGGTCCTTGCCGTTGGCGAGCACGTCGTTGACGACGGCGGGGCGGCGTGCGAGGTCGGCGCGGCGGTCGCGGATGGGGGCGATGGTCGCGACGATCGCGTCGGCTACCCAGCTCTTGCATTCGATGCAGCCGATGGAAGCCGAGCGGCAGCCGGCGGCGGCTTCGGCTTGCACGGTTTCGGTCGAGAAGACTTTGTGCAGGTCGAAGACGGGGCAGACGTCGGGGTTGCCGGGGTCGTCGCGGCGGATGCGCGCGGGGTCGGTGACCATGCCCTTTAGCTTGGCACGAATGCTTTCGTCGGACTCGGAGAGCTCGATGTGGTTCTTGTAGCTCTTGGACATCTTGCGGCCGTCGAGGCCGGGGAGCTTGGGCGAGGGAGTGAGCAGGACTTGCGGCTCAGGCAGGATATCGAGGCGGCCGAAGGGAGAGATTTTTTTGGTCTGCGAGGCGGCCTCGAAGAGCTGGCGGGGGCTGAAGTCGGTGCGGGTGGAACCCTGCGGCTCGCCGGCCAGCTTGCGGGCCTTCTCGAGGATGGCGGGCAGCTCCCACGGGGCGGCTTCGGGCGAGGTGAAGAACTCGCCGGGGTAGAGAGAGTTGAAGCGGCGGGCGACTTCGCGGGTGAGCTCGACGTGGGCAACCTGGTCGGCGCCTACGGGAACGAAGTCGGGCTTGTAGAGGAGGATGTCGGCGGCCTGCAGCAGGGGGTAGCCGAGGAAGCCGTAGGTGGCGAGATCTTTTTCGCGCATCTGCTCCTGCTGATCCTTGTAGGTGGGGACGCGTTCCAGCCAGCCGAGCGGGGTGAACATGCCGAAGAGCAGGAAGAGCTCGGAGTGGGCGGGGACGTCGGACTGCTTGAAGATGACGCAGCGGCCGGGGTCGAGGCCGGCCGCGAGGAAGTCGAGGGTGATCTCGATGTTGTTGGCCTGGACGTCGCCGGGGTCGGCGTAGTCGGTGGTGAGGGCGTGGAAGTCGGCGATGAAGAAGTAGCAGTCGTAATCCTGCTGCAGGTGAACCCAGTTGTAGAGGGCTCCCATGTAGTTGCCGAGGTGGAGGCGGCCGGTGGGACGCATGCCGGAGAGGACGCGGGGGCGGGGTGTCGAACGTGGGGAAGTGGGGCTCATGACTCGAACTTCAAGGATACATTGCGGAGGGCAGGGTCGGATGGGGTTGATGGCCCCCTGCTAATCCGGTCGAGCAAAGACAAGGGCTTTGACGCAAAGTCGCTAAGGTTGCAACGTTTCGCCAAGTAGAACGAACAACGGCAAGACAGAAGCAGATTCCCAGAGGGAATGACAGAAAGAACCGCAAGGGCAACGGCGAGGGTTGGAGGAGGAGGCTACAGGCTGAAGAGGAGGATCTTGAAGATGGTCATGATGGGGAAGAAGAAGAGCTGGATGATGTAGAAGCCGAGGAAGAAGAAGCCGAACATGAGGTAGAGGCTCATGCTCTGGTAGGTCTTGGCGGCGTTGTAGGGAAGGTAGTGCATGAGGATCTTGCCGCCGTCGAGGAAAGGGAGCGGGACGAGGTTGAAGACGAAGAGCAGCAGGTTGACCAGGATGCAGAAGTAGAGGAAGAGGATGAGGGGGAAGATGCCGGGAAGGCCTTCGGTGCCCATGGCGAGGTTGCGCATGGCGAGCTGGGAGGCGATGACGAGCGAGTCGATGGAGCCGGGAACTGTGTGGCGGACGACGATGAGGGCAATGAGAGCGAGGACGGCGGCGAGCAACTGGGCGGCGGGGCCGGCGAGGGTGGCAAGCATCTCGTCGCGCGACGGATTGCGGAAGTTACGCGGAGTGAAGGTGATGGGCTTGCCCCAGCCGAGGATGAGCGGACTGCGGAAGATGAAGAGGACAGGCCAGATGAGCATGCCGAGCAGGTCGAAGTGGCGGGCGGGGTTCATGGTGAGGCGGCCCATCATGCGTGCGGTGGGGTCGCCGAGGCGGTTGGAGGCCCAGGCCTGGGCGCAGTCGTGCAGGGAGATGGAGAGAACCATCACAACGAGTTCAAAGATGATCAAGGCGTACGTCAACGGCATGAAGATAGTTTACGGGAGGATTTTTTTGCTTCCATGGACGGCTGAGGAGGTATAGACTTCGGGGCATTGAGATCACTGCAGCAGCCTGGGTCGACCCTGCATGCAGGAAGTTCACCCAATGCAGGCGACTGCAGTGATCTAACGAAAACGGAGACAGCCTAAGCTGTCTCCGTTTTTTGTTGCGTGCCTGGAAGGTGGACTATTCGGGGTTGGGGAGCGAGCCGCCGGTGGTGACGCCGGCGGTGATGACGGAGTTGTAGCTTGAGTTGGCGGTGGCAAAGCTGAAGCCTGCGCTCTGCGCGGAGCTTGAGGCGAGGAAGGGAGCGAGTGCGGCGGCTGCCGTGGTACCTGTTCCACCGGTGGCGACGATGAGGCCGGTGAGGCTGGCGTCGCTCTCGTAGTTGAGGTTGTTGGCGGGGATGAGGTTGATGCCGGCGAAGGTGGGGTTGGCAATGTTGGCCGTGCCGAGGGAGCGGACGAGGGCGCGGTGCTCGGACTCGACTCCAAGGATAGAAGCAGCGACCTTGGCGTAGAGGATCAGGTCAGCCTGGGTGTAGTTGCTGCCGCTCATGGCCGGGTTGGCCTGCATGGCGCTGTAGCCGTTGTAGCCGGCGGCCATGGAGGCGAACTCTTCGACCGCGGTCATGTAGGCGGCGATGAAGGCGGTCTCGAGGGTGAGCAGCAGGGGCAGGAAGTTGGCGAGGCTGTCGAAGGTGCCGGTGGGGTAGTAGAAGGTGGCGGGAACGCCTGCGCCGACGTCGCCGCTGCCGGAGGGAGAGAGGCCGAGGAGGGTGCGGAGGAGCTGCGCGTGCGTGACTTCCTCGAGCAACGCGCCCTGGAGATAGGCGACGTTGTCCTGGGTGGCGGTGGGGACGTTGGTAGCCGTGCCGCCGGGGCCGGCGAGGTTCGGGTCCTGGATGACGCCGCCGATGAGGGCGTTGTAATAGGTGGTGATGGCGAGGTCTTCGGCGATGAGGGCGGCGGTAAAGATCTGCGCTGCGGTATCGGTGGAGGCGGAGGCACCGACGGTCATGGTGCCCATGTTCATGGTGTTGTTGCTGCAACCGATGAGAGTGGCTGCCGCAGCGCCGATGCCGACTGCGCCGACTCCGGTGAGGAAGGAGCGGCGGTTCACGATGCTGTCGATCATGTCGGGGGTTACTTTGCCTAGTGCCATGGTGGTCTCTCCTGTTGGGTGTTGGATCGAATGAGCGTGGCTGACCGCTGGCGCGAGGGGGTCGCGCTGGGAGCGGGGCAAGGTTGATTGCGTGGTTTGTGGAAGCTCCGGTGATTCGCTATGGAGCGCCCGCGTGGGGATGCGCTCGAAGAGAATTGGATTGGTGCTCAGCTCGATGGCACTGGATCTTGCATTGCTTCGTCAGGAGAACGAGCGGGCGAGGCGGATGGATTGGGGTGGGCGAAAATTCTTTTGGCTGTTGGGCGCAGCGGGACGACTCCGCGTGCGAGGAGATGCGTGGGGTGGAAGAGCGGTGGGATTTATTCGATGGCGAAGACCGCGGCGACCGTGGCGGAGCGGGTGATGCGGTCGGGGGAGATGGCGAGAGGCTTGAGGTTTACGTGCTGGGCTGCCGGTGCAGCAGCCATCGAATACATGCGAGGGCCAATCCCGTTGACTACCGGAATTGTATTGCTGGCGTAGAGGAGGGTGCCGAGTTTCGCGCCGAGGCCCTGGGCCATGTGCTCGGCAATATCGCGGGCGCGATTGAGGGCCTTTTGTGCGGCTTCGGCTTGAAGAGCGTCGTCGCTCTTGAGTTGCCAGTCGATGCCGCCGCTATTGTTTGCGCCGTGGGTGATGGCTTCCTGCAGAACGTGCGCTGCCTGGTCGGCGGCGACGGTGACCTGCCAGCGCTGCGAGAACTGGTAGCGCATGCCTTCGGTGTAGCGCGTCTTATTTTGAAAATCCTCAGGATTGAGCGGCGTGAGGTTTTGTTCCTGGCTCTGGATGGCGTCCTTGGCGACGCCCGATGCGGTGATCGCGGAGATGATGGCGTTGGAGGTCTCGGTCGCCTTGGCGTAGGTCGCGTCCTCTTCCCCACCGAAGGAGTTGAAGCCGATGGAGACGACAGCGGTGTCGGCCACGGCGGAGGCGTCGGCGGTGGCGGTGACGGAGATGGTCTTGTTGTCTTTGCTGATCTGGATCTGCTGCGCGGCGAGGGGGAGGACCGCGAGGCAGACGGTAACGAGGAGGGAGAGGCGGGCGAGGGTCATGGCTGTTCTTCCTTTGCTCATGGCTATTCTTCCTTGGCTTCGAGTAGGTCGGCGAGGGTTTCCTTGTGCTTGGGGCGGGCGGTGATCTTGTCCTTGATGGTCGGGAGGGGGTGCGACGGAGGGGGACTTCCCAGGCGCTCGCGGGCGTTGGCTTTCACAGCTTTGGTCGGAGAGAAGACTTCTTTCCTGGCCTTGGACTTGGGCATGCGTGCAGACCTCCTGCGTGATGTTCAGCGTACTCCTGATGGACGTTGCGTTTATAGATTGGGGGCCGAAAAAATGAGGGCAGTGGGAGGGGCTCATAGGATTCGGTGGAGCTCTGAATGGAAGACAAAGGCGTATTCTTGAACCTGGATTGAACGCTCGGGTCTCTGACCGGGATGGATGACGGGGGTGTTGATGGAAGAGCGCGACTTCTTCGAGGAAGTAACGGAGCAGAAGAGGCACACGATGGTGTGTCCGCACTGCGGCCAGCCGGGCGAGTATGAGCTGAGCTGGCTGGTGCGGCGCAAGCGGGCGCAGGTGCCGCGTGGAGCCGATGAGCACGATCGGGCAAAGTTCGCCAAGGCGCGCAGCTACATGGTGCGGCGCGACGACCTGGTGGGCTGCAAAAACATTCGTTGCCGCAAGCGATTCGAGGTGGTCGGGATCCAGTCGGTTGCCGATCTGCAGGAGGCGGCGGTAGGCACGGCGGAGAATCGGGCAGAGCGGATTCGGGCTGCGTTCGGGCGACGCACGTTAGGATGAAGCGGGGCTGAGGGTAGGGTGCTGGGTTCGGGGGGCGAGGCGGTTTCGCTCTGGGGAGCGGTTTGTGATTTAATGCCTAGAGTCGCAGGAGGAAGTGCAATGAGCAACAAGTTGATCCCGGTGGAAGAGCGGCACCTGACTCCAGAGCAGGTGGACCGGATCGATCGCCGCCGGCGGCGCGGGCAGCTGCTGCTGGTGATTGGCTTCCAGACGCTGATTATCGGCACGATCATTACGCTGTGGGCCGGCCAGGATTTCACCTACTCGCCGGGCTGGATTCATCCGCTGGGGTATTGGGATGTGTTTCTGTTCCTGGTGTCGTTCACCTGCATTGTGAGCGGGGTTCAGTTGCGGCGCGGGCTGAACGAGTTCTTCAGCTACTAAGAGTTTCTGGTTTGAGCGAACGGCGGGCTGCGGCTCGCCGTTTTCCTTTGCGGCTAAGGTCACGGCAAAGGGTGCGGCGGGTCTGCTATGGTGGCCTCGCCGAGAGGTGCGGAGGCTGGCGTGATGGCTGTGGCGTTGGATGAGCTGAAAATGAGCATGAGTTTGGCAGAGCCGGCTGGGTTTCCGGCGGTGGAGAAGGTGTTGCTGGCGGCGGTGATTGTCGCGTCGCTGGGGGTGTTTGCGTGGCGGCTGGGGCCGATTGCGCGCAATGTGTGGGGGTCGAAGAAGGACACGGACTTTTCGCTGCGGCCGCTCGGGGCGCGGGTGTGGAAGTTCTTTTGGGAGGTGTTGTGCCAGGCGAAGGTGATCGAGCAACGGCCACTGCCGGGGCTGGCGCATGCGTTTGTGTTCTGGGGGTTCCTGGCGTTTGCGCTGGTGACGCTGAATCATATCGCGGTGGGATTTGGCGTCGGATTTTTGCAGTATGCGGGATGGTTTGGGACGTTCTATGTAATGTTTGCGGCGGTGTGGGCGCTGCTGGTGGCGGTGAGTATCGCGGGACTGTTTGTGCGGCGCTTTGTGGTGCGGCCGCAGTGGCTGGGGGCGAAGGTTTCGGTGGAGTCGGGCGTGATTGCCGGGCTGATCTTTTTATTGATGGCTACGTATTTAGCCGCGCTGTTTGTGGGGGATGGCGGCGCGGCGGCGCTGGGATTGTGGTGGGTTCACACGCTGGTGCTGCTGGTGTTTCTGCCGATTATTCCGGGGACCAAGCATCTGCATCTGGTGCTGAGTCCGCTGACCGTGTTCTTGAAGCGGCCGCAGTTTTCGCAGTTGCCGAAGCTGGAGGGCGATGAGGATTTCGGGCTGGTCGCGGGCAAGGACCTGACGCAGTTGATTGCGCTGCAGGCGTATAGCTGCGTGGAGTGCGGGCGGTGCACGGAACACTGTCCGGCGTCGACGACGGGGAAGGTGCTGAACCCGAAAGAGATTGTGCTGGGGGTGAAGTCGTACCTGAATGCGAACGGGCCGGGGAGCGACGTGGCGCTGCTGGATGGAGCACAAGCGGCATTGTCGATGGAGGCAGCGTTTGAGTGCACGACGTGTGGGGCGTGCGAGTTTCAGTGCCCGGTGGGCGTGCAGCATCTGCCGGTGCTGATTGGGCTGCGGCGCGGCGCGGTGAATACGGGCGCGTGGGAAGACCGCTACGGAACGAAGCTTTTTCTGGCGCTGGAGAAGCAGGGAAATTCGCTGGGCATGAGCTCGGCGGAGCGCGACAAGTTTATTGCGAAGCAGGAGTTTCCAATCTTCGATGGCAGCCAGGAGTACTGCCTGTGGCTGGGCTGCATGGGGAGTTATGACCCGAAGGGGCGCGAGATCGTGTCGGATTTTGCGAAGGTGATGCGGGCGCTGGGGACGCAGTTTGGCGTGCTGAAGAAGGAGAAGTGCACTGGCGATCCGGCGCGGCGGTTGGGGAATGATTTGCTGTTTGGGGACCTCGCAGAGCAGGGGCTGAAGGCGTTTGCGGCAGCGGGCGTAAAGAAGATTGTGACGATCTGTCCGCACTGCGTGAGAACGATGGCGACGGACTGGCTGGAGTATGGCGTGGCGCCCGAGATTGAACACCACTCGGAGTTCATGGCGCGGCATGCGCACCTGTTGCCGCAGCAGAAGGGCGAGAGCATTGTGTATCACGACCCGTGCTATCTGGGACGATATCAAGACGTGTATGACGAGCCGCGCGCAGTGGTGGCGACGGCGGGTGAGCTGGTCGAGGCGGAACGGCATCGGGAGCGGTCGTTCTGCTGCGGCGCTGGGGGTGGGCTGGCGTTTCTGGGTGAAGAGAGTGGGGAACGCGTGAGTCATGTTCGCGCGAAAGAGCTGATCGCGACGGGCGCGCAGACGATTGGGACGGCTTGCCCTTTCTGCAACTCGATGTTCCGGGATGCGCTGGGCGCGGTGGGTGGAGAGGCCCCGCCGCAGCTGCTGGATATTGCGCAGCTGGCGGCGCGGGGGCTGGCGGCGCGGGGGCTGGCGTTGCAAGCGTCGGACGCACTGCCGCAGCTTGGTGAACCGGAAGTTTGACGCGGCTTGAAGTTGAGGGAAGTGCTAGGGCGCGGTGGTGATCATGCGGACTTCGCGGAGAGAGGTGTCCGCTACGTAGAGGTTTCCAGCGGCATTGAGAGCGAGCGCTGTCGGAGACTGGAACGTGGGGGGGCTGGCTACCGAGTCGATCGTGCCGGTTGAGAGGTCGATACGGCGGACTGAGCCGCTTGCATAATCCGCTACATACATATCTCCAGTTGAGCTCAGCGCGATGCCGAAGGGCGTGGATAGCTCGGCTGCAGTTGCTGGTCCGCCGTTGCCAGTCTCGCCGTAGGTGCCATTGCCGGCGACGAGGGAGAGGAGGCCGGTGGACAAGGCAACTTTTTGAATGCCCTCGATGTCCCGGTTGCACAGATAGAGATTGCCAGAGTTGTCGATGGCGACGCAGTCCGGGCTGATTGTCGCGGAGGTGGCGGCGACGCCTTCGGCGGTGGATTTGCCGCCGCCGGCGACGGTGGTGATGATTCCGGAGGACGCCGAAATTTCGCGAATGCGAGAGTTCTCGAAGTCGGCGACAAAGAGATTTCCTGAAGCGTCGATTGCGATGTTCTCGGGACCGTAGAGGCTGGCGAGCGCGGCCAGGCCGCCGTCTCCCGAAAACGCCGCGGAGCCATTGCCGGCTATGGTGGTAATGATTCCGGTTGAGGCTGTGACCTTACGAATGACGTTGTTGCCGCGATCGGCGATGTAAAGATTGTTGGCGGAGTCGATGGCAATGCCAAAGGGGAAATTTAGCTGCGCGCTGACAGCGGGACCATTGTCGCCCGAGTAGCCGCCGCTGCCAGTTCCTGCGACGGTTGTGATGATGCCGGTGCTGACGGTGACTTTGCGAATGACTTCGCTGGCCGCATCCGCGATGTAGATATTTCCGGTGGAGTCGAGAGCCATGCCGTAGATGGAATTGAGCTTCGCGCTGGTTGCTGGACCGCCGTCGCCGCTGTTTCCGTCCTGGCCGCTGCCGGCGACCGTGGTTACGGTCGGGCCGGAACTGCAGGCGGTGAGGGCAACGCAAAGAGTGGTTGTGAGGAAGATTCCGCGGAGGCGTGAGGAATGGTCTTGAAGGCCGCTTGAGGTGCTCGATAAAGAACTCAGCATGTATGCAGGGATCGTAAAGGCTCGAGCCTTCTGTGTCGATGGAAAACTTTGGTGCAGGCATGGTCGCCGAAGTCATTGGTGAACGCGTTTTGCCCGGGGCCGTCGTCACCTGAGGTGTTGAGAGCGAGGATCATGCAGGAGAGGACGAGAATATCCGCGTCGGCGTTCATCAGAATTTCATACCCGTGACCTGCGCTGACGATGAGCTCGTTGCGCGTGCGTCACTTGCACGCGGCGGAGACACTGGCAGCAGCAGTGCGATAGGCTAGGGGCTCGCGGTGAATCGCGGTTGATGCGGAGTTCCCAATGAAGATTGTGGTGGCGGTAAAGCAGGTTCCGGAGCGCGATGCAGTGGTGCGCGTGGCGGCCAATGGTCGCAGCGTGGACGAGAGCGACCTCGCGTGGACGATGAATGAGCCGGATGCGTATGCGCTGGAAGAGGCGCTGCAGTTGAAGGAACGCGCGGGCGATGGCGAAGTGGTGGTGGTGTGCGCCGGGCCGGAGCGGGTGCAGAGTACGCTGCGCGAGGCGCTGGCCAAGGGTGCGGATCGGGCTGTGCATGTTGTGACGCTGGAGAGTGGTGAGGGGTCGCGGGCGTGCCGGGACACGCTGGATGTGGCGCGGCTGCTGGCCGATGCGGTGAAGGGTGAGGCGGCGGACCTGGTGCTGACCGGGTTGCAGTCGGATGATTTGGGAGCCGGGCAGACGGGCGTGGTGATGGCGGAGCTGCTGGGAGTTCCGCATGCGACGCTGGTGTTGCACGTGGAGTTGGTGGGCGCAGGAATCAAGGTTAAGCGCGAGTTGGAAGATGGATGGATGCAGGACGTGGAGATGCCGCTGCCGGCGCTGCTGACGATTCAATCCGGCGGCAACCGGCTGCGTTATGCGACGCTGATGGGGATCAAGAAGGCGCGGCAAAAGGAGATGCGCGAGACTCCTGCAGCGGCTGCGGCGAAGCGTGTGGACGAGGTGTTGAAGGTGTCGCCGCCGGCGCGGGTGAAGCAGACGGAGATGCTGACTGGATCGGCCGATGAGATTGCGGCCAAGCTGGTGGAGAAGCTGCGGTTTGAGGTGAAGGTGTTGTGATGGCGCGGTCGCGCAGTGCGGAGGAGGTGCTATGCAACGTCGCGATTTTTTGACGGGATCGCTGGCCGCTACTGCGGCGGTGGTCGCACGCGGAGCCTCGGCGCAGACGACGCAGACGGGCGAGCGCGAGTTCTACCAGATACGGCGCTACCAGCTGCAGAGTGGGCCGCAGGGGAAGCTGACCGCTGACTATTTCGGCGTGCTGATTCCGGCGCTGAATCGCCTGGGGATGACGCCGGTGGGGGCGTTGCAACTGAGGTTTGGGCCAGAGACGCCGGCGAATTATTTGATCATTCCGAGCCGGTCGGTGGAGTCGCTGGTGACGATTGATCAGCAACTGGCGAAGGACGAGGAGTTTCTGAAGTCGGCCAATGCGTTCTGGAACGCGCCCGATGGTGCGCCGGCGTTCGATCGGGCGGAGAGCTGGCTGCTGTCGGCATTTGCCGGTTGGCCGCGGCTGACCGTGCCCACGATGACAGCGACGGGAGCCAAGCGGATCTTTCAGCTGCGGACATATGAGAGCCCGTCGATGCGCGATCATGTGCGCAAGATCGAGATGTTTCACAGCGGCGAGTTCGAGGTCTTCAAGCGCTCGGGCGCGCAGATGGTGTTCTTCGGCGACACGCTGATTGGATCGCGGATGCCGAGCCTGACCTACATGTTGAGCTTTGAAGATGACGCGCAGATGGACAAGGACTGGGAGACATTTGGAAGTGATCCGCAATGGAAGAAGCTGGTAACGGAACCGCGGTTTGCGCTTGAGGCGACAGTGAGCAATATCTCCAACCTGGTGTTGGGGCCGCTGCCGATGTCGCAAATTTAAGAGTGAGATACGAACGTTGGAGGTAGTGGATGAGCAGTGTCCTGGTGGTGATGGAGCGCAAAGGAGACGGTGCCTGGCATCGGATGAGTTTTGAGGCGTTGGCTGCGGGACAGAAGCTGGCTGACGAGCTGGGTGTGACGTGCTCGGCCGCGGTGGTGGGCGATGCGGAGACGATTGCGCCGCTGGCTGCGGAGATCGCGACGAAGAAGCTGGAGACGGTGTGGGCCATGGGTGATGTGCTGCTGGCCGAATACACCGCGGATGGCTGGGTCGCGGCGCTGCAGCAGTTGATTGTGGAGACGAAGCCAAAGTTTGTGGTGCTGCCGCATACTTACCAGGTAAGAGATTTTGCGCCGGCGCTGGCGACACGCATGGGCGAGGTGTTGATCGGGGATGTGACCGCGATCGAGGTTGCGGACGCGCAGAGTGGGCCGTTCTTCGTGCGGCAGTGGATGCAGGGAAAGTTGAATGCGGAGTATCGCCATAAGCGTGAGGGCGGGGTGTGCTTTGTGTCGGTGCAGGCGGGAAGTTTTCGCGCGGATGCGGTGAAGGCGGGCGTGAGTGCGGTGAAGACATTTGCGCCGAAGCTGGATGCGGCGAAGATTCGGACCAAGCCGGGCGAGCCGTTTCGCGAGGCGGCGCAGACTGTCGATCTATCGACGGCGGCGGTGATTGTCAGCGTTGGTCGAGGGATTGGGGAACAGGAAAATCTGAAGCTGGTGGAAGATTTAGCGAGCGCGCTGGGCGCGGAGCTGGCGGCGTCGCGGCCGATCTGCGACGCGGGTTGGCTGCCGATGGAGCGGCAGGTGGGGAGCTCGGGACAGACGGTTGCGCCGAAGCTTTATCTGGCGGTGGGAATCTCCGGCGCGATTCAGCACCTGGTGGGAATGAAGGGCGCGAAGACGGTGGTGGCGATCAACAAGGATGCCGACGCGCCGATCTTCGAGGTCGCGGATGTTGGCGTGGTGGGCGATTTGTTTGAGATAGTTCCCGCGATTACAAAGGCGATTCGCGGCTAGGGTGGGGCAGGCAGGAATGAGGCCAGGGTGGGACAGGCAGGAATAAAAAGAGACCGGAATGGATTGAATTGCGTCATACTGAAAGAGATAGACGCAGCCTGACTTTCTCCTGACCTGAACCCTTGACGAAGCGAGCACAACGCGGAACTGGTGAGCAGGCGCATCCTTTGTGGGTGCGCGTGTTGACGTTTGCGTTCGTGCTGCTGGTGGTGGGCGCGAGTTCGGCGCAGGCGATCCATATCCACGGCAACTGGCTTCCGCAGAACGCGATCCATGCGGGATCGCTGCTGAACGGATCGAATGCTCCGGGTGGTGAGGAGCATTGTCCGCTTTGCACGGCGATGCACTCGGCGCTGCCGGTGGCGCCCCATGTCGACGCGTTGCTGCTGACGCTGGTGGAGTGCAAGGTGGTGCAGGCGTTAGATCATGCGCCTGAGACGCAGTGGCACTATGCGATGTTCAGCAGGCCTCCGCCTGTAGAAACCCTCTAAGCGAAAGACGCGGAAGGTTGCGTGCTCGGATGAGCATGAAGCTGGGTCATAGGCCCGGGCGATCTTCCTTAGGGAGTTCAGCAGTTGCGCCGCGAAAGCGCTGACACTGGACCGCTGTAGCCGCATCAAGGCGTCGGCGCCTGTGGTGCTAACAGACAGGAGTTTCTAGAATGCAAAGAGTTTTTTTGAACAGCCGCTTCGGCGTGCTTGCGCTGAGTTGGATGATGATGATCGGCGTGGGAATCGCTGTGGGGCAGAGTACGTCGGGCAGCGTGAGCGGCTCGGTGACCGACTCGAGCGGGGCGGTGATTCCCGGCGCAACAGTGGTGATCTCAAATCCCGTCAGCGGGCTATCGCGCACAGCGACGTCTGATTCGAGTGGAGAGTTCCAGTTCTCCAACCTGCCCTTCAATCCGTATCGCCTGGTGGTGACTGAAGCCGGCTTCCAACCGGCCAGCAAGCAGATTGCTGTGAATTCGAATGTGCTGGTGACGGTTGCGTTCGCGTTGCAAGTTGCAACCTCGACGCAGAGTGTAACGGTCGAGGGGAACGATGACATGGTGGAGAATGACCCGACGTTTCACACGGACATCGATCGGGCCGCATTCGAAAAGCTGCCACTGGAGAGCAATTCGTCGTCACTGAGTTCGCTGGTAACGCTGGCTTCGCCGGGTGTTGCGGCGGATTCGAATGGTCTGTTCCATGGCCTCGGCGATCATGCGTCGAACTCGTTCTCGATCGATGGGCAACCCATCACCGATCAGCAGAGTAAGGTGTTTTCCAACCAGCTGCCGACGAACGCCGTGCAGTCACTGGAGGTCATCTCGGGTGCGCCGCCGGCTGAGTATGGCGGGAAGACCAGCCTTGTGATTGATGTGACGACGCGTTCGGGCATGGGCGTGACCACGCCGACAGGGTCGGTCTCGACATCGTATGGGAGCTTTGGGTCGTCGACGGGCTCGTTCGACATCAGCTATGGCGGAAAAAGCTGGGGCAACTTTTTCGAGCTCGATGGGCTGAATACGGGGCGATTCCTCGATCCACCGGAGTTCAAGGTCTTCCATGACAAGGGCAACGAGTTTAATTTCTTCGATCGCGCGGATCGGCAATTAACCGCGCGCAGCACAGTTCATCTGAATGTGAATGTGAGCCGCTCGTGGTTTCAAACGCCAAACTCGCTGGATAATCTGAATGTTCAGAACGTAGTGAACACCGGAGCGGTGAATGGTGGAACGTCGGCCGATCCGGTATTTGTCAACGTGGGGAATACCGATCAGCGTTCCAAGATTCTCACGTTCGACATTGCTCCTTCTTACACGCTTACGCTGAATCCGTATTCGGTGTTCAACCTCGGCGGCTATGTACGCCGCGACGCGTACAACTATTACGCGAGCGACAATCCGCTGGCGGATCTGGGACCGGTGACGTTGCAGAACCAGACTATTTCGCAGTCGCGATCGCTGATGGACTCTGGTGTCCATGCAGACATCTCGTACGTGAAGGGCGTGAATAACATCAAGCTGGGTGGCGTTTATTCGCAGACCTTCCTGCGTGAAAACGACGCGCTGGCGATTGTGAACAACACGTTTAACTCACCATGCATGGATGTGTTCGGAAACCCATTGCCCGGCTACACGGCATCGACGTGCCCGGGGGGCAGCGTGATCGCGAATCCGAACTTCCTCTCGGTACTGGCGCCGTTCGATCTGACGCGTGGCGGAGGTCTCTATCACTTTGACGGCCACACCGATGTGAAGGAGCTGGGACTTTATCTCGAGGACCAGATCACGTTCAAGAACTGGCTGTTCAACGTGGGGATCCGCGGCGATCTTTACAACGGGCTCGCGATTGCGCGGCAGGCGGAGCCGCGGGTTGGCATCTCGTATAACGTGAAGCGGACGGCGACGATTCTGCGCGTGTCGTATGCGCGGACGCTGGAGTCGCCGTTTAACGAGAACCTGGTGCTATCGAGCCAGGGCTGCGCCAGTGCTGTACTGTCGCCGCTGCTGGGATGCCAGACGACGGTTGGCAACACGCTGGAGCCGGGCTTCCGCAACGAGTTCCATGCGGGCTTCCAGCAAGCTGCCGGCAGACACCTGGTGTTTTCGGGCGAGTACATCTGGAAGTACACGCACAACGCGTTCGACTTCAGCGTGCTCGGCAATACGCCGATCACCTTTCCGATCGACTGGCACAACTCCAAGATCCCGGGGTACATGCTGCATGCCGATGTGCCGGTATGGCATGGCTTCTCGGCATTTTGGGTAGCATCTTCGGTGGCCGCGCGGTTCTATGGCCCGCAGGTTGCGGGCGCGGGAGCGACGAGCGGGGTTGCACCGGGAGACACGAATTATCCGTTCCGGATCGACCACGACGAAAAGTTCAACCAGACAACGCACTTCCAGTACCAGTTTCCGGGCGCGCACAGCCCGTGGCTCAGCTTCAACTGGCGTTACGATAGCGGCCTGGTGGCTGGATCAGCTCCCTGCTATAACGTGACCGATCCTAACGGCGCGTGTCCGAACAGCTCGTTTGCGCCCGATGGGACGCCAGCGATGCTGAACGGTCAGCCGGCAGTGTTGCTGGTTGACAACGGCCTTTCGGGTTCGCCGAATCCGGTAACGGGAGCAGCAGTGTATCTGCCGTTCACCCCTGACCAGGAGTTTCAGGCAGGGCTTAGCTGCGATGGCGTGGCGGCGAACGGGACCAACCAAATCGGCGTGCTGGTTCCGGGAACGAACTATTACGCGTGCGAGGCCTCGCAGCTTACCTCAAAGCTGATCAGTATTCCGGCAGCGGGTACAGGCAGCAACGACCACAACCCACCGCGTATTGCGCCGCGCAACCTCTTCGACGTGTCGGTTGGGCAGGACAACCTGTTCAAGGGAACGCGATACAAGTGGAGCGCGATGCTGACGGCGGTCAACCTCACGAATAAGTACGCGCTGTATAACTTCCTCTCGACCTTCAGCGGAACGCACTATGTGACGCCGCGTTCGTTGACGGCGGAGGTGGCGTTCCATTTTTAGGCGAAGCTGAGAGACCAGACGACGCCCGCCTGAAATGAGGCGGGCGTTGTTGTTTGGGCCCCCACGGGCAAAGAACGCCTGTTGGGAATTCCGGTTGAACAGGAGACTCCCGTAGCATGAAGGGAGATGTCTCTCCGCCTATCGAAGTCGACGCTGGTGCTGCTGGCCTTTGGCAGCGTGTACCTGTTCTGGGGATCGACCTATGGGGCGATTCGTGTGGCGGGCGAGCATCTGCCGGTGCCGGTGGTTTCGGCGACGCGTTCGTTGATCTCGGCTGCGCTGATTGTGCTGATCTGCCTGTTGAGGGGCAAGAGCCTGCGGGTACCCAAAGGTGAGGGCTGGAAGCTGGTGGTGGTGGGGCTGCTGTTCATGTCGTGCAATAACATGCTCCTGACGTGGGGAGAGAAACTGGTGCCGTCGGGGTTCGCGTCGCTGATCGTATCGACGATGCCGATCATGATTGCGCTGATTGAGATGGCGCTGCCGGGAGGCGATGCGCTAAACAAACGAGGGTGGGCGGGAACGCTGCTGGGCACGCTGGGAATTGGGGTGCTGGTGTGGCCGTCGCTGCACGCTGGCGTGTCGCATGGGAGGGGCGGCTCGCAGACACTGCTGGGAGTGTGGGTGCTGCTGGGTGCGGCGCTGGCGTTCGCGATTGGCTCAATTCTCTCGCGGCAATTCCACTTCACCGCAGACACGTTTGTTGCGACGGGATGGCAGATCGGCGCGGCGGGGATCTTCAATGCAACCTTGGCATTTGGCACTGGCGGTTGGCACCATGCGGTATGGACGTGGCAGGGCTTTGGAGCGATTTTGTATTTGTCGATCTTTGGATCGATCTTCGGGCTGGTTGCGTTTACCTATCTGCTGCAGAACGTTGCGGTGACGAAGGTATCGACGTATGCGTTTGTGAACCCGGTGATTGCGGTGCTGCTGGGGGTGTTGCTGCTGCATGAGCGTCTGGCGAAGACGGAGATCGGCGGTATGGCCGTGATTGTCTGCGCCGTGGCGATGGTGGTGTATAGCCGCGTGGATCGCGGCAAGCGTGAGATTGTGGGCATGGCGGGCGATGCGGTGGAGTAAGCGCATGGAGCAATTGCCTGGGTCAAACGGTGATTGACGGCGTGTCAAGGCGACATGCTAAGGTGAATTATTCTCTCGAGATCAACTCGGGAGAGCTCAATGCGCAGCGCGCTTGAAGGGGCGAGGTTAGCAAAGTGAAGAGAAGTGGGTATCTTCCCACGCTTGATGGCTGGCGGACGGTCGCCATCTTGTGGGTGCTGATGGGGCACAGTCAAGTGTGGAGGTACGGATGGTTCTCGAACGAATGGTTTTTCGCCACGGGTGGCCGGGGCGTGCAGCTGTTCTTTGCGTTGAGCGGATTTTTGATCTGCAATCGTCTACTGCTTGAGGAGCAACGCTTTGGTGGCATCTCTTTGCGAAGCTTCTATACTCGAAGATTTTTCCGGATTCAGCCTGCCGCACTAACCTATCTTTCCGTGATCTCCATTTTGATGCTGATTGGGAAGATACCGCGGGTGTGGTCGCCGGTTGCGGGTGCTGCGCTGATGATTCGCAGCTTCCTGCCGCGCAGGGCGATCAATTGGGAGACGTCACACTTCTGGAGCCTTGCTGTCGAGGAACAGTTCTATCTGTTCCTGCCTGGATTCCTGGTGTTGTGCCGTCGCTATCGTTTGGCCTGGATCGCATCGCTGGTGGTGATCTTTGAAGCATGGCGAGTCATTGTGATGGAAACACCGCGGCTACAGGGATTCTCGCCGCTCATCTACCTGCGCACGGACACGGTGATCGGGCAGATTTTCCTGGGGTGTGCATTTGCGCTCGCACTGAAACGCGAAAAGGTGAAGGAATTTGCAAAGACATTTCTGTATCCGTGGGTGACGCTTTTATTCACGGCTGCGGTGTATGCGCGCATCGAGTTCCACCATTCAAGGTCAGATCACGCGTTGGGTATTACGGTGTACCCGCTGCTGCTGGTCTCGACCATGCTGCACCCGGAATCGTTGACCAGCCGGTTTCTGGAATTGGCGCCGATACGCTTTGTGGGACGAATCTCCTACAGCTTGTACTTATGGCAGGAACTCTTCTTCAATCCCTTCCACGTGCCGGCGCTGGGCAGCTTTCGTTCGCACACGCTGCTGTGCTGGGGTGCCACGTTTGGATGCGCTATCGCGAGTTACTACTGGATCGAAACGCCGCTGATTCGGTACGGGCACAGGCTTGCGCGAAGGTTCGACCTGGAGGAGCGAGAGGCGACTCAAGGCGTGGCTCACGTGGAGACTGCCGGGGCTCAATAGGTTTTCCGGTGTGCGCTTACTTGCGTTTCCAGCGGACGCCGTCCTTGGAGTCTTCGAGGAGGATGCCCTTTTCTAGGAGCTCATTGCGGATCGCATCGGCGCGGGCGAAGTTGCGCTGCTGCTTGGCCCGGGTGCGCTCGGCGACGAGAGCGTCGATGCCGGCGTCGGAGAGGGCGCCGCTGCCGAAGGTCTCGAGGACGTCGGGGGCGACGTCGGCCATGCGGCCTTCGGCTTCGGCCCAGGTGAGAGCGGCGCGGGTGAGTTCGGCGTCGCGGTCTACGAGGATGGCGAAGATGGAGTCGAACTTGTCGAGGAGCGCGAGGGTTTCTTCGGCGTCGAAGCGGGTGAGGCGGCCGTGATCGGCGGCGGTGTTGACGGCGCGAAGGACATCGAAGATGGCGGCGCGTGCTTCGGCGGTGTTGAGGTCGTTGTCGAGCGCGGCGGTGAAGTCGAGATCGCCCTTGCGGATAAGCTTGGTAAACGAGTCGTCGGTGGGCGGAATGTCCGGCCAGTTGCCCTTGCGGATGCGGTCGTTGAACGTGCGCAGGCGATCGACGGCGTTGGTGGATTCGATGAGGCCGTCGAAGGTGAAGTTGAGCTGGTGGCGATAGGGCACGCTGAGCAGTAGAAAGCGGATGGCCGAGGCGCGGTAGCCCTTGAGCAGGAGGTCGCGGAGGGTGAAGAAGTTGCCCTCGGACTTGGACATCTTCTTGCCTTCAACGAGGAGGAAGCGAACGTGAAACCAGTGACGTGCGAAGGGCTGGTGCGTGGCGGCTTCGGATTGCGCGATCTCGTTTTCGTGGTGCGGGAACATGAGATCTTCGCCGCCGGCGTGCAGGTCGAAGGAGTCGCCAAGATATTTCATGGCCATGGCAGAGCACTCGATGTGCCAGCCGGGGCGGCCAGAGCCAAGGGGCGTGTCCCAGCTCGTCTCGCCGGGCTTGGTAGCCTTCCAGAGGGCGAAGTCGCGGGCGGAATCTTTTTCGTACTCGTCGAGATCCACGCGTGCGCCGTCCTCGATGCCTTCGAGGTCCTTGCCGGAGAGCTTGCCGTAGCCGGGGAAGCGGGCGATGCGGAAGTACCAGCTGCCGTCCTCGGCCTTGTAGGCGATGTCCTGGGCGGCCAGGCGCTCGATCAGTGAGACCATGCCGGGGATGTTCTCGGTGGCGCGGGCGATGTCTTCAGGGCGCTCGATGTTGAGTGCGTCCATATCCTCGAAGAAGGCGCGCTCGAAGCGGGCGCTGTATTCGCCGATGGGCTTGCCGGCAGCGGCCGCGTTGCGGATGATCTTGTCGTCGACGTCGGTGACGTTCATGACGTGGTGCAGGGCGAGGCCGTTGAGGCGGGCGGCGCGGCGCAGGACATCGACGTGCAGGAAGGTGCGGAAGTTGCCGATGTGGCCGTAGTCGTAGACGGTGGGGCCGCAGCAATAGAAGCGCAGGGCGTGGCCGTCCGAGGCGAAGAGCGGTTCGTTTTTTCCGGAGAGAGTATTGAAGAGTTCGAGGGGCAAGGTTACGGGTTCTTTCGTGAAGAGTCGTCACTCTTGATTGTAGATGGAGACGTGGCGATCGTCCGCGAAAGGACCTGCTGATGCAGTTCGTCGATGTCGGAGACGCCGTGCAGGACGCCCGAGTTCTCCGACTCGTAGAATCGGAGATCGCCGAGGATACTGCCGATTCGGGTGATCTGCTGGCTGAGGAGCTCCGAATATTGGTCCTGCTGCGCGGGGGTTAGCTGCGCGGGATCGAGGTGGCTGGTGGCGTCGGCTGCCTGGGTGTTGGAGAGGAAGGTCTCGAGCTCGTCGCTGGAGTGGAACCAGTCGAAGACGGCTTGCTGCAGGAAGTCGCGCTGGGCATAGAGCTCTTCGTAGATGGAGGCCTGCTCGCGCGGCAGGAGAGAGAGTTGGGAGCTGTCGCGGGCGGAGGTCCAGGCGCCGGCACTGGGTAGAAATGGGTCTTCGCCGGAACGTTCCGGAAGTTGGGGAAGGGAGGCGGCGTCGGTCCCACGGCGTAGCGCGTCCACGTTGCTGCGCAGGGCGACGAAGTAGTTGTTCTCGTGCTGAAGCACGTCGATATCGTGGGCAAGGATCTGCTCATTGCGTTCTGCTTCAGCGTGGAGATCGTGCTGCAGGTCGTGGCGCTGGTGAAGGCGGTGCAGTACCCCCACGGCGTGCTCAAGGCCGAGAGCGATGAGCAGCCCGGCGGTGATGGTGCCGAGGTGGACCCAGAAGTCGCTCCATCTTCGCACGGGGTGGTGTGGCAGATGCACATCCATAGGCGGTCGTCTTTCTGTGGCAGGGTTTGAATCCACTTGAGAGTACCAAACTGCGGAGAGTGGACGTCTCAGCCGAGGCGGAGTTGCGGGGTTGGCTCGAGGGTGTCGGGAGCGAAGTGGCGAGCGAGGAACTTGGGCCAGGCGGCGGCGGCGATCATGGCGGCGTTGTCGGTGGAGAGCGCGATGATGGGGAAGGCGATGGGGAGACTTGCTGTGGCGGCCATATTCGCGAAGATAGCTCGCAGGTGGCTGTTGGCGGCGACGCCGCCGCTGACGAGGATACCGCGGGCTCCGTAGTGCTCGGCGGCGTTGAAGGTGGCGCGTGCGAGATTCTTGACGACCGCGTTCTGGAAGCTGGCGATGAGGTTGAGGGTCTGGGCGTCGAGGTACGGCAGCGCGCGGGCGAGGTTGGTCTCGTCCGGCTTCGCTTTGTGCAGGCCGAGGACGCGGAAGGCCTGCTCGCGGGCGGCGATGGCGGGCTGCATATTCTGCAGTTCGACGTAGCGGCGAGCTGCTGTCTTGATGCCGGAGAAGGACATGTCGAAGCGCGTGGCGTCCTCTTCGGGCGAGAGAGCGGCTTCGCGGGCCAGCTTGGGAGCGGTGTTGCCGGTGGCCTTTTGCTTAATCTGCGCGAAGGGAAAGAGCGTGCGGTCGGCCGTGCCGTGCGCGGCGAGGGCGTCCATCCAGGGGCCTCCGGGGTAGGGCAGGCCGAGCAGCTTGGCTACCTTGTCGTAGGCTTCGCCCGCGGCGTCGTCGAGCGTCTTTCCAACGTTGCGATAGTGCCAGGTCTGCTCATGCGTGCGGGCCGCGAGATAGAGGTGCGTGTGGCCGCCGCTGACGACCAGGGCGAGGAGTGGGGATGTCGCGGCAAACTCATTGTTCATCAGGACGGCGTGGATGTGGCCTTCGAGGTGGTTGACGGCGATGAGGGGGAGGTTCCCGCCGAAGGCGAGGGCCTTGGCGAAGCTGATGCCGACCAGCAGAGCGCCGGCGAGCCCAGGGCCTTCGGTGACGGCGACGGCGGCGAGGTCGGAGTATTGAACGCCTGCGCGCTGCATGGCTTCGCGGACGATGGGGACGATGGCGCGGAGGTGTTCGCGCGAGGCGAGCTCGGGGACGACGCCACCGTAGTTGCTGTGGATGAGCTGCGAGGCGACGACGTTGGAGAGGACTTCGTGACCGTCGCGGACGACGGCTGCGGAGGTCTCGTCGCAGGAGCTTTCGATACCGAGGATGAGGTTGCCGGACACTAGGTCTATCGTACGTCTATCGTAGTGGGGAGGGGAGAGAGACGCCGGGCTATGTCGAGACTGGAGAGTGAGCACTACGTTGCGGCGTTTCGGATTGTGCGGCGGCTGCGCGCGCTGGGGCATATGGCGTACTTTGCCGGTGGCTGCGTGCGCGATTTGTTGCTGGGCGTGGTGCCGAAGGACTTCGATGTGGCCACGTCGGCGACGCCGAAGATGGTGCTTGCGGCGTTTCCGCGGACCGAGTCGGTGGGGGCGCACTTTGGGGTGGTGCTGGTGATCGATCACCTGGCGCAGGTGCGGGTGACGACCGAGGTGGCGACGTTTCGGCATGACGGCGCGTATACCGACGGGCGGCGGCCGGATGCGGTGCAGTTCTCAATGGATCCGCGCGAGGACGTGCTGCGGCGCGACTTCACCATCAACGGGCTGCTGCTGGATGCGATTGCCTATGAGGCGGGCGACCGGCTGGAGGACTGCGTCCTGGATTACGTGGGCGGGCGCGGCGATCTGCATGCACGGTTGGTGCGGGCGATTGGAGAACCGAAGCTGCGGTTTGCAGAGGACAAGCTGCGCATGCTGCGGGCGGTGAGGTTTGCAGCACGCTATGCGCCGCGTGGGTTTGCGATTGAGCGGCGCACGATGGATGCGATCTGGAAGGAGGCTCCGTCGATCCACGTGGTGTCGGCTGAACGGGTGCGCGATGAGCTGACGAGAATTCTCACCGAGGGCGGGGCGCGGCGAGGGTTCGAGCTGCTGGACGAGACGCGGTTGCTGGTTGAGGTGCTGCCCGAGGTGAAGCGGATGCAGGGCGTGGAGCAGCCGCCGGAGTATCACCCGGAGGGCGATGTGTGGGTGCATACGCTGATGCTTTTGGATGAGCTGGACGAGGAACAGCAGGCCTCCGGCGGGGCGGGGGTGAGCCCGACGCTGGCGTGGGGGATGCTGCTGCATGATGTGGGCAAGCCGGCTACGTTTACGCCGCCGGATCCAGCGCGGCGGGGGGATCGGATCCGGTTCAATGGGCATGTGGACGTCGGCGTTGCGGTGGCGCGAACGATCCTGACGCGGCTGCGCTTCAGCAATGAGGAGTGCGAGCAGATCCTGGCGCTGATCAAACATCACATGCAGTTTGGCGACGTGATGCAGATGAAGCAGTCGACGCTGAAGAGATTTCTGCGGATGCCGAAGTTTGACGAGCACCTGGCCCTCCACCGCGCGGATTGCCTGAGCTCCCACGGCAAGCTGGAGATGTATGAGTATGCGAAGAAACACTTGGAGGAGATGGGTGAGGAGCAGATTCGGCCGGCGCTGTTGTTGACGGGCGACGACTTAATTTCGGCAGGGTACAAGCCGGGGCCGGGATTCAAGACGATGCTGGAGGCGGCGGAAGATGCGCAGCTGGAGGGGTCGGTGAAGACGAAGAAACAGGCGCTGCGGCTGGTAAAGGACATGTTTCCGGCATAGGGTCCTGCGGTCCTGCGCCGACGGCGATGGGCTTCGCGTGGGTCGCAGGCAGTACCGCAACGAGGCGGGTCTGTTGGGTGGTGAGGAAATTTATTTGCGCGGCGCGCGGTACGGGGTACACTTCCGACAATCCGGTGCAGTTCAACTTAGAGGAGCTTTGATATGGCAGACGTCGTAGTGGCTGGAGCGAGCGTTCCTGAAGCGGGTGGACTTTCGCAGGTCGAGCGGGTTGTGGATACGTTCGTGGCGCCGAGCAAAACATTCACCGATATTCTGCGCAGCACGAGCTGGTGGTTGCCGTTTGTACTGCTGGTGATCGTGACGATGGGATCGACGTTTGCGATCGATCAGAAGATCGGGTTCGACCGGGTGGCGGAACAGTCGATCACGCAGAGCGCCACGACCGAAGAGCAGATGGCGTCGATGCCGGCCGATCAGCGGGCTGCGACGATCCGTAAAATCGCGGCGGGTCAGAAGTACGGGTCCTATGCTGCGGCAGTAATTATCCTGATCTTTGTCGCGATCATTGCGCTGCTGAACTGGGCCAGCCTCAACTTTGGCATGGGAGCGAAGACCACCTTCGGGCAGAACTTTGCGGTGTGCATGTACGCGGGGCTTCCGAAGATATTTGTCGGCCTGCTGAATATTGTGTTTGTGTACGCTGGCGTGAATACGGAGAATTTTGATTTGAATAATCCGGTGGGAACGAACATCGGGTATTACCTGACAAGTTCGCCGCACTGGGTGCAGGTGGCGGGAAGCTTCTTTGATGTCTTCGGGCTATGGTCGCTGGCTCTGTCGGTCATTGGGCTGGCTATTATTTCGAAGAAGAGCAAGGGGCAGGCAGCGATTGTGGCCGTGGGTTGGTGGCTGGTTGGGATGCTGGTGCTCTCGGGTCTTGCAGCGGCGCGCGGATAGGGTCTGCTCACCGCAGGAAAAGAGGCCCGGCTGATGGCCGGGCCTCTTTGTGTTGGGACTCGTTATTTCGCGATGAACTCGAGCAGCGCCTTGTTGACTTCGGTGGCGTGCGTCCAGTTGAGGCCATGGGGGCCGTCCTTGACGATGTGGAGTTGAGCGCCGGGGATGAGGGCGGCGGTGCGCTTGCCGGTGGCGTCGATGGGAAGAATCTGGTCAGCGTCGCCGTGGATGACGAGGGTGGGAATCTTGATCTGGGCGATGTCAGCGCGGAAGTCCTCGAGCCAGGCGTCTACGCAGTTGAGCATGGCGTGGTAGCTGGAGGCGCTGCCGACGTTGAAGCTGGCGTGAATGGCCTGGTCGGAGATGCGGGTGTTGAAGAGCAGCTTCTTGTTGTAGAAGTTGTTGAGAAAGGTGTCGAGGAAGGCGAAGCGGTCGGCCTCGATGGCTTGCTTGATGCCTTCGAAGACCTTGGGATCGACGCCTTCGGGATTGTCGGCTGAGCGCCGGAGGGCCGGCGCGATCGAGGCCATGAACACGGCCTTGGTGACGCGGCCGTTGTTGTACTTGCCGAGATAGCGGGCGACTTCCCCGCCGCCCATGCTGAAGCCGACAAGGGTTACGCCCTTGAGGTCGAGCGCTTCGATGAGCTTGTAGGTGTCGCTGGCGAGGGTGTCGTAGTCGTAGCCGCTGGTGGGCTGGGAGGAGCGGCCAAAGCCGCGGCGGTCGTAGGTGATGACGCGGTGTCCGGAGGCGAGGAGAGCCGCCGTCTGTCGCTCCCAGGAGGCTCCGCTGAGTGGCCATCCGTGGATGAGCAGGACGGGCTTGCCACTGCCGTGGTCTTCGTAATAGAGCTCGATGTCACTGTTGTTTTCTTTGCCAACGTTGAGGTATGCCATGGTGTCTTTCTCCTTGTCGTTTGATGCAGCAGGGAGAGGATACGTGGCGGGCTGGGAGAGGAAGAATAATCCACGGCAAAAAACTTTGATGCGGAGGGCGCGACGCGGGCGCAAAGGTTGCGGGAGAGGGAGGAGAAAAGAAAATGCCCGGCGAGGTGCCGGGCATTTTCGTGGAGTCGGAGGTGGCGACGCTACTCCGCGCCCCAGCGCTTGAAGACCAGCGAGCCGTTGGTGCCGCCGAAGCCGAAGCTGTTGGAGAGCGCGTAGTCGATCTTCGCGGCCTGCGGCTTGTTGGGGACATAGTTCAGGCGGCACGCCGGGTCCACGTTGTCCAGGTTCATGGTGGGTGGGGCGATCTGATTCATCATGGCCATGATGGTGATGCCGGCTTCGAGACCGCCGGCGCCGCCGAGGAGGTGGCCGGTCATGGACTTGGTAGAGCTGACCAGCAGTTCGTGGCTCATGGCCTTCTCGCCAAAGACGTTTTCAATGGCTTTGGATTCGAGCGAGTCGCCGACCGGGGTGGAGGTGGCGTGGGCATTGACGTAGTCGATCTTGTCGGGCGAGATGCCGGCGACGCGCAATGCGGCTTGCATCGCACGGCGGCAGCCATCGCCTTCCGGGGCCATGCCGGTCATGTGGTAGGCGTCGCCGCTCATGCCGTAGCCGATGATCTCGGCGAGGATGTTGGCGCCGCGCGCTTTGGCGAACTCCAGCTCCTCGAGAATCAGGATGCCCGCGCCTTCGCCGCACACAAAGCCGTCGCGATCCTTGTCGAAGGGGCGGCAGGCGTGGGTGGGGTCGTCGTTGCGGGTGGAGAGAGCCTTCATCGCGGCGAACCCGCCGACGGAGAGAGGGGTGATGGCAGCTTCGGCGCCGCCGGCGATCATGGCGTCGGCGTCCCCGCGCTGGATGATGCGGAAGGCATCGCCAATGCTGTGCGCGGAGCTGGTGCAGGCAGTGGCCGTGGCCTCGTTGGGTCCCTTGGCGCCGTACTTGATGGACACATGCCCGGCAGCGAGGTTGATGATGGTGGCGGGAATGAAGAAGGGAGAGATCTTGCGCGGGCCGCCGTTCATCAGCGCGGTGTGTTCGCGCTCGATGACGTCGAAGCCGCCGATGCCGGAACCGATATGGACGCCGACGTTTTCGGCGGTCTCGTCGGTGACCTTGAGGCCGGAGTGTTGCATGGCCTCCTGCGCGGCAGCCATGGCGAAGTGGATGAAGCGGCCCATCTTGCGGGCCTCCTTCTTCTCCACGAAGACGTGCGCGTCGAAGTCTTTGACTTCGGCGGCAATGCGGACGGAGTGACCGGTGAGATCGAATGCGGTGATCTCAGCCATGCCACTCTTACCGGAGAGCAGGCCTTCCCAAATTTGCGGAGCGGTATTGCCCACCCCGCAAAGGAGGCCCATGCCCGTTACAACGACACGACGATGCGACATCTTACTCTCATTCCTTGTTGTCCTTAGACTGCAGAAACAGCTATCCCGCTGCTGCAGAACTGCGGATCGAACTACTTGGCTTTCTGGTGCTTCTCGATATACTCGGTCGCGTCCTTGACGGTCTTGATCTTCTCTGCGTCTTCATCCGGGATCTGGATGTCGAAGGCTTCTTCGAACTGCATCACGAGCTCGACGACGTCGAGCGAGTCGGCACCGAGGTCTTCCTGGAAGCTCGCGCCGGGAGTGACTTCGGCTTCATCCACCTGAAGTTGCTCGACAATAATCTGCTTAACCTTCTCATCAACTGCTGCCATCGTACGATCTCCTATGAAGTCCTGGGTTGGGCGCGGACATTGACCTTCTAGAGCGAGCTGCCCGATTGACTGCCCCAGTGTGAAAGCATACCGACGTGGTTGGACGGTGTAAAGCCAAGCGAGCGTCTACAGTGGAACGCTTCGACAGGCTACCCCCAAACATGCTCGGCGAACCAAACTCCTGTATATTCTAGCGTGAATCTTCTGGCCGGAGATATGGCCTGGACGGTATAAGGATCGGCGCAACGATGGCAGTGAGGGTGTGTTTCTGGTGCGGAGCGACCAAGTTCCGCCGGGTAAATCGGCGCGGCATGTTCCAGCGATACATTCTGACCGCCTTTGGATGGTATCCGTGGGAGTGCGCTATCTGTCGCCGCAAGACATTACGGCGGAAAGAAAGCTAGGGACTGGCTGGGACGCATCATTCGTCCTCGCTGGCCGCGAGCACCGGAAGCAGCCCGTCGAAACCGGCATTGGAGGCGGCGGGTAGTGAGGGGTGGGTGGCTTCCACGCTTACGTCGCGCAGGGTGCGATTGATCGCGCGGGTGCGAACGCCGAGCTTGTCGATGGTTCCCTGGACCTTGCCTACATCGTCGGTCATCTTGTCCATCAGCGTCTCAAAGGTGCCAAACTCCTTGCGCGCGCCCGCGAGCACCTTCCAGACCTCATCGCCCTTCTCCTGCATCTGGAGCATGTGGAATCCCATTTGAAAGCTATTCAGGATAGCGGAGAGGGTGCTGGGTCCGGCGATGGTGACGTGGCAATTCTGCTGGATGTCGGTCTGCAACCCGTCGCGGCGCATGACTTCGGCGTAGAGGCCTTCGGTCGGCAGAAACATGATCGCGAAGGATGTGGTGCGCGGCGGTGCGATGTACTTTTCGCAGATCTTCTTGCCTTCATTGCGAATGGCGGTCTCGAAGGCTTTGCCAGCGCTGACAAGATCCACGCCCGTCTGGTAGGCAGTTTCGAGGCGCTCCCAGGCCTCGCGTGGGAACTTGGAATCGATGGGAAGCAGAGCTTCGCCGTTGGGCGTGGGGAGCTTGACCACGAACTCGACCACCTCGTTGGAACCGGCCTTGGGTTTGGCGTTCTTCTCAAATTGGCTGGGCGCGAGCATCTGCTTGAGCAGGGTCTCGAGCATGACTTCGCCAATGGTGCCGCGGGATTTGACGTTGGTGAAGATGCGCGAGAGATCATCAACACCTGCAGACAGCTTGGTCATTTCGCCCAGCCCGGCATGGACCTTGGTGAGCTGGTCGGTGACCTGGCCGAAGCTTTCGGTGAGCCGCGTCTGGAGCGTGGCATGGAGTTTTTCGTCGACCGTGATGCGCATCTCCTCCAACTTCGCGGCGTTGCTGACGTTGAGCTTGTCGAGCCGGTCTTCGACGGTCTTGCGCAGGGTTTCGAGGTGCTCGCTCTGGCCGGAGCGGAGTTCGCTGAGCCGGGTGTGGAGGGCTTCGCGGCTTTCGTTTGCCTGCGCTGCTGAGGCGGCGCGGGAGGTTTCCAGCTTGGAGTGCAGGGTATTGCCGAGCGTGTCCATGCTGGTGAGGACTTCGGTGCGGAGCGAGGCGCTGGAGGCTGCAGTGTCGGTGCGGAGCTGGGCGAGTTCGGCGCGGAGATGCTGATCGAGGCCCTGGGAGCGGGCGTCGAGGCGCGTGAACTGCGCGGGCAGATCGGCGGCGAGGAGCTGCGCGAGACGAGGGTCTTCTGCTGGGGGAGCGGTGGTGTTGCGGCGGAGGAGAAGCACGATCAGGGCCGTGAGCGTGAGGAGTTGGAGGGCGATGAGAGCTGGGATCATTTCGACTTTCCTTCGCTTGGAGGATAGCATTCCCCCGGGGCAGAGGTGGCCTGTGTGGATGTGCGTAACCCGTAAGTGTTGGGTGGTTTGGCGATTTAGCTGCTTGGTGATTCAATAGGGCTGGAGCACACTTGCTCGCAAAGGTCAGCCACTTGCGTCTATCTGCTATGTCTCGAGTTCTTGTTTTGACCGCCCTCGCTCTCTCTCTTACCGCAATTTCGGCGAAGGCGCAGGTCGCTGTTCCGTCCAGCCAGCAGCCGGATCACTTCCGGGACACCTCGATGCTGGTGCCGCCGCCGGGCGTGAAGGTCGCGATCGTCGAGTGGGAGGACCTGGAGTGCCCGGCCTGCGCGCATGCGTTTCCGTTTGTGCATATGGCGGTCGACCACTACAAGATCCCGTACGTGCGGTACGACTTCCTGATCCCGGGCCACATCTGGAGCCGCGAGGCGGCTATTTATGCGCGGTATCTGCAGGACAAGATCTCGCCGGAGGTGGCTACCGAGTATCGCCGCGAGGTCTTCGCATCGCAGTTCAAGTTCGCCAGCAAAGACGATCTGAACCGCTTCACGCAGGAGTTTTTTACCAAGAACGGCAAGCAGCTTCCGTTCGTGATCGATCCTACGGGCCAACTGGTGCGCGAGGTGGAGAAGGATGTCGCGCTGGGCAACAAGCTTGGCCTCACGGAGACGCCCACGCTGGTGGTGGTGACGCCGAAGGGATGGATCCAGGTGAAGGATGTCTCTGACTTGTACCAGGCAATCGACCAGGCACAGGCGTCGGTGGGTGGAGCCCCGGCGGAGCATCACAAGACGACGAAGTAAGAAGGCTTCGGTTGCGAGAAGGCCGTCCGCTGGCGCGGGCGGCTTTTCTTATGCGGTGGGCGCGCTCAAGGGCTGTTCGGATTCCGAAGCGGGCCAAACGCTGAGCGCGAGGTCGACGGCGCGATTGAGGGCGTCGCGTGTGTGACCGCTGCTGGCCTGCACTGCGAGCCCGTTCATCATGCTGACAACGAAGAGGGTGAGAGCGGGGACGTCGGTGGAGGCGGGAAGGTCGCCGTCGCGGCGAGCCCGCTCGAAGCGGTCGCGCATCTGGGTGATGCCCCGCTCGCGGACGGCAGTCATCTCCTGGCGGATGGATTCGCCTTCGGTGCTGGCAACCAGCGCGCCCTGCACCCACAGGCAGCCGCCGGGATTGGCAGTATCGGTGGCCATGGCAACGGTGCCGCGAAGCAGCATCTCCGCGACCTGGCGCGCCCGAGGCTGGCCAAGAGCGCGGCGGACGTAGCGGCCGGGGCCGGTACCGTAGCGTGCCACGGCCTCGCGGAAGAGATTGGCCTTGTCGCCGAAGGCCGCATAAAGGCTGGGGCGGTTGATTCCCATGGCGGCGGTGAGCGCGGTGAGCGAAGCGCCTTCGTAGCCCTGTTTCCAGAACACACGCATGGCGGCGTCGAGAGCCTGCTCACGATCGAAGGAGCGGGGGCGACCCGCCTGCGGCTTAGCGACGAGGGATGGCGGAGGGAGGTTGGGCGTGGGAGGGGCCGAAAGACTCATACGCAACGATGGTAGCCCGCGACAGCTTCCTCGCGCAGCAGAATTCTGTTCGGTATGCAACTTAAGAGGAACTGGCGAGCGTGGAAAATATCTAAAGCTACGCGTCTTTCGCGTCTTCGTACTCTTCGTGCCAGGCCCTTTGGATGGCTTCGAGGATGCCTTCGGTGGATTTCGACGGGTCGCCTTTGAAGCCGGGAAGCTGGGTGACCCACTTGTGCAGGTCGGTGAAGCGGACCGAGTAGGGATCGGTGTCGGGAAACATCTCCTGCAGTTGAATGCCAATCTCCAGGGTGTCGGACCAGTCAAGTTCGTGCGGCATGGGGTGTCGCCTCCGAGGCTAGTTTACTGCGAGGGGAGGGGACTGGTGCAGGCGCGCAACGGGGCAGGCACGATAGAATAACAAAGCCGCATGACAACACCTACATCAGCTCCGAAGACAGCACCCGTCAAAGGTCAGGGAACCCGCCGCATGACTGCCCGCCGGCGCTTGATCGCCGCAACCCGCAAGCTCCGCGAGGTGGGATCGATTGCCTCTGCCGTTGCCGGCACCTCGCACCCCTATATGGCGCACATTGTGCCGATGCGGCGGTGCAACCTGGCCTGCACGTACTGCAATGAGTTCGACGATGTGTCGGATCCGGTGGGGATCGAGGAGATGAAGCGGAGGATCGACCACCTGGGACGGCTGGGGACGTCGGTGATTACGATCTCCGGCGGCGAACCGCTGCTGCATCCTGAGCTGGATGACGTGATCCGGCAGATTCGGAAGACGGGCGCGATTGCCGGCATGATCACCAACGGCTATTTGTTGATGCCGGAGCGGATTGAGCGGCTGAACAAGGCCGGGCTCGACCACATGCAGATCTCGATTGATAACGTGATGCCGGATGAGGTTTCGAAGAAGTCGCTGAAGGTGCTGGACGCGAAGCTGGCGATGCTTGCCGAGCATGCCGACTTTCATGTGAACATCAATTCGGTGGTGGGCGGCGGGATTGCAAATCCTGAGGACGCGCTGACGATCTCCAAGCGAGCGCTGGCGCTGGGCTTCAGCTCAACGATTGGAATTATTCATGACGGCAGCGGGCAGTTGAAGCCGCTGGGCGATCGAGAGCGCAAGGTGTGGGACGAGGTGCGGCGGCTGACCCGGCGCAGCTACTCCCGGTTTAACGGATTTCAGGAGGCAATCGCGAATGGATTGCCGAATGACTGGCGCTGCCGCGCAGGGTCGCGGTATCTCTACGTGGACGAGAATGGGATCGTGTCCTATTGCTCGCAACAGCGTGGCTATCCGGGGATCCCGGTAGCCGAGTACACGACGGAGATTGTGAAGCGTGAGTTCCTGACGGAGAAGTCCTGCGCACCGAACTGCACGATCAGCTGCGTGCACCAGGTGAGCTATATCGACCACTGGCGGTCTCCGCAGAAGACGACCATCACGCCGGGTGGCGCGGGGCACGGCGCCGCCGACGGTCTCGTGCAGATTCAATAATCCTTCCCAACGCTCTTGGCCAACCATTTTCTCGCGGAGACGCAAGCGATGCATGCTGTTGATCAGCCCGGCTCGATGTCTCGATCTGCCCAAATTGGCTGGTGGATCTTCACGCTGCTGGCATGCGCTCAGTTCACGATTCGTTATGTGTGGCGCAACGCACCGTTTTTGGACTTGACGGCCTATGCCAACGGAACCGGCATGATGCCCTTCCAGGGCCGCGTGCTGATGGCCTGGGTATTGAAAGCGACTGCCGGGAATCCGCACTGGAGTGGCGTGCTTGCGCACATGGGCGCGCATCTGCCCGACGCCTTGCAGAGTCCCTATTCCGTCGCGTTGTTGATCGTCAACTTTATCGCCATGGTGGTTTGTATTCTCGCGGGTCGATGGACGCTGCAACACTTGACGGGAGATCGAACATTTTCGGCGTGGGCCTCACTCCTCCTGTTGTACATGGCGTATTTCAGCCTGGTCGTCGGCTATGGAGTCTTCTTGCTTCCGTACGACGTGGTTTCGCTGACCGCATTCGTGCTTTCGGTGTGGCTGGTGATAGCGAAGCGGTATGCGGCTCTGACGCTTGTGGTTGTGATCGGAACGCTGAACCGAGAGACGATCATTTTCATTCCGTTGTTCCTTGCGCTCTATACCTGGTTCAACAACAGGTATGCGAAGGAATCGCCCGAAGCCCGTGGACGCTCATGGGCGAAGGTGGTGCCATACGTTGCAGTCCAATTGCTCCTCTGGATCGCATTGCGCATGTGGATTGAGCATCACTTCCGCAATAATCCTCTCGAGGGGTCGATGCCGACGCGATGGTTTGGAATTCGTCTGGCCGGGAATCTACGGTCACTGATGAAGCCTCCTCAGTGGGCGCTGCTGCTCTCGTTATTTGGTTTTACGCTCCCACTGTTTATTGCAAAGTTCGACAAGATAGGCGATCGAGCGCTCGCCCATTCCAGTGCAATCGTCATGGGCTTATGGGCTGTCGCTATGCTGCTGGTGGGCGTGGTCGTGGAGATTCGAATCTTCAGCGAGCTCACGGCATTCATGATGCCCTGTATCGCGCTGATTGTATGGAGCGAGTGGATACAGCCGGCTGCGCAGTACCGCGCTCGTATGCAGCAAGAGTAAGACCTCGCCTGACCGATCGTTGCAAGGGGCCCGACGACCGGGAGCAGATCTTCCCGATCCCGCCGGATTCTGCGGCAAGCGTCTTGTAAACTCGTGTTAGTGCGCCTATCGCTCCCAACGCGAATTCCCTTGTCGAAGGTATTTGTCTACTCCGCCGTCTTTTTCTGCGTTCAGCAGATTGAGCACACCGGGCTGCTCTTCAGCCTTCTGTACTTCGCGTTCGTGATTTTGAGCGTACTCGCCTTCAACTTTGCGGAAGGGTTCACCAGGATCACAGGTGCGTATATCTTCTGGTATTCCACGCTCATTGCGATCGTGGGCGTCACGTGGAAAGCCGTGGTGGGCGAAGCGGCAGACTCCAACCTTCTCAACCCGTTGCTCGACATGGCTCTCTATGCCGCCAGTATGGTGATGTTGCTGCTGGTCACCCTGGTTAATCGAAGGATAGACTTCCGGGCGTTGGGAGTCGGAGGCGGTTTCAGCAAGGGGGAACTGAACTACACCGCCGCCGGCCTGGGTTGCATCATTGTTTGGCTTGGAATTCTTTTCTCTGTGCCAATCTTCGGGAACGCGCCTGGAGGCCTCGTGAGCGCCCTCAACCAGGTGAATGTCTTCGGTCCGCTCGGCATCATTCTGGCGACCATCGGTGCGATCAAGGACACCGGGGGGCGGCGCTCGGTCAACATGATCAGTGCCGCCGTGTTCGTTTACTTCGGCTATTTGGGTCTAATCTCGTTTTCGAAACAAATTATGATCTCGCCCATGGTTTGCTGGGCAGTTGGCGCTTTTTACGCTCGACTGAGAGTGCGCTTTGTCCATGTGGTGGCTGTCGTTCTGATGGCCGTCTTAAGCTTTGGGTTCATCTCGCCACTTTCGGCATCGCGGGATCTAGCCGAAGGGATGGACGACGGCCAGCATATAGTGCTCGCCTGGTACCTCTTTACGCATCGGTCAGTGTTGGAAGAACATGTCAAGCAAATCGCGGTGACGCGGGAGATGGGAGTCGCGGAGTATTACAACGAGCCTCAGGGCTCCCTGATTGAACGCCTCTCGATGATCCCTCCGGATGATGAACTCTTCACGTATTCTGCGAAGGACCATTACGAGGGGATGGAGCCCATTTATCAATATTTCGGCAACCTCTTGCCCCACTTCCTCAATCCAGACAAGCAGGTAACGTTCAGCGGCAACTTTTATGCGCACGAGATGGGTGCCGGCCTCGCAGAGGGCGATAACACGACCGGGATATCGTTCAGTCCGGTAGCGGAGGCCTTTCACTGCGAAGGATGGGGAGGTATCTTGTGGTTGCTTCCCGTGATCTGGATCCTGCTGTTCAGCTCCATTGACTTTGTTGTGGGCGACATGACGAAATATCCCTGGGGGCTGATGGTGGTCGTGTGGTTTGCGCACGGAGCCCCTGAACAGCTTGTTGGTGGCATGGTCTACTTTATGGGGTATGGCAACGTTGGAATGGTGCTGGCGATCATCATCGTCACCCGCATTGCGCCGATTCTGGGAACACTCTTTCTGGGCAGGGCGCCTACACCGTCAGGCCGCCGGATGGTTAGCGGGCGCCGCATCGTTGCCCAGGCGCAGGGGTGAATTGGCTGCCCTTGCAGTGGGCTGCTCCGGGCGCAATCGACTGTCAGTGCGCTACTATGAAAGCTACCGCCATCGCCACGAGCACATTCAGCATCACCCATGAATAAACTGATCTTCGGCAATCTCATTCATCGTCCGCTACGCTCTGCCATTAGCGCGTTCGCCGTCGCCATTGAGGTCATCATGATTCTCTCTGTGGTGGCCATCTTTTACGGCATATTGAATGGCAGCCGCACGCAGACTACAGGGATTGGCATGGACATGATCGTGCATCCCGGTGCGGCGACCGCGATGATGATGAGCAGTTCGGCTTCCGCCGATGTCCGCATTGCCACGGTGCTCGGCGAACTGCCGCATGTGCAGGTGGTAGCGCCGGTCAACATCAAATTCACGGCGGGCAGCTCCGTAGAGAATATCTACGGGATTGATTTTCAGAGCTACAATGCCCTGCGCCCGTTCGTATTTGTGAGTGGCGGACCATTCAAAGAGGCGAACGACCTGATTATTGACGACTTGCAGGCCAAGTCCGGCAAGGGGACCAAGGTGGGCGACTCGGTCAAGGTGCTCAACCACACGTTTACCGTTTGCGGTATTGTCGAGCACGGCAAGGGAGCGCGCAAGTACATCCCGCTGACGACGATGGACGCACTGGACAATAATCCGGGGAAGGCGTCGCTGTTTTATCTGCGCACAGAGAACCAACCGAAGTTCCAGGAGGACGTTCGCAAAGAGATTCTCGCGACCGATGGGCTCCAGGACTGGAGCGTGCAGACGAGCCAGGAATTCCTCTCCATGCTTACGCCGGAACATCTCCCGGGATTCAACATTGCGCTGAATGTGGTGATCAGCATTGCGACGATCATTGGGTTCCTGGTGATCTTTCAGTCGATGTACACCGCTGTACTGGAGCGGACACGGGAGATCGGGATACTGAAGTCGATGGGTGCGGGACGGCTGGTCATTGTTTCTGTGGTGCTGCGTGAGACGATGCTGCTGGCGATTGTGGGTACGACGCTGGGCGTGATTGCGACGTATGTCCTCAAGGATGTTTTACGGGTACGCTTCCCGACGCTGAGTTTTCAGGTAACCGGCGTGTGGGTTGCCAATGCAGTCGCCATTGCGCTGGGTGGCGCGCTCCTGGGGGCGCTATATCCCGCATTGAAAGCTGCGCGAAAAGATCCGATTGACGCGTTGTCGTATGAATAGCGTTCCGATGCCGACGGATCTGTGGAGCAGGTAAGCCAGGAAAGAGTGGAATGCCGAAGCGCTATCGAAGCCTGACGATCCTTCTCGCACTATGGCTCCTGGTGTGGCTGAGAATCTCCTGGCCCGCAGTGCAGGATGATGCGTTTATTCACCTACGGTATGCGGTAAATCTGCTGCGCCATCACATGATCTCCTACGATGGAGTTCATCCGGATTATGGAACGTCCAGCTTGCTGTATGTATGGCTGCTGGCCGGCTTGCGTGCGTTGTTTCAATCACCGGTGCTCCCGCGGGCGGTCTCCTCGGTATTTCACGTCGCGTTGTTCGCGGGGCTGGCGTGGGCGTTTCCGCGGACGCTTCGCTCCGCACCCCGGCTGGCATGGGCCTTCGCTTTGTTGTTGCTGGCCATCCTGGTTATGCCGATGGCGGTGCGCTGGCTGGACGACGGAATGGAAACTTCGCTTACGCTTTGCCTTGTCTCCCTGCTGGTGTTCTCGATCTCGCGTCTTGGCCACAGCCAGGACATTTCGAAGAAATCGTTTGCGTGGCTCTTTGCCCTGGGACTGGCAGCCACGCTGGCGCGCGTTGAGTTTTTGCTGCTGATGACGGTGGCGAGCCTCACCTTGTTCTTCGCGCGGTATGAGTCGGCACCACCAGATGGTCTGCGGGCGCGGCTTCGCCTGGTGGCATCCTGCGCCGCGCCGTTGTTTGGAAGCGCCGTCGCAGCGGGCGTGATTTATCTGAGCATGCACGCCTTGATCCCGGACACGGCCATCGCCAAGGCCGATGCGCAGGCTCCGTGGATGGCGACCCTGCACGCAACCGTCTCGGTATTTGTAAGCGCAATGTCGGTGGGTGCCATCCTCCTGTTGTTTTGGCTGCTGACAGCGGCAGCCGTGATCGCGTACAAGCGACGCGTTTCGTTGTCCATGCTGGCAGCGAACAGCCCGTTCCCAGTTGTGCTGGCGCTTGCGTTGCAGCGCGGACAACAAGTGCAGGGTGTTCGGTACTTCGTGTGGACGCTGATCTTCCCAATTCTCTGGAACATCCTGGAACTGCGCTGGAGTGAAGCGGAGCCGCGCCGGTTGCCTGCGCACCTGCTAAAATTCGCGGCCTATGGTGTGGTAGGCCTGCTGGTAATTGCCGCGCCGATCGAGTCCATCTTGCTGCATCGGGAGTTTCGCGCGCGCGAGCACAGCCTCGCGGAGTTTCGCCAGCAGCATCTCGAACGCTTGAGTTCGCTGAAACTAGTTGCCTTCGATGTCGGCTATATCGGGTACTTTACGCAATCGCCCGTGTGCGACATGGCGGGCCTGGTCAATGGTCGAGCCCGCGCTGCGCTGCCGTTTGAAGATCGAGTGAAGGTGTGCGCCGCCGAGCATCCATCCTATGCGTTCGTAAGCGGCTTCAGCCTGTGGGAACTGGGCAAAGACCTCGATCTCAAGGGCTGGTCCGTCTGTTCCGAGTACGACTTCGCCAACCTGCGAGCCCCGGACCTGCACTATCTGATTGCCTCGCCTGAGGCAACTGCCGAGGTATGTCGAGCAGCGGGAGCGGCGCCCCGCCCGATGGAGACGATACTGCATCCGGCGTCTCCGTAGCCGTCCAGCCTTGTGTCGTGAGACGGAAGCATGTCTATAATTCGGAATCGCATCTAAACAGTTCATGAAGGACTCCGAGCGCGGCGCATCCATGTTTGCTCCTGATTGCATCGGACTTGTTGTAGATCGTTTGGCTTGCCTTAACGTTTGTGCTCCATCGCCCTGGAATGTATAACGCCTCCAATTCGTCGGTTGCTGCTGTGATCACGCCCAAACGGGCGGCAGCTGCGGTGTCGGTACAGCGGCCGATGACGACGGTCACGGCGGCGCGCGTGATCAGTCTGCTGCTGCTCGGGGTTTCGGCCGTCTTCTTCGCGCTGCACTTTTTGCACCTGACTGCGGATTTCCCGAATCACTCGCCGTGGATGGATTGGTCGAAGTACACCGACGAAGGCTGGTATGGCGACGCTGCGATCCGCCACTACGTGAGCGGTCATTGGTATTGGAAGGGCGACTTTAATCCAGCGGTTGCGTTGCCGGTGTGGCCTGCGCTCGAGTTGCTGGTCTTCAAGTTCACCGGTGTATCCGTTGCGGCGGCGCGCGCACTCACACTGTGCGTCTTCGGATTCACGCTGGTCACACTCTACCTTCTCATCCAGCGTCATACACGTCCTTCCAGCAGTGAGTCCGGGCAATCGCTAGCCGCGCCAATCGCTGTCTTCTTTTTGTGTACGAGCCCGTTCCTCTTTGTGTTCGAGCGAATGGCAATTCTTGAACCCTTGTTGGTTGCGCTTACCGGGCTGGGATTGCTGATTGCCTCGGAGATGCAGCCGATCCACCTGCGGGGATTACGTTTGCGCAGCCTCGGGTCGGCGGTCCTGCTGGCGTTTCTACTGCCCGGGCTGATCCTCACCAAGACGACGGGCATCTGTTTGCTGCCCGCAATCTTCTACATGATGTGGGCGCGCGCGGGATACCGGCTGCGTCCGGCGCTGCGACTCGCCCTGCCGCCCGCGATCGGCGGCGCCGCTCTATGGTGCGCGTACTTTTTGGTCTTCGTTCGGCCGCATTATCTCGAGGATTATCAATACCTCTTTTCGGCGAATGCTTATACCGGCATCGGTCTCGAGCCGATTGCGAAGGTCATTCTCAACACCATCACCGACGGTGCGTGGATGGGATGGCTGATCTATGTGACCTTCTTCGTCGTGTTGGCGCTGACATTTTTTTGGCGGCCCCGCATCCTGACGAACCCGCTCTTTACGTCGCTGCTGCTCTGGATTGGCGGGTACTTTGCCTTCCTTGCGTATCACAACAATCTGCAGCCGCGGTATTACCTGGTGGTCGCGGTGCCGATCACGGTGGTTGTGGCGATGGGCATCGACAGCTTTCGTCAGGCGCAAAGCCGGGCAGGCGGGTGGGTGGCTTCGATCGCGTGCGGCGTGCTGGTGCTGGCCATCGCGGTTCCGGATGCGGTGCAGCAGATTGGATACCTGCGTCACCCCACCTATGAATTCGAGGCGGCGGCCCAGGGAATCAAGAGTATTGTGCTTGCGGATAAGACGCACTCGCACCTGATTCTGTCCATCTCGGGCTCGGACCTGACGCTGATGACCGGGCTGCCCTCCATCGATGATGACTTCGGCACCTCCGATATGGATGTGCGGGTGAAGCAGTACAAGCCAGGATGGTACGCGGCCTGGAACGATGTGGAGGATGACAAGGCCGACGCGATCACGCCGATGTACCAGATGAAACGCGTCGCCGCCTTCCCCGCCTACGACGATCCTGATCGCAACCTGCTGATTCTGTATCGACTGGATCCGGGAACCGAGACACCGCGGCCACGGCACCGGGTGCGGCGGCATATCCCGAAGGCCCTGGTGACGAAGATGGGGCAGCAGCCCAGTGATAACCAGTTGCAGCACTGACGGGCTGTTGCTCATGCGCAACACGCGCGAGGCATCTTTGCGGGACCACCCCACGCGCCATGCGATGGAAGATAAAGGAGCGTGAAAGAACGTTAATTAGCTCCGCGCACACAAGCGAATTCGCATGCAGACATATGAGATTAATGCGATAAGATCACGGGAGCTTATTCCAACGTAAATATTGCAAGAAACTTTGGTCGTCTTGTTGGACTCCCAGGTCAAACTCTCTAGCGGGTATTTCTTTAAGTGATTGGTTTCGGGTGGTCCCGGACATTGAGTTCCTGGTTGGTTGGCTGCGCACTGGCAAACTGCTGGGCCGCGGGCGCGCGCCACTGTTTCGCGGTGACGTCGGCTCGTCCTGCGGGCGTTGCGATGCTGCAACCCGCCGATCATGAGACGCCAGCGGGTTTGGGCATCCTGAGCGGCAGCGTAGCGGATCCGTCAGGCGCCAAGATCAGTCAGGCTGCTGTACACGTGGAGAGCAACAGTCTGCAGCGCGACACGACGACGGATTCGACGGGAAGCTTCAGCATGCCGCTTCCCTCAGGATCCTACGCGGTCACGGTCACGGCCAGCGGTTTCAGGCCCTACACCACCAACATCACCCTCACAGAATGGGCTCCCCGGGCAAGCCTCACTATCAGGCTCCAGATCGCAGCGACGCCGGAGGAGATCACCGTCCCATCGCAGGATGGGGGCAGCACCGCGGCGGCGGAGAACAAGAGCGCCCTGGTGTTGAATACTGACCAGCTCAAAGAATTCTCTGACGACGACAGCATGTTCCAGCAGGAGATCCTTGCGATGGCTGGAGGGGAAGGCTCCAAACCGCCGGAGATCCTGGTCAATGGTTTCTCCAATGGACGCTTTCCACCGAAGAATACGATCGCTCAGATTCGGATCAATCAAAACCCTTACTCGGCACAGTATGACAGGCTGGGCTTTGGCCGCGTGGAGATCTCCACAAAGCCGGGAACGACGCAGTTGCATGGCGAGTTCGACAGCTCGGGCACAGACGATGTCTTCAATGCTCGGAACCCGTACGCGACCGTCGAACCGCCCTACTACACGCTCAACCTCAACGGAAATGTAAGCGGGTCATTCAACCCGAGGACATCTTTCTTCGTGAGCGGGCTGCTCAATGATTTGCAGAACAACGCGATCGTCGTTGCGATTGATCCAACATTATTGACGCCGCAGAATGTAGCGGTACCGGCACCGCAGGTTACGCAGAACTACAGTGGGCGTCTGGATCGCCAGGTCACACGGACGAATACGTTCATGGGAAGGTATGAGTACAACGAAGTTACGTTTAAGAACAGTGGTGTGGGTCTGCTTGTGCTGCCAAGCGAAGGCCTGAATACCACGACCACTATGAATACGCTTCAGATGTCGGATACGCAGGTCATCGGCGCGAAAATTATCTCGGACACACACTTCCAATACATTCGGACGCGGCTGGATCAAAGCCCGGTGAGCACCGCGGCGACCATCGTGGTGCAGGGGGCATTCAACGGAGGCGGCGGCCCCGCGCAGTCGCAGAGTGACCATCAGGACGACTACGAGTTTCAGGAGCTTCTCACGATAGAGCATGGGCCACATTTTGTGCGGATCGGCGGTCGTTACCGCGGGTTGCGCGACGCGAATCAGACGCTCGCCGCCTACAACGGGCAGTTCACGTTTCCTGACCTCGCGACCTACCAGCTGGCGCAGCAGGGGGAAACACCGGCGCAGATCTTTGCCAGTACCGGCCAGACCACTCAATATAACCTCACGGCGGGCGAGCCCAACGCGGTGGTCGTCACCAGTGATGTAGGCGTGTTTGCCGAAGACGAGTGGAAGATAAGGAGCAACTTTACGCTCGATTATGGATTTCGTTACGAGAGCCAGTCGGGTATCGCCGATCACGTAAACCCTGCGCCACGCGTGGGGTTTGCCTGGGCGGTGGGGAAGACTCCCAAGCGCAGGGCATACTTCGTGATGCGCGGCGGCGGGGGCATCTTCTACGACCGCTTTGCCTCCTCCAACATCCTCACCGCCGTTCACCGGCAGAGCGGCACCGAGCAGGCAGCGTACTTCGTCACCAATCCTGACTTCTATCTCCATTATCTCTACACACCGCCACCGGTGTCGGCGCTCGGCGTTCCGCCTACGCCTTACAACATCGATCCGAACCTGCGGACGCAGTACGACACCATCGCTGGCGTCACGGTCGAGCGTCGCATCGGCAAGATGGGTAGCGCGAGCGTGAACTACATCTTCTTTCGCACCAACCATCAATATCTGTCGCGCAACATCAATGCGCCGCTGCCCGGCAAGTACAACCCCGCCGATCCCAGCAGCGGTGTCCGTCCCATGGGTGGCGATCAGAATATCTACCAGTTCAGCTCCGGCGGCATGGCCCTGGACAACTTCATCAACGCCAGCACCAACCTGCAGGTGAGCAAGCGTGTGTCGTTCTTTGCGACGGGGTTCTTCGCGGTGACGCAAAAAAATGACGCGCCCTGCGACACCTGTTTCCCGAGCAACCAGTATGATCCGCACGTTGACTACGCGCGCGAGGCAAGTCCCCGCGTCCAGATTTTTGCCGGAACCACGCTGAAGCTGCCATATGGTTTTACTGGCAGCCTGTGGGGATCCATCCAGACGGGCTCGCCCTTCAACATCACCACGGGCACGGATTTGAACGGTGACACCATCTATAACGATCGTCCGGCGTTTGCCACGAATCCAAATGGCAACTCGCAGATCTACAAGACGCGTTTCGGAACCTTCGATGCGAACCCGCAGCCGGGAGAGCCGATCATCCCCTTCAATTACGGCGACTCGCCGTCGTTTTATTTTCTGCTCGTGCACCTCGAGCGGGCGTTTCAGATTGGTCCTCGGCCGCCGGCCCCAGCGCCGGCCCCAGGTGCTCCGGCAGCCAGGGGTCCTGTCCCCCAACCGGATCGCCCGTACACGCTCACGCTTGGGGTGGAGGCAAACAACGTCCTCAACCACGTTAATCCCGGTGTGCCCGTCGGCGTGCTGACCTCGCCATTATTCGGCCAGTCGATCTCGCTCAACTCGCCTTTCTCCCTCGGCGGCATCAGCACGTCGTCGAACCGAACGGTGACGCTGCACTGTGACTTCAGTTTCTAGCGCCGCGACGCCTCTCCATTCTTCAAAAATTCTTGTCGGAACGCGATGACATTTTCATCGCAGTGCAGTCCTATCTCGAACACGTATCGGTAACGTGATTTCTCCCTGGGTGGTCCCTGCATGTTGAGCCTCCGCCGGACCAGTTGTGTCTTTGCGCTGTGCTGTGTCGAGGCGCTGTTGCTCTGCCAACCTATTGCGGCGAAAGTCCGCGCGCCAGCTCCGGCCGCTCAGGCAACCCAGGCGGCGCCGCCGCATGCGGTACTCTCCCAACCTCTCACCGATGCCCAGCCCGTCGCGAACAATAGTGTCCTGAGCGGTACGGTCGTCGACCCCTCCGGCGCGAGCGTGACGAATGCCCAGGTCCATGTGGAGGGTACAACGCTGCGGCGCGATACCGTCACCGACGACAGCGGCCGATTCAGTCTTCCTCTGCCGGCCGGCGTCTATAACGTGCTGATTGTTTCCCAGGGGTTCGAGGCCTACACCACGACCGTGAAGCTGACGGGCGATGCGGCCGCGGCCAGCGTCCACGCCCGGCTCGTGATTGCCACGCAGTCTGAAGAGCTTACGGTGGGTGGAGGCGGCGAAAGCACCGCAGCAGCCGATAACAAGAGCGCTCTCGTCCTGAAAGGCGATGATCTCAAGACGCTCTCCGACGACGACGACACCTTCCAGAAGCAGATTCAAGCGCTTGCCGGCAACGGCGATGGCCAGAATGGACCAACGTTGTACGTCGACGGTTTTAGTGGAGGCAGATTCCCGCCCAAGAACACGATTCGTGAGATTCGCATCAACCAGAACCCCTATTCGGCGGAGTATTCGGAGCTGGGATACGGACGTATCGAGATCTTCACCAAGCCGGGCACGGACAAATTTCACGGCCAGATCTTTGCTTCCGGCAACGACAGCTCCTTCAACACCTCGAACCCTTATGTCGGCGTGCAGCCACCGTATCATTCCTTTTTTGTCTTCGGCGATGTAAGCGGCCCCATCAATAAGAAGACGTCAATCTTCCTCAACACTCAATACAACAATCAGCAGACCAACGCGATCGTCGTTGCGACCACGCTCGACGCAAACTTTCAGCCCATCGCATTCAACCAGGCCATCCCGAATCCCACTGTGACGGCAGACTATTCCGGGCGCATGGACCGCCAGGTTACGCCCAACAACACACTCATCGCGAAGTATGACTACAACAACGTGCAGGTAAGCAACGGCGGCGTTGGGCTTCTGGTACTGCCTTCGCAAGGGTTCAACAGCACCACCACCACGCAGACCTTGCAGATCCAGGACACGCAGGTCATTGGCGCGACGATGGTATCGGACGCGCACTTCCAGTACCTGCGCACACGTCTCACGCAATCTCCAGTCAGCGACGCTCCAGCACTCGATGTTCAGGGTGCGTTCAACGGCGGTGGCAGTCCCAGCCAGGTGACGAGCGATCACCAGGACCGCTACGAGTTCCAGGAGATCTTCACCCGCCAACAGGGCACCAAGAACTTCATGCGTTTCGGTGGGCGTTATCGCCTGCTCCGTGATGCCAACCTGGCGACAGCGAACTACAACGGCCAGTTCACCTTCCCCTCGATCACGGCGTACCAGATCACCGAGCAAGGGCTCGCCAACAATGAGACGGACGCCGAGATTCGCGCCACCTGCGTGACCACGCCGCAGGGCCAGGTGTGCGGTGGGCCGACGCAGTTCAACATCACCGCCGGAGATCCCAGTGCCGTAGTGCTGACCGGCGATCTCGGCGTCTTCGCAGAGGACGAGTGGAAGATCGCCAACAACTTCACGCTCGATTTCGGACTGCGCATCGAGTCGCAGACCGGGATTCCCGACCACTTCGATCCGGCGCCGCGCGCGGGCTTTGCCTGGGCGATCGGACAGAAGGCGAAGAAGCCGCCGATCTTTACGCTGCGCGGTGGCGGGGGCGTCTTCTACGACCGTTTTGTGTCGACCAATATGCTCACCTCCATTCGCCAGAACGGCGTTACGCAGGTGTCGTATTACGTCCCCAACCCTGACTTCTATCCTGCCGTTCCACCCACCGACACTCTGACCGCCGAGCCGCCGACGACCTACCAGATCAGCCCGAAGCTTCGCTCTGAATACGAGATCGATGAGGGCGTGTCGCTGGAGCGGAACCTGTGGAACAAGGGGAGCGTCAGCTTCAACTTCCTTTTCGGTCAGGGCGAGCATCAGTGGAACTCGATTAATACGAACGCGCCGCTGCCCGGGACCTACAACCCCGGCAACGCCACCACGCCGCCCTCCGGCACGTACCCGCTGGGCACCACGCAGGCGGTATACCAGTTCCAGTCTGGGGGCACGATGCGACGGGAGCGCTTCTTCGTGCGCCTCAATGCGAATCCCAGCAAGAAGCTGTTCCTCTTTGCGTTCTATTCGGTCCGCAAGTTGTATGAGGACAGCACCGGCGCCACCAACTTTCCGTCCAACAGCTACAACATTCGCGCGGATTACGGCACTGCGCCCTATCCCAATCAGCGACTGTATGTGGGCACCTTCTACAACCTGCCGTTTGGCCTGAACGTCAATGCGTTTCTCTCCGCGACGGCGAAGACGCCCTTCAACATCACCACGGGAACGGACCTCAACGGCGATACGATTTACAACGACCGGCCGGCGTTTGCGACCAATCCCACCAGCGACTCGATTATCTACAACACGAAGTACGGAACCTTCGACGCCAACCCGCAACCCGGCGAGAAGACTATTCCCTTCGACTACGCCAAGGGGCCAGCCTTTTTCGAGCTTGACCTTGGGTTAGGCAGAACCTTCAAGTTCGGCCCGCGGGATCCCGTGCCTCCGCCTCCGCCGGGAGCTCCGGTGCCCAAGGGGCCAGCACCGAAGCCCGACCCGCGCTACAGCTGGACCATCGGTCTCGACGCGCAGAACGTATTCAACGTTGTCAACGCAGGGCCACCTGTAGGCGTTCTCTCCTCGCCGCAATTCGGCCAATCGATCTCGCTGAACAATCCATACGGTGGGTCCAGCAACGCCAACCGGGTCATCCAGCTGAGGACGTACTTCGACTTCTAGGGGCGATCAGGCGCCAATTCTGCCGAAAACAGCCCTCAAGCGGGGGTTCAGGGTCGAGTTCCGGGGTAAACTTGGCCTTGACTCCCATCCCAGCCTGTCTTATCCTGATAACTCGCGCAGTCTCGCGCCTGTACCTCCGTGTGCCCGTATTCCGGGCGGCAACGAGGAGAGCGGGTGCCAGACATCGAGGTGAGTACCCTCGAGGCAGGGCAAGTTCCTCAACATCTGGAGCTGGCCGGCCTTCGAAGCACCCACTCCCCAGTCGCTTGCAGTCTGATCCAGCTTCCGATCCACGGCTAGATCCAGACATTAGGGCTCTGTGCGCTCAACCGCAACTCCGGCTTTGGCCTCCGTGGACACCGTGTCCGCGTTCGTCTCGCCGCCTAACGTACGACTGCAGACAATCTTCGCGCTTCAAGCCGCGCAGTTGCTTTACGAAGACGGCAGAACCAGGGAGTAACCCAGATGAACCTCAATCAGACGACAACGATCCCCAGCGGCAAAGACATTCAGCGCAAGTGGTTCGTGTTGGACGCCTCCGGCCAGACGCTCGGACGCCTTGCCTCGCACGCCGCCAGCGTTCTCGCGGGCAAATTGAACCCGCTCTACACCCCCTATATCGATATGGGTGATCACGTCATCGTCATCAACGCCGAGAAGATCGAAGTCACCGGCATGAAGGCTGGCCAGAAGCTGTATCGCCGCTACACCGGCTTCCCCGGCGGCCTGCGCGAGGAAGAGTACAGCAAGCTGCTCGTTCGCCGTCCCGAGAAGATTCTCGAGGAGGCCATTAAGGGCATGTTGCCCAAGAGCAAGCTCGGCCGCCAGATGGCCACCAAGCTCAAGGTCTACAAGGGTGCCGAGCATCCGCACCACGCCCAGCAGCCCACCACCATGGAGATGCACCGCTCCGGTACGCCGCTGGTACTGCACAAGAAGCAAGAGCACGCCAAGCAGTCGGCCTAAGGATTCAGCTTCTAGCGACTAGCTAGAAGCCAGCAGCTTACGCGGCACAAAATTTCATGGGCCTCAGGCCCCGGCACTCAGAGGATTCAACATGGCAGATTTGATTCAGTACTACGGCACCGGACGTCGCAAGAGCGCAATCGCCCGCGTCTTCCTGCGCCCCGGTTCAGGCAAGTTCACCGTCAATGGCAAGCAGTTTGAGGAGTACTTCGTGACCCCGGCGCAGCGCGTCGCGGCCAAGCTTCCCCTCGGCATCGCCGACATCAACGAGACCTTCGACGTGCTCTCCACCGTAAAGGGTGGCGGCGTCAACGGCCAGGCCGATGCAGTCAAGCTCGGCATCGCCCGCGCGCTGATGGAGTTCAACGTCGAGCTGCGCAAGACGCTCAAGGCCGGCGGTATGGTCACGCGTGATTCGCGCGGCAAGGAACGCAAGAAGTACGGTCAGAAGGGCGCTCGCGCTCGCTTCCAGTTCAGCAAGCGGTAAACCGCTTGTGTTGTCAGTTCTCAGTTGTCAGTTCTTAGCGTTGCTTGCTGGTCCTGATAACTGAGAACGAACAACTGAGAACCAGCTTCATCGCTTCACCCACCGGCATCGCGCCGATGGCAAGGAACTCAATCTCCCTTCGGGGATCTCAATCGCTTCGATAAGAAGACAGCCAAACCTGTCTTTGGAAACTTGATGCGATGCGTTTATAAGGAGCCTCTATGGCCAGCATTACGATGAAGGAACTGCTCGAAGCCGGTGTCCACTTCGGTCACCAAACCAAGCGCTGGAACCCCAAGATGAAGGAATACATCTTCGGCGAGCGCAATGGAATTTACATCATCGACCTGCAGAAGACGCTGAAGATGTTCAAAGAAGCGTCCAAGTTCGTCACCGACCTGACCTCGACCGGCAAGCTGGTCCTGTTCGTCGGCACCAAGCGCCAGGCGCAGGATGCGGTGGCAGAAGAGGCCAAGCGCGCCGGCATGCCCTACATCAACAGCCGCTGGCTAGGTGGGTTGCTGACCAACTGGGTCACGGTGCAGAAGTCGGTCAAGCGTCTCCAGGAGCTGGACGACATGTCCACCGACGGTCGCTATGAGCTGCTCACCAAGAAGGAAGTCATCAAGCTGGAGCGCGAGCGCAAGAGCCTGTCGACCAACCTCTCGGGTATCAAGAACATGAAGCGCCTCCCGGATGCGCTCTTCGTCATCGACTCCAACAACGAGGCGATCGCGGTAGCCGAGGCTCGCAAGCTGGGCATCCCGGTCGTCGCGGTAGTCGACACCAACTGCGATCCGACCGTGGTCGATTACGTGATCCCCGGCAACGACGACGCTCTCCGCGCCATTCGCCTCTTCACCACGAAGATCGCGGACTCGGCCTACGAGGGTACGCAGATGATCTCCGACAAGGCCTTCGCCAATGAGCTGGAAGAGGTTCGCCCGCTCGAGACCGAGTCGCACTTCCTCGGTGAGGAAGGTGATGACGCGATCGCCGAAGTCCACGAGTCGGCCGGTGCGGCTGAGGCGTCGGTTGAGGACATCGAGGACGAGACCATTGATCTCAACGCCGCTCTCGGCGGTGGTATCCGCAAGGCTCCGGCCGCGGCGGACGCTGAGCCCGAGGTTGAGGCTGCAGAGGTTAGCGCCTAGATCGTTGGCCGCGCGGTCACGGCGTTTGCCGTGCCGTAATGGCCAAGCCCTAGAATCATGGCGCGGGCTCAGGCCCGCGCCATTTTCGCAAATTGCATGCGCCCCGTGCGCTGCCCCAGAGTAGAAGGAAAATTATGTCCACCACTGAAGCCGTAAAGATCGACGCCAAGCTCGTCAAGGAACTCCGCGAAAAGTCCGGCGCCCCCATGGGCGACTGTCTCAAGGCCCTGCAGGAAGCCAAGGGCGACATGGAAAACGCCTTCGTTGTGCTGCGTAAGCGCGGCATGGCGTCGGCTGCCAAGAAGGCCAGCCGTTCCACCAACGAGGGCGCAGTCGGCACCTACATCCACGCCGGCGGCAAGATCGGTGTGCTGCTCGAGCTCAACTGCGAGTCCGACTTCGTGGCCCGCACTGAAGACTTCCAGGAGCTGCTCAAGGACATCGCCATGCACATCGCCGCGGTTGATCCGCGCTACGTTGGCAAGGACGAAGTCACGCCCGCAGACATCGAGAAGGAAAAGGAAATCTATCGCGCGCAGGCTGCCGCCACCGGCAAGCCCGCCAACATCATCGAGAAGATGCTCGAGGGCAAGATGGGCAAGTTCTACGAGGAGGTATGCCTCCTGGAGCAGCCCTTCATCAAGGAGCAGACCCTGACCATCGGGCAGCTGATCGCGCAGAAGGTCGCCAAGCTGGGCGAGAACATCAGCGTCCGCCGCTTCGCTCGCTTCAAGATCGGCGAGCCGAGCTTCACGGTAGCCTCAGCGAAGATTGCGGTTGCAGAAGAGCCCGCAGCCTAAACACCCTCAACCGCACGCAACAAGCAAAGAGCCCGGGAGATCTTCCCGGGCTCTTTTGCGTTTTCAATGCGCTCGTGCTCAACCTCGCTGGCAGCGGCGTCTTATAAACTTCTTCCATCGGGGGCTCAAAACCGCAAGCCGCTGACCCCCATCTACACCGCGCTCACCGTACGCCGCCCAGCAACTTTACGAGTCTCTGAAATCCTTGCGTGCGCGCCGCGGAATCCGCAGCCGTCGCATCAGGAGCCTCTCCGGCACGCATGAATCCATGCCCCGCGCCGTCATAGGTCACCGGCTCGTAGATCTTGCCTGCGGCTTTCATGTCCGCTACGGTCTGCGGGATCGTCGCGCTGATGCGCGCATCGTTGCCGGCATAAAACCCATAGACCGGCGCAGCAATCGTCTTCATCGCGTCGGCCGGCGGGGGCGGTCCATAGAAGACGAACGCGGCGCTGAGGTCGCTGCGATGCGTGGCAAACAGGAAGGACTTGCCTCCGCCCCAGCAGAACCCCGCGACATAAATCTTGCCGTCGGCCGCCGGAAGTTTCTTCCCGTAATCGGCCGCGGCGTCGAGGTCGGCGAGCACCTGCGCATCGGGCAGGGAAGAGACAGCGCGTACCACGGCGTTGCGGTCGGGAAACGCGCTCGTGCCGCCGGGCTCAGCGGGCACGTACGCCGCGCCAGCCCCACCCTGTCCCATCTTGTCATGATCCATCGGCGCACCAGGAGATGCAGGCGCAGCCATGGCCGCAGCAGTCGGGCCCAACCCGCTCAGCAGGTCCGGCTCCACCACGATATAGCCAGCGCCCGCGAGCTCATCGGCCATCTCCTGGGCCCAGTCGCTCAACCCGAAGATCTCGTGGATCATCACCACGACCGGCGCCTTGGTCTTTACCTCCGGATACACCACCCACACCTGGAGCTTGCGCCCGTTAGCTTCCGGAACGGTGACAAACTCGCCGTGGCGGGGACTCTTCGCCAGCGTTGCTTTGGCCCAATCCTGCGCGGAGCCCGAAATAGCGCACGACCCCATCAGGGCCGCCATGATCACGATCGAAGACAGCTTCATCACTCGCATCCTGTTCGCGAGTCTACGACGTAACCGTCGATCCCTGCAACGCCCAGCTTCTCGTTCGCCCGTACCTAGATTCGATACCCAGACTGCTGTGCCGCAAAGTCGCCAATCACCGGAAGCTTGAACACGCTGCCCTGCGACGCTTTGACAATGCAAAGCACCCATACCACCAGCAGGGCGACCTCGCAGATACCGCCGATCACCCAGCCGAAGAACGGTACGACCCAGAACATGCGCAGGATAATTCCCACGAGGGTCAGGCCGAGTTCCTGGATTGCGTGGAACTTGATGACCGGTTTTTGGTTGTACGGCGCCAGCACCAGGAAGATGACGGCTGGAATGAAGGTGACATAGGCCAGCGCGCTGGCGGCATTGTCGCTCAGCCCGGCAGCCGCAGACGGCGGCACATAGCCCGGCGGAGGTGGAGGCGGGTACGCGGTCTGCGTGTAGCCGGGCGGTGGTGGTGGAGGCGGATCGCCTGCCTGGGTGAAGTTCGGCTGCGGTGCTCCCCAGGCCGGCTCAGCGGCTGGTTGCTGGTTGCTCTCGGGGCCCGGAGGTGGAGTGGTGAAATTCTCGTCGCTCATGGTGTAACTCCCGTGGGGAGATTGGCTTGCCAATGCGTGAGCGAAAGGCTAGCACAGCCATCGAGAGGTTTCCATGACAATCGGTGACAGGGGCTGAAATCCGCCTCAGCGGTTCTCGAACATGCTGCCAACGATCCCGCCCAGCACCGCCGCCGTGCCGACATTTCTTGCCTCGCCGCCTCCCGACGAGAGGTACGGCTGCAACGCGTGCGCAAGGTTAGCGAGCGGCAGCGTCTGCAGCCAGATGCGGCCAGGCCCGGTCAGCGCCGCCAGGAAGATGCCGTCCCCGCCGAAAAACATGTTTCGAATCCCCTGGATGCGGGTGATCTGGAAGCTCACGCTGGCCTGGAACGCGCCGACGTGGCCGGGATGCACACGCAGCGTCTCGCCGGGCTGCAGATCGCGCACCACCACTTCGCCGCCCAGCTCAAGCCATGCCGTACCCAGGCCGGTGATCTTCTGCAGCAGGAAGCCGTCGCCCCCGAAGATGCCCGCGCCCAGCGACTGCTGAAAGCCCACGCCCAGCTGGATTTGTGGCGTCGCGCAAAGGAAGCCGTGGCGATGGATGAGGAACTCGTGGCCGGGGCCGACCTCGATGGGCAGAATGTGGCCCGGCACCTTGGCCGCGAACGCCACCTCGCCGGGATAGCCCTGGGCCGTGTACTCGGTCATGAACAGCGTGCCGCCGCCGGCCACGCGCTTGATCGCGCCAAAGATGCCGCCGCCGCCCGCCATCTGCGTGTGCGTGGTCATGGCGATGGTCTGGGTCATCCAGCTGAGCTCGCCAGCCTCCGAGATCAGGCTCTCCCCCGGCTGCAGCAGGGCCTCCAAAACGGGCATCGTGGTTCCAACAATTCGGCTCTGCATGGTTCAGAAATCCTTTCGCCGCGTCCCGATCGACTGCCGGACACGCAGCTTTGCAAAATATCCTACGCTTGCAAGGCTTGTGGAGTTCCATCGGCATCCGCTTTCACAGCGACGGCCACTCATAGGGAAACAAGGTTCCCGCGGTCGCAGCGTCCATGCTTCCTCCCGCCATTGCGATCGCCCGCGCCAGCACAGGATCCGTGCCTGCCGCCATCTCGGCCGCCGTGGGCAGAACAAGAACGTCGGGAATGACTCCAACCCTCTCCAGACTCTTGCCGTCGCTCATCAGCAGGTTCGCCGACGTGACCGATAGGGCATATGGCACCAGCGTGTCATTCCCGACGGTTTCGGGATAGAGGCGAGCCTCCATGACCGCGCCGGCCGATCGGTCACCGATCACCAGGCCGCGATGCTCCAGCTGCAGGACCCGTGCAAATAATTCAGCAGCCGAGCCTGACTTGCCGTCCACCAGCACAATGATCTTGCCGTTATAGCCGCCCCAGGTACTGGCCTTGACCATCTCCGGCTTGGTATCTTTGCGCGAGACACGATCCGCCAGCTTGATCTCGCGATTGAACACGTGGGTCAGCATCAGCTTCAGGATGTCGATCCTTCCACCGGGATTTCCGCGCAGATCGAGGACCAGTGTCCCGTGTTTTTTCGCATAGCCGAAGCTCGCATTGATCGCATCGTCGCTGGTATCGAAGTCCGGCATCTTCCAGATCAGGATGTCCCCGCTGTCCACCAGTCGTTCGCGGTTGCGATGGGTCTCGTTCTCTTCGTCAATGGTCAGCCGATGGTTGTCCTCGGAGCTCTCTTCGCCACTGAGGTCTACCAAATCCTTTCCTGCGCGAAAGCTGGCCTTCACGACCTCGGTTCGCTGCACCCCCTTTGGATCGACGAGCACCATGGTCAACGTCGGTGTAGGTGCCAGGGTCTGAAATAGATAATCCAGCGCCTGATAGCTCCTTCGTTCGGCCGCATATCCATTGATGGAAACAATGCGGTCTCCTGGATGCAACTTCAACGCGGCGTCCGTCTTCGGTCTCACCCGCGTCACAAAGCAGGCGTCTCCAATCGGCTCCATCTGGAAGCCGCGATCCATCCGGCGGATATGTTCGGGAGGCACAAAGAAAGTGTGCGAGTCCTGCAGCGAGGAGACGAACGTCGCAATCAGAAAGAAGGCATCCGTGTTGGTCGCACTGTTGTCCAGCGCCTGATCCACTCTGGCGTACGTGCTCTCCAGGGCGACGCCATGGAACGCGGGATCGTAATAATTCTTCCTGATCTCGTCGTATATCGTGCGCAGCATCATGTGAGCGCGCGCGAGCTGAAAGCTATCCAGCCTCTTGGGTTGCTGCCCGGCCGCGTTCCCGCCGCCGCTGGCCATGGACGAACTCAACAGCAACAATAGAACAGCCAGCCGACAGCCCCGCATCTTTGTACCTTCAGCTTTGTAGAGTTCCGCCAGTTTACTTGTTCCAACGCTCTCGCGCAGCGCAGAGGGTGGAACCGCGAACCTCCTGACAATCCTTTCATTTTGGAACGACCCACGCACCGAATCCGATACACTGCTCCAAGCAACGGCATCCCGGGGAGATTTCATGGCAACAGGCAAGTCGAGAAGCAGATCAAGCGCGGGTTCTGGAGGGTTCTTAAAGTTTTTCCTTGGCTTCGTCTTCGCCTTCCTCGTTCTCTTCGTTGGCGCGGGGGTTTACCTCAAGTTCGGCAATCCGCCCGTCGCTACCGCCGACAAGCCCTTCCCCTTTGAGTCGCAGATTGTCCAGATGCCGCTTGGCGCTCGCATCGATCGCCAGATGCAGCAGCCGCCCTTCGCCATCAGCGAAGACGTCTACGAGACCGGAGCCATGGCCTACAAGCTGCAATGCGCCAGCTGCCACGGCGTTCCCGGCAAGGACGTCGCCTTCGCCAAAAATATGTACCCGGACGCCCCGCAGCTATGGAAAAAGCACAGCCGCGGCGACGTGGTCGGCGTCAGCGATGACGAGGCTGGCGAGACCTACTGGAAGATCAAGAACGGCATCCGCCTCACCGGCATGCCCTCTTTCAAGGGCGTGCTGAGCGAGGACCAGATGTGGGACGTCGCGCTGCTGCTCAAGCACGCCAACGAGCAACTGCCCGACCCGGTCACCGGCATGCTGAAGGGACAGTAGCGCCGGGATTTTTACGCCGGGCCGAACATTCCTTTGGACGATCCTTCGCCGTGCAGCAGGCCGCCAACCGCACCCTGTACACTGGTTCTTAGCATGTATAAACGCGTCCTCCTCAAGCTTTCCGGAGAAGCCCTGGCTGCTGGCCGTGGCTTCGGTGTCGACGCTTTGTTCGTCAGTGCAGTCGCCAATGAAATCGCCGAAGCGGCGCGTTCCGGCTGCCAGATTGGCATCGTCGTGGGCGGCGGCAACTTCTTCCGCGGCGTCGCCGAGCAGGCCATCCACATGGATCGCGTCGCAGCCGATCACATGGGCATGCTGTCCACCGTGATTAATGCGATCGCGCTGCAGGATGCCATCGAAAAGACCGGCATCCATGTGCGCGTGATGAGCGCCATCCAGATGCACCAGGTCGCTGAGCCCTACATCCGCCGCCGCGCCATTCGCCACCTGGAAAAAGGTCGCGTCGTCATCTTCGCCGCCGGCACCGGCAACCCCTACTTCTCCACCGACACCGCCGCCAGCCTGCGCGCCATGGAGATTGGCGCCGAGGTGCTGCTAAAAGCCACCAGCGTGGACGGCATCTACAACGCCGACCCCAAAAAGGTGGCCGACGCGGTGAAGTTCGAAGAGATCACCTACATGGATATCCTCAAACTGGGCCTGCAGGTGATGGACACCACTGCCGTCTCGCTCTGCAAGGACAACAGCCTGCCGATGATCATCTTCTCCATGCGCGAGAAGGGCAACATCCTCCGCGTCATCGAAGGCCAGAAGCTCGGCTCCCTGGTTACCGCGTAGCCACCGAAACCTGGTTCTGAGCCTGAAGAAAAATCAGTCGACAGCGATCGCCGCGCTCCCCACCTTGGCCGCCTGCCGCCGCTTCCACCACCGGCCAATCGCCTGTTGTGCCGGGTGCTCCACCCACTTGCGCACCGCAACCGCCAGCAGAATCACAAACACGTACGAGATCCACGGATCGAAGCGCGCCAGGTGCAGCTTGTCCAGCACGTGATAGTTATGCAGCAGCAGATACACGTTGAAGTGCAGCAAATAGAGCGCGTACGTCGATGCGCCCACGGCCACCAGCGGCTCCCACGAGAAGAGGCTCGCCAGCACGCTCGGCCCCGAAAGCCCCAGGATGATGGCCGCAAACAGCGGCGTCAGTAACCCGCCATGCACCATGATGTAGGGCATCGTATCGGCCAGGTGATAGGCGGCAAACCACACGCCCGCAAAGCCTACCACGCCAATGATCACGCGAGCCCGTGCGGTCAATCGCGCTGCGGCATGCAGCTGGCCCAGCGTGAGTCCCGCGAGAAACGTGCACAAATACGGCAGCGGCGTGTACTTCAGCGTATTGATCCAGAGGCCATCATTGTAACGATCCGCGGCGTGGCGAAAGTGGTCAGGATCGCGCAGCACGTAGATCGAATGCGGGATCAATCCCACCACCCAGAAGAAAATTCCCAGCCCGAGCAGCTTGCCCGTACTGCGCGGCCAGGGCAGTTTCAGCAGCCACGGAAACGCGATGTACAGCATCACCTCGCAGGACAGCGTCCAGGTAACCGTCATCCAGAACGTTGCAAGATGCGGGAAGAATCCCTGCACCAGCAGCGGCGTCGCAATGGCGCCCATCCAGAACTCTGTGCGCGAGCGAATGGCCCACTCCGCCATCAGCATGGGAATCGAGATCACCATGGTGAGCGCATACACAGGGTAGAGCCGCGAAAACCGCGCCACCCAGAAGTCCACCGCGTTCATCGGCTCCGGCCGTCCCGCGTAGTTATACGCAAGAATGAACCCGGAGATCAAAAAGAAAAAACTGACGAACACGTAGCCGATATTAATCAGTGGATACAGCGTGATCGACGGATGCCGGCTCCACGTCAGCCCCGACGGCGTGAAGTGAAACAGAATAATCGTGATCGCCAGCAGCGTGCGCAAGCCGGTGATGGCCGGCAGCGCTGGCTTCCGCATATACGTCTGCGGCTGCAGCTCGCCGGCCGGCTCTCCCGTGGATGTCGGCGCCGTCGGTGCCGTTGGTGCGGTTGCGATCACTGCTTGCATCTCCCATCATAGGACGCCCGCGAATCGATGGAAGTTCCCATTTTCTTGAGGTATCTATCGGATTTCGACATGCTCGAATCCCAATCCTCCGAGCATTGCCGTCACCGTCGCTCTTGCATTTTTCGTGGCCGCATCCAGGATCCCATCGCTCAGCGCTGCCTGTTGCAACTGCGCCTGCGCATTCTTCAGCACCTGCGTCTCCAGATTTGGATCGGCCTTCACCAGCAACCCCGTATCGCGCGCATACACCCGGGTCTTGTTCACATCGATCGACGTGAGAAACACCTGCGACGGCGGCAGCGTTAAACGAATCGACCGTCCCCGCGAGCCTTCCGTAATCTGCACGCTGTCGGCCTGCAGCTTGCTCATATCGATGCCCGCAATCGTCTGTCCGTGCACGATCATCAGCAGCTTGTCGCCGGCTAGCGCGTCAGGCAACACGGGATTCGACTCGTTGCCCTCCACCACCGTATCGAGCGAATACACCACCGTCTCCAGCCGATTGAGCTGCTGCACCTTCTCCACCACATCCGGCGCGGACACGATCGTCAAGGGGCGCCCGGTGATCATGCCAGCCAGTTTGCCAGCCAGGCCGGACCGCGCGTGATGCACAAACATTCCCAGCGCAACCGCGCCCAGGATCAGCGCAATCAACACGCCAAGGAACGCTCCCGATCCGCGTTGCCGCCCGTAGCTGTATTGCATCGTCATCGCGCTCTCATCACCTGCTGCATGCGGTGCTCCTACGCCTTGATCTCCGAGCGCACCATCGTCTCAGCCTTTACCAGGCCGCGATTGGCGTAGCTCGCCTTCACAAACTCTCTGAACAGTGGATGCGGCTCCAGGGGCTTCGACTTGAACTCCGGATGAAACTGGCAGCCGAGGAAGAAGGGATGATCCGGAATCTCGACGATCTCGACGTACGTAGCATCCGGCGTTGTTCCAGTTAGACGCAATCCGCCGCCCGTGAGGACAGCTTCATACTCGCGATTAAACTCATAACGGTGGCGATGGCGCTCGCTGATGTTGGTCTTGCCATAGGCCTTTGCGGCGAGCGAATCCGCCTCCATCACACACTCCCAGGCGCCCAGACGCATGGTCCCGCCCATTTCTTCCACGCCAATCAACTCGCGTAGTTTGTAGATAATGCGATGCGGCGTTGCGGGATCGAACTCGCCCGAATTCGCCTTCGCCAGCCCGCAAACATTGCGTGCATATTCGATGCAGGCCGTCTGCATTCCAAGGCAGATACCGAAGTACGGCACCTTCTTCTCGCGCGCATACTTGATGGCGTTCAGCATGCCCTCGATGCCGCGCTTGCCAAAGCCGCCCGGCACAAGGATGCCATCGAACCCGGCCAGTTGCGACTCGTAGCCCTCGACCTCCAGGCCCTCAGCCTCAACCCACGTCACCTTCAACTTCAAATTCGCGTCCAGCGCGCCGTGCACCAGCGCCTCCTTCAACGACTTGTAGCTGTCCTCATACTCCACGTATTTCCCGACGATCCCAATCTCCACCTCGTCCTTCGGGTTGTAAGCGCGGCGCACAATGTCCTCCCACTTGGACATGTCCGGCTCCTTGGTCTCGAGCCGCAGATACTTCATCGCCAGCGCGTCCACACCCTCCTTGTAGAAGTTCAGCGGCACCTCATAAATCGAAGGCACATCGCGCGCCACCACGGCCGCCGCCTCCTCTACGTTGCAGAACGCAGCAATTTTTTGCCGCATCTCGCGCGGCACGGCGCGGTCCGCACGGCACAACAAAATGTCCGGCTGGATTCCAATGCTCAACATCTCTTTCACCGAGTGCTGCGTCGGCTTGGTCTTCAGCTCCTGCGCGGCGGCGATCCACGGAATCAGCGTCACGTGTACGAAGCAGGTGTTGTCGCGGCCCATCTCCTGGCGCATCTGGCGAATCGCTTCGAGGAAGGGAAGCGACTCGATATCGCCGACGGTCCCACCAATCTCGACGATCACCACATCGCAGTCGCCGGCCACCTTGCGCATCGCATTCTTGATCTCGTTGGTGACGTGCGGAATTACCTGCACCGTCTTGCCAAGATAGTCGCCGCGCCGCTCCTTGGTGATGATCTGCTCGTAGATGCGGCCCGTGGTCAGGTTGTTATCGCGCGACAACTTCGCATGCGTGAACCGCTCGTAGTGCCCAAGGTCGAGATCGGTCTCGGCGCCGTCGTCGGTGACAAACACCTCGCCATGCTGAAACGGGCTCATCGTTCCCGGATCGACGTTCAGGTACGGATCGAACTTCATCAGGTTGACGCGCAGGCCGCGCGCCTCCAGCAGGCAGCCAATCGACGCTGCCGCCAAACCTTTGCCTAACGACGACACAACTCCGCCGGTCACAAAGATGTACTTTGCTGACATAGCCGCTACCTCTTTTGGTGGGTGGTTTTGGTTGTGCTCGGTGTGCACGATCAAGTATATCGCGTGCGCTGTGGAGATGTCGCCTATAGGGGACTATCCTTTTGCTATGAGGCTGAATTCGCTCGCCGTCGCCTTTGAAAGCCGCGCGTACGCCGCGTTGCGCTCCTTTGCCGCCCGCAAAAGCCTCAAACCAGCCCACCTGCTCACCGGCGAGCGCGGAGAAGATGCCGCGTACTTCCATCTTCGCGGTCTGGGCTACACGGTCGTCGCGCGCCGCTGGCGTACCGAGCGCCTGGCCGGCGATCTCGACCTCGTAGCCTGGGACGGCCCCACCCTCGTCATCTTTGAGGTCAAGACCCGCACCGCAGCGTCGCGAGAGCAAGCCTTCGCGCCCGCCGAGACCTCCGTCGACCCCCACAAACAGCACGTCCTGCGCAAGATGGCCTCGGCCTACCTCCGCCAGTTTCCCAGCGCGGTCCGCAGCAGCGTCGCCGTCCGATTCGACATTCTCTCCGTCTACCAACTCCCCGCCGGCATCGAGTTCGAGCAGATTCGCAACGCGTTTCCCCTCGCGGAGCCGGTGGGTAATCGTGGACGTTAATGCCGCTCATCCATTTTCGCGGCCTTCGGTGTCTAATAACGTGAGATTGAAATTGCGAGAAAACGCGTCACCGAAATTAGCTGGAAAAGGATTCTGCCGATGGCCCTGACCGACCTGATGGATGCACCCGCCTACGACCCCGCCGGCGATGACCGCCGGCGCAACATCATCATTGGGGTAATCGTCGCAATCCTTCTGCTGGGCGCACTTGCGCTGGTGGGCTACGTCTCCGGCCACGGCTGGCTCTTCAGCAACGTAGGCTATGAGCATCGCGTCAACAACTTCTTCGACGCCCTCGAAGCCAAGGACTACGCCAAGGCCTACGGCATCTACTACAACGATCCCAACTGGCAGCAGCAGCCCGCCAAGTACAGCGGCTACCCCCTCGCGCGGTTCACCGACGACTGGACCACCGACAGCCCCGTCAACGGGCCCATCACCTCGCATCACGTCGATAAATCTGTAGTTGCGGGAAAAGGCACGTTCGGCAGCGGCGTCATCGTCGCGACCACCGTCAACGGCGATCATAAGATCTTCCTGCACGTGAACCGAGCCGACAAGACCATCACCTGGCCTGCCCCATACGTCTTTAAATATTGAGCAGCAGAATCGAATAGCAAGCGAGCCGATTCACCCGGCCTCACCGATCAGTGCCTCGGCAACCGGCTCACGCTTGCCCTGCAGCGCGCCGCCCGAAACCGCGACCAGCACGGCCATCACTGCCGCGGCCAGCAGCGGAACTCCCAATCCTGCGCGCAGCGAGTGCGTCCAGTTCGACAGCGCCCCTGTCAGCAGCGGAAGGATAGAAGCGCCCACCCCAGCGACCGCAAACACCGTAGAGTTCTCCCGGTGTCGCAGGGCTGCGGCAATCACCAGCGGATACACCGGCCCGGCCGCAAGTCCAAGCACCGCCGCCGCCACCATGGTCACAATCCCAGCAGGCCATGCGAGCAGCAGCGCCAGGGCCGCTGTCATCGCCAGCATGCTGGAGCCGAGCACGATCCGCTCCGGCAGGCGCGAGGCCCACCGGGTGGAATGCACGATCCGGCTCAGCAGCGAGCCCAGCCAGAGAAACGTCGCCGCACCAATGGTGATGCCCAGCGAATCGCCCGCGCGCTGCGCATACGACGTCAACCAGCCGCCGGCAGCGGCGTCCACACCAGTTGCGCCGAAGATCAGCACCAGTAATGTCCACGGAACGCGCGTTCCTTGACTCTCATGCCGCTTGCTCGCAGCCCCTGCGCGCTCCGTCATCGAAGCCAGCGGACTGGCTTCGATGACCACCGACCACACGGCAGCGGCCGCGAAGAAGATCGCGACACCGATCAGCACATGTTGTGCGTGGAGAACAGCGGCGGCGTGCGTGGTAGCCGCGCCCCGCGTGGAGCGCAGCGCAACCCACGGGCCCAGAGCCGCGCCGATCGCCCACACCAGGTTGAGCCGCGTCAGCTCCAATCGCCGCCGCTCCGGAAAGCGCTGCGAGAGCAGCAGGCTGATCGATGTCATCGTCAGCGAAAGGCCAAGCCCGTAGATTGCGATTGCACCGTAGGCCGTCCAACGCCCCGCCCATCCCAAACAGATCGCTCCCAGCACCGTCAGCACCGCGCCCCGCGCTACCGACCAGTTCATCCGTCCGCGCGCATAGTAGGACCCGAACGAGCCCACGGCATAAAAGCTGAAGAGCAGCAGGCCGCCGCGTGCATCGTTCATCGACCAGCGCACCAGCAGCAGCGGCAGCAACGCCCCGGGAATCGTAAGCGCCACACCGGTGGCGATGAACCCCACATACAGAAATGCCTTACGCCGAACCTCGTTCCACACTGTGCCGCTCACCAACGCTCCAGGAATCTGACGGAGGCGCCCCAAAACCCATCGACCCCGCCAAAGGATCATAAGCCCGGTGCTCCCTCCCTGTCAGCTGGGACAGCAGCTGGGGCCTGCCGAACGGATTGCCGCGCGACGGTTTCGCCATTGTCTACGGTCGCCAGCCGCCTGGTGGATGATCCTTACAATTTCTAGCTGCCATCCTGCAAAAGATGACATCCTATACTCATGATGCCAAGTTGCAGCACGTGCCGGACGTCCGCCGAAGTCCGCCGCGCGCATCGCAACCTGTTCGATCGATTCCTGAGCTTGCTCCACCTGTATCCCTATCGCTGCGAAAGTTGCGATCAGCGCTTCTATCGATTTCGCTAGCCAGACGATCGCGTCAACTTCGTCCTGAACCGGGGACCGAAGCTCTCCCAGAACGCTGACTGGCTCAAACTTGGAAGGTTGGTGGGCCCGGAGGGATTTGAACCCCCAACCAAGGGATTATGAGTCCCCTGCTCTAACCGTTGAGCTACAGGCCCTTCCAGGACGCACGCGCTGCGCCGAGCCCAGTCTGCATTGTAGGACGTAGCGAGCGCATCACAAAGTCAGCAGAGAAGCGATCCCCCACTCGACCGCGTTACGGCTCCAGCGCGTTTGCATCGCGATCAGTCGTCCGCTAACGCTACTTCAACACGTCCCTCTTACGCGTTGCAAGCGCCTTAAACGCCTCGCGTCGTCCACCCAACTGGGTAAACGACGCGAGGTCTACTTCCGAATTCCCGAACTCAAAACTCTCCTTTAGATCTTTGCTGCATCAATATCAATCTCGATCTTCACCTCATCCGACAGCACCGCCTCCCCGCTGCTCAGCGTGCCGTTGAACGCCAGTCCAAAGTCCTGGCGATTGATCGTCGTGGTCGCCGTAAACCCGCGATGCACGCTCTTTTTGTCCATGCCGATCTGTTCCTTGCCCGGCTCCTCGAGCTTCAGCACCACCTGCTTGGTCACGCCATGCAGCGTCAGGTCTCCCGTAACGTCATAGTGGTCGCCGGCCTTGTGCACGCTGGTGCTCTTGAAGGTCATGGCAGGGAACTTGGTGACGTCAAAGAATCTGGGACTCTTCAGATCCGTGTCCCGTGGCGCCACGCCCGTATCCACCGTGTCCACCGGAATCGTCGCTTCCACGCTCGACTTCGCCAGATTCGCCGGATCAAACGTGATCACGCCCGAAAGCCCATGGAACGACCCATGCACCGTGCTGATCGCCATATGCTTGATGGCAAAGTCTGCCTCCGAGTGCATTGGATCGATCTTCCACTGCGTCGCCTGCGCGCTCATCACGCCCGCGCCCAACGCCAATGCAACTGCTGCCGTCCATCCCGCCATACCCATGCGCTTCATCCAGGTTTCCTCCGTAAAAGTCTGATGCTTGAAATTTTCCTGCCGATTAGTAGATATAGATGCTGATCGATCGCTGCCGATCCACAGATTTCCGGACACTTAACCTCGGCGTCACCGGACGAACCTGTCATCGCGGCGATCTCAATATCATGTCAGGCCCCGATCCCCCGCATCCAACCAAATGAAACCCCGGCCCGAATCCCGGCCAGCCGGCGGAATGTCTCCGTAAACCACCTCCGGGCTGTAACCTTATTGATAGCCGGAGCCGTCTCCAATAGAAGGATTAATTAGAGGATTAGCTAAAAGCCGATGGTTGCCAGGCTCCCCCTCAGGCCCCTTCATCTTCGCCTCCACTGCAGTGCTTTCGAATCAAGAGTCAGTGCTTCCAAACCAAGAATCAGGGCCTTCATGAAACGTCTCTCGATGTACCGTTCCCTCCAGCCGCTTTCGCTACTGGCTTGCTTCTGCGCCGCACTCGCTCTCTGCGCCTCCATTCCGGCCCTCGCACAGAACACCTCCGCGAAACCGCAGCCGCGCCTCACCTCCCCCATTGATTCCTCCAGCCGCGTACCCCTCGCCGGCTCGCGTCCCCCGCGCGCCGCTGCCGCCGACGACCTCGGTGCCGTCCCCAGCACTCTCGAGCTCCACGGCATCTCTCTGCTCTTCAGCCGCAGCCCCGCCCAGCAGACCGCCCTCGACACCCTCGTTGCCGCCCAGCAGAACCCCGCCTCCCCGCTCTACCACCAGTGGATCAATCCCGACCAGTACGCCGCGCAGTTCGGCGTCGCCGACTCCGACATCGCCGCCGCAGAATCCTGGCTGGAGCAGCAGGGCTTCGCGGTCGACTCCGTTTCACGCAGCCGCAACCGCATCCTGTTCTCCGGAACCGCCGCCCAGATCGCCTCGGCCTTCGGCGCCCCGCTGCACTACTACCTCGCTCCCGCCACCGCGCTCCAGCCCACCGAGAAGCACTTCGCCCCGGCCGCCGACCTCACGCTCCCCTCTGTGCTCGCCTCCAGCGTTCTGGCCATCGGCAACCTGTCCGACTTCCGCCTCGTCCCACACATCGTCCGCACCGCAACCCAGGCCGCGCAGCCCCGCTTCACCTCCAGCCAGTCCGGCAATCACTACCTCACCCCCGGCGACCTCGCCACCATCTACGACATCACCCCCGCCTACAACTCCGGCTACACCGGCTCCAACCAGTCCATCGCCGTGATCGGTCAGTCCGCCGTCAATCTCACCGACATCACCAACTTCCAGAAGGCGGTCGGCATCGCCGCCAAGACGCCCATCGTGGTCCTCGTCCCCGGCTCCGGCACCTCCACGACCGACGCCGACGGCAACGAAGCCGAGTCCGACCTCGATCTCGAATATTCCAGCACCATCGCCAAGGGTGCCCAGGTCTACTTCGTCTACACCGGCAACAGCACGAACTTCGGCGCCTTCAATTCCATCGAGTACGCGATCGACCAGAAGGTCGCGCCCGTCGTCAGCTCCAGCTACGGAGCCTGCGAACCCAACTTCGGCCAGTCCGGATACAACGAGGTCAACTCCTACCTCGAGCAGGCCGCCGCCCAGGGTCAGACCGTCGTCGCCGCCTCCGGCGATGATGGATCCACCGACTGCTACGGCGAGTACAAGTCCACGCAGACCGCCGAAAACGAGCAGCTCGCCGTCGACTTCCCCGCCAGCAGCCAGTACGTTACCGGCGTCGGTGGCACCGAGTTTCCCTCTGCCGACGTTGCCGCCGGTAACAACAACTACTTCGACGCCCAGTCCTCCACCGACATCATCAGCTCGGCAAAATCCTACATCCCCGAGATGGTCTGGAATGACGACGTCGTCTCCACTGCCGACTCCTGCGCCGCCGGCGACCCCGCCAGTGGCTGCACTCCCATCTCCTCAGGTGGCGGCGGCGTCAGCATCTTTACGCCCCAGCCCATCTGGCAGACAGGCACCATCGGCGGCGTAGCCATCGCCAGCCCGGGCCACCGCATGGTGCCGGACATCGCCATGACGGCCTCGCCCTTCATCGCGCCCCTGGCCTTCTGCACCAGCGACAAGACCTTCTGGGGAACCGGCCAGACCAGCAGCTGTACCAATGGACTACGCGACTCCTCCACAGGCGACCTCACCGTCGGCGGCGGCACCAGCTTTGACGCTCCCACCTTCTCCGCAATGGTCGCCATCATCAACCAGGCGAAGAACTCCACCGGCCAGGGCGTTGTGAACCCCACCCTCTACGCGATCGCCGCCACCTCGGCCTACGCTACCGCCTTCCACGACATCACCTCGGGCGGCAACCAGTGCCTCTCCGGCGCCTCCTACTGCGCCTCTCCCGGCACCACGGATTACGCCACAACCACCGGCTACGACGAAGCCTCCGGCCTCGGCTCCATCGACTTCTTCAAACTGCTCAACGCCTGGCCCAACCCAACCACCAGCTCGCTGCTCTCCAGCTCCACCACCCTCACCGCAGCCACCACCACCCCCGCCTCCGGTGCCACCGACGCCATCACCATCACCGTCGCCCCGCTCACGACTGCAACCTCGGTTCCCTCTGGCAGCGTCTCCGTCTCCGTCGACGGCGGCACCGCCACCTCGCTTCCGCTCACCGCCGGCGTAGCCATCTACAGCTTCAGCTCCACCGTCGCCGGCGCACACACGATCACGGCTACCTACTCCGGGGACACCACCTTCTCCACCTCCACCGGATCGATCAACCTGACCGTCGGCAGCGCCGCCCCCGCCAGCTCCTTCTCTCTGGCCGTCAGCGCCGCCACCGTGACCCTCACGCCCGGAGCCTCGACCAACGGCATCATCACCATCACGCCCTTCGGCGGTTTCACCGGCACCGTCAGCCTCACCGCCAGCCAGGTTCTGACCAACGGCTGCATCGTGCTCGCGTCCAGCTCGGTCGCCATCACCGGCACTGCCGCCGGGACCGCGGCCTACACCATCTACACCAGCGCCGCCCCGTGTCCGTCAGGCTCTGCCGGGCCCGGCTCCCAAACCGGCTCCCAGACCGGCTCCCCGCGGACCTCGTCGCGCGTCATCGCCCCCGCCACGGCCCCGCGGCCTTCCTCGCCCTGGATGCAGCTGCCTCTCCCAGCCTCCCTCGCCGGCGCATTCCTTCTCCTGACCCTGCGCCGCTCCCGCCGCCTGCGCTCCAAGCTACTGAGCGCCGGCCTCGCGCTCGGCCTGGTCTTCGCTCTCTCCTTCAGCGGCGTGGCCCTTACCGGCTGCGGCGGCAGCACCACCGCCACCAGCAACGTCACAGCCACCACCACCAACACCCCGGCCGGCGCCTACACCATCACCATTACCGGCACCAGTGGCACCACCACCAGCTCCAGGACCATCACCCTGACGGTCAACTAACCCCAAGCGCCGTTGCCGCCGCGCGAGTGGTTGCAACGGACTCCGCGGTTACCCAGTCCCATTAGCTAAAAGCCAAAAGCCAAAAGCCAAAAGCCAAAAGCCAAAAGCTAGAAGCCAGATTGCAGGTCGCCAGCGCGAACTTAACGTTCGCCGTCCGCGCAGGCCCTCGCCCTCCGCGAAGGACCCACTTTTCCACCCAATCCGCTTCTTTTCCCTGCACTTACTCCTTGCGCTCGCACCCCTCGCGCCGTACCCTTGATTCATCGTCTAGTAACCAAAGACGAAAGCCCGCAATTCACGCGGCATTCACGAACTTTCCACAGCAAAACCCTAGAAAAACCGAAGTTACCAGCCCGTTTCCCCGCGTCAGGGAGTATCTACTTCTACACCACAACATCTAGTTGTTTTATACTTGACTCGTACCAGATGCGGCGTTACTTTGATCCTCACCCGCAGCTCTGGTGCAGCGCCTGACTCCTTGGCTCACACCGCCACAAGGACCCACGACGCAACTCCTCCAGCCGCTTTTTTGGTCTGGAGACGCGTCCTTTACCAGGCCGAATTCACGACTTACGCTGTCACCGATAGCCCCCGGATTTCGATCCGGTAGATGTTCTAGTTTTTCGCTTTCCCGCTGTTCTGGTTTTTCGCTTTCCCGTTGTTCTAGTTTTTCGCTTTCCCGCTGTTCTGGTTTTTCGCTTTCCCGCTGTTCTGGTTTTTCGCTTTCCCGCTGTTCTAGTTTTTCTATCGAGAGGTACACCCCCATGGCCGACATGATCCATTCCGCAGCTGACCAAACCATCACCGCCGCTGCCGCTTCCAGCCAACACCGCTCCGCCCCGGGCCTGCACTTCTCGCGCTACTTCACCAGACCCGGCGTCAACCCCTTTGACGAGCTCGCGTGGGAGTTCCGCGACGCCATCATCCAGGACTTCAAAGGCCGCCTCGTCTTCGAGCAGAAGGCCGTCGAAGTCCCCTCAGACTGGTCGGTTACCGCGACCAACATCGTCGCCAGCAAATACCTCCACGGCCAGGTCGGCACCCCCGACCGCGAGAAAGGCGTCCGCGACCTCATCTCCCGCGTAGCCGAGAGCATCCGCGACTGGGGCATGCGCGACGGCTACTTCGCCACCGAAGAAGACGCGCAAATCTTCTTCGCCGAGCTCACCCATCTCCTCGTCAACCAGAAGGCCGCCTTCAACTCGCCCGTCTGGTTCAACGTAGGCTGCGATCGCCTCGAGCCCAACTCCGACGCGCAGAACTGGCACTGGGATCAGGAGCAAGGGAAGGTCGCCTTCTCGGTCACCGGCTACTCCAAGCCGCAGTGCTCCGCCTGCTTCATCAACTCCGTGCAGGATTCGCTCGACAGCATCCTCACCCTAGCCAAGACCGAAGGCATGCTCTTCAAGTGGGGTTCGGGCGCCGGCTCCAATCTCTCCGCCATTCGCGGCAGCATGGAAACCCTCTCCGGCGGCGGCACCGCCTCCGGCCCGCTCAGCTTCATGCGCGGATTCGACGCCTTCGCCGGCGTCATCAAGTCCGGCGGCAAGACCCGCCGTGCCGCCAAGATGGTCGTCCTCAACATCGATCACCCAGACATCGAAGAGTTCATCCAGTGCAAAGTGAAGGAAGAGAAGAAGGCTTGGCACCTCATGGCCGCCGGCTTCGACGGCTCCGGCCCCGACTCCGAAGCCTTCACCAGCATCTTCTTCCAGAACGCCAACAACTCCGTCCGCGTCACCGACGAGTTCATGCACGCCGTCGAAACCGACAGCACCTTCACCACCCGCACCGTGAAGGGTAAAGAGCCCATCCGCGAGTACCGCGCCAAGGACCTCATGCACCAGATCGCCGAAGCCACCTGGCAGTGCGGCGACCCCGGCATGCAGTACGACACCACCATCAACCGCTGGCACACCAGCAAGAACACCGCCCGCATCAACGCCAGCAATCCCTGCAGCGAGTACATGTTCCTCGACGACTCCGCCTGCAACCTCGCCTCCTTCAACCTCATGAAGTTCCTCACCCCCGGCGGCCAGTTCGACATCCCCGCCTACCGCCACGCGATCGCCATCGTCACCACCGCAATGGAAATCATCGTCGACGCAGCCGGTTATCCCACCGAGCAAATCTCCAAGAACTCGCACGACTACCGCCCGCTAGGCCTCGGCTACGCCAACCTCGGCGCGCTCCTCATGGATCGCGGCCTGCCCTACGACTCCGACGCCGGCCGCGCCTACGCCGCCACGCTCACCGCGATCCTCTGCGGCGACGCCTACGCCCAGTCCGCGCGCCTCGCCGCCACCGCTCCCGCTCTCGGCGCCGCCACACCCCTCACGCAGTCCATGGATAGACAACCGAACGGTTCTGGAAACTCTGGCGGCGGCGCCTGCCCCGGCTTCTACGTCAACCGCGAGCCCTTCCTCGACGTCATCCGCATGCACCGCGCCGAGGTCAACAACATCGACCGCTCGCTCAAGCCCAACGGTTCTTCAAACTTCGAAGACGCCGCCGGCTTCGTGGCCCCACAACTCGCCGAGCTCAAGCAAGCCAGCCAGGACGCCTGGGATTCCGCCCTCGCGCTCGGCGAGCAGTACGGCTACCGCAACTCGCAGGTCACCGTCCTCGCGCCCACCGGCACCATCGGCTTCATGATGGACTGCGACACCACCGGCATCGAGCCCGACCTGGCCCTCGTCAAGTACAAGAAGCTCGTTGGCGGCGGCATGATCAAGATCGTCAACAACACCGTCCCCGGCGCTCTCTTCAAGCTCGGCTACAAGGAAGCCGAAGTCGAAGCCATCGTCAACTACATCGACGCCACCGGCACCATCGAAGGCGCGCCCGGCATCAAGCCCGAGCACCTCGCCGTATTCGACTGCTCCTTCAAGCCCGCCAAGGGCACCCGCAGCATCCAGTGGACCGGCCACGTCAAGATGATGGCTGCCACCCAGCCCTTCCTCTCCGGCGCCATCTCCAAGACCGTCAACCTCCCCAACGACTGCTCCGTCCAGGACATCGCCGACGCCTACACCGAATCCTGGCGCCTCGGCCTCAAGGCCGTCGCCATCTACCGCGACGGCAGCAAAGGCACCCAGCCCCTCAACGTCACCGCCCAAACCGACGCCGACAAGAAGGGAACCAGCGTCTCCGCCGAATCCAAGGCAGTCGAAGCCGCCGCCATCGCCAAGGCAGCCGAGGCCGCCCAACAAGCTGCCATCCTCGCCGAAGCCAAGGACCTGCTCTCCCAGCGCCTCGCCAGCACCCAGCAGCAGCTTGCGGACGTCCAGGCCCAGCTCGCCGCCCACATCCTCTCCACCACCCAGAACGCCGACGCGCTCGACGCCCAGGCCCCACCCCGCGCCGTCCGCCACCGCCTCCCCGCCGAGCGTATGAGCATCACCCACAAGTTCGGCATCGGCGGCCACGAAGGCTACATCACCGTCGGCCTCTACCCCAACGGCGCCCCCGGCGAAATCTTCATCCGCATGGCCAAGGAAGGCTCCACGATATCCGGCCTGATGGACTCCTTCGCGACGGCCATCTCCATGGCCCTCCAGCACGGTGTGCCCCTCAAGGTGCTGGTCGAGAAGTTCGCCCACACCCGCTTCGAGCCCTCCGGCTGGACCGGCTCCGAAGAGCTAGGCTACGCCAAGTCCATCATGGACTACCTCTTCCGCTGGATGCAGCTCCGCTTCCTAAGCGGCCAGCAGCTGGACCTCTTCGCCAACCTGAAGCAGCCCACCCTCCCGTCGGCTCTCCCCGTCAGCTCGTCAACCGCCGGCATCTCGCCTTCCGCCGTCATCCTGAACGAAGAGAAGGACCCCCGCATTGCGTCTTCCGGTCAAGCATCGGGAAGCCACGCCACCCCCGCCACCCACGAGCTCCACGGCGAAGCCTTCCAACACTCCGACCGCACCCCACCCCAGCAGGGAATCGCCAGCGAGCCGCAGGCGTTGAAATGGACGGATCCGCAGGTGTCGATCTCCTCGGACCTCAGCGCCAACGCCGGTCTAACGGACAACGGAGAACGGACAACGGAGCACTACACCGTAGAAGACCGCAGCATCTACCACACAGCCTCGGCGATGCAATCCATGTACAACATGGGCGACGCCCCCAGCTGCAGCACCTGCGGCAGCATCATGACCCGCAACGGCAGCTGCTACCGCTGCATGGAATGCGGCTCCACCAGCGGCTGCAGCTAGGTCCTGCGCGGACGGCGAGAGTCAACTGTGGGTTTACGTATAACCCTAAAGTTTGGCCCCATAAGGCTAAAGTTGACACCCCATAAAGCTAAAGTCTTTATGGGGTGTTTTATGCCCGTTACGGCAAGCGCACCGACGTCGACGCCTACCGCCTCCAGTCCCGCGGCGGCAAGGGCGTCATCAACATGAAGACCTCCTCCAAAATCGGCAAGGTCACCAGCATCAACCTCGTCGACGACACCACCGACATGATGTCATCAGTCACAATTCGGCAAGATCATCAGCATCGACACCAAATACGTCCGCAGCGCCGGCCGCAACACCTCCGGCTTCCGTCTCCTCAACCCAGACACCGACGACAAGGTAGCCAGCGCCACCGTAATCCCCTCTAAACAAACTCATAAAACGAACCCGCGCCAGGTAAGGTCAAACGACTGTAGTACGCGTAGGCGTACTTGTCGGTCATACCGGCAATGAAGTCACAGATCAGACGCTCCTTGGACCCGTACTTCTTTGCTTGAATCATTTCCTGCCAGTCAAGCGGGAGCAACTTGGTGTCTTGAACGAACACCTCGAATAGCTCTCTAATTACCTTCGCTCCCTTGGCCTCCAGCGTTTTCACGCGAGGGTCGGAAAAAACTAAGTTGAACGCGATCGTCTTGAGCAACACCGATAATCCCTCGGCATCTGCTGGAATTTTCAATCCATGCTTATAGCGCACCGAAAATTCATTATTCTTAAGGTCAACTATCTCGCACCCTTTCTTGAGGCTTTTGACGGTGTCAGAGGTCCACTGCTTGAGATTGAGCTTCCGGACACGAATTGACTTACGGGAAAGAAACTGTTCCTCCCACTCTTGTGCTAACTGTTCTATCTTTTCAGCTGTGAGGAAAGGCGGCGGATCGCCTCCGTCAGATTCGCGCCTTTTCTCCCGCGCACTTCGGAATTCATTGGTCGCAGCGTCCGATATCTCCTCGCTCCGTCCACGCATCTCTGTGAAACTCAGCAGCCCCGCCCGCACAACGTCCTCTATATCGTTAATCGAATAAGCCATCTGGTCCGCCCAATCAGCCAATTGCCCTTCGATAGGAGTCCGGCTCTTATCGTGGACATCTTTTTTGACCCAATCGACCAGGTCCTGATCCGAAAGATAGTAACTTTTAGGCTTATTATGGGAACACCAATTGAAAGCCTTTGGATACTTAATGAGCCCGTCAAGCGCGGCCCTCGTTAGGTCGAGGCCTCCGGTATCGTATTTGGCCTCCAGTAGGGCGACCACGCGCAAATTTTGGGGGTTAGCTCCAAACCCTCCTTCTTGGCATAGATCCTTATCAACATCCGGCAAAGCTGCGAAGGCTATTTCGTCTTTGTCGCGCTCCCCCGTTACGTTCAGCTTTATCTTTCTAGCGATATGAGTATTCAGCTCCTTGTGCAGAACACCCTCACCCGAATGACCAAACGGAGAGTGCCCTATGTCGTGTGCTAAGCAGATCGTCTCAACGAGATCTCGATTCGGTTGAAAAGAGCTAGGAAGTTCCGTACAAAGGCCCCTAGCGATTTGGGCTACCTCGAGGGAGTGGGTTAATCGCGTGCGGTAGAAATCTCGTTCCCCGACACCCAACACCTGCGTTTTTCCCTGCAGGCGACGAAAGGCACCGGAATAAATGATCCGGGCCTTGTCAACCTCAAATTCGTCACGTTTTACAGCGGTTGAGCCGTGGTGGTATCTGCGCTCCTCATCATATGTCGCGTAGGGTACGTTGGGCATGTTGCACTACTCCCTCATCATTTTTATTTGATAACAGTCCCTAGCGTATATTTAGCTTAGGCGAACGAAAAGTGAATCTCTCATTATTCAAGGACGAGCAACTTAACCATCTCGCAGAGATCGGAAATGTTGCGCAGTTTGCGAGCTTTGCGCCTAATCTTTCATCCCGTTTTTCACGCATCAGCGAACACGTCCCCAATGCGAAGTTTAGTTCTGTCGACCGAACCCTCGAGATTTTGTTCGCCTCATCCCGCGACGGCTGTGTCAATATTCGTTCTTTCGTTCCTGAGCAACGTCAAGGGAATGAGTTCGTCTATGGACTTCGCGACATTGGCTCCGCAGCATCGGCTATAAGCCGAATTGCGGCGACTGGCATGTACGTCATAGTCAACGAAACCATTGACGTTAACGATGGTGGAGTGTCAGGTGTGGCTCAAGGTGGTCTATATGAATTTGCACCCGGCGCGACGCCAAGGATTGTCGAGACAGGAGCTGTCGCGACCTTAGAAGAAGAGAAGGCACGCGGCATCCTTTCACGGGTTTACAGAGTTGATCCAGAGCTTCCGAAGCAGACCGATCTCCGTGTTGAATTCAGCATTCACCCCCAAAAATGTGGGGTGTACAAGTCGAACACGCTTTTGTGGGAAGCGGAGCAGACCGACGTTTCGGAGCTGCGCGGACAACTGAGGTGGCCGAATCTCTTCAGTGAGCTGATCGGGGACAAGACCTTTGGATTGCTTGTAGCAGATGCCTATGGCTACGAAATTCCGCGTACAACGGTAGTCTCGCGTCAACTTCCCCCATTTACATTTGGCGAACTAACGGGTGAGTCAATGATATGGATGCGAACGGCTCCGAGACAGGCAGAACCTGGATTGTTCCCAACGATCCGGGGGTGGACGGATCCTTTCAAGATGATGCAGGAACCGTCCAACTCGAATGAGATAGCGTCCCTTCTTATTCAGGAAGAAGTTAAGTCCAAGTATTCCGGTGCACTGGTCTCCGATACTCAGGGAGATTGTCTTATCGAAGGAGTTTCTGGTTTCGGCGATGACTTTATGCTCGGGAAGCTGGGACCTGTAGCCCTGCCTGACGGGCTAATTCGGCAACTCAGAATGATTCACGACGACCTGTCGGAGAAGCTGGGAAGCATACGACTTGAATGGGCCTTCGACGACGACAAGATTTGGGTTTTGCAACTGCAGCAGGTTGGCGCGATGTCTTTCGGCAATGTAATTGTGCCAGGTGAAGTTCACGACGAAATTGAATTTGACGTGTCCCGCGGACTCGAACCATTGAGAATTCTTATCAAAACGCTGGACATTAGAACCGGAATAAGACTCGTCGGCAAAGTCGGGATGACTAGTCATTTTGCCGATGTGCTCAGAAGAAATCGTATTCCATCGCGGATCACATAACCTTATGACTCCTGCGCCAGGGCGTGCTTTAGACCGCCGAAGACGATCGCGCTTTCGCTTCGCAGCGTAACTTCGTACGGTGACCCATCCATGACGCGCTCTTTGCGTCATGGGTGGGATACGACGCTGCCGAAGGCCAGAGTGACCGTTGCCACGGCGAGACGCGCGAGACATTCATAGTGTCGGGGGGCGAATATCCTATCGCAGTCGGCGCCTGAGTTTGCGCGTTAGGCTGGCCAAGTCCTTGATCTCACACTCCCAAATAATCAACTGCTTCCACCCAGAAGCTCGCAACGAACACGCCACTGCCGCGTCGCGCTCTATGTTTCTCGTGAACTTCTTCTTCCAGAACTCAATATTCGACTTCGGACTGTACGCGAGTTTGCATCCGGCGTGCCGATGCCAAAAGCAACCATGAACGAAGATAGCTGTTTTATACTTTGGGAGAAGGACATCGGGCTTGCCTGGTACGTCCTTTCGATTCAGTCGAAAACGGTAACCAAGGTAGTGAAGTAACGATCGGAGTTCGATCTCGGGTCTGGTATTTTTACCATGAATTCGCGACATGTTCCAACTTCTTCTCTCCTTGGTGAGGGTATCCATTACCGTCTTTCCTTAGGTGGCTCGAAAAGTTTCGCGACAGATTCAGCAATCATTCGGGCTAGCAAAGGCGGGACCGCATTGCCAACCTGGATGTACTGGGCCGTCCTCGGTCCTGTGAAGAAGTAGTTATCCGGGAAGGATTGAAGACGTGCAGCTTCCCGTACAGTGAGACTCCGAGCTTGGCTTGGATCAGGGTGGATGTAGTAATGGCCATCTTTGGAGATATGTGAAGTTATCGTCGTCGAAGATCTCCCCCAAGGCTGTACCCTAAACCGGTCCAAAAACATGTTGCTCTTAGCGATGGCGCTTGCAGCGTTCGCATGATTGGGAAGCAGATCGACGGGAAAGTCTGCTAACGTCGGCGACACGTTGTAGAGCGCAGCAAAGCAGGCCGAATAGAAATAGCGATAGATATCTTTCGTTATGTGCCCTCTTGCCGAATGGTTGCAGTATCCCGCAAGTTTCGGATCCAGATACCAATCGCTACGGTATTCAACTTCTGGCTTCCATGGCACAAATTCGGAACCTCGTCTTGACTCCGGGACCTCAATCGAATCGAGTATCTCTGTCGCAAGCTCAAAGATTCCCTCAGGGCCGTTCTTCTCAATCATCCGGAACCAACGGCGTTCGCATGCCTGTTTCAGCAACTGGATCCAAATCTCGTCACTATCTACTGCGTCTGTAATTCCGCTGCGAAGTGGGGGCATTTGCGCGAGAACTTTGGCGAGGGGAATTGGATCTTGGATACCCAAGGCAGTTGGGCCATCCGCATCAATATCATCTCGGACACCCACAATAATTACTCGATGGCGAGCCTGCGGAATGCCATGTTCCTCTGCCCTCAGTACAAAGTCTTTGCCAATTGGTTCACCTAAAGATCTATTTGGTGACAACGAGTAAAGCTTGTAGGTATGTTTTTCTTTTCTGCCGTTTGAGTGGAAGTTCTCCGATTCTGCGGGTGCTGACAAATCGGAGATGATCTGTGCGAAGATTGGGTCTTTTTTGGGGTCAGGTTTAGAGGAAAGCAATCCCTTGACGTTCTCCATCACAAAGACCGCCGGCCAAAAGCTAGAAAGGATCCGCAGGTATTCCTGGTACAGAAAGTGCTTTTCGTCTTCTTGGGGCTTGTAGCCCTCTTTAGCCTTGTTACGGGCACGACCAACAAGCGAATACGCTTGGCAAGGTGGCCCTCCAATAAGAAGCCAGTCTCTTGCGCCTCCTAAGGCTTTCTTAATCTTGTTAGATATTGCTTCCCAAGATTCTGGACCAAGCGTTGCCATCACGGCCTCCGACTTGGCCTTAGCTGCCTGCACGGGATGAGCTCGGTAGAGGTTCTCGATGGTACTCTCCCCACGGAGGACCTCGTAATACTCCTTCGGCACTTTTCCCCGTTCAAACTGGCGAAAAAAGGCTCGGAGCGTGAGTGTTCGATGAGCATTTTCTTCCTTCTCAATCGACAGCCTTATCTTAAAGACGGGATCCTGGTTTCTATCCAGCAGAGAGCTAAAGCCTTCGCCTAGACCTCCTGGCCCTGCAAAGATATCAATAATAGGAATCATCTGGCGACCCGGGTGTGATCTATATTTTTCAAACGGCACTGCCCGTGAGAACTCCGTTGCTGAGAAGATTCAAATATGCCTCCGCCGTGGGCCAATCTGGGGACACAAACAACTCTCTCGCGTTAGCTGAATCTGATTCTTTTACGACGAAAAATGAAAACAGGTTCCAGTCCTCCCTAGCTGCGTCCAGCATCTCTCCCCATAGAAAGTCCGTATATTCCTCGTCGCTTCGCGGAGGAGTATCGCTTTCTTCGAAGTCTGCAGAAAGCTTCATCGAAATGGCCAAGTGATCAAGGGCCGCGTCATTCATCAGTGAAAAGACCTCGTGTGCATACTTCTGATCATAAGTTTTTATGATTTCAACCTTGCGCCCTGCGACTGCAGAGGTCAGAGCTTTTTTCTGACGTGGCATAAATGTCTCCTTGAGGATTACTTGAGATTCCCTTCCCCAGGGTAATCCCAGCTCGTCATCAAGTCCAGGCTGGAGCTCTTTTCGACCCAATTGCCTTAGCCATGAACCTAGAACGAACGTGATGCACGCCATACAAAGGCCTTGCCATTGCTCCAATGGCTGCTTGAATCGTGGGATCTTCCTTCGTCAATGCCAAAGATTGTCATATTGTTTCTATAAAGTTGTTGACACAATATACAAACTTTTGCAAAATATATGGAGTGTAGGAGGAAATATATGAATAAGAAGCACGAAAAGTTTGTTGTACTTGCGGAAGCGCGGGTCAATAAAGCATTGAAAGATTTGCAGTTAATAGGGAATCTTTCGAATCGAGCCGCCTACGAATTTACCGAGATTGAGATTAGAAAAATGTTCAGTGCACTGCAGAAGGCCATGGACACTGCCAAGGCGCGATTTTCAAAGACGAGCGACGGCGGCGGTGGAGAATTCAAGCTTTAGAGCGGTGATCGAAATCTGAGGTTCGCCAGTTGAGACCGTGATGCGAGGAGAACGAAAGACAATGGAAGGTATCCGCTTTCTAACAAATGAGGCCAATAAGGTTGAGGGGCTTGCATATGCAGGCTTTGAAACTTTCCGTGGATCCCCTTATACGAGCTGTGCGCGAGAGACAGGCCAGAACAGCCGAGACGCTGCGGCAGGTAAAGAACCTGTCAAGGTCTCGTTCGATCTACTGGAGCTGGACCGCAAACAAGTACCGTTCGCGGACCAGCTCCAGCATTCAATCGAGTGTTGTCTGAAGGCCCCCCATGACTCGAAGACTCGGGTGCATCTCGAACGTGCTCGAAGAACGATTGCGGCCTCCACGATCAAGGTGTTGAAGATTGCGGACCTTAACACGACCGGGCTTACAGGACCGGTTGACGATCCAAATTCAGTCTTTACAGCCTTGGTCAAAGGGGATGGAGTTACCAACAAGGCGGATCGGACTTCGGCGGGTTCCTATGGAATTGGCAAGAATGCGGCCTATGCGGTCTCGGACCTACAGACAGTAATCTATTCGAGCCGATACGTTGATAGAGGCTCCGGCACTACTAGGTTTGCCGCTCAAGGTCGGCTGCGTCTTGTTTCCCATAATGATGGCGAGAAGAAGCTTTCAGCGGAAGGCTATTGGGGTAATCCTGGTTTTGCTGCTATCGAGAATGAATCGCAGGTACCGGATTGGATTGCACGAAACGATATCGGTACGTCGATCTTCGCAATCGGTTTCAGGGAGCAGGAAAACTGGGTCGACCGAATGGCACTTTCGTTGGCCACAAATTTTTTCCTCGCAATTGATCGTCGAGAGATCGAATTCTCGCTTAATGGGGGGTCGATCCGGATGAATCAGTCCTCCTTCGATGGCATCCTTTCCTCGCAAGATCTTCAGCGGGTTGCCGAGGATAACGATCAGCTGCTGGAACTGGAGAGAGCTAAGAGATTAATGCAATGCCTGCGCTCGGACGCAACAGAGCAACATACTATCTCGATTCCAGGATTGGGCGAATTTACGCTTCACCTGCTTGTTTGCCAAGGACTTCCTCGAGAAGTCCATATTCTCCGTAACGGTATCTATATCTGTGACAACTTCGCAAAATTCGGTCAGCCGATGAAGCAATTTCCCAGCACCCGCGAGTTCATTGCCATTCTTGAGCCAGCAACGAGTGAGGCAGGCAGGCGACCGAGCGAGCTCCTGAAACAACTTGAAAACCCAGCCCATGATGCCTTCGAGCCAGAGCGGATTATTGATGCTGCCGAGCTGCGTAAGGCCAAGGACCAAATTAAGACACTCCACAAGCGGGTTCGCGAGATTATCAGATCATCTGCAAGTATCGAGGATATTGATGAAAGCCAACTGGAGGAGCTATCGCATTTGTTCGCCGCAGGGGGCGTTGGGGAGCCGGACAATAACCCAGATGCCGAGAGAGATCCAGACCGCTTCCAATATGGGGCAGCTCAAAAGAGCCAGCCCTCTCATTCTCCGGCGGTCGGAGGCAAGGGAGCGAGCGAGCGGCGTCACGGGCCAACCAAGGAGCAGACGCCGCCCATTCGTTCTCAGAGTGAGCGAGGGAACATCAGCAAGGCTTCCGGATCCAGAGCGACAGTTCGTTTGGAGGATGTCCGATCTGTTATGCCAGACAAGAGCAACAGCCATGTGCGTACATTATTTTTCACTCCCGAAGCCAATGGAGAAGTTGAAATTGCAGTCGCAGCCGCGGGATTAGGGTATGACGTCAATCTGGCCTTAAAAGGGGCATCTCTGGGAAAAATTGTGAATGGAAAGCTGCAAACGATGGTTGCGGCTGGACAGAGGAGCCAGGTCGAGGTCATCTTCGGCGACGCCTTTTCAGGTCCTATCGAATTGTCGGCCAGTGGTGTACATGAGATGACCGCGCGGGAGGGCATTTGAAATGAAAATTTCAGAGTCAACAAGCTATCCACATCCGGTCCTGGCGCCGTGGTCCACAGATATCTCCGGGGCGATATTTGAGACGAAGATCAACTATCGCGAAGAGTTGCAGAGCAACCAACTCTCGATTCACTGCCAAGTAACAATTGATCAGCCCGATATCCTGGCACTTATCCAGAACGGATCAGCGATATTCGGCTGCTTTATTAGATGTCAGGAGACCGGCTTTCGCCGGTTGCAGCGTATAGGCTTTCCAACCGGAACTCATGACTTCGCGCGAGGAGCGTTGCTTGGCCGTGTTCAGATCAGGCCAATCATTTGGACAATAGAGTCGATTTCCGCCTATAACCCGGTAGGTGCTCACCCGGAATTCAGCAAAGCCGGTGGCGTCGATGGAGGACAGATACTGGCTCTGGGTGAAGAGCAGATCATCACCGTGACACGGCCGCCGCTGCCAGCCATTGAATCAATCTTCGAAATCAGGTCTTCCAGAGACATTCCAGACGGGCAATTTAGTATCGACGCCGAGCGTAACCGAATCACCGTCACTATGGATGAGGCGACATATCGCTTGGTGCAGGAGTTGCGACAATCAAACGATGATACGCGAGCCGTAATTATGAACGCCCTCTACTCTCCGATTCTTATGGAAGTTTTGGAGCAGCTGGGTAAACGAGGCTACGAACCTTTCGAACAATATCGTTGGTTGCACCCATTCAGGGCGCGTTGCGAGTTGACGAATGTCGATATCAAGAAGCTGGACAAGCTCAACGACGCACAGAAGCTTCTGTCGCGGCCCTTTGCCTCATTGAGAAGGCTTATACAAAGTGAAGGGGAACAGATATGACCGCAGAGCCAATGAAACTTCTATCCGCCAGTGTTGTTCAGAAATTGTTCGACGAGATCGAAACGAATACTGAGCGCTATAGATCAGAGGATTTTTCCGCGCTTTCGACAGAAAGTGGCTGGGCCATCGAGAGTGTCCTGGCGGAGTGGGACCCTGCCATAGCTTCCCGTCTCGATGCATCCGGGACACCAAGTGCCGAAGTCGAAAATTCTCTCCTTATCTACAGAGGTATGAAGGGGATGACGCCAGCCTTAGCGCGTGAGGAGCGGCTTTGGGCACGTCTGTGCCACGTCGAGTGTCTGGAATACGCACGAGAGCGCTGGCTGAAAACGGAAGACAACGTAGTACGCGACGTTCAGTTGCACTTCTTCGCCAACGGATTGCCTGGCTGTCGCGACGAGAATGCAATCGGTCGGCTTTGGTGGAATGGTCATCTTGCTTCGCTAGGTGCGCCCAGCAATCTTGAAGAAGGCTTGCAAAGACTCCTCGCTAGAGCTAACATCCGCTTGCAAATCATGGATCGCGCCGACACCTCTTTCAGGGAGCCTCTTATCAGGGGCATTCTGCGGCTATTGGGACAAGAATCGTGGTTCAACTCATACGATGCAGCCATAGCGGACTTCATGTACGAGGTGAATAAACGCAGTGGTGGCATCATGTTCGAGGCATTCGATGAGGTGACGGTCGACGTGCACCTCGATGAGTGTCTGGAATTCGCGAAGCTGCGGGTGGCATCCCGAGAGCATTTTTCCCAAATGTCACATGTATAAGTTCGAAAGTTGAATCGCAAGCTCTCCTTCGCGGGTTTCCCATGCCGTCGTGAATTGATTTCTCGATAATAAGGCCGTGGGCAACTTATCAATGGGAACCCGCTGCGGCCGAGGAGTTTCTCGATACGCCAACGGTAGTCGATCATCGCGCTGATCGTGCTCAATATTCTCGTCGGACCACCATATAGCTTGACCAAGGGCTAGACAGCCTTCTTTTTGCTCCACCGCGCCTCTGCAGCTTTCTTTGCGATCTCACTTCGGCGAGCCTTCGAGAGGGCATTCGCTCGGGCCTTCCCTCCAACCAGCCCACCCTGGGTAGCGATGTCGTGGAGCCGCTCGGCGCTGAGGACCTCGGCACGTCGCTTACCTCCCGTGCGGCCGAGAGCGGCGGCATGGGGATTCTTGGGCGTGCTTGGAGTCTTGGGGGCCACACTCAGAGACTAGCAACTGAGAACGCAACGGTCACATGCTTGACTTAACGTCAAGTCAAGCATATCCTGATGACAGTTGATTCCGCGTTTGACTCGCAGGACGGGAAGCGCGGAGAAAGAGGTTCATATGAAACTAGTGGCGACATGGGCAGAGGGGCAAGGTCTGGACGCGGAGGGTCCGACTTCGGTCGTTTGGGAGAATGGTGCACCAGCGACTGTGGAGGATTACCGAAGACACGAACTCGATACTCACTTCTGGGTTGAAAATGACGACTGTGAGATGGAGCGGCACATGTTCCCCGATATCGTGGCGGACGTCACGTTCGATCCGCTGGTTGGCGACTGGGTCGTGAGGGGCCAGGGCGTAGTTCCGGGGGCGCTCGACGTGAAAGATCCCAATGTGCCCGACAGCGAGATCATCGCCGCGCTATTTACATTCCCAACGTACTACAGACCCAGGATCAATCGGTGAGAGCAATGCTTGGCGCTGACACTTCGCGCCAAGCCACGTCGTCTGTTCTCCCCTTGATCCTGTGAGCTATTGACCGTGACTGCTGTCCGAACGAGAGCCATCCAAACCTGGCGACAGCGAAGCCCCACTCAGCACACATCAATCACTGTGACTTCATATTCTTTGCCGTCCAAGTTGACCACCGCCCCCAACGTAGGTCCACGTCCCACAAATGAGCAGGTCGATGCGTAGATTCAAACAGCGCCAGACCAAGTCGTGAACTACTTCTGCTCGCTCCCCGGAGTATCTCTGCTCAAGAGCCGGTGCCAATTCCACATAGGACGATTATGTCCCGTAGATCTTAAGTACTGATGCTATCGGCGATGATCGCTTGCCAAAATGCTTCTCACCAAACTCCACAATTAGAAGTTGGTGTCTGTAGTACCAGGTTGGAGGAAGTCTTCATCATGGTTACGACCGCACCAAGACCTCCAGCACGGCGCCAAGCTCAGATTTCGAGCGCCGATTCGTCTGTCATAAGCGCGATGCTATCGGTCTCAAAAATAAATCAATCCAAATTACACAACGGATAGGTGGCTGGGGTAGTACGAGATTGGGAGGAATCTTCATCTGGTCACGACTGCATCATCGCGCACAGCACTGCACGGGGATCAGACGTTAGGCGCTGATTAGCTAACCTTCAAACCCAATGTCTGTGGCCGCAAAGATTCGATCCAAGTTCCACAACGGATAGGTGGTTGCGGTAGTTCCAGATTGGAGGGAGTTTTCATCATGGTCACGACTACATCATCACGCACGGCAGAGCGCAAAGGTCAAACCGCACGGATCGAATCATTGATCGCGAAACCTATGCATCTGGCCTTAAAGAATAATCACTCCAAATTCCACAAAGGGCTGACCGGTCAAGTAGTTCTGAGTATGAGGAATATTAGAGACAGCTACACAAGAGATCGGCGATCAATAGAAGGCCGCTCTACGCACCAGGCCACCAGCTGCGGATCCAAACTCGCAGGTGGGTATATGGGAACTTCCACTGTACCGACCAATCGTCGCGATCATATTTCAAATCTTCGACCCGTCATGGCGCCGTTGGGAAGCTCCGTCGCATCGGGAATCACGAGCATTCTCTTTCCACCTGTCGGGACTCTGCGTTGGCGGGACGTTGTAAGTCGTTCACAGAGCCGCCCATCGGGCAAGTTTCCGAGTTTGAAGATGGGAAGGATGCTGCAGTGGGAGTCACGGAACGAATTGAATGCTTTTCGCCTGCTCGACTCCAACCCACAAATCAACGCCTTCACCGAACAGCCGTGCAGGATCGAGTACACGATCGGCGGAGTCGCGACCTATCACGTCCCCGATATCCTCGTTGAGGTTGATGGCCGTAAGGAACTGTGGGAGATAAAGCCAAACTCAGAAGCGACTCAGCCTGAGATTGCGGCGAGGACAGTTGTCATGTCGCAACATTTACCGACATGGGGCTACGTATACCGGGTAGTACTGGCCGATGACTTGCTAAGTCAGCCGCGGCTGAGAAACGCAAATCGTCTCTTGCAGTTTGGTAGAGACCATGTCACGGAATGCGAGCAAGAGTCCATAAGACTGGCCCTCAAGCAATCCGGTCGATTGATGTGGTCGAGCGCTTGTGATGGGAACTACGGCGCACGAGGCAGACAAATCCTATGCCGCATGGTCATCGATGGAACCTTGTCCATTGATTTGAACGAGATCTGGTCAGCTGGCACGGAGTTTGTTGTGGAAAATGGAGGCTTTTGACATGGGTACCTATGCATTCGAAGCAAATGCACTCGTCAAGATTGATGGGACGGAGCTTCGCCTCGACAGAAAAGTCACCGGCACACTCTGGCAACTTGAAAAGACGGCGAACAAGGAGACCTTCAAGTATGAGGACGCCGAGCTGCTGGCGAAATATGATGACGGCTCGCTCGTCTTTGTGAATACGGACGATGGAGATCATTGTGGATCATCGAAGATCGAATTATCCCCTGAGGATCACGAAATTGCGAAGTTGAGACTCCAGTATGTCAAGGCGACATTAGATATTCCCAACTCTAGAACAACACTCGAGCTCGTTATCACCACCTTGTGGGCCCAAATCAAGATGCCAAATACCGCGCCGGGCTACATTTCCGTCTATCTCTGGAAGAAACGTTATCTAGGAGCGAACTGCGACTATCGCACACTGGTCAACCGCACCGCCAGAAAAGGTAATCGTACTCCGCAGTACCCTCAGGCGGTAATAGAGATCTGCGATCAAGCCATCCAATCCAAGTATCTAAGGAGAGAGCGAAATACCATCGAGAAGACGCTCGAGGATGCGCACATCCGGATAAACCAAGCGAACAAGTTGCTATTACCCAGTCTGCAATTGAAACTGCCCACTCGACGCCTCCTTCAACGCCTCGTGAACAAAATCCCGGCTTATGATAAGCACGCTGCACGTTACGGCTACCAAGCTGCACGCAAAGCTTTTCGTTCAGTCAAAGGTCATGTTGTCACTGAGCGTCCGCTCGAGCGTGCGGAGATTGATCACACACAGTTGGACATTGTGGTCGTGGATGAACAGACCGCACAGGTACTTGGACGGCCGTATGTCACAGTCTGCATCGATGACTTCAGTCGCTGCATCCTGGGCATCTATATAGGGTTCAATTCCCCAAGTTATCTAAATGTCCAACTCTGCTTGAGCGACTGTTTTCGACCTAAAAGTTGGCTTCGGGAAGAATACCCGGAGATCAATTCCGAATGGCCAGCAGCGGGCATCATGGACAATCTAGTCGTCGATGGCGGGCTCGAGTTTCACGGCACCAGCCTGGAAAAGATGTGCCTCTCGCGCGGGATAAATATTGTCACGTCACCCCGTCTTACGCCTACATACAAGGGGAAGATCGAGCGAGTCCTGGGTACACTCAATCGCGCCGTATCCGAGGGAGTTCCAGGAACCGCCTTCAGAAGTATTACGGAAAAGGGGGACTACGATTCTCAGAAGCACGCTTGCCTCACCCTTTCCGCGTTGAAGAAGAATGTGATGCAGTGGATTGCCGATGTCTACCATCAAAAGCTTCACCGATCCTTAGACACGACACCTTCGAAAATGTGGCAAGCGAACATTTGCCCCGAGGACATTCGGTACCCCGCCGAGTCGAGTCGTTTCGATGCTGTTATGGGTAGTGCTACGCAAAAGACTCTGACACACAAAGGAATACAGTACGAAGGTCTCTCCTATAACTCGCACGAGCTCAGCGAGCTTAGACGACAGTGGGGCACAAACCTAAAGGTAGACGTACGCGTAAACCAGATGGATATCGGTTCGATCTACGTGATCGTGCCGGATAGGCGGGAGCCGCTCGAGGTGCCGTCGCTCGAGCCAACCTACGCACAGGGATTAAGCCTTCACGCTCACCAAGTGATCCGCAAACTGCAAAGAGACAACGCTGACATGGATCAGGGTGCTGAGGGGCGCCGACAAGTAACTCAGGATATGAATAGGCGGATCGCCGAGGCCAAGACCAGTAAGAAACGAAAGCTCGGCAGAAGATACGGGCAGTTGCTTGAGGGAACTGAAAAGACTCAGGCTGGGAGAGCCCAAAGGGAGTCAGTGCTGGTGGCAACACCGAGAACCGGGAGTTCGGCTACAGACAAGTTGCTCTTGGAGTTCTACCCAATTGCACCGGGATCGAATGGGTTGGAAGGCTACGGCTCTCAAGACTCTTCAGACGATCTCCCAGACTTCGAAGTAAGAGACAAGGGCTAATATGAAAATCAAAACCAATATCACGATCGTCGATAAAGTAGTCGTCCCCCACACAGCCTTCATGGAGGCAGAGCAGCAGATCGAGCAATGCCTACAGTTCGCAGGCGGGAAGACGGAAGCCATGGGTCTGGCAATCGTTGGAGAGGCCGGCACCGGCAAGACCAGTGTAATGAGCGGGTTCCGAACAAAGTACGGGCTCACCCGCGACAAGGAGGGCCTAAGCGGTCAGATCTTGTTTGCAACGGTTCCTCCCCAGCCCACCATTCGCAGTCTGGCTGGAGCTCTACTCGCCGGCTTTTCCGCGGGAGATTGGGAGCGCGGCTCAGCAGATGAAAAATATAAACGCGTGCGCAAGTATATGACGGACATCGGTATTCGCATGGTGATGCTGGATGAGTTTCAGCACTTCTATAACCGGCAAGAGAACAAGATGATGTACGACGTCGCCGAATGGTTGAAGGTCTTGATGGACCAAACGCGGGTCGTCCTAGTAGTGGCGGGTACCCCTCCCTGCACTGCAATAATCGGTCAGAACGAACAATTGCGCAGGCGATTTATGGCCCCGATCTGGATGCCGCGGTTTTCATGGCAGGATATGGGCCAGCGCAAAGAGTTCAGATGCATTCTCAAGAAATTTCACGAGAAGCTCGCCGCCGAATATGAAACTCCTGTCCTGCATTCGGAGGAGATGGCTTTCAGGTTTTATTGCGCAAGCGGCGGTCTAATCAGCTACTTGGTTAAGCTTCTCCAGAAGGCTGAGAGGAATGCCATCGGGGGAAACAAGACGTCCATAACAATGGAAGATCTCAATGTTGCCGATCGCCAAGTTTCTTATTCTTTAGACCCAAGCCAGCTGCTTCATCCCTTTGACCGAACATTTTCACTCTCTGTGGATATGGACATTCTAGAGCGGGCGGCAAAGATTGGATCGATTCAGTATGAAGAAGAGCAACCCGCATCGCGAGGACATCGGAAAGCTAAGAAGCAGTCTCTCGATTCCATGCTGGTGAAAAGATGACCACGCCGCTTCTTCCTCGGCATCCCGCTCCGTATCCGACAGAGAGCCTCATGGGCTATGTGTTGCGGCTCAGCGAAACAAATGGCTATGTGTCACCTTGGAACCTATTCCAGTTGGCCGGCATGAGGCAGAACGAGACGAGAACTACAGGCATAAGGGTCGGGAAATTGGCGATGATCGCCAATCACTCGGCACCCCAACTTGAGAAGCTCGCTTTCAGTCCGTCGACAGCACATCCGAGATGGGCACGATTGCTGGGCCATCCCGTAGTCCCGACTGACATTGAGATAACGACGCCGAAGCTTTGCCCACGGTGCATTACTGAGAAGGGCTTCGTTGAAGCGCACTGGCATCTAGAAATCATGGTCGCGTGTCCTGTCCACCGTTGTATGGCGTTATCCGTATGCCCGAAATGCGGTAACGCCCTGAGCTGGTTCCGGCCAGGCTTGCTGGAGTGCAAGTGTGGAGGCAGCCTTCTCGAAGCGCCGATGGTTGCAGTATCTGGACCGACAGCTGGCCTACTGGATGTAGTCCGAAGAAGGGTACTGGGGCTACCTGCGAATGAACGCAATCCGGAGTGTCTGCCTGTAGATGATCTCGCATCCATGAGCCTTCGCACGCTGCTTTCAGTGATTCGGACTCTTGCGAGGCATCGCGTAGCCGCCGATGGAAACGCCGAGTTGCCCGATCAACAGCGAGTGGTATCGGACGCCTCTCGCGTATTGGTGAACTGGCCTACCAACTTCATGCAGCTGTTGTCGGATATTGGAAAAGGCGTACCGGCGACCGGTCCGGCGGGAGTCCGGACACAATTTGCCTCCATCCATAAGGCGCTCTTCAAGAGCCGAGCAATCGTGCCGCTAGCGCAAACGGAATTCATGAAGTTGGTCTTCTTGGACTTTGCCATGAACCACTGGGGCCGCGGCTCTGTCGACCAAAGATTGGCTAAGCAGTCGGGAGCAGCGCTTGCTGGAAGATACATGACTCGCTCTCAATTTGCGGCGAGAGTCGGAATTCAGCCGAGGACTGTGGCACGTCTGCTGTCGAGTCTGAACATGCCTACTATGAAAATATTGTCTACCAAGCAGGAACGGATTCTTATTGACGTGGGTGAAACCGCGATCCCCTCTATCTCGCCTGGAAGGATATACAGGGATCGCGAAGCGGCCAAGCGCTTGGGGCTTTCCGTGTCTGTTCTGAAGGAGCTTAAGAAAACTGGTCTGTACGAAGTCAAACATCTCCTTCCCAAGCAGGCCGGTTTTCATGAACGCGATGTACACGCCTTCAGCCGAAAGTTAGTGGCTCTCGCTTCGCTTGCCAGCGTGCCGGCCCGTATGAGCGAAGAACACATTACATTGCAAGCTGCAATGCAGTCGCACCATCGATCTTTAGAAATCAAGATCCGGGTCATGAGGGCGATTCTCCAAGGCGAAATCGCACTGACTGCGGACTTCGATGGTGTCCCTGGGGGCTTGCTCCTGAACGGCGCCGCTTACCGAGAACTTGTCAGAAACATCCAAAGCACGGATACCGCCGAGTCGATGACCGTCACTGAGGCGGCGACGTTTCTGGGATGTGATCGGGGAACGGTTCCAGAATTGGTGCGTGTCGGGTTGCTGAAGTCCCCACAATCGCGTGGCGGTCTGCGAGTTGACATTGAATCTGCTGACTCATTCAGGAGGGCGCATGTCTCCCTGGCGAGTATTGCCAAAGAGCTCGACACCAGCAGCAGGGCACTCATGTGTCGACTTCAGAAAAAGGGAATCAAGATCTTATTTGTATCGTCGAGAAGGAAGGGCGGACCGCAGCCATTCATGTCTAGATCTGACAGGGATGCACTTGTGCGTGGCTTTGGACGTAGGAGCCGCCTCTCCAAACCCGGCCATGGAAATGGCACACTCGAAGGAGTAACCCGATGACCCAATCACTGTTAGCGATTCATCCAACACAGCATCCGACGGAGAGTCTCCCCTCATACCTTCTGCGGCTCAGCGAACGGAATGGCTATGACTCCCCCAAGAAGATGTTTCGGGTAGCCGACATGAACTCCGACGAGCTTTCTTCAAAAACATATAACTGTAAGAAGTTAGCGGATATAGCGAACCGCACCAGGGATGAAATTGAGCAAATAGCGATGAAGCCCTTGCATAGCGGCGATCGCGGCCTTCGCTTGTTGGGGCACACCGTAGGAATAGGCTACTTAGACCTGCAACGAGCCAAGGTTTGTCCGGCTTGTGTAAACGAAAAGGGATTTATCGAGGCCCACTGGCACTTATCCTTCATGGTGGCCTGTCCGACTCATGAGCAAGCTGCAGTGTATTTCTGTGTTGAATGCGAAAAGCCGTTAACTTGGCTCAGACAGGGTTTGCTCAAATGCAAATGTGGGGCGCGATGTCAGAGTCTGTCCCGTTCAATTATTGCCAAGCCACAACTGCAGCTCTTGGACCTGATCCGTCGTAAAACGCTCGGCGACCTAACCATGCGAAGTGATGACTGCATACCTGAGCGCCAGTTTGAGAACATGAGCCTTCAAGAAATTCTTTCCACGGTTCGCATGCTAGGCAAGGCGAGGATGGGTGCGAGCGGGCGCAAACCATCTAACTGGCCCAGCGACATAGTGCCGGCTGCTGCCAATGTGCTTGCGGATTGGCCCTCGAACTTTCATAGGCTCCTCAAGGATTTCGCTCCCTCACGAACGATGGAGACTTGGATTCCCGCCATCGCAGACTATGCTGGCATCGATGGGCTCATCAAAGAGAGCGCCGCCGAACGATATACGCTTCGCAAGTTCGAAATGAGTCACCATTCCGTGGGCTCGTGACCGGTCAGAAAATGACCGCCAATCATCCTCAATTAAGGTGTCGCCTGGAGAGCTACGGCAGAGTTAAAAAAGCCTTCTCAAACTCCACAACTGCAGTGCGGGCTTCGTAGATCTAGAGTATGGACATAGATCTGAACAAACTGACACTTGGACTGCACATCGAGCTAAACTTTCTGCGCGAAGTGCTTGCGACGTTGAGAGGCGATGGCAAGCATTGGTGGGTGGTCGGCGACCCCACCGAAGCCCCGGCCCGTGGTGTCATTACAATCGCCCATGGGTATGAGGAGTGCTATGACCGTTTGAACACGCTGTACTTTGATGCGCCCGTGATGGCGATCAAGGGTTAAAATTGGAAAGAACGTCATTTCTTTGTGGTTATTGAACGCTCTCAATGGCTTTCTCATGAGCCGGGTTTTTACGTCGAGGCCGGTCGAATAATCGAAGATTCGGAAGAAGATTTGGATTCTTCCTTTTACCCGATCCAGAATGCCTTGATAAAGCGCCTTCGGCCCCAAGTCTGTTAAACGACGCTACCCAACCTGATTAGAGGTTTCTATGGATCTTGTTTTCTTCGGCGATACGCACGAGCTTCATCGCGAGGTCACTGTGCCTGCAGGGGACATTCTCATCTGTACCGGTGATTTCACGATGTTTAGCAAAAGTCTTCGAGCCATCAAAGATTTTGACGAGTGGTTAGGCGAACAGCCACATCCGCAGAAGTGGGTGGTTCCCGGCAACCATGAATTTTTCTTAGAGGCAGATTCACGGCGTCGTTCTCTGCTCTCCAACGCGCAAGTTCTGATTGACGAGGCCGTGACCGTCGAGGGCCTCCGTTTTTATGGCTCTCCGATGACACCTCTCTACGGGGGAGCCTTCGGGAAATCCTCAAGCTCAGACCGGAAGCAACACTGGTCGAAAATTCCTAACGACACTCATATCCTCATCACCCATGGTCCTCCGCACGGCATTTTGGACCTTTCCCCTAGACCTCCAGACCGAATGGGCGACCCCGAGCTGTTGGATCGGATCAAGCAACTTCGGCAACTTCGGCTGCATGCGTTCGGTCACGTGCATGGGGCTTACGGACTTGTGGAGGATGATGGCGTAACGTTCGCAAACGTAGCACTGATGGGACATCTGGACGAACTGGTTCATAAGCCTCTTGTAATAAGAATGAGGCCTGTAAAGAGCTAAGCTGCTCTTACACTTTCCTCGATTCGAGTCCATAGCCACTTGCGGCTCGGTTCTTTGAAGCCATTGTTCAGCTTTTGTGTGAAGGAACTCAATGACACAAGTTGATTTCGATCAACTTTCGGAGAAGATACCGTGTTATGGTTCGCGATCTCGCATAGTAGAGCTTTCGCTAGAAGGCATTGAGCTGCTTGGCGACTAGAGAGATAAAGTGGCGGCCATCCATTCCGATTTCCGATATGGCGATTCGCCGAAAGGGAGCTTAGCAAATGAATGCAAGTGGTTTCCGGAATACCACGCCACGAGATGACGTCAAGCTTCTCAATAAACTCTTGCTGGCCCAAGGGCAGGTCTGTTTTTATTGTGGTCGCCATATCTCCCTGCGGAAATTTTTCTCGAGTCTTCGATATGGAACCGTGGATCACTTCATTCCGGTCAGCCTTGGAGGGCGAGACAATGTCTCGAATGTCGTGCTGGCTTGCGGACGCTGCAATCGAAGAAAAGGAGGGCGATTTCCGACCCTCCCGGAACTGGTGAGATGGAATGCCCTAGCTCAAGTCTGGCCCCATATACAACCTCTCGATCTTGAAGTACACTCCCCGCGAAAGCTCTGCGTCTTCTGCGGTGCTTTGATACCCATCGATCGTCGGCTCATGATATTGAAAAGCAACAATGAAACTAAAGTATGCTCTTCTGTGTGCTCAGCTGAAAAGAAAAAGAAGAGACGCGAGGTCAAGCATTAAAGTAAAGCCGTGGACGTGTGCCGTACCGTCCCGTGTGATGGTATTTGTGGTCAGCAGCAGATCACAATCTATCTCGCGTACGGAGGCTTCCTTGAACCTGATCAATACGTCCTCGCTCCTTCCCGCCATTATCCGCGCCCACGATCTCAACCCCAGTCTTGATTGTCCTCCCTCGATTGCCGTATTCGAGACACCATCGGCCTCGCAGGACGTTCAGGTCGAACCGAGGAAGCCGTCGCCTAAGCGCGATCCCTATAGCATCTCCGAGGATGGCCACTTTGTTGGGCACGATGGATTCATCGTGCCCATTTGCGTCGAAGAGTTCATTGAGCGGTATCCCAGGTATATCCGCGACAGCGTCCGTCGTCGTTTGCCGCACGTCAGAGATCTGGAGCGGGAAGACTACGAGAGCGAGGTGCTGATATTCCTAATGGTCTTGCCCGAGGAGTCAAAGTTCTGCGCCCCAGGGTACAACGGGTTTCCTCACGGCTGCAGGGATCGGATTCAGACCTTCAATCCGGATCAGTCCCATGGCGCTTCCGAGCCACGCTTCTTAAACTATCTCAAGATGATTCTGACTAACTACCTTAACTCCCTATGGAAGAGGGCTCAGTCGAATCCCATTCAGCGGTACGACACGCTCGACATCTTCTCATCGGACGCGAATGGAAACATCGTCGACGACGCCTATATCGCCAACCTGACCAGCGAAGGCAGCCCATCGGCGATGACCTACGATCAGATGCTTGTGGGTGGCATCTTGGTCGACGAGTTTGTCTGTTACGTCAAGCAGCACGACCCAGAACTCGTTGAGGTCATGGGCGCAATCCAGATGACCGACACGTACATTGAAGCGCAACGTGTCCTAGGACTCACCGAAAGGTTCTTTGCCCGGGCACGGAGCCGCCTAGCAGTCCTATTCTGCTGTTTCGATAGAGGCGAGTACCCGCCGCAGCAACGGAAGGTCTACCGTGAGAGGACAAACGGATGACCGACCTAGCAAAACGGCCGAGCAGACGGATGTAACCTGTTCGTCGTTGGTCAACTCGGGCATTTTTGTGAAATCCTCCGGGTCCGTCATTTCTAAAATGAATGTCAGGTCAAGCCGTGGTCATATTGACAATCCAGTTTGAAGGGTAGCGACGGCACGACTAAGGCAAATGGAAGGTCGCCGAGATGGTAAAGTCAGCTTTTCCCTGATACTGCCCGACGAGCCGGCGGGCCCAGTCATACCCTTCTCCGGGAGAGATTTCGACTTCCAGAAGTTCGACTTTCCATGGTGGTTTCACATCGGTGGTGAAGACCTCTATACCGTTGACCTTTACATTCAGAGACTCACATCGGTCGATCACAATGAGAAAATCCGCAGGGGAGAAATGGCCAACCAGCGGAGAGTCAAAGCCGGTGTTCAAGTCCTGAAGCCCAGCGTAGATCACCTCCCATAGGAAACGATGGTCTGCCTCGTACTTCAACTTCCATTCCGGAGTCTCCATCTCCGCGAGCATCTGTTCAAACTGATCTGGGGGTTGGGGTGAGGCTGGCATGCAGCAAGGATACACGCCGCAACTCGATATTGCGTGCAGTGCCGAACCACCCCATGAAAGCGAAGCGGATCTACCTCCATGGGAGTCCGGAAAGATCGGTAGAGCGAATTCGCACGCGACGATGGACTGAGCTTAGCTCTTGGAGTTATCGAGAAAGCGATTGTTAAGCAACGGGTCGATTCGATTGGCTTGCGCCAATGCCCATGGCCCCATCGTTCCAGATCTCTCGTGGAGACCCTGCGCAGCACTGACTGAGCAGCGCGGAGTGAGGTCCTGACATTGAACTGCGTTGCGTTGATCTGGCCACCTAGGACGTTGAAGACAGTTCGGCATAGAAGAGTGGCGGCTGCTGTTCCACATACTGATCGCTTACTGATTGCTTTCAGAACCCGCCTTGGCTTGCCAAGACCACTCTTCAGACAAGTGTTGCCAACGCTACACCGTGCGGCCTGGAGGGTCGTCCTGGGATGTTCAGCTTCGCCCAATGTGCACATCCTGAGTGAGTTACGGGAAGAACAGATCGATCACAACGTTTTCGAAGGGAAAGATAAGTAGAAACGGACGGCCCATCTCACCCACGAGCCCCACCTTAACCAGTGGACGAAGGACTAAGCCGTGATCTAAGTGCGACTTATTAGTGGAAATTCGACGGGGGTTGTGTAACTATTGGGGCCAAAGATCGGTAACATTTGCGTCCGTGCTGTACTGACGGCCACCAACCGTTCCCCTCTTCCAAAATCGACGCCATGAGGTTTTGCTACTTACAAATCCAGGCGTTTGAACGATAGCGTGCCGATTCATATTCCTAACTCCTCCGGATGGGAATCATGGCTAGCCAAGAACAAGCCGTTGAGCAATTGTTCGGTGCCGCCCTGGATCGGCGACCTGAGGATCGCCGCGCGTTTCTTGACCGTGAATGCGCAGGTGCACCTGAAGTTAGGCAGCGCGTTGAAGAACTGCTTCTTGCAGACGAGCAAGCGGGGCATTTCCTTGAAAGAAAGTCGAAGATCTTCGCACATCAATCGGACCTGACCCAGTCTGCCGTTGAATCAATGGGCGGCCCTGCGAAAATCCGTGGTGCCGCTCCTCTCCCGACCGGCCGATTCCAGCCCGGACAGACAATCGCAGACCGCTTTGAGGTCGTTCGCTTTATCGATCGAGGCGGAATGGGAGAAGTCTATGAGGTGGAAGATCGTTTTCTCCAAGGCGTCCACGTCGCGCTCAAAGTGATCCTCCCCCACATCGCCGATGACGCAGAGTCAGCACACCGCTTCAAGCGGGAGGTGCTTCTCGCACGAAAAGTGACGCACCCCAATCTCTGCCCCATTTACGATATCGCGCACTGTGAGCTTCCCCCTCCGCCATTTCTGTTTCTTACGATGAAATTGCTCTCAGGCGAAACGCTCGCTTCCCGGCTCACGAAAACTGAGCCGCTCTCTCGAAATGAAATCATCTCGATCTTTCGCCAAATGGTTGCTGGCGTTGCCACCATGCATGCGGCTGGCGTTGTTCACGGCGACGTCAAGCCCAAGAACGTAATGCTCGAGCAATCGGAATCGGGTCTTTGTCTTTCGATCATGGACTTCGGTCTCGCGCGTCTCTATGCTTCAGAGGCAACTGTTTTTACTCGCAAGCACATCGCAGGCACACCGGGGTATATTGCTCCGGAACTTCTCGGGGGAAACCCTCCTTCGCAAGCCACCGACATCTTCGCCCTCGGCGTTCTCTTGCAGCAGGTGTTGACGAACGAAAAACCTAATGTCGAGGCAGATGGCCTGTCGGCTAAACCATCTGCAGCACTTGAGGCAGTTGATGCTCCTCCCATCCTCATTCATGCCGTTAGAGAGTTCCTTTCGCACGACCCCCTTCGCCGCTGTCATGCCTTCGAACAAATTCAGCCCGCCTTTGAAGCTGGAGGCGACTTGGAATCGCGCAAGCTCGTCGTCTCTTCCGGCGACTCGCAACGTGGCGTTCTCAACCGTCGCAACTTTATCGTGGGATCGTCGGTTGCCGCCTGCGGCGCAGCGGTTGGAGTTATATGGAATTGGGATGGCCTCGCGAATCGTGCCAACGAGCTTCTACATCCGCTTCCGCAAAAGCGCTTCGTCGCCCTTCTCAACTGGCCCGCTTCAGACCCGGTCATCAAGCCCATAGTAGAAGGCGTTATCGATGCCATAGGCAGTGAACTGGCTCGCGTGGAGGCATTTGATCACGATCTTCTCGTCGTGTCTCCGGCTAGTGACCCTCATCTAAAGACGAAGACGCAATTGAATGACGTTCGCGAGACATTGGGTGCGAACCTCATCTTTGCTGCATCAGCTGTGCCTCATGGAAAATATTTACGCCTGGCCTTAGCGGTCGTGGATCCATCTTCAGGACAGACACTTCGAGAGAGAACGATTAGATGGCCGCTCGCTGAACCAATAGCGCTTCCAGATAAAGCGGTTCGTGCCGCAGCGCAACTTCTTAATGTGGAGCGTTATCAGCGAAATCTTAGCGACGCAATACCAGACACACAATCATCGACGGCTTATGCTGCATTTCAGACCGCCGAGTCATATATGAAGCAAGAGAACGACGCGGGTCTTAACGCGGCGATTGATAAATACAAAGAATCGGTCGAATTGGATCCCCACTATGCAACCGCGTACGCGAAACTCGCAAACGCATACCTACGTTTTTACTTTATCCATCGCGATTCGGCTGCGTTGAATCTGGCACGTGGCAACGCCGACACTGCACTATCCCTCAATCCAAATCTGGTTGATGGCCATATGGCGCGGTCATTGCTCCTGGATCAGACCGGTGACAAAGACGGAGCTGGCCTGGAGATAGAAAGGGCTCTCGCCGCCGATCCGAACAACCCTCGAGTGCTCGTTGCTAAGGGGCAGCTTTTGACCGGGCTGAATCGCTGGCCTGATGCGGAAGAGGTTTTCGCGAGAGTAGTGAAGCTGCGCCCGAACTATTGGCTCGGTCACGAAGAACGAGGAGTTCTCTTCGGCATGGAGGGCAAGTACTCGCAAGCCGCCACGGAGTTTCGAACGGCAAGTCTTGCCGCCCCAAAGAGAACACTGCCCCTGAACAACCTCGGCGCAGTGTACTTGCAGCAAGGCAAAATCGAGCAAGCGAAGATTTATCTAAACCGGTGTTTGGATCTCGGGCCGAACGATTCAGCCGAAAAAAGCATGGCCGCGACCTTACGCTGTGAAGGCAAGCCCATCGAAGCCATTCCGTTTGGTCTGAGGGCGGTAAAGCTCAATCCAGCCGACGGAGGGAACTGGTTGGAACTTGGCGATTGCTATTCTCTTGCGAGAGGCCACCACGCTGCCGCGCTCAAAGCCTATAATCAAGCGGCTACCGCCCAGGATGAAGAGTTGGTCGACGCTCCGCAAGATGGGCCGGGATGGATGCTCCTCGCGCTTAGTCGTGTCAAAACGGGCGTACTCGAGAACGCGGCCGACCTTGTCGCGAAGGCGGAAAAATATTTTGCCAGAGATATCGACTCTCAGCTGTACAAAGCAAGAACGCTCGAACTTCTTGGCAAACGAGACGAGGCTCTAGCCACAGTTGATGCTTGCCTGAAGCGCGGTGCTACCGAATTCCAGTTTCGTACCCTGCCCGATATGGGAGAGCTTCGCAACGATCCTCGCTATCACCAGATGATTGGATCGATGGCCTCAACAACCGAAACGTGAGTGTAACCAACGAACTTGGAGACGTTCTATGCGGAAATATCGTTCCCACACTGCTGCAGCGCTTACCACCTTGTCGATGATCGGTGGTTGTTGCCATCACCCTCCTGTTACTTTAGTTGCGATCGCGACACCAGAAGGTCTCACGCGAGCTAGGGGGCAAGTCGGTGACGTCATTCAATGGACGACTCAAATACCCGACGGTCCTGGTTATTGTGTGAAATTTAGAGATGGATCTCCGTGCCAGCCACCCTTTGATAATGACTTTCACGTTGCCACTAATGCAATCGTCGCTTGCACGATTGTTGCTCCGAAAAACATCCAGCCTGGCCAAGCCATGAGCGTTACCTACCAGATTGTCCCAGACCCGATAGTGGGCAAACCGACAGCGTGCCCGATAGATATCCCCGTGTCGAACAAACCTGTCCAGCAGGTAAATAATAAGGGAGCACATGTATTTAGCATTATCCCTTGCAGAGGCTGTACGGCTAGTTCGCCAGAAGCAGGTCCGGCCAATCAATTGACCAGTATGGCCAAGCCAGCTGCCGGGCCTTCACCTCGGACCGCTGGTGCCAACGGCTACGATACGACCCCTATTGAAATTACATGTTCCACCGACGGAAAGACAACAATCATCCCCAACCCTTCTTCGACATGCATCGTCATGGATGGGTCCACTCCGCAACTCATCTCCTGGGACGGAAACATCGGCAACGTAGAGGAATCTTGGAGTGCTTCCAGATTTTCCCCAAGTTCCATATGCCAAGGAAATTATTCCAACACCGCCTCAAGCTATTGCACATTCGATTCGACCGTCTTTCCCCAGCCAGGCCAACCCGCTACGTACACCTACAGAACCACATTAGCGGGATGCGGTTCGACTACGAATACCGCGAAGTTCACCGTGACGCTTGCGAATACTCAGCAAGATTGTCCAACCACGCGGAATCAAATACCGAAAGCTAATCCCGGAGGAAGTCGATGAAGGAGTATCAATTGAAGGGGATCCTTCTGACATAGATTCGCTGTTCGCGAAGTAAGCCTGCCCTTCGGGGCAGGAAGCACCGTTTAGCAAGCTACCTCCTGAATGCCATTGGACCCTCCAATGTGAACGCCGAACCGACATATATATAGTCGCGAGGGCCATTTAGAAGGACAGACCTCCCAGGATCGCCAACTTTCGAGAAACCGACGCATGGCCTTTGGAGCATCGCCGTTATCGACGCTGATGCTCAGGAAGCCACTGCAGGCTTCGAAATGAAGCACTTGCTTTCCGTCCGGCGAGCGCACAATGAGAAGGAAATACCGCCTCGCAGGCGGAAAGCGTGAAAATAACTCTTCGTTCTCGGGAAACGTCGATATACACAATCACACAGTGTCGCCGCAGGAAGCCTCTGCAATCGCACGGGCTGCGTGAGTTTGTTCAATGCGTTTGCTCATACGCAACAGATATACGTACAAGCGATGATACGACTGGCTGAAAGATACGACTGATTGGGCGATGTCTTGCATTGTTCTGTCATCCGTCTTTGATGCATTTCCCTGAGAGCAACATGTTAGCGATTTGACTCGTACTAATCGATTGAATTAGGTAGAGTTTGCCTCCTAACCGTAGACAGACAATTAGAAATTGTCCAATTTGCAGAGCACACTTTGTCTTCAGGAGTACTTGCAATGGCGCTCAACCTGCCTTCAGCCACCCTCGCCGTTGGTGCGCTCGGAACTGCGGCCACAGGATTGGTGGACACCACCAAAGTTTTCGGAGCCTTCGGAACAAGCCGGGTTGGCTTTGGCTTCATAAAGAAAACGATCAGCAGACTGCTCCCTTCCGATGCAGAAGCAGAGAACTGTGGGCTCGATCGGATTGACATCTTCAATACGTTGTTGGCCAACTGGATCAACGGGATGGACTCAGCTGCACAGAAGGCCGCGGCAACATCTTTTGTCAAACTCCATTTAGACGAATCGAGCGCCCCGGGTCTTGCAAAGGCCACGGGAGTTGACCCAACATTTCTCCTGAGTGTCGCGAAGAAACTGAAGCAGGCGGGCACGCCAGAAAGCGCTCTCTCCATCGAAGAAACGGACACGTTTGGACGTTTTGATCTGTCTGTAGCCGCCTTGGTCGATAAGGCCTATCAGCAGGGCGATCAGCGCTATCGGAATGTTTGCAAAGCGCTCGCATGCTTATTGGCAGTAGGCCTTGCGCTTGTCGCGAATGGTCAAATCAATCCCCCCTTGCCACAGTGGCAGGTCATATTGATCGGACTTGTTGCTACGCCTCTGGCGCCCGTCGCAAAGGACATTGCGAATGCCATCCAATCAGCCTCTGACACACTCGGCAAGTTTAGGGGGTAGTACATGCTAATCCTCAGCACGCGAGTCCTGCCTCGTGGTGGCGGTGTGAGCAAGGCGGTTTCGATCTGGGGCGATGGCAATCGCCCGCATTCCTTAATTGATGTGACCAAAGAGATTCAGGGGCGTGACGTTCTCCTGGTGACACACGGGTTCAGCGTTTCCCAGTCTGAAGGCGAGGCAAATCTCTGCGGATGGAATACTGGCCTCACCCTCGGAAGCGTCGTGGTGTTAGGTATTCTTTGGCCCGGGGATTCGCGGTGGATTCCGAAGATTGACTATGTCGTGGAGGGCGATGAGGCTATGGCCTCCGGAAAGCTCCTAGCCGACTTCATCAATAGCAACTTCGGCGGTGCGCTTTCGATTTCTTTTGCTTCGCATTCTCTTGGAGCACGGGTCGTTTTGCAGACCTTGAGCGGACTTAACCGGAAGGCCCACACGCTGTTTCTGATGGCGGGAGCCATCGACAACACTTGTCTGATCGCCGAATACTCCAGCGTTGCAAGTAAGGTGCAGAACATTTCCGTAGTGGCCTCGCGCAGTGATGATGTACTGAAGTGGGCATTTCCGACGGGAAATGTTTTAGGCGGCATCCTTTCGCGGGGTATCCCTTACGTACACGAGGCATTGGGGAGGGAAGGACCAGCCAGTCCCTATCCCGCGAACCTACACGCCGACTGGCAGATCCCGGACGACTGGAACTATGGACACAGCGATTATCTTCCAGATGCGCCACCGATCGAGCCGGTAGCTTTGCCCATCTCGGCCTTCCCCGGGCCCGCGCCAAATCAAAAACCCGCATGGAGTGCGGCCCTTATGAGTGGTCGCTTTGATCCATAAGGCTTGCGCCTATGAGTGTGTGTGAAGCCTCGAGAAAAGGAGTCAAACCGAAAGTTAATCGCGGAAAAAGGAGAATAATCGATGATTTTATCTAGAAGGGCGTTTGGCACTTTCGCGGCGAGATCGTTGGGTTTCCTATCCATTTCAGTCTTATTCACTCCAGAATCTAGAGCATGCATCTATGGCAAGTGGCTAGTGGTTTGCCCTAATGGGCATGCGGACTTCGTGGACGATGGCACATGCCAACATGTTTGCTCTACCTGTCACACCCAAGTGTTCAAAGGAAACGTTGTCAAGGTCCGCTGTCGGAATGGCCACGACAGTGTTCTTACTAGCGGCCCAGCTACGAGGGACGGCGCTACACAGCACGCTTCGTGCGCTACTTGTCATATCGATTGTCGATGGGGCTGATAGTCCAGGCCCGCACAACCAAAGTTTGAAAGAGACAAGGGCGGTGAGGAAATATTTGCATTGAGCGGACGGATGTCTGAGTCAAGCCACTTGCTTCTGGTGCCTCATGATCGCAATTTGGGACGCTCCTAGCCGGTCAACCCGCGGATTGAGACGATTACGATAGCTGTGTTCGATGAGACGCTTGCAGGTATCTTACAGTCCGAGTCCATTCGCGACGGATTCAACTGCTAAGCCGCTATTGTCAAAGACATCAGGAAGGAAATTCATGAGTCGGCGTCCGCGTTCATTTGTTGAAGCGGTCTGTTTCATCCAGCCGTGGTACGTGCTGCTAGCAGGAATACTCCCTGGTTTTCTGCTGATCTTCGGCAGTATGGCCGTCCACGCTGGGTTGGTTACCGCTTGGCCACCGCATGCGCCAGTAGCCAGGCAAGTGGGCTATTTGCACGCCCTGAACTGGTCGCTGTGCTACGCCCTCCTGTTTCCGGTGTTGCTGTATCTGATGGCCAGCGCCATTGGGGGGCTGGCCAAGGCTCTTGGGAGACTGCACGATTGCAACATGGTTCGGACTCCAGATTTGAAGCCGGCAGTTGCAAGGTCCCTGATTGAAAAATGGCTGAGTGGAAATGTGATTCGCAAGACAGCGATGATCGTCTTCGCGATCGCAACACCGGCCTGCATCGCTTTCATCGAGTGGTTCACCAACAATTTCTGGAGATTGGTTCATCCCCAGAGGTACTACCATCCCCCTCCTCTCCAGTTCTCAGATTATGACTGGGGACTCACTGGTATTATGCAGCACTGGTCGATGGGCGGAAACCTTGCCAACGCTGCATTCGATTTGGCTGCGTTCACGATGGAAGGTCTCTTGCTTTCCTCGCTACTTGCCTTCTTCGTCTCGGTTCTCGATCTAGGCCGCGTTATCCCAACTGGCCAGATTAATGATGAGTTCATCTTGCTTCCGGATCTCGACGGGAGAGATGAACGCCTTGGCTTCGAGGTGTTCGAACCTGCATTGGAAAACCTGCTCGCAGCTGCACTAGTCGCATATCTCATATGCTTTCTTGTCAGATTGCAGGGCGCTTATATGGCGAGTAATGTCGCATCGAGCCTCGCTGATTTCATCACGAAAGATTTCAATAATGGTGTATTACAAGCCGCGGCGGGTGCGAAGAATGTCAACCTAGGTCAGGTCCTTCTCAATCTGGTCAATCTTCACGACCAGCAGGTTCGAGGGATGCTGGCTTGGCTGATGTCTGTATTCCTAGCTATTTTCAGCATGGTGGCCGTCGTGTGGACTGTTCGTGCTGCGGCACTTTCTGCCCGCACCAACGCTCGAGAAGCGATTCACGATGGACGTCTGGGATTGACACCGGCAGTGGCGGCGGCAGCGAACAAGCGATTGGACAAGATGGCGGTCTGGCCACTCGGTTATCTTAGACTCGACGTGCTTGGGTTCTGGATCGCCATTGCTGTTGGCACATTGATGTTCTATAGGGTTGGACTGTTTGTCGCAGGGATGGTCACGTTCTTCCTATTCGCTAAGCTCTTCTATCGGTTGGTCAAGCCTGATCGGAGTTCTTCGGCAAGAACTGAGACAGACGCGCCATCAGGTAACGGATCGTCTAATGTCGACTGAGGAGGTACGAGGACTCAACTCCAAAGGAACCATATTAGAGTCTTACGTTGTCGATTCTTCCGTCGGCATGACATCTCCATGACTCAGGTTTTTGCCGCTCACTAAAACCTAGCCCTGCAATTCTTATGAAGCGGCATTATCACACAGTGTGTTCCATTTGCCGCTCGACATGCTTCTCCTCCACGCTTAAGTACAGATTTCAGCAAAGGCGCCATGTTCCTCTATACTCTCAAGCGAACGAAGGTTGACCTAATTCTTGCCGACTCGGAGCCCCCTTCGATCGGCTTTGTGGATGTGTTGACGAAGGCAGATTCCGCGCATCACGTGCACGATGCCGCGCGTATCGTACGAGCATCTTCCCGCTTTTTTGTCGATGAGGCGGACGCCGCCCAACCTGGTCGGACCAGGCCGCACCGCGCACCCACCGTCTACCGCGATTTCTCTACGCAACTCCTACGTTGCGTTTATCGCGAGATCGTAATTCGCTTCAAGACCCGCGTCCCGGCCGCCAGGCGTCGAGCCCATTTAGGCGATTTCGAACTTGAGATAGTCCGCACCGGTAACTCTCCTCACCAGTTGATTGTCCGAGATCCGCTCGACCGGTACCAGGGTGATGACCTCATCCAGCTCGCCAATGACCTCGCAGAACGTGATGACGACATAGTTTACGCTGCTCCCAATTTCGTCTCCGAGTACCGCCGCACCGCGCCACCTTTGATTCCTCGAGCCCAGTGGCACCTGAACAATACGACGGCTGTCCTCGGCCAGGTTGCCCAGGACATCCGCGCCCAACAGGCCTGGCCCCTGAATCAAGGCTTGGGCGTGGTGGTCGCCGTTCTTGACGACGGCGTTGATCTGAACCATCCCGCCCTCCGGCAGCAAATATGGACCAACCCTGACCCGACGGCACTCGACCAGCACGGCCGCGACTACTTCCTAGATCCCTCCGACCCCGGCTTCAATGATCCAAACCCCAAAGTTTTCAACTCCCCCTTCGACGACGCCACGCAGAATGACATTCATGGCACCCCATGTGCGGGCCTCGTGGGAGCCGCCGACCCGAATGGGAGTGCTTTTGGCGTTGCCCCGCAGTGCAGTATTCTTCCAATCAAAATTTTTCACGGTAGCGAGCTTGCCTCGGACCTCTTTATAGCGAACGCGATAACGTACGCAGCGGGAATTGCTCCCATCCTGTCCTGTTCTTGGCACGGTTCGGACGGTTCTACCATCATCGAAGACGCCATCACAACTGCCGCCACAAAGGGGCCGACTGGAAGTGGGTGTGCCATATTCTGCTCGGTAGGTGACGACGGCAGAGGAACTGTTTGCTTCCCAGCATCGCTGCCTAGCGCCATCGCAATTGGCTCTTCCACCGACGAAGGTCTACCGGCCTCTTACTCTAATTCCGGTTCTCAGGTCGCGATGGTGGCGCCTTCCGACGGTGGCGACCAGAGTATCTTCACCTGCGATGTATCGCAGACAGGTATTGGTTATAACCCAGGAGATGCTGAGCGCGGTGGCGCTGACGGTCTTTACACCAACGGCTTTGGCGGCACATCCGCTTCGGTTCCCATCGCTGCGGGAGCAGCAGCAGTCCTCCTCTCCTACAAGCCCAGCCTCACTGCTAAGCAACTAACCACCATCTTGCAACGAAACGCGGATAAAGTAGCCACCGCTGTAGTGGATGTGAATGGTCACAGCGATGCGGTCGGATTCGGAAAGATAAACCTTTTTGCCGCACTCAAAGCCGTTTAGGCCGGCCTTAGGGTACAAACCTGAGCAGCGAACTCAAGGAGGAAATTCACATGAAAAACTTATTTCGCAACTTGATCATTTCCGCCTCAATTGTCTTTCCCACAGTTTTGTTTCTTGCCCCGATAAGTGCTCAGACCGCTAGTACAACCGATCCGGCAGTCCTTGCTGCTCAAAATCAGCAAGCCATAGCCGACGCTCAGCTCAAGGTCCTGCAAGATCAGCAGTCGTCGCTCACAGGTTTGCTCCCTGCCTCCAGCGCCACACCCAACTCCGGCGCATACACCGTCGCTGGATCCGCACCCTTTCCGAGCCAGAAGATTGCCTATGAGCAACTCAAGACTATCGCCAAGGACCTCGTCAGAGCCTGCAGCACGCCGGAAAACGACCTGGATAATAAGGACATATGCGACGTATTCACGAATGTTCAGGGTGTCATGATGTACGACAGCGGCGAAATCAACAACCTTCTGAACTACAACGCTCTCGTTGCGACATTGAAATTACTCGACGGGCAGGCTGCCGACCTCCAGACGGCCTACAGTCCTCTCCATCAGGCGGTTCAAAAGTTGGAGACCCTGCAAGCCGGCGCCGTTGGCCACAAAGACTTCGCACCCATGCTCCTTCCTGGTCTCGTCCTTGGTAGCCTGAAGACGGTCACAGACATCATAGGGATGTTCCGCACCAACACCTCTGCGGCCTACAACAGCTATACCGCTGACGATTCCGCTCTCATCGCGGTCGTCAGCCGCGAACTTCTGGTCTCCGGGAATGGTCCCGTGTACCTCCCATCCCAGATGCCTCTGAGCCTTCAAATTGACTACACCAGCTCCGCCTTTGTGATGCTCCTCACGAAGGTTCAGAAAAGGCTATCAAACCTCCAAACTGCCATCGGCACGGACCAATCCAACCTGCAACAGCTGAGTGACGCCTTGGGGGCCTACGTTGCTGCCGACCAGGCAGCAATGGCAAATTCTGACCAGATCAACGCTGAGACCGATGCGGCGAAGAAAGCTGTTCTGAAGACCAAGCAAGTCGGTCTTGACCGCTCAACCATAGCTGCGAAAGGTTATGTTTTGGCACTCTATCAGTCGGCAGATACGAGAGCCATTGACTTCGCAACTGCTAACGTCAATAAGGCTGTCATCGACCATCTCCTTAAGAACATAGCCGTAGTCTATGTCGTCGTGTCCGCTGCCTCCACCTCTCTCGGCGCTGTGCAGAACTTACTCATCGCCGTTTCGGCGACCGGTACGTCGTCGCTGACGGCAATCCTCCGCGCTGAAGCCTTACTCGGCAAGGTCAATGACCCTCACACCCGCATCCTTTCCATCAAGACCTCCGTTCTTGGTGGGGCCGTTGTCACTCGTCAGAATGCTTTCACCGGAGGGCACCTCTTCTACACCGGAGGCGCAATCGCTAATTTCGTCGTCTTCGACGCTACTGGCCAGCTTCTCCATAGCGGAGTCCTCGTCAGCGACGATAAGGGAAAGGACGTCAAGTACTAAACACGATGCCTAAATCTCAAGTATTCGTCTGCCTCACGAGCGAGGTTCGGCTCGTCGTCAATAAAGCGACTAACCAGAACGGTGGTAATTGCATCGAAACCGCCGCCGGCGACCAGTACATTCTTCTGGATGGCGGTCGGCCCCAAGACGCACTGAACGATGTCACCGGCCTCCTCCAGCCAAGTCTTCAGGTAGCAAAGTAGCGGCGACATACCCCGTGGTCAAGCAGAATTGAATCGAGCGCTTCGAATCTCGATCGTTGCGTTCCATGAACAACGCCAATATCTTCAGGTAGTTACAGGCAGGCTAATTCGATGTATCGCGAAAGTTTGTGGCACTTTAGCCTTTTGCGTCCAAACGTGGTCAAGATTTGGCCTTATGCGGTATTCAACTTCACACTTATGAGGTGTCGTCATCCCGCAAGTAACTGAAAAGTCAAACGGACAACTTTAGGCTTATGGGTCAACCCACATCAACGTCGTTTTTCCCGCAAGTTAGAAATGGCCCCGCTGATAGGCGGGGCTTTTTCGCTCGAAGTGGCATTTCTTGAATGAGAAGACAGTTGAGAGAGTGGAGGAACGAAGTGCGCAACCTGCACCCAATCAGAAAGACGATCCGCGAGATTCTAGCGGTTCTATTTTGGTTTCACGCGTTGTGCGCTTTCCACGTTCTCCAACTTCATTCCTTTGCAATTCCGCCAGCTTTCTCGATGCAGGCGTATAACGCGGTCCTATTCACCTTCATCATCTACTATTCATATTTCTCAAACTGCGGTTGGATGTCAGTCGTCTGGGACCTGATCTACATTTATGCGTGGCCGATGCGCACGGCTTGGAAGTTGATCAGCAAGACATTTAGCGTCACCTATCACTTCATCAAGTCGCGGTCCAAATTCCCAGCCGTCGGACTAGTCATAGTTCCCACTGCTGAGCCCGAACCCCAAGCGGCCGAATCCAAGACACTCAAAGAATCTGTCACGGATCTGAGGCAGTACTTCAGAGATAAGAAAAGCAAAGAAAGAATAGATAAGTTACAGCGAGCCCTACGACCGGTGTACCAATTTGCGTTTCTGTGGTCGCTACTGGTTATGACGTTGCAGTCTCCCACCCTAATAGTCGTTGCGGCCGTCGTTACGCTAACCGGCGCATTCAGGGCTGTTTATACTCTCTGGAATTTGTTATCTGGCACATCGAGTTACCTAGAGAAGATACACAGCGGAATTGCGACGCAGTTGACTCAAAAAATCGCACAAGTGCGGGAATGGGAAGAGGACGCCGGACCCGAAAAGATAACAGGCGAAGTCAACACACTAAAGATCTATGAATCTATTTTCGGTTACATCTCCGACAACCGAGTCTTCCTTGCTAAGTGCACAATGGTGCTAGCGGCCCTAATTACAATCCCTTTCTACATCTACATCAGTCTTCTCTTCGCGTCTGTGTACATAGGTATTGCCCACCTTCAGCATCTTAGCCTTAGCTTTGGAACCGCATTCGTGGATTCACTCTACATCCCGTTCGCGTTTTCCGACCTGCCCCATAACAACCTCCTAAAACTGATCGCAGGTCTGCAAGCCGTAGCGCTCACGGTAATGGGATGGAACATATTCTTCCGGCACCTGAGTGGCAGATTCGAGTCTATAGCTATCGCTGCTGCAGACTTTCGCTCGACGATGCAGGAGGAGAGTTACCGAAAGAAGCTATCACTAGTAGCAGCTTTCGCAAGTTCAGGCACAGCGGGAGTTTCCAAGAAGCCACCAACATCAGTTTTGGAGGCTAACGGTAAGGCCTCGAAGCGGCCAGCGACTCGACCCCGGAAGGGCGCGGCTTCAGCCGAACAATAAGCCATTTGCCGGGTGCCCCATTCATACGCGGCTTCATGCGGATGAGTGGGTTCCACTCTGCCGAAGGCCGGAGCGAAGCCGCAGCGGCCAGCGATTTACTCTTCATCCCCACTCTAAGACCCCTCAAGGACCCCACCACCCTCGAAGGGGCACGGCTTCAGCCGTGCCATCACCACCATCACCGACACGGCTTTAGCCGCTCGGGTAAGCTTGGACACCTATGGCTATCCCCACCAGAGCAACAAGCCACGGAACCCTTTCACCACCACCCACTATCTCCAACCCCTCACCACGAACCGGGAAGGGCACGGCTTCAGCCGGGCCATAAACCGCCGGGCCGCAGGCCCCTTCCACTCTGCCGAAGGCCGGAGTGAAGCCGCAGGCGCAACGACCAACCTGCCTTCCTCCACGCCACCCATACTCTTCCCGTTCCCCCCGACCACCCCGCTACGCATACCTACCCGCGTAAACTCAAGCCATGGCGCACCCACAGAGAACCGCCAACGACGGAACTTTCTTCCTCACCGCAATCACTCACAACCGACGCCGCCTCTTCCAGGTCGACGCCAACGCAACCCTCTTCATCGAAACCCTGCAACACTACCGCCGCGAAGGCTTCTACAAACTCCACGCCTTCGTCGTCATGCCCGACCACGTCCACCTGCTTCTCACCACCAACGACCTGACCACCGCCCTCCAGAGAATCAAAGGCGGCTTCTCCCATCGCCTCGCCTCAAACTTTCCCATCTGGCAACGCGGCTTCACCGACCACCTCGTCCTGAACCGCGAACAATTCGAGACCCGCCGAGACTACATCCACAAGAACCCCGTCCTCGAACACCTCACCGAGAGCCCCGAAGCCTACCTGCACTCGTCAGCCTTCAAACCCCCAACTTGACACCCGCCGGGTGCCCCATTCGTACGCGCCTTCATCCGGATGAGTGGGTTCCACTCTGCCGAAGGCCGGAGTGAAGCCGCAGGCGCAGCGACCAACCTGTCTTCTTCCCAACCCGCACCCACCCACACCGCAAGCGATATACTCTCCCCATGAGTCTGGCCCTCGACCCCGCCACCGAAGCCCGCATCCAGCGTGAACTCGACCGCGGCCGCTTCCGCGAACCCGCCGAGCTCCTCGCCCACGCCCTCGATCTACTCGAAGCCGAAACCGCCGCCGAAGACTGGCTCCTCCGCAATCGCGAAGCCCTCAACCAGCGCCTCGACATCAGCTTCGCCCAATCCGCGCGCGGCGACTCCTACTCCCTCGAACAAGCCCAAACCCTCCTCGCCGAACGTCGATCCGCGCGTCAGGCGTGACCTATCGACTCCTCCGCGCAGCGATCGACGACCTCGAAGACATTGACCTCTGGACCATCGAACACTTCGGTCTATCCGTCGCCGACAAGACTCAGGCAAAAATCTTCGCAGCCTTCAGCCTCTTAGCCGACTCCCCGCACATGGGTCAGCAACGCTTGGATGTAACCTCCAGGCCTGTTCGCTTCTTCTCCCTCAACCCGTTCTGGATCATCTATGAGCCGGCCTCGCCCCTCCTGATCCATCGCGTCTTCCACGCCGCACGCGACCTCACCCGCCTGGGCGAAGATCTGACTAGCTAGCCGGGTGCCCCATTCATACGCGGCTTCATGCGGATGAGTGGGTTCCACTCCGCCGAAGGCCGGAGCGAAGCCGCAGGCGTAACGACGGAATTGCCTTCCCCTCTACCGCCCGCCCGCGCAGAACCCCACCCCGCGCATTCCCACGCCGAGCGCTAGCAGCCGTACTGCTTCTTCTCCTGCTCAACAGGTTCCCGGCAGTCGGTACAAACGTACGCTGGAAGAAGGCATCGTCCACGACATACTGTTCGTGATTTTCGCCTTCGATGATCCAGTCCCCGGTGTGAACAGCACGCTTCCCAAGATCAGTAACGATCGAGTCATCCTGGGTGCATTGACTCGCTTTCACCAGCAGGGGTCTACGTGTGCGAAACGTGTTCATGAATTAGCTCCGTCAGTCCTTACAATCGACAAGAACCATTTCATCAGCCAACCCATAAAAAAGCCGTAAGGCAAACGCTAAATATTTAACACCTTGCCGCTCCATGGGTCACGGAAGCGGTAGCCAACCTGCCCTCCTCCCCACCACCCCCAACTTGACACGCCCCACCCCCGGAAAACCCCCGAATCCGTCCCCAGAAAGCCGCAGTTGGGTCAAATGACCCAATCCCCCCGCCAACCGCCCCAATCCCACCAAACGCGCGTCCCGAAACCAGGCTAAAGCAGTCGCTGCGTAACCCGAAACCCACCTAAGTCGCACAAGTTTTCACCGCTCAGGGCCCCCGCCATGGCTAGCCCATTCTTCGTACGTCTTCTGCAGAACGTAGAACGCCTTCTTTTTCTCGCCCGCGTTCGAGATCAAACCCTTCCGGTTGAACCCATCCTGCAGCCCCGGCAACTGCCGCATCGGAGACCGGAAATCCACCAGAATCCAGGGACTTAACCCCCGAAACTGGGGAATCTTCGCCAACATCGGCAACTGATGCTCGAAGATGCTGGCCTGGTATTCTTCCGTCCATCGCTCGCTAGCCGCGCCATGCAATCCCGCCTTCGCATCCCCTCCAAACTCACTCACAATCAATGGTTTGTCATACCCAATATGCCAGTGAGTAAGATCAGCGTCCGCAGGCGTCTGCTCGTACCAGCCGATATATTCATTCATCCCAATAACATCCAGCGCCTCCCCCAGCGGGTCGTCGACATACTTGTCATGCCCACTGGATCGCACCAGCAAAGCCGCCGTCACCAGCCGCGTTGAATCCAGCGCGCGCACATCTCCCGCCAGCGTCTTCAGGAAAGCTGTTCGCTCCGGCGTAAGAGGTGTCTCATTCGCGATGGACCACAGCACCACCGACGCCTTATCCCGGTCCCGCCGAATCTCCTCCTCCAGCTGTCCCTGCGCCTTCGCGAGCACCGCCGGGCTGCTAAAGTCCACAGCCCAATAGACCGGAATCTCCGACCACACCATCAGCCCCAGCCGATCAGCCATACGCGTCATGCGCTGGTCGTGGGGATAATGCGCAAGCCGGACATAGTTGCAGCCAAGCTCCTTGGCCCATCCCAGCAGCGTCGTTGCATCCTGGTCGTTGTTAGCCCGACCTCCACGCAGCGGCGCTTCACCATGAATAGAGATGCCGCGAAGAAACACGGGCTTGCCGTTCAGCAGGATATCGGTTCCGCGAACTTCAATCGTTCGAAATCCCATCTCGTCGTTGAGACTATCCTCACCGACCGCAAGATGTACCTTGTAGAGCCGCGGATTCTCGGGGCTCCACAAGGCGACATCCTTCGCCGCGAGCGAGATGCTGCCGCGCTGATCGTTGCCAAGTTTTGCGGACACGCTGCGCCCCAGTTCCGGAAGCGAAACCGTAACCTCGTCTCCTGCCATCGCGCCTTGAACGTGCACGCTTCCTACAATCGCGGTGCGGTCGCGATTCAAATGCAGGTCGTAGTCGTCGATGTATTTTTCCGGAACATCCACCAGCGAGACGTCACGCGTGAGCCCGCCATAGTTCCACCAATCCGTGTTGAGCGTCGGTATACCTTCCGCCGAACGCGTGTTGTCGACGGCAATCACGACGAAGTTCTTACCCGTGCGAAGGCTGCTCGAAACGTCACAGTCAAAATCGGTGAAGCCGCCCTCGTGCGTGCACACTTTCTCACCGTTCACCCACGCGATGGACTTGTAGTTGGCTGCCCCAACATGCAGGAATGTCTTATGCCCCGTCGCCTGCGTATAGGTAAAGTCTCGCTGATACCACAACAGGCCTTCGTAATAGAAGAGCGAGTCATGCTGCGTGTTCCAGTCCCCGGGAACCTTCAGCGTGGGAGACTTGCTGAAGTCGTACTCGACCAGCCCCTTGCTGTCGGTCTCCGGAGCGCCATTGAGGAAGAACCCATCCTTTCGTATCTCTCGATGAAAGTTGTACAGGCCGCCGTCATAGGGGTCGACAATGTAGTGCCAGTCTCCATTCAGCGTGACCGTCTTGCGATGATCGGCATCCACCAGAACGGTGGTGGACTGGTTTTGCCCGTGCGCGCCCAGAGCGAGTGCGGCGGCAAAGGCCGCGGCCAGAAGTACGCGAGAGTGAGGTTGCATCAGAACTCCATTGCCCTAAAGTTAGGCGATCGGCAAACCACGCCGATCGCCTTTGAGAAAACTGCGTCCATTGAATTTCGCGCAAGGTCAGCCCTCACCAACAAGTGAGAGTGAGCGCAGGTGCGAGCGCTCTGTTGCCGCCCGCACCTGCCCAGTCTAGAACGACAGCCTGCCGCCCAGTTGGATCACCCGCTGGGTGCCGGCGGCTGAAGTGATGGTCGCCTGCGAGGCCGACGTGATGTTGCCGGAGGATGGGTTGCTAAGACTCACCCAGTTCATGACATTTGTGATTTCAGCGCGGAACTGGAACACGATTCCCCGCGGGAAGGTAATGTCCTTGAACAGGCCCGCATCCATATCCTTGAGGCCGGGTCCGACCAGCGAGTCGCGTCCCACGTTACCATCCGCCCCGCCAGGGCCAATGCCGCCTAATACACCAGGCCCATTCGCCATGAACGCTGCGTTGTTGAACCATGCCTTCGTAACGCTATTGGTAGCGCAAACCCGGCAGCGATGCGGGTCGAGCTTGGGGTTGACTCCAGGAACCGCGTCCGGGCGGCTTTGGCCCAAACTGTCGAAGTTCTTATTGGATCCCGTGGACACCGTGAAGGGGCCGCCGCTGATGAAGTAGGCGACCGATGAGATCTGCCAGCCGTTGACCAATTGCTTTACGATCTTGCTCGGTCCGTTGTAGTAGCTCAGCTTCCAGATACCGGAGATGGCAGCATTGCTGTTATGGTTTTGATCCATCAGGCCATACTCTTCGCCCAGGCCGCCGCCGACGGCACCCAGGGTATTGTTTTGCGGGGTGAAGGGGCCGCCAAGCACGCCGAAGTCCTGCGCATTCATCAATCCATTCTCAACCGGGTTTGAGCTCTCCAGCGCGCGACTCCAGACATAGAAACCGCTGAGACTGAAGCCGTGGGCCATCGTTTTGGTCGCCGAGATTTGCAGTCCGTTATAGTTTGAGCTTTGGTTGGAGATCAGCTCGGTAATCCCAGTCAGCGTGCCAGGCGTTCCGGGCGCGCCCGCATCGTATTGACGACGGATGTCGGTGCTCGATGCCGCCGTGCTCGGCTTACCGAACTCGGTTGAATACGGCGCATAGTTGGTGTCGACGAAGGTTTGCAAGTGACGGCCCAGCGTACCTACATACGCTATCGTTGCGCTTATTTTGTAAGGTAATTGCCGCTGCACGCTCACGTTGTACTGGTACACCGACGAATATTTAAGATTCGGGTCGATAGCTTCGATGCTGGTGTTCGGATAGAACTTCGGAGCGGCTGGTGTATAGGTGTACGGGAATATTCCTCCGCCGGGAGCGGTGCTGGGAAAGTTGTAAGCGGGACCTCCATAAACATTCGTCAGCGATGGAGTGGGGCCAAACCCGTTGCGAATGGAGAATGGCGCGGCATTGCCGGGCTGGTTCCATTCGTTGCCGCTCGGAGTTCCGAAGAAGATGCCCGCTGCAGCGCGGATCGAGGTCTTGCCGTCCCCAAACGGATCAAAAGCAAAACCAACGCGTGGCGAAATGTGGTTGAACTGCGTGCTGATGATGCCGCGACCGATTCCCCTGTCCCCTGGAAACACCTGGCCTTCCGGCGCAGCCGGAGTAACCGTGGATTGTTGGTAGGGAACAAAGGACGCCGTCCTGTTATGCGCATCGACAGGAGGCGTATCGATGTCCCAACGGATTCCGAGATTGGCCGTGAAACGCGGCGTGACGCGGTAGTTGTCCTGCGCGAAGCCAGCGAAGTGCCATGTGCTCAGATGCGTGACATACGTCGAGTCCTGTTCAAATGCGCTGGTTTGGCCCGCGACAAAATCCGCAATCGCATTCCCCGTAGTAGTCGGCGCTGAGGTCGAGAAGGTCACATCGCCATAATTATTCAAATTGGCGAGAAACATCGTCTTGTCGAGAGCGAACTCAGCTCCTACCGAAAGGTTGTGTTTGCCCTTCGTAAGGCTCACGACGTCGCGCAGTTCATAGTTGTCCGAACCCGTCACCGGCCCGGCATTCGGGTTGCCCGTGTTGAAGGCGCCGCTGACGTTCAGGTAGGGAAGTCCCGCCGGTCCCTGGATAGCGAAGTTCGAGCCGAAGCTGCCGAGTGTCTGATCGCCCGCGCCGGTCACAGGAACAAGTGTGCGTCCGCCCATCGCGCGGGTGAACGTAAGCCAGACCTGGTTCGTCGTGCTGGGGCTGAAGGTGTGAGCATCGGCCACGACGGCGTTCGTCTGACCAGCATGGGACTGAACCCCAGTCCAATTGACGTTGCCGCCTCCGCTGGGAGTTGAGGTCGTGTTGACGTAAAAGTAGGTTACCGTCACATGGTCCGCGTTGGCGATGTTTTGGTCATACTTGGCCAGGTATTCGTCTGAATCTGTCGGCGTGTCGTATACGCCGATGTACGCGCCGCCGCCGCTCGATGGCGCCGCTGCGCCGGTAGGCAACGGAACAGATACGCCGATCTTGTTGTTGACGTTCAGGAAATTTGCAGCCGTCGGGTCAAGCAGCGTTGAGGGCATGCAGTTCGGTTTGGGAACCGCGCAGTTGGGGCTGCTGTTGGTTCCATCCACCTGGGTCTTGGTACCCGGCATGTAGACCTTGAACGTGTCGCCAGTAAAGTCGCCCATGCGTTCGGCAGCCGTCGGCGTCAGAGCGCCTGAGACCGTTGCTCCCTGTATCTGGCGCAGACCGGCATAGCTAAAGAAGAAGAAGGATCGATCGCGCTTGATGGGACCGCCGAAAGCCGCGCCAAAATTGTTGCGATGATATGGGTTCTTCACCAAGGTATGGGTAAAGGCGTTAGGCGCTGGATTCCAACTGAACGCGTTGAAATCGGTGTTGCGGTTGAACTCAAACACCTCACCATGAAACTGGTTGGTTCCTGATTTAGTAACCACCGTGACTACGCCGCCGGAGAATTGGCCATACTGTGCACTGAATGAGTTCGTCTCTACGCGGAACTCCTCCAGCGCCGCGGGGTTCGGAGCAGGATTCCCGTAGTTGCGCATACCGGTAATGTTGTTGCCGCCATCCAGATAAAATGCGACCGTTCCATTGCCGGAGTCGAGAGAGCCGTTGATCTGCACGTCCGCAGAAGGCAATCCAACCGTAAAGTTCGGCGTGCCGCTGGGATTCGTGGTCGGACTGTTGCTGTTGGCCATCACGCCCGGTGTGAGCGAGAGTTCAGCGTACGCGTTGCGATTGACCAGGGGCAGGCCCTGGATCTCCTGCGAGGTCACAACTCTTCCCAGTTCGGAGGTTGACGTGTTGATCGAAGGCGGCGCGCTGCTGACCGTGACCGTCTCGCTTGCTGCACCGACCGATAAGGGGACGTCCAGCGTCAACGTTTGATCCACGGTCAGGTCGAGATTCTCTTGCGTGAAGTGTTTGAAGGATTTCGCTACCACTTCGACCGTGTAGTTGCCGACCGGAAGATAATCGATGCGGTACTCTCCAAGGCCATCTGTCGGCACCGCCCGAGAGAATCCGGTTGCCACGTTGGTGGCCTTCACGGTCGCTGCGCTCACCACGGCCCCGCTTTGATCCTTCACCGTTCCAACGATCGAGCCGGTCGTCTGCTGAGCGTAGATCGCGGATAGGCTCGCAGACAGGAGCAAAATACCCATCAGGGTGAAAAGGTGTCGTGCATATTGAAGAATGTTCTTTCGGCGAATCGTCTTCATCTTGCCTCCAAAGTTGATGCTTGTTCTGCATACCCTCCCGGCAGGACAGTAGGTTCCCGTCTCGATCGCCTGGCCAGGTAAGTGGTTGTGAGTATCCTGGCCACACTATTGAATGGGTAAGTCCTGTGTCTTGTGAATTGCGCGTGAATGCAGGTTAGCTGCAACCTCTGCAGCGCGACGAGCCAGGTAGGTGGCCCGAAAGCCTCCTGAATTCAATTATTTCCAGAGAAATCGCTAACATTTGTTAGTGCTTGTTATCGCCCTCGGCGTTGCCGCTCGACGACCCCTTCACTAGCGAGCAAGCGATCTGCTATCGTGGTCACTTCAATGGGCACATCAGTAACATTCGAACGATGGCAACTCTCGGAGCGTGCCGAGCTCGACTGGCTGCTTGAGTCCGGTGCCCTCGGTCGTTCCGCCAACCTGATGAAAGTCTTGCGTTACGTCTGCGACGAGACTGCCGCCGGACGCGGTGACCAAATCAAGGAGTACTCGATCGCGGTCGAAGCCTTGGGACGACGAGCAGACTTCGACCCGCAGACCGATACCATCGTCCGTGTCACTGTTCACACCCTCCGCAAGCGCCTGCAGGATATTTACGACTCCGGCGAAGGGGCGTCCCACGCGGTGCGTATTGTCATTCCATCCGGAAAGTATGCGGTCCAGTTCGTTCATCTACCGGAAACTGGCCACGTTCCATCCCTGCTGCACGTTCCGCGCCCGGCAGCTGGCGTCGCCCCTCTCGCCGCGGCACGGTCTGCGTCTCCGGCGGTGCCCCCCGAGCCTTCCGGCTCCGCCCGCCTTCCCTGGTTCTGGTTCGCCGCCCTCGTGGTCGTCGGCGTGCTTGCCGCCACCCTCTGGCGCCAATCGCACTCATCCCGCTCCAGCCTGATGGGAGCCTTCTCCCCTGCGGCCCCCGTCACCATCAGCGGTCCCACCCACATCCTCTTTGGGAAGGGGAGGCACGCCTACACCGATCACTCCGGGATTCGCTGGGAGCCGCAGCCTGCGTGCGAGGGCGGAGAGGTCGTTCCGCCCACCGGCTTAGCGTTTTCGGGAACCGAAGACTCCTACATCTACGATGGCGGTATTCGTGGAATTGTCCGCTGCATCTTTCACGCGCCGCCCGGCCTCTATGAACTGCGGCTCCATTTCGCCGAGCCGGGCAATCTCGAGCCCGCCCACCGGGTTGTGTCGCTGGCCGTAAACGCCGGCCCCACCCAGTCTGTCGACGTGGTTGACCGCGCAGGCGGAGATCGCGCCGCTACAACCTTCACCATTCCCGGCATCCGTCCAGAGAACGATGGCACCATCCACCTGGATTTCACCAGTGAGGTGTCCCCCGTCAATTCGATCGAGATCCTGCCGGCACCCACCGCCCAGCCGCTTCCGCTTCGCATTGTTGCCGCATCGACCCCATTTAAAGACGACGGTGGAAATGTCTGGCTCTCTGACCGATACTTCCGCGGAGGCCGTCACGGACAGCCCACCGATCAGGAGCATCGTCCCAGTCTCGGGCTCTACAGCTCCGGCCGCATCGGCACATTTCAATACTCGCTGCCCGCTCCCACAGGCAGTAAATACCGCGTGACCCTCTATTTTCGCGAGCCCTGGTTCGGACAGGAGAATGGAGCTCCCGGCGGCATAGGAAGCCGCGTCTTCAATGTCTACTGCAACGGGCAAAGTGTTCTGCAGAACTTCGACATTCTCGCAGATGGCCACGGACAATCGGTCACCAAAACAATCGACGGGGTCTCTCCCACAGCGCAGGGCGAGATCCTCCTTTCCTTTGTTCCTGTAACGAACTACCCACTGGTCAACGCCATTGAGGTAACACCGGAGAAAGAATAACTTCGGGATCCTTCTTCCAATGAAATCGCCACCGTGGCGTCCGGAGAGCCAGTAACCCCGAGCGTCCCCACGATTTGATCGGCTCCATCGGCGGCTCCACTGGCGGCTCCGCCGAACCGCACGCGCAAGCCACCACCCCCGCCCCCGCCTGCGTTGTTCTTGAGTCGCGCAAAAAGGTGCAGGAGTCGGAACTCGGCTCCTGCACCTTCTCGCAATCATCCTTCGCCTGCCAAATCAGCAAAAGCGTTCAGCTTCTGTCGCACCAGTAACGGCGCGAAGCTACTGCACCCGCTTCGGCGATAGCCTTGTCAGCACATCGACGATTGACTGCGCAGACCCCGCGGTCGGCACAGACTCGCTCCGTATGATCTGTGTGGCGTCGATGTCTTTGCCATAGATAGCTTTGTTGGCGTCATCGTCAGATTGCATCGAAGCGCTGCCCAGCGAAGCACCCGCGAACAGGCCGCCCTTCGCACGGGAATACGTCAGCATGTCAATGTTAGGATCGTTTGCCCCAACGGCTTTGGCTCCTGTCGGCCCGGCAACCGCCGACGCGTCCGCTCCCAGTTTCAGCTTTCCTGAAAGAACTTTGAGCGCACCGCGGTTGGTCTCAACAACCAGAACGTAGTCCGTCGCCGAACTTCCTAACTGGACGCCAAGGCTGCCCACATTGAGTTCGTACATCGCGGGAGCCGACCAGCGGCCGTCCATGTCGGCGCCCTTTCTGCAAACCAACACGCCTCTGCCGTAGGTAACACCAATCCCAATCCCTACCTTCTTCACCATCGGGAAGACAAGCACGCAAGCAGCACGATTCAGAACAACTGGTGGAATTGCATCGGGTTTAGACATCTGCCGCAAAACTTCGGCTGACTCACTCAGGCGGTCATCGAACTTGCTCTGAGCGAACACTGGAACGGTCAATATGGCGAACATCGAAATAACGCGAACGTAGTTCTTCAAAATTGCCTCCTTGAATGTCACGTCGGATGATAGTCCAAATGGTCACGACGCTCAACCTACCGTACTAGGTATCTTCCGAGCCAGGGAACTGTCAAAACGAACAGGTAAGCCCAAAACGCTGGAACGTCCATTCGGAGTGAACCCCCCAAGGCCAAAGGATGGCCTGGCCTCCTGCGCACGATTACCGCCAAATCATCCAGCTATGTCACAGAAAAATCTACTTCAAGACGCTCGCCGGCTCCTCGGCACCCACGCTCCACTCTCAACACGCGATCAACAGCCTTTCCTAACGGAAATTCACAATCCGCACCCCCGATACTTCGCTAGCCAATACGATCGCTGTTGCCAGCCCGCATAGTTTTCACGAACGATTGATCAACCAGATCAAGAAAGATCAAAGAAGTCTCCGGCCTCAGGAGTTCAAGGAAACGTGCAGCACTTGTCGAATCGCCACGGCGCAAAGCAAGCCGATGGCCAAACGCGACAGCAACTACCCGATCACAGCATCCTCGTCGATGACCAGCATGTTCGGCGGAGGAGCCATTCTCCCCTCCATCTTGGTTCGCCCTCAGGGCCAGCGGGCACGCCGTCCCCGCCTGGCTTCCGTTTGCAAATTACTTTGAAACGAGATCTTCGTCCTGGCTTCAAAGGTTAAAGTGGCGCTAAAACCGTCAGCTCGTGATCGATGAGACTAGCCTGCGCCCAATTCTGAATCTTCAGCAGCACGGCCTGCGAAATCTCCTGCCCCTTGCCGGCCAGCAGCATTCCCTGCCGGTTTCGGACCTCTTGATCGAGAAACATGCCCGTCGCGAGCTTTGGAATGATCAACCGGCAGGAGATCATCCCCCCGCCCTGGGGCTTGATCCCGATCAGCGCATCGATGAGCTCGCGCTCAAACTCCTTCTCCCTGTAGCGCAGACTTTCAATCGCGCCTTCCGCCGAAACCCGCTGGATGCGCAGGTCATTGTAGGCAACCGCCAGCTTGAGAATCTTTGCCCCCCGGATCGTCTCGGCAACGGATTCTCGCGGGATGCCCGGAATCTCATGCGGCATATCCCGTGTGAGTTGATTTCCGATCATCCAGGCCACCGGTTCAAGCTTCGGAATCCCAGAAAGCAGCTTCATCGCTGCCATCGGATGGGTGTCGAAATGCGCCTGGTCCTCTACGGACAACTTCATGCCAACAAATGCCTGCTGAATAACGCCGCTATCTAACGTCACGCATCCCAACTGCGAAAGCATGGCTGCCGCCTCAAGACGCCACCCACGGGCAAGCGTGAAGTGATCTGCAATGTGACGGACGATGTGGGCAATCTTCATGGATCTCCCGAACGCCTCCGGGCTTGCCGTGCTCAGCAGGTCGGCAAGCGCTTTGATGCTTCCAATCAAGGTTTTTTCCAACAATTCCTTCTCCGATCGAATGAGGTCGTTCTGGTCAACCCCTGCGTTCAGGGCCGCCGTCAGTGCCTCCTTCGGGCACGGCTTGGTTAGAAATCGAAAGATGTTTCCTTCGTTGATGGCGGCCATCGCCGCGTCGATATCGGTGTATCCCGTCAGCAGCATCCGAACCGTGTCGGGCGCCAGCATCTTGGCCTGCGCCAGAAACTGCGAACCACTCATCACCGGCATACGCATATCCGAAACAACCACCGCGTAAGGAGCATCCTCCCTCAGCGCCTTGAGCCCGAGCTCTCCGCCCGCCGCGGTATGAACCTCGAACTCCTGGCGCAGCGTCCGTTCGTACCCTGCGAGCACAGCTGGCTCGTCATCGACCAGAATTATCCTCGGTTTCATCGTTCTCCTAACCCAGATGCGACTCCTGCAACTCCTTCAATAACTGGCTCATCGATTCTCACGGCGTGCCGACACCAAGGGCCTCCATCGCGCTTGCCCGGAAACCTGCGTACTCATCCAGGAGTCCCAACGTCTCCAATTCCATTCGATCGGAAGCCGTCAGGCCTTCTGCGTCAGAACCATCCTGAGGTCCATCGATTCCATGCGCAATCAGATCCGACAGGTACACTGCCAGCGAACAGTCCATCCCGACATGACGAATACGGGTCGGATGATGGTGATGTGCAATGGCCTCGACGGCGGTGCTATGGATACCCCACAAGCCGAGAAGGTAGGCGCCGATCTCTGCATGCGAAGTTCCAAAGATTGCTTCCTCCGCTTCAACCTGTGAGCAATGTTTCTGCTCAATCTCATCCAGCACCAACGTGAACTGATCCGGCATCGCACTTGCCAGCGCAAGAATTCCCGCGTCCTGAAGCAATGCGGCGATCGTGGTCACTTCGCGGATGTCCCGCGCCACCGGAAGTATGCCGGCGATGATCGCGGTGTGTTGGGAGTGTCTCTGCAGTTTCTCCCAGTACGAGGTAGGAATTCCTGTGCTTGGAACAAACGCTCGAAATGTCTCCGATTGCAAGGCCAGCGTCTTGATGATGTTCATCCCCAGGTACCCGACAGCCTGTGCAATGCTGGTCGCGCGGGACGACATCCCGAAGAACCCGCAGTTGGCGACCTGCAGAATCTTTGAGGACATCCCCACGTCCTGCTCGACGATCTCCGCAATCGATGCAATGGAAGAATCCTCGTCACTGATCGCCCGGCTCAGCGCCAGGTAGGTGGTCGACAGGGTCGGCAGCTCACCCAGCGTTCCGATCACCCGCCGGAGTGCGGGCTGTGAGATCACATCCTGCAGCGTACATACGCGGTCAATGGTCTCCTTGAGCTCCGCCGGTTTACACGGCTTGCCCAGCACCTGGTACGTGACCGGCACAGCCTTTGCGGCAAGGGCGGCGTCCGAGTAGCCGGACAGCACAATGCGAGCGATCCCCGGATAGCGGTCGCGAATCTCGCCCAACAGTTGAGCGCCGTCCATGCCCGGCATCCGCAGATCCGTTACTACCACGTCAAACGTCTGCTCGCTGCAGGCCTGGAGCGCCGCCGCTCCGCTGGCAACAAACTCCATCTCCCACTCGTCCCTGGACGATCGCAGCATGCGGCGAAGCCCGTTGAGCACGTTCTCCTCATCGTCGACAAACAGTATTTTTTTCATGCTGCGACCTGGGGTTGGAGCGCAGGCTGAACGGCACCGCAAGGCAGATGGATGATGAAGGTGGTCCCTCGTCCGATCTCGGTTTCGAGATCGATGGAGCCCTGGTGCTTGTCCACCACCACCGACCGCGCAATGGCCAGGCCCTGACCCGTGCCCTTGCCAATCTCCTTGGTGGTGAAGAAGGGGTCGAAGATGCGCGTGCGAATCGCTTCGGGAATTCCGCCGCCGTTATCCTGAATGCGAATCTCTACGTTCTCACCCAGGCTGCGGGTCTGGATGGAGATCAATCCTTTCGTGACATCACCCGCTTTGATAGCGTCGGCAATGGCGTGCGCCGCGTTGACAATCAAGTTGAGAATCACCTGGTTGAACGCCCCTGGCAGGCAGTTCACCAGGGGCAGGCCGGAATCCAGGCTCAGCTTCATCTCTGCGACGTACTTCCATTCATTGCGCGTGACAGCGACCGTGTTCTCAATGGCCCGGTTGAGATCCGAGGAGACTTTTTCACCCGTGCCCGGATGCGAAAACTCCTTCATGGCGCTGACCAGGCCGGCCACGCGCGAGACTCCCTCCAGGGTCTGCGTAAACGCCTTCGGTATCTCCTCGAGCATGTAGTCCACGTCAGCGTTTTGCACGGCGGCGGAGACTTCCTGCAGTGCTTCCGGAGTCAGCGTCTGGTTGCAAGCCCGCTCCAGCATTTGGTTATACGTTCCATGGAGCGCCACCAGGGACTCAAAGGAGTCGCGAAGAAACCGGACGTTGTCTCCAATGTATTGAACCGGTGTGTTGATCTCGTGGGCGATGCCAGCGGCGAGCTGCCCCACCGACTCCAGCTTTTGAGCCTGTAACAGCTGCTCCCGGAGGTTCCGGCGCTCGGTAATGTCCTCAAACATTCCACTGTAGCCGACGATGGTCGAACCGTCATATTTGGCGCGCACGCTGGAGGAGACCCAGATCCTCTCCCCGTCTTTTCGAATGACCTGTAGTTCGAACGCCTTCACGTAGCCGTCCGTGTTGATCTTCCTCAAAAATTCGGCATGGATCTGTTGCGAAACCGCCGTTGCCCACAGCGGACCGGTCACCAGCGAATACATCTCCTCCGGACTCGCATATCCCAGGAATTGGGCCATGGTCGGATTCACCTGCACCAGGAAGCCGTCCGCACGCAGGGTGAACATCCCCACCAGCGCTTCGTCGTACATGCTCCGGTATTTCTGCTCCGCAGCCCGCAGCGCGGCCTCGCTCCTCTTTAGTTCGGTGATATCCCTTCCCACCCCGGCGATCCCGCTGATCTTTCCCTTCCTGTCGCGTAGCGGAACCTTCGTTGTCAGCATCGAAACGCAGCAACCGTTCCTGTCGAGCCCCGGTTCTTCATACTCCACGAGCGGCTCGCCGCGGGACATCACCCGAAGCTCGGCCTCGCGAAATTTCGTAGCGAGCTCAAAGGGATAAAGGTCAAAGTCACTCTTCCCGATCAGCAGCCGCGGATCCTCGAACCCGACGCGCCGGGCATGTTCAAGATTGCTGAGAATGAATCGTCCTTCGAGATCCTTGGCATACATTAAGTCCGGAATATGGTCGATCAGCGCCCGCAGCATCTTGCGTTCGTCCTCCAGCACCTTGTCTTGAGCAGAGATGTGGCGATCCACGACCGATGTCATGATCGCGAATCCCAGGATCAATACCGTAATCGCAAGAATCCCGAAGTTGGCCAGATTGGAAATATCGATGGAATGGGAGTAGTCGATCGGTTCGACCGACATGCGAAAACCAACCGCCGCCATTCCCGTGTAGTGCATCACCGGGATGGAAAGTCCAAGCACCAGCGCCACCAGCATCTTGGGCCACGTGCCACGGTCCCACCGGCGCATACGGAAGAGCAGCGTCAAGCCAACATACGCAATGAGCACCGCCGCAAGGATGGAAGCGGCCAGTATCGCGAGGTGATACACCGGCGTGGCTTCCATACGCATCGCAGCCATGCCAATGTAGTGCATCGCAGCAATGCCCGTGCCCATCATCACGCTGCCGAAGAGCACCTCCCGCCATCCCATGCGTTGCCCGCTCACCACGCACAGCGCGACCAGCGACGCGAGCACCGCTGCCAGCAGCGAGAGCGCAACGGTGGGCAGATGATAGCGAACCGGAATGGGTAGCTGGAATGCGAGCATCCCGATGGTGTGCATGCACCAGATGCCGCTGCCCATCGCAATCGCGCCACCAATCAGCCAGGCGCGCCGCACCGAACCCTGGCTGGCCGTCACTCGTTCCACCAGGGCGACCGCCGTGTACGACGTAAACACTGCGACTCCAAAGGAAAGCGCAACCAGCCAGTAGTTGTAGGTTCCCGACATCATCTGATTCATCGCAAGCCGTCTCAACGAGAGCAAGATATTCGCTCCCGTTCAGGTACTATCGGCAGTCCCGTCAATCTCACTATGTTGGATGGAGACGTTACACCGGCTCTGCCTCGACGGGTGCCTTTGTCTCCTCGCGCTGCTTCCGGAGCGCGCGCCGTCTCGCCGGCAGAAATGGATGAATCAGCAGTTGATACGCCCCACCCCCCACCACGCCCCCCAGCAGCGGCCCAAGGATTGGAATCCACCAATAATTATCCGGAGAGGGAAGCGCCGACGATCCCCATCCCGCAAAGTAACAAAACAGCCGAGGCCCAAAGTCTCGCGCCGGATTGATCGCCCACGCCTCCAGATATCCCATCGACGCGCCAATCACCGCCACAATCAACCCGATAATCACCGCGCCAAAGTTCGGCCCTGGGGCCTGCTCGTTATATTGCTCCGTTACGGCGAAGATGCCGAAGATCAAAAACGCCGTGAGAATCATCTCATCCAGCAGCGCGTGCATCGCGGTGACGCCCAGACCTGGGTGCGTGAAAAACACTCCCGCAGCGCCACCACCCGCCCGCGTGAACTGGTGAACAACATTGAAATGCTGGATGACCGGCTCGAACAGCACGTACACGATGGCTGCGCCCAAAAACGCTCCCAGCGTCTGCGCCAGGCAATAGGGCACCACCTTCCTCCAGCTGAACTTCCGGTACAGTGCAAGCGCCAGCGTCACCGCAGGGTTCGCATGGCAACCGCTCACCGAACCCGTCGCATAAATCGCAATCGTGACCGCCAGCCCCCACACCACGCAAAGTCCCCAATACGCGTTCTGATAAGGGCTCGGATCATAGAGCACATACATCGCCGCCACCGAATCCCCAAACGCAATAATGATGAAGACGGCGACAGCTTCCGATATCAGCTCCCCCATCGATTCGTACAGCCGTGACTCCATAGCGTCGAACTCCCCGAAGCAGTTCCTTTATACAGGCTCAATCGCGGCAGCCGCCCTTTCACCCCCTTCGCATAAACCCGTGCTACTCTTGCCTCCTCTGGAGGATCCATGAGCGACGCCAATAAGCAACTCGTCCAGCGCTGGTTCGACGAGGTATGGAATCAAGGCAACCCCGCCACCATCGATGAACTCCTGCTCCCCGCCGGCAAAGCTCACGGCTTCCCCGAGCCCTCTGCCATCCTCACCGGCCCCTCCGAATTCAAACAGGCCCACGCCCTCTTCAAAGAAGCCTTCTCGAACATCTCCGTGGAACTCAACGAGATCATCGTCGACGGCGACAACGTTGCCGCTCGCTGGACCGCCACCATCACCCACACCGGCCACGCCCTCGGATTTCCTCCCACCGGCCGTACCGCAAGTTTCTCCGGGACCAGCTTCCTGCACGTCGAACAAGGAAAGATCGCCGAGGCCTGGAATCATATGGACTTCACCCGCGTCGTCCTCGAACTTCAGGCCTCCGCCGTGACAACCAAACGCTAAGCGCTTGCCCAGGTTGAACCTGCCTTCGGCTCGATCCACGCGCTCCCTCCATGCATTCTTCGCCTGCGCTGAAGCATCCAATCACGTGGAGGAAATGCTTCATGCGCACCTTCATCCGCAACTATTTTCTTGCACTTTCCATCCTCGCAGCCGCATCCCTCTCGGGCGCAATCGCGTACGGACAGCAGCAGCAAACCAACTCTCCCCCAGCCCCTCCCAACCACGCCCAGCAGACCCGCAGTCCTGGCGGCGACGTCGGGTCCGGTGCCGGCGACCTCGGCAAAGGCGCAGGCGGCGCCGCCGGCAACGTTGGCAAAGGCACCGCTGAAGGCGCCGGAAACCTCGTCACGCTCCACCCCGTCAAGGGCGCTGACGACCTCGGCAAGGGTGTAGGCGTTGGAGCCAAGGACGCCGGCGTTGGCGCGGCCAAAGGCACTGGCAAGATCGCCAAAGGCACCGGCCGCGGCGTCGGCCACATCTTCCATCACTCCCACAAGGACAACCGGCCGACCGCCGACGACGGTCCACCCACCCCTTAACCTGCGCAAGCCTTCCGCGGATCATCCTCGACCAAGTACAGTATTCCTATCCCCGAGGACCCCATGATCCAACTCTCCCGCCCCCAGCACGTCACCGCATCCTTGATCCTGTTGCTCTCCAGCGCCGCGGCTCTCGCCCAAACCACCGCTGCCCCGCCCACCGCCGCGCCGGCCCCCACCGCCCCGCCGCCTCCGCATCTCATCGGCTCCATAGCCGGCCATCCCGGCTGGCCCGTCGCCAAGCCCGCAGACGTCAGCTCGCCCGAGGCAATCCTCAACGCCGTCTACAGCGTGATCTCCGGCCCGCAAGGCCAGCCCCGCGACTGGGACCGCATGCGCTCACTCTTCATTCCTGACGCCCGCCTCATCCCCACCGTCCCCGCCAACGGCCACGCCGACGCCGTCGTTCTCACCATCGACGGCTACATCGCCCGCGCCAGCTCCCGCATGGCAACCATGGGCTTTTACGAAAGCTCCGTCCACAATGTAACCGAGCAATACGGCAACATCGTCCAGGTCTGGAGCACCTACGAGTCCCGCCACGCGCCGTCCGACGCCACACCCTTCGTTCGCGGCATCAACAGCTTCCAGCTCCTCAAGGACGGCGATCGCTACTGGATCGTCAACATCTACTGGGACGCGGAAACTCCCGACCACCCCATCCCTGCGCAATATCTACCCGCGCCGCCACACTAATCCCCACTCTTTGCAGCCACGTCTGCCGGGTGCCCCATTCATGCGCGTTCTTTGCGCATGAGTGGGTATCGAGTGCAAACCTCGCCTCCGCTAAACAGCCTTGCGCTGGAAGGTCGTCTTCTTCGTGTTGGCAAACGAATTCTTCGCCTTCACATTCGCCGTCGTCGCGCCCGACGTCACCTTCGCATCTGTCTTGATTGCCGCCGCCTTCTCGCGCATCGCCTGCAACTTCTGCGCCTTCCGGCTCAGTCCGCCTACCTTCACGCCGCCTGCTTTTGGAAGAAAATCACTCATCCTGAAATCCTCTCACGTCCCGCGCCTCTACCGCACCTGCCGCCCACCTCCAACAGGCCGCCGCCATTCCTATCGGCAAGGCAATATCGCGGCCGTAGCTGGAAGCGAAACGTGAGGAGCTAAAAGCTGCTCCTCAAGACAATCGTTTGACTAAAGCTAAAATGCAGTGGAATACTTCCACCCAAGGCCGACTATGACGAAATGGTTCGCAGTACTTCTCCTGGCACTCTCCTCCTCGCTCTTCGCGCAATCCAGGTTCATCCACACCGATGGCCGCAACCTCGTCGCCCCCGACGGCACACCCCTTCACCTCAAGGGAACCAACCTCGGCAACTGGCTCGAGCAGGAAGGCTACATGTTCCATCTCGACGACGGCCCACAGTCTCCGCGCGAGATTGAAGACCTCGTCAACCAGCTCATCGGCCCCGAAGAGGCTGTGCAGTTCTGGAACCAATACCGCGACGCCTACATCACCGAAGACGACATTAAGTTCCTCCACGACACCGGCCTCAACTCCATCCGCATTCCTTTCCACTACAAATTCTTCACCCCCGGCAACGACGAAGGCTTTCGCCTCATGGATCGCGTCATCGGCTGGGCCGCGAAGTATCACCTTTACGTCATCCTCGACATGCACTGCGCTCCCGGCGGCCAGACCGGCGCCAACATCGACGACAGCTGGGGCTATCCCTGGCTCTACGAATCGGCCGCCGACCAGGAATTAACCATTGCCATCTGGAAGCGCATCGCCCTTCACTATCGCAACAACCCAACCGTCCTCGGCTACGACCTGCTCAACGAGCCCATTCCGCACTTCCCGCAACTCCAGCAGTACAACAAAGACCTCGAACCCATCTACAAACGCATCACCGCCGGCATCCGCCAGGTCGACACGCACCACGTCATCATCCTCGGCGGCGCCCAGTGGGACGGCAACTTCGCCGTCTTCGGCCCTCCCTTCGACAAGAACGTCATGTACACCCTCCACAAATACTGGATGCCCCCCACCCAGGAATCCGTCCAGCCCTACGTAGACTTCCGTGAAAAATACAACGTCCCCATCTGGCTCGGCGAGTCCGGCGAAAACAAGGACGCCTGGATCCACGACTTCGTCACCATCCTCGATAAGAACGACATCGGCTGGGCCTTCTGGACCTACAAGCGTATGGACGCCACCGCCAGCATCGTCTCCTTCCCCAAGCCCATCTACTGGGACGAGATCATCGCCTACGCAAAGCTCAATCGCTCCACCGGCAACACCGAAAAGCTCCTGCCCGTGCGTCCCTCCCTCGAACACTCGCGCGCCGCGCTTCAAGACCTGCTGCAACAAATCAAGTTCCAACACTCCCACGTAAACGCCGGATACCTCGCGGCTCTCAACCTGACCGCACCTCAGCCTTGACCCCGCCAGCGCACCCCGGCAGGAATCTCCAACGTTAACGCCGTCGCTCGCCATCCGGTCGCTCGTACCACGACGTGCTGGACCGAGCCAGGCACACCGCCGTCCGCGGTCGTCGCGGTCAACACCCACCCCCCTCCCCCGTGACGGACCAGACTGGTCCCAACGATGGAGTCGTTTATCAACCTCCCGAACGAGCATTAACCCCGCCATTCAGGTCTTAAGCGCATAAAGCACTTGACAATCCACAAAGCGTTGGATCATGATGATCCGCGATTCCAATCAGTTGAAAGACAAACGTTTGTCTGATTTGAATCGGTTTAAAAGACAAACGTTTGTCTCGATTCGCTGGTAACACATGTATCACTTACGAACTTTGGAGGCACTATGAAGTCAAGTTGGTCGTTATTCAGGATAGTTGCGTTTGCCATGGCTGGTATGCTGGGATTAGGCACCGCCTATGCGCAGAGTACGAACGCCGGAGATATCCGCGGCATCGTCACCGATCCATCCGGCGCTCTCATTCCTGGTGCCACAGTCAACGTGTTGAACCTCGACACGGGAGTCGCCAAAGACTACCCCACCAACAACGACGGCTTGTACGATACCGATTCCATCATCGCCGGAAGCTACAAGCTCACCTTCACCAAGGCTGGATTTGAGACCTTCGTGCGTGGACCCATCACCGTTCTGGTCGGTTACACCACCGTCAACGCAGAGTTGAAAGTCGGTGCATCGAGCATCGAGGTAACGGTCAATACCGACGTTCCTCTGCTCAACACCGAATCCGGTGACCAGACCGCGACCCTCGTATCGAAAGACATGCAGCAGATGCCCAACATAGGCGGGTCCACCGGTCCCGATTGGCAGAACTTCATGATCCTGCTCCCCGGCGCCGCGGGCACCTACAACTCGAACGGCGGAAACAATTCGAACGCCTTCAATCCTGGTCAGGAAGTCGCGACCAACGGCAACCTGCCCTTTACCAACGTGCTCGCAGACGGTGCTTCTACCACGCTCCCGAGCAGCCAGAACGCCAACCCCGCCGCCTTTGAAGATGTCTCGGAAGTTCAGGTCAGCCTTTCCTCCTTCTCCGCGCAGTATGGCGTAGGCGGTCTCATCATGAACCAGATCACCAAGAGCGGTACAGACAGGTTCCACGGCGTTCTGTATGAGTACTTCCAGAACACCGCTATGAACGCAGCCAACTACGGCTTCGGCGTCGTGGAGAAAGTGCCAACGCTCAACTACGATAACTTTGGCGGAACTTTCAGCGGCCCCATTCCATTCCTTGGGCTGAAGAAGAAGGCGTTCTTCTTCTTCGGTTACGATCAGATCCACAACAACACCGTAAATTCCGGCTTCCAGACCGTCCCAACCGCTGCTATTCAGAATGGCGATTTCAGCGTCAACCTTACAGCCAACCCAACCAACCCGTACCTGATTTACGATCCCACCACGCAAACCATCGGAACGGATGCGGAGGGCCATCCCTACCCCATTCGTAAGAGCTTCCTTAGCGAGTATGGAACCAACGCCATTCCCTCGGCTCTGATCGATACGGTCTCGGCTGCCTTCCAGCAGTATTACCCCACGCCTTCAAATCACATTCCCTACGGCCAGTTCATTCCTTCCGCAACCCCCAATAGTGCCGGCGTTACGACAAACAACTTCTATTCGCAATACCCGGCTCCCCTACCTTGGAAGAGATACTTCGGTCGTTTGGATTACAACATCACGAAAAACAACCGTCTAACGCTTTCCGATACCCAGGGCAACGAAATCGAAAATGCCAACAACGCGGTAACCGAGTGCCCGGTCGGTTGCCAGATCGGCGACGTCGACAACAACAACGCACAGGTCACCGACGTCTGGAATATCAGCCCGAGCACCGTCAACGAAGCCCGGTTCGGTTTTACATCCCAGCTAAACTTCTTTGCGGACGCCGGTACGGGCTTGGGTTATCCCGCCAAGATTGGCTGGCAGTTTGCCAAGGCCGACGTTCTTCCCTCCGTCCAGTTCCAGCGCAACTATCCCTATGCCTGGATTCAGCCGGCCACCAACGCTGAATACAAGGAAATGGTCTTCGATCCTTCCGACGTGGTGACCATGATTCGCGGCAGGCACGTCCTTCACTTCGGTGGTGAGTTCGCCTTCTATCGTGACGATACGACCACCTGGGGCAACATCAACGCTGGAACCCTGCAATTCGACGGTGTCTACACCGAGAATTGGACACTCACTGGAGGCGTCGCTTCACCGAACTCAAAGTCGGGCGAAGAGTATGCCGACTTCCTCCTTGGCTATGCTCAGAACTGGAACGCGAGCGTCTCCCCCGAATATGGTGTGCGTCTGAAGAAACCCCAAATGTTTGTTCAGGATGATTGGAAGATCAAACCAAACCTGACCATCAATCTTGGCCTCCGCTACGAAATCAGCCATGGTTTCAACGAGGTCAAGGGCAACATCGCCACTTTCGACCCAACCGTTACCAACCCCGCAACCAATACCCTGGGCGCTTATTGGTATGGAGAAACCAAGGCCAACGGACGAACGTCTCTGCAGGCCAACGTGTTTAGCACGGTCATGCCGAGAGTTGGCTTCTCCTGGCTAATGCATCCCGATACCACCCTCCGCGGCGGCTTCGGAATCTACTCCTACAACTGGAGCACAGATAACTACGGCAGTGGCTTGGGATCGTCTGTCTCGTCCTCGGGTAGCTACAACGACCAATCGAATGGAATCTATCCCACCACCAAGTTCGATGGCCCCGGAACACTCTTCCCGTTGGGCGGAGGAACACCAGGACCGCTCCCGTACACAGCGGCTTCCCAGGACCCAACCAGGTTCAATGGGCAAACCGTGAGCTACAACCCCTACCACACGCCCATCCCCAAGATCTATCAGTGGAACTTCGGCATGGATTGGGCGTTGAACACCAACACCGTGGCGACGATGAGCTATGTCGGCAGCCATGGGCTCAACCTGACCTTCCCCACCAATATCAACGCGGTGCCTCTCAACCAACTGTCGTCCAGCGACACCTCGGGCTGCGGTACCGGGTCAACCGTCAACTGCGCCGAACCATATCCGATTTACCAACAGATCAACGGAAACCTCTACCAGGCGATCTCTAACTACAACGCGCTGCAGGTGACCATCACCAAGCGCATGCAACACGGCTTCAGCTTCAGTGCCAACTACACCTGGTCGCATTTCCTGGATGACCAGGATTCGTCTGGTTGGGGAACGCACGCTGGTCCCCAGAAGTATCAATATGCAAGCACTTTGACGGCTAATAATGCATCGAAGAACTACGGAAACTCAAACTTCGATGTCCGCAACGCCTTCAAGGGGTTTGTGGTCTATCAACTTCCCTTCGGCAAAGGCCAGAGGTACCTCAATAAGAACTGGTTCGAGGATGTAACGATCGGTGGTTGGCAGGTATCCGGCACGTTTATCGCCTCATCCGGAAATCCGTTCCAGGTCTTCGCAACCGACAACACCTACCAGAACGCCGGCGTGCAGTATCCCAGCTTCTCTGGACTCAGCACGCGGCCCGCTCATAGAAGCATTGCTGAGTGGTACAACCCGGCCGCCTTCATCAACCCTGGCAACGGCAACTTCGGCAATGCGGGTAGAAACCCCTTGACCGGCCCCGGATTCAGTACCGTGAATCTCTCGGCCCTCAAGGAGTTCCACCTACCGTGGGATCGGATGGCCTTCTCCATTCGGTGTGACGCCCAAAACGCATTCAACCATCCGAGCTTCAGTCCTCCGCAGGGTCAGCTTGCTGGAGACAGCGGTGCGGGCACCGAGTACACCAGCACCAGCAACAGCTCCAGCGTCGGCCAGATCACCGGAATCCAGATTGGTGGAAGACAGCTGCAGCTAGGGGCTCGCCTCTCGTTCTAGCGTGCATTGCTCATCACTACCTCCGGAGACGGCGAGTACCTTCGCCGTCTCTTTCTTTTTCTCAGCCAAGCCGATCCGCTTGACTCTCGATATCATCTGGACAGTATGTACCCAAAGCTAAGAAGTCTTTCCACGGGATTGGTTCTGCTCTTGTCCGCGGCGGTTTGCCTCGCGCAAACAGCGCCCGGCCAGCAGGAGCTTTCTTCCCACCTCCAAAAGGCGCAGACCTATCTGCATCAGAACCGCCCAGCCCTTGCCATTCCAGAGCTGCAGGCCGTCGTCGCTCTCGATCCTCACAACCTCGACGCCCGCGCCAACCTCGGCGTCCTCCTCTTCTTTCAGGGCAAGTATGATCAGGCGCTCCCGCTCCTACAAGCCGTAATCGCATCCAACCCCGCACTCTGGAAGATTCAGTCGCTGCTGGGAATCGCCGAGCGCAAGACCGGCGATGATCACCAGGGGCGCATCGATCTCGAGACGGCCTTCCCCCACATCGACGAGACCAAGCTCAAGATCGACGTCGGCCTCCAACTCATCGAAAGCTACACCGCCACCGGCGACCTCGACAAGGCATCAACGCTCATCGCCCAGCTCCTCGCCATCAAGCCAACCGATCCAGAGCTCCTCTACGCCGCGTATCGCACTCACTCCAACATGATGGCGGAGGATCTCCTCAGTCTTTCGCTCGCAGCTCCAGACTCCGCGCAGCTCCACCAGGCCATCGCGCACGAGCTCCAGCGTACGCACGATCTCGAGGGCACCATCCGCAATCTCCGCCAGGCCCTCGCACTCGATCCCAACCTTCCCGGCATCCACTTTGAATTAGCCGAGGCTCTCCACGCCTCCGATGACCAGCGCCTCCACGCCGAGGCCGTCCAGCAATACAAGCTCGCCGTCCTCACCAATCCCACCGACCCCAAAGCGGCAACCCGTCTCGGCGATATCGAAGTGGAAATGGGCGACCTCGACGCCGGAGAGAAGAACTACCAGCAAGCCCTCAAACTACAACCCAACTCCGCAGACGCCAAAATTGGTATGGCCAACGTTCTCACCGAAAGGGGAGACCCTGCAGCCGCGGCCCCACTCCTCGAACAGGTCATCGCCGCCGATCCCTCCAACTACCTCGCGCACTTCCGCTTGAGCACGGTCTATCGCAAACTGCATCGCCCAGAAGATGTGAAGCGCGAGCTCGACGCCTACACCAAATACAAAGACATGCACGAGAAGTTGACAAGCATCTACAAGACCCTCGACTCTCCCGACAAGTCCCCGGGGAAATAACTTGCGGCATTCGCGTCACACCAGCCTCCCGATCACCGTCGCCCTCCTCTTCACCTGCTCCTCTGCCATCGCGCAAACCCACACCACTCCGCCCGCGCCCACCGCCTCCATCGACGTCCCGCAACTCGTCGACATCACAGCCTCCACCCACATTCAATTCCAGCACCTCTCCAGCTCCGACCAGAAATACATCGTCGAATCCATGAGCGGCGGAGTAGCGCTCATCGACTACGACGGCGACGGCTACCCCGACATCTACTTCACCAACGCCCCCAGCGTCGCCATGGCTCTCGCCGGCAAGAAGGCCCGCAGCGCCCTCTACCACAACAACCACGACGGCACCTTCACCGACGTCACCGACAAGGCAGGCGTCGGCTATCCCTGCTGGGCCATGGGCGCGGCCGTTGGCGACTTCAACAACGATGGCCTCCCCGACCTCATCGTCAGTTGTTTCGGCGGCGTTGTCCTCTATCGCAACAACGGCGACGGCACCTTCACCGACGTCACAAAAACCTCCGGCCTAGCCAACGACAAAGGCTGGGCCACCGGCGCCGTCTTCGGCGATTACGACGCCGACGGCAACGCCGACCTCTTCGTCCCTCACTACGTCGACTTCAACATGAACGACCTCCCCCAATTCGGATCGCAGATCACCTGCCAGTATCACCACGTCCCCGTTCAGTGTGGTCCGCGCGGCCTCAAAGGTTCGCCCGACGCCCTCTACCGCAACAACGGCGACGGCACCTTCACCGACGTCTCCAAAGCCGCAGGCGTAGATGACCCGAACAACTTCTTCGGCCTCGACGCCGTATGGTCCGACTTCGCCAACGACGGCAAGCTCGACCTCTTCGTCGGCAACGATGGCGAGCCCAACTACCTCTACCGCAACGATGGCAGCGGCCACTTCAAGGACATCGCCCTCGAGAACGGCGTTGCCGTCAGCGACGAAGGCGTCGAGCAGGCCAACATGGGTATCGCGCTCGGCGATTATCTCAACAACGGCAAGATGAGCATCGCGATCTCTCACTTCAGCGAAGAGTACGCCGTGCTCTACCGCAACGATGGCAACCTCAGTTTCACCGACGTCTCACATCAAGCCGGCATCGCCCATCCCAGCGTTCCCTACGTCGGCTGGGGTGACGCCTTTGTCGACCTCAGCAACTCCGGCTGGCAGGACCTCGTGCTGGTCAACGGCCACGTCTACCCGCAAGTCGAGGACGCCAAGGCCGGCATTGCCTACCGCGAACCAAAGCTCGTCTACATCAACCAGCACAACGGAACCTTCCGCGAGATGAGCGCCGCAACCGGCCAGGCCGTCCTTATCCCCCAGGTCAGCCGAGGCCTCGCTGTCGGCGATCTCTTCCACCGCGGCGTCCTCGACCTCGTCGTCGAAAACCTCGTTGGCGGCCCCATGATTCTCGAACCCAAACCCAACCCCTCCAATCACTGGGTAAGCTTCGCTCTCGAAGGCACTCCCACCAATCGCCTCGCCCTCAACGCGCGCATTCGCGTCACCACCGGCACCCTGCAGCAGCTGCAGGAGATTCGCAGCGGCGGCAGCTACCTTTCCCAGAGCGACCTGCACCTGCACTTCGGCCTCGGCTCAGCGCGCACCATCGACAAGGTCGAGGTCATCTGGCCCAACGGCAGCACGCAGACCTTCACCAACGTTCAGCCCAACCATTTTTACGCTCTCAAGCAGAACGGCAATCTCGTCCTCTCGGACACCCCACGCCCCACGCACCACACACCCTAAGCCCCACGCCTATTTGGCAACAACCCTTTGCCGCCCCCGCGGCGCAGCACTCGACTCCCGCACCACCAGCTCCGGCTCCACCTCAATCGTCGCCGGCAGCGTCTCGTGTGCCAGCTTGCGCAGCAGCGCCGCTGCCGCCGTGCTTCCCATCAGCTTCAGCGGCTGCCGAATCGTTGTCAGGCTCGGTACATGATACGAGGCCGACTGAATATCATCGAACCCCACAATCGAAACATCCTGCGGCACGTGGTACCCATAGTCGTGCAGCGCGCGAATACTCCCCATCGCCGAGATGTCGTTGAAGCAAAGAATCGCCGTGAATTTTTGCTTGCTCTCCAGCAGGTCATGGATCCCCGGATAACTGATCTCCGGTGACGTCGAGTCCTTCGCCAACTGGATCGTCAGGTGTTGATCGATCGCCAGCCCCAGCTCTCGCGCCACCTTCATCGTCGCAGACCAGCGCAGCTCCGTATCGGTACTCACCGACTGGCCCTTCATGTACACGATCTTGCGGTGCCCCAGGTCATACAGATGCTGCAGTGCCAGCCGGGCTGCATGCTCATGATCCAGCACCACGTTCGTCACATCCGCCAACGTCGAGTGGCCCGCGATCAGCACCGCCGGCAGGGGCAGGGGATGGGTAAGCTTCGTGTCGATCGCCAGAATCCCATCCACGCCGCGCGCCTGCAGCAGCGCCGGATACTCCGTGATCAGGCTCTCCAGATGCCGATGATGCACCGTGAAATAAAAGTAGCCCTCTTCCATCAACAAGTCGCCGATCCCCGACAGCACCTGCGAATGATACCCCTCGCCAAGCACCGGAAGCAGGATGCCAATACTGCGCATCGGCTTTCCCAGCAGCGATCGCGCAATCATGTTCGGCTTGTAGTTGAACTCGATCGCCGCCGCTCGAATCCGCTCGCGCGTCGCCTCAGGAATCGAGCGCCCCGGCGTGTCGTTCAGCACAAATGATATGGTCGATGGACTCAGATTCAGGTGCGCCGCCAGATCCTTCAGGCTCACCCTCCGCAGGTGACTGCTCTTTGCTTTGGCTTTCGGATCGTTCGCTTGACCATCTCGCATAGGCGTCACCGTGCACTCTCACCAGAATAACAACAGAAACACGCGATTCTTTCGTCCTGCGCAGCCCGATAAACACACTAACCTCAACCTGCTGTACCCTCCTGGACACCTGTCGCAACCCCATCGCCTTTCACTGTAGACATAAGAACAAACGTTTGTCTAGAATGTCGGTACGCTGTCGGTCGAATAAGTCGCACTTTCTCTGTGTGATGGTCTTTTGTCATTTTGTAATGATGCGGCGGATAGAATTTCTGATGGTCGGAGACCTGTAATGCGAGTGCGCGTTGTCCCATCCCTGCTGATGTTCTCTGCCATTGTGATCGTTTCCAGCGCTGCGGCGACGTATATCTCAGCTCCGTGGAGCCCGGTATCTGCGCATCAGGTCACGCAACCCATCCCAACCCCTCCCTCGGACGCAGAGGCCCGCGCCTTCGCCGACAAGCTCATCGCCAGGATGACCCTCGCCGAAAAACTCGGCCAGATGACCCAGGTTCCTCTCAACAGCCCCCCACCTCGCCCCGCCGACGAACTCGCGCGCACTGGCGCCGTCGGCTCCTTCCTCTTCATCACCGACGCAGCAGAGATCAATCGCCTCCAACACGTAGCCGTCGAGCAGAGCCGCCTCCACATCCCGCTGCTCTTCGGATACGACGTCATCCACGGCTTCCGCACCATCTACCCGATCCCCCTCGCCCTCGCCGCCAGTTGGAATCCTTCTGCCGCGGAACAAGCGCAAACCATGGCCGCCCGCGAAGCCCGCGCCACCGGCATCGCATGGACCTTCGCTCCCATGGTCGACATCGCCCGCGATCCGCGTTGGGGACGCATCCTCGAAGGCGCTGGCGAAGATCCCTTCCTCGGCTCCCGCATGGCGGAGGCGCAGGTCAGGGGATTCCAGGGCAATGACCTCGCCTCGCCCAACCACATCATGGCCTGCGTCAAGCACTTCGCCGGCTACGGCGCCGCTTCCGGCGGCCGTGACTACGAAGAGTCCAACATCTCCGACGAGCAGCTTTGGAACGTCTATCTCCCGCCCTTCCACGCCGCCCTCGAAGCCGGTGCCGGCTCCGTCATGAGCGCCTACATGGACCTCAACGGCGTGCCCGCCAGCGGCAACCACTTCCTTCTCCATGATGTCCTGCGCGACGAGTGGAACTTCCGCGGCATGGTCGTCAGCGACTGGGCCTCCGTCAAAAGCCTCTCCACGCACGGTTTCGCGCAGGATGACACAGATGCCGCAGTCCGCGCCCTCAACGCTGGAGTCAATATGGAAATGTCCAGCACCACCTTCCGCGACACACTCACCGCAGCTCTCCACCAGGGACTCGTCACCGAAGCCACCATCAACAACGCCGTTCGCAACATCCTCATCGCCAAATACAAGCTGGGCCTCTTCAAGAATCCCTACAGCGATCCGTCGCAAACTGCGGCGCAGATGGTAACGCCCGAACAGCGCGCCACCACCCGCAAGATCGCCACGCAAACCGCTGTCCTCCTGCGCGACGAAAACAATCTCCTCCCCCTCAGCAGCAACTACAAAACCATCGCCCTCATCGGCCCGCTCGCTGACTCCAAGCCCGACATCATGGGCTCGTGGTGCCTCGCCGGCCATCCCTCTGACACCGTCACCGTCCTCGAAGGCCTGCACAAACGCTTCGACGCCAGCGCAAAAATTCTCTACACCAGGGGTGTCGAAATCGAGCGCGAGCAGCCCTCCATCTTCGACGAACAATTCTCCAGCCCCAAACCCACCCTGACCACCGACGCCGAGCGCGACGTCGAGTTCCATCACGCCATCGACCTCATCAACCAGTCGGACGTCGCCGTTCTCGTCCTCGGCGAGCTCCAGAGCATGAGCGGCGAACGCGCCTCCCGCTCCTCGCTCGACCTCCCCGGCAAGCAGGAGCAGCTCCTCGAAGCCGCAGTCGCCACCGGCAAGCCCGTCGTGCTCGTTCTGCTCAACGCCCGCCCCCTCAACATCACCTGGGCCTCTAAAAACGTTCCCGCCATCCTCGAAGCCTGGTATCCCGGCACCGAAGGCGGCAACGCCATCGCCGACCTCCTCTCCGGCGACGCGAACCCCGGCGGCAAGCTTCCCGTAGCCTGGCCCCTCACCATCGGCCAAATCCCCATCAACTACGCGTGCAACCTCACCCAAATTCCCGAAGCCCCGAACACCCGCTATTGGGACGGCTCCAGCGCCCCACTCTACCCCTTCGGCTACGGCCTCAGCTACTCCACCTTCTCGGTCTCCAACCTCCACCTCGCAACGCCCACCGTCCACGCCGGCTCAACCGTGCAAGTCTCCATCGACGTGCAAAACACCAGCAACCGCGCCGGCGATGAAGTCGTCCAGCTCTACACCCATCAGCGCGCCGGCAGCGCCTCCCGGCCCGTCCGCGAGCTCAAAGGCTTCCTCCGCGTCTCGCTCGCACCGCACGAAACCCGCACCGTCACCCTCACCCCCCACACCAAAGACCTCGGCTTCTGGAGCCCCCAAACCCACCACTGGTCCATGGAGCCCGGCACCTTCGACCTCTGGGCAGGTACCGATGAGACCGCCACCAACCACACCACCTTCAACCTGCTCCCCTAACAAATCTCTGCGTAAGTCTTCGCCTTGAAGTAGCGGACCTGACGCACCTCCGCCTGCGCTGGCGTCAGCCCGCTACCGCAGCCGCAGTCGCTCCCCGCTGCTCCTCCGCGTGCGGCGCGCCCGGCAGCGTGATCACCAGTCGCGCTCCGCCCTCGGCCCGGTTCGAAGCCGCCACCGTGCCTCCATGGGCTCGCACCACCGCCTCCACAAACGCCAGCCCCAGCCCATGGCCGCTCGACTCTCGACCCTTCACCCGCTGCTCAAACATCACGCCCTGCACCTCTGCGGCGAACCCCGGCCCGTTATCCTCCACCATCAGCACCGCCTCCTCGTTTTCCATCTGCACCTGGATCACAACCGTGCACGACGCGGGCAGATGTTTCAACTCATTGTCCAGCAGGTTCGCCACCGCGCGATGCACCAGCGCCGCATCCGCGAACACCTTCACCGCTCCTCCACTGCGCAGCTGCATCCGCAGTCCGCGCTCACTCATGCACGGCTCGTACAGGTCAATCATCACCTGCATCATCTCG
>Ga0210392_10000021_pt1 | contig 169915 bp, 145 predicted proteins | sample IncBWC30OmetaG_FD_161057 | JGI IMG/M metagenome (GOLD analysis project Ga0210392, IMG submission 161057) | Forest soil microbial communities from Barre Woods Harvard Forest LTER site, Petersham, Massachusetts, United States - Inc-BW-C-30-O ... | reverse complement strand
GGCATGTTTCACGTCTCCGACATGAGCTGGACCCGCAAGGTCAATCATCCGACCGAAGTGCTGAAAAAAGGCGACGAAGTGGACGCCATCGTCCTCGACATCGATCCCCAGCAACAGCGCATCAGCCTCGGCATGAAGCAACTCACGGTCGACCCGTGGAGCGATATCGACAATCTCTTCAAGATTGGCGACGTCGTCACCTGCACGGTCACCAAGATCACGTCATTCGGTGCGTTCGTCGAGCTGCCCCACGGCATCGACGGCCTCGTGCACATCTCGCAAATCAGCGAGGACCGCATCGAGAAAATCAAGGACGTGCTCAAGTCCGGCCAGGAAGTCACCGCGCGCGTCATCAAGATCGACCGCGAGGAACGCCGCCTCGGCCTCAGCATCAAGGCGGCCAACTACTCGGCCGACCAGCTGGCCTCCGAGACCGCGGCCTACGACGCCCTCAACCGCCAGGGCGGCGGCGACATGATGAACCTTGGCGACATCCTCGACGAAGCCTCGAAGAAGGACGAGTAAGTTTATCCGCCTCGGCGGACATCTCGAACCTTCGCAAAAACTTCAAAGGCGCCCCCGGAATTTCGGGGGCGCCTTTTTTTATTTTAGTTACAAAAAAGAAGGGTAAGGCTATCAACAGTTTGGCGAAACAAAAATAAACATGCCCTCTCATCCGTGTTTCCTCATCAAGCGTGTGGCAGAGCGTGTGCCTCGCAATCCTAAGCAGATTTACGAGATTCCGGATTACACCCGTGGAATTTATACCCTGCTGAATAAAAGAGGCGGATCAAAATACGATGTCGTCTACATAGGAAGAGCGACCGGTGAGCAAGTTTGCTTCCACTCAAGGATAAGCGACCACGACAAAAAGAAAAAAGGTTGGACTCATTTTTCTCTTTTTGAGGTGCACGATAACATCACGAAAGAAGTGATTGGGGAGCTTGAGAAACTCATTCTCCATATCTACTCGCAGGACTCAGGTACTAACATGCAAAATCTTCAGCGGCGGTCATCACGCTTTAGGGTTACAAGTCTTGCAAATTGGGATAAATCCTCCTGAAGAAGAAATTCTTCTATGCCACCCGCAAGAAACATCTCGGCGGCTGAGGTCACGCACATCTCGAAGCATGGAATCTGGGTGCTAGTCGGCGAAAAGGAATATCTTCTAATCAAGGAGGATTTTCCCTGGTTTGCAGACGGAAAGATTTCAGAAGTTGCGAATGTCAAACTGCTGCATGGCACTCACCTTCGCTGGCCCGACCTTGATGTCGATATTGAGCTGGAGTCGTTGGAGTATCCCGACCGTTATCCGCTTGTTTATAAATGACGAACATTTTGAGCGCGTTCAGGATTCGGCTGTGAGCTCGGCCGAACGGTCAACGCACTCCACTTGACATATTCAGGTTCAATTCCCGTCAATTTCCAACGTGCCGATGAAATGGGGGGGCAGGCCGATGGGCTGGGTAATATTGACGATCTGTGATTGGATTTGGATGTGACTCACCACGGTGGATGGATCCGTGTAGGTTACACCGGTCCCCGGCGCCATATCCGGTCCATTATTATCGGTAACCGAGGGAGAATAAACATACCAAAGCGTCCCCTTGGTGGTCGTGTGGTTAAACCCGCTCAAATGCAACTGGACGTAGTGCATTTTGGTCCAGTCCCGGCTGACAAAATTGATATACAACTTGTGAGTGGCCGAATCGATGGAACTGACCGCGGTGACTTCGGCCACATTCGACGTCGACGGGACATAACCGACCGCGCTGGTGGAGTAGGTCGGGCTGGTCACGCTGGTTGCCACCATGGAGGTCCCGAAATGCTGGGTAAAAAGCTGAACGACGTAATAAGGAACTTTGGGCTGATTCAGGTATGAATTCCACCCAAAGCAGGTTCCGTCGACCATTTTGAAATAGGTGGCGATCTTCACCTTGGGATGGGACAGAAACACCTGCAGGACCCGGCCGACATAAACCGCACTCCCCAGGGTTTTATTATGATCGACCCAGTCCGGCATCATCCCAAAGAGAGGCCCCCACTCGGTGATCGCAATTCCGATGCTCCGGCCTTGCTGGTATTGGGCAATCCATCCTTCCAACTGGGTCAGTTCCTGGTTGATCGTTTCCGGCGCCGCCCACATCGCCTGATATCCCGTTTGCAAAGTGGGGTCATTGGTGCCGAAAAAACCGGGAAAATAGGCGTTATGGTAGGCAATATAATCGATCTGGCTGGCGCAGGTTTGTAATACGGTCTGGGTCCAGTTTTGGTATTGGGTTAACGAATAGGCCGTCCGGTTGGGCACGCCAATGGCCATTAATTTAATGGTGGGGTCCACCTGCCGCATGGCGGTGGCAAACGACAGCACTTGCTGGGCGTAGGCCTGCGGGGTCATTGTGATCTGCTGTTCCGGTGAGCTGCTGTTATAATAAAGCTCGTTGCCAAGTTCCCACGTGGGCACGCGAATCGTCGGGTCCACCCCGTCGGCCACGCGCTGCGCATTTTTCGGATTGTTGCAATAATCGACCCAACCGGCGGCCTCGCTGGCGGTGCCGGTGCCAACATTCGCCGTGATGAGCGGAGTCGCGGCGATGAGCTTGCACGTCTTTAGAAACTCGGGGGTGCCGTAAACATCCCGGTCGCTGCCAGGATTCGCGCCGATTGGCACCACCGGGCGGGAACCCACTGGACCGACGCCGTTCTGCCAATGATAAAAATCAGAAAGAATTCCCCCGGGAAAACGAATGGAGGACGTCTCCTGGTTGGCCGCGGTGGTCAGCAGGCCGGTGTTCAGGTTTCCCAGGGAATCGGCCAGCCCATTGCCCTGGCCGAACCATTCGACATTGGTGCCAAATAGTCCTGAGGGCACGGGGCTCAGCAGAGAGCCCGCTTGAACCGTACAACTCACGTCGGCTAAGGGTGATCCGTCGGCCGTGAGGCAAGGAAGCGCGAGTGCGAATGCAAATATGACATAAAGGGAAGGGGGTGTTTTCATTACAATAGACTACACATCGCCAAATGCCGCTACTGCGCAGCTTTTGGCGATGTTTGCGTGGGGATTGTTTTGGGGTTGTGGGGTTATATACCAGAGAAACGCCGGATAAATATCCGATCAGGCGTATTACAGGCAGATAAACCCAAGGGGCGGGGTGATAGGTTTCAAATGTAACACAAATATATAGAAAGTCAGCTTGAGATGATATTTTTGCATTATTTCATATATTTTTATCTGGATGTATAGTGCAGCATCCCGGCCGGCGGGGAGGGAGGCTTCTTTCATGGCCGGGCCTGGTGGACTCGTTTACGACGTATCCCTGCCCAGCTTATCAGGCCTCCGCAACATGCTGGCTCAATGGACTGAAGCGACCGTCGGGCCGGGGTAACCGGTCAAGGCAGCCATTCCAGGCATTGAATTTTCCAGCCGGCGCCCTCAGCCGCAATCGCACCGGCGTAGCCCAAAGCTGGTTGCAGGGAAATGACCCGCCAAGTGGCGTCATGGCCAGGGCCGCCTTTTGCCACCACCGGGCTTGATCCATCTTCTTCGGATGGCAAAGAAACTTCCCCCTGCGAGATGGAGGCAAGCCCGCGGCCGGATGCCTTGGCCAATGCTTCCAAGCGGGTCCATGCAGTAAAAAATGCGGCCGTGCGCTCATCGCCTTGCAATGCCTCAAGCTGGTTCACTTCACTTTGGGCGAACATCCGCTTCGCGATGGCCAGTTCGTCCACGTCATGGCTGACCTTTTCAACGTCCACCCCAACCTCGCGCCCCTGCGCAAAGGCACACAAGGCCAGCTCGCCCGAGCGGGAAAGGTTGAACCGGATGGAGTTGCCCGTTTGATCGGCCAGTCTCGGTTTTCCGTGGGTGTCGGGATGCAAACCCAGAAGTTCCGGCGACACCCGAAGATAGGCTGAAAGCAAGAGCCGGAGCACGCCGTGCGCGACAACGAAATGCCGCCTGTCCGCTTCAAATTTAAACCCAGTTGCCCGCTGTTTTTCTTCGGGAGAAAGTATCTGCAGGAAGCTGGCGGATGGCCTTTCATCCGCCGCCAGCAATATCCGCCAGACATGGATCATATCCGCGGAAAGCGGCCCGGGCAACTTGGCGCCTTGCCAGGAGTGGTTCATGGGGACATTGAGCAACGCCGAACGGATCAAGTCTCAGGTAACAAGGAACAAGTAACAAGACTTCAGTCCTCAATCTTGGGACTTTGGCCTTGGAGCACCGACCTACGGCAGATTCAGAAAATAATTCACCCAATAGACTCCGGGTTTGGGCGGAAGATTGCCGGGGGCGGGGCTCTCATCGACCATCACAATTCGCGGATCCATCAGGTCGCTTAGCCTCGGCAAAAGAGTGGAGATGTCCACGCCCTGTTTTTGCAGGGACCGCATATTCTCAAGATAAGCGATAAGATCGGATGAGGAATAGGGGATAAGGATTTGAGCGTTGGCGGGAAGGAGGCGTTCCAACAGGTAGACGGACGTAAAGACATAAGCATTGCTTGACTCCAGCTCTGATTGGACCGGCGTATGGGACAAGGGTAGAGTATTGTAGTTGATGGGGCCGGCGTGCGGGAACCACAGTCCTTGCACTATACTGGGCAGCGCATGGACAAGGGCGACAGACTGTCCGAAGGGCACAATCGTGTCCCAGGTGTCGTGAAAGACCAAAAATTTTGTCTTCAGATTCGCCTGCAGGAAATTGAGGTTATAAGACGAGAAATCCAACGTTAGCGGTGAGAAAGAGGTGACCGTGCCCGCGATGATCCTGCGGTAATAGGGATCATAAAACAGTTGCCTCTGCGCCAGCACGTTCGGGTCTTGAATCAAGCTGGGAAGGCCCGTGCTGATATATTGAAAAGTTTGTTCCATGTCGGACGGCGTTGACCAGGCAACGCCGATGGCCGGAACCGCGCCAGCAGGCGCGTTGGCTGCTCCATAAATCGCTTCAAAGCCCCCCCAGGAAAACCCGAAGACGCCGAGATGATTCAAGTCCACGCCGCTCTGTTGCTTAAGGAATTGCAACCCGAGCGTTGTGTCCACGACATTGTCCGCAATCGATCCGCCGGCATAGAAGCGGGCGAAAGTAAAAAGGACTCCGACGTTGTGGATAAGGCAGGTTCCGCCTGTTGGCGGAATCTGATCCATTGTCCAGGGATAATAACTGATGGGGCCGCTCTTCGAACTGTAGAAGGGGCCGTTCACGTCGGGAAAATCGGACTGGGCAGGATTATAGCGTGCCAACCAGGACTGGTCCACCGAAGCGCTGCTCCAAGTCACGCCGTCATATTGCTCGGTGATGAGCAGAGCCGGCCGCGGCCCGGCGGAAGATTTGGGAGGAAACCAAATGGCGTAGGTCGTGCGCCCGCCGGGTTCGCTCAACTGCAATAACTGGAACTGGTAGGCGCTGTTATTGAGCGGATTTAAATAAGAGCCCGAGCTGACAACGGTGGAGATCAGGGCGGGAGCCGGGCCGGCCGCGGTAGCGTTCCGCGAAAGCCCGGTCAAAATGATACCGAGAAACAATAAAAGGACCGGGATTCTTTGCATGGGATTATTGGTTTTTTAATGATCTGAGAAGGGCCGATGTTTATTCCCGATGTCCGCTTTCGCTGGAGCTTCGGTGCGCAAATATCGGGCATAAAGACCCGCCTGCATATTGGAAAACCCGGCCACCTCCCTGACCCGGCCTTGCTGGACCAACAATGTTCGCGGTGGTTCCGTTCATTTGTATCCAGGTACGGCTATTTCAGCCAAGGGGAAAGGTCTCGATGGACCAAGTCAGCCAGTTGTCCCACGCTCGGCCGGTACCTCTCGACCAGTTCCGCCCTGACCGCCGAAGAGAGGTTTTTTTTCGTGCCGCGCGCCCGGTTGACGTACATGGCCATGATCGGCAGGCCGGTCACCGCCCGGTCGGACACGCCCAATCGTTTGCGGGTCTGCACGCGCATGGCGCGCAGACGGTATTGCAGGGAAATTGATCGCGGGACGGTCACGCTGTTTTCCCGGGTGAGCGCGTGGCCGTTGACGTAGGGAATCTCCAGAAACTGGCAGACGTCTGCGCAAAAACCCGAGGGATCGCTTTTGAGGTCGTCGAAAAGGAGAACTTTTACCCGTTCCGCCCCGAAAGTGTTTATATATCGGATGACCTGGTCCGCATACAGACCAACATGGAAATATTGATAATCGCGGGTGTTCATAAAGCAGTTTTGACGAAACTGCAGGCTGGCCATGCGCCGGCTTTCCTGGTCGAGCGCCTCTTCAAACGTTTCGATCGGCTCAAGGCCCATCATGGTCATGAAGCAATACATCGAGAAGGCGCGCTCGATGGGGTTCCGCAGGACAATGATGATTTTTACCGGGCCGAGGACTTCGTGAATCCATGGCGGGCTCTCCGCCGCGGGCAGGTAGCCCGTGGAAGCCTCGCCAATGCATGGTTTGCCCTGCCCCGCGGCAAACAACGACAGATATTTGTCCTTGGTCATGGCCCGGAAGCCATTTTGGACGAAGTATGCCGGCTCCTTGTCGCGGGACATAAACACGTCCGGGTGCTGGCGCAGCCAATGCCAAAGCGAAGTCGTCCCCGCCCGGGCGGCCCCGACAATCAAAAAATTCGGCGCCGGTCGCCGCTTAAAAAGTTTTTCGTTAAGCGTATTTGCAGGCAGTGAGTTCATGACGACATATTCAGGGGACAACGGGTTTGACTGTCCCATAAGAATAGCTGTAGCTCACGTTGCGGGAGAACGGCAGGATGCCGGTGACGTATTGGTCAATCCACTGGTCGGCCATGGCGATCGCCGTCTTCGGAACCACGACGATGTCCTGTGAGGAAAGCGCCAGGTCGGTATTCTTCGTGCCGCTGTTGATGAAGTCGTTCAAGTTGGTGATATAGACATACACATCGCTTTTGTGGTCGCGGTGAATGAGGGTGACCCGGCGCATGTTGCCGGTGTTGACCACCCCGCCCGCCGCGGACACGGCCTGGAGCACGGTCATGTTCGGCGCAAGGGGGTAGGCGCCGGGGTGGCCGACTTCACCGTCGACATAAATGATCCGGGCTTGGGACTGCTCGATCTCAATCGCAACCGTCAGATCGCCCTTATAACGGCCGGCCAGGGCGAGATGAATTTCATCCTGCATCTGGGCCACCGTGTTGCCGGCCGCGGCAAACGTGCCAAGTTCGGGCAGGGCCAGGTGGCCATCCGCAGAGATCGTGATCATTTGGTCATATCCGACCAGGCCTTCCTTTTCTTTGTCCACCATTGGGATCTGGCGGCTGATCTGGACGGCGATTGAAGTCATGAACTGTTTCGAGGCCAGCGCCGAGAGGTTTTCGCTCAATTTTGCCACGGTGAGTCCGGCCGCCGGAACCCGGCCGACTTTCGGAATGGAAACCATGCCGTCGTCCTGCACGACGGCTTCGCCGGACAACACATCGGGCGCTTCCCCGGACGACACACTGAGGGATAGGCTCGATTTGGTGAGGCTGACCGAGACGTTCGGTTGTTTCATTTGGCCGCGATAGGCTGCGTCGATATCTTCGGCCAACTGCGCCGGGGTTCGGCCCAGAGCCAGTACTTCACCGGTGTCCGGCAGGGTGATCTTTCCATCGGGCTGCACCACCGGGGAAACGTCGCGCTTGGGGTCCGACACGAAATGCACGGCTAGTTCATCGCCCGGCAAGATGTGGTACTCGCCGCCAAAGAAACTGAACTCGTATTTGATGGTATCGTATGGCTCCAGCACCAGGCTGGCGCCCCCCGCGACCAGGGGCAGGATTTGCACGCGGACGGTGTCCTGCGGTGAAAGCACCTGGGAAATGGTCGGCCTTGGGAGCAGGGCGCTTTCTCCCTGGACCAGCCCGAGCGGCACGCCATTTTTGTGCACCATAACCCCGTGGATGGCGCAGGCTGACAACATCAGCGTGGCACAAAGGGCAGCAGCCAAGCCGGCCGGCCGGATTGGGCGGATGTGGCCGGTTGAGGAATGAGAGCGCGGAGGGAGGGAGGCGGACTGGATCATAATTGGGCGTCGAGCTCGAGCGTGACGATTGAATAGGGTTGAAGAATAATTGGCGATTTAAGTGAGACCGTTTTCTGTTCGATTTTGATGGCGGGTTTGGCGCTGGGATGCACCGGGGGTTCTTCGTACATGCTGCTCGGGATCTCATCGGGAAGATCCGGGCCATTGTGATCGGTCAACCCCGGCGAGGATAACTCCCAGGCGGTGGCGGTGTCCGCGACCTTGAAACTGCCGGTGTCGAGATTCACCTGATGAATTGTCTGCCAGCTGCGGTTGACAAGATTGACGAAGAGTTTGTGCCCCGAGTTATCCAGTGCGGCGATGGCAGTGACTTCCGGCACATCCGATTCGGCGGGAGTGATGCCGACCTGAGCCACACTGAAGGTCGGGCTGCCTTCCACCATCGCGGCGACCTGGCGGGTGCCAAAATGCCGGGCGAAAAGCTGGATCACGTAGTAAGGAACCTTGGGTTTTTGGTCATAGCCCACCCAGCCCATGGGCGTCCGGTCGGTAAATTTAAAATAATTGGTGAGGACGACGCGCGGATGATTGATGAAGACCTGCATGAGACGGGCCAGATAAACGGCCGAGCCCATGGTTTTTATATGGTCGATCCAATGCGGGGCATTCGAAAAGAGCGCGCCCCATTCCGTCACGGCGATTCCGATGGGCCGGCCGTTGGCATATTTGGCAATGAGCGCGTCCAAGTCGCCCAGGCTGTGGTCCACCGCTTCCGGCGAAGCCCACAGGCTTTGATAGACTTCCTTTGCGCCCAGGCCTTTTCTCCCGAAGATCATGGGAAAATAAGCGTTGTGCACGGCGATCAGATCGATTTCGGGTGCGGCTTTTTTCAGCAAGACCTCCGTCCAATCCGGATAAGGCAGTTGGATGATCGTGGGATTGGCTGTGGCAATGGCGATCAGCTTGATGGTTGGGTCGACCTTGCGCATGGCGGCGGCAAATTCGAGAAAACGGTCGGCATACACGTCCGGTGGGACCGTAACCTTTATTTTGTCCGTGGGGTTGCCGGGCAGATAGAGTTCGTTGCCCACTTCCCACAGCTTGACCCCGAGCGGTCCGGGAAACCCGTCGGCGGCGCGATCGGCATTTGACGGCTGGTTGAAGTAGGCGACCCAGCCCGCGGCTTCGGCGGCGGTTCCGGTTCCGGCATTGACGGTGATCAGCGGCAGGGCGTGGGCTGCGGCGCAAAAGCGGATAAACTCGGGGGTGCCGAAGACATTGGGCGAGCTGCCGGGGTCGGTCGCGTGATCCCGGACCGGGCGTTGGTCCACCGGGCCGATCCCATCGCGCCAGTGATAATAATCAGAAAGCGTGCCTCCCGGAAAGCGGATGTTGCTGATTCCCTCGTCGCGCGCGAGTGTGCTCCATTCCGGGTCGACCGAGCCATCCGGCCGGCAAATCCCATCGGCGTTGTTAAACCACTCCAGATTGGTGCCGAACAAAATGCGCTGGATATCCCGTCCGACCTTGGATGGATCGACATGGCAAACGATCGGGTGGGCGGAAAGCTGGTGCTGGTCGGACAGCTCCAAGGGTTTTTCGCCGCGGCAGGAACTCAGGCCGGCGGCGAGGCCGAGTGCATAAATGAAACCCGCCACCCGTGGCACGTTTCGCCGCAGATGACAGAGGGGCGCTGAAGTCGTTGGAGGTTGCATAAGCCTGTTTACACAAACGCGGGTGACGCCGCCCTTTCCAAGGACGCACGAAGCCCCGCAGCCAAACCCGGTACTCCCGGCTGGTGGAGCATGCTGTGGTGATCGCCTTCGACCTCGATGTAGTGGATTCCTTCCGTCGCGAAGCGCTCGTAATAGAGGCGGGGATCGCGTTTGGGGATGAGTTTCAGGAAGGAGTCGTTAGCCAGAAAAACCACGACGGAGCCGGAGTACGAACGAATCTGGTAACGGCGGTGCATCGAGCGCCCCTGGGCGTAGGAATGGGAGATGCGGCGCCTCACCTCCAAAGTCCGGCTGAAATTGCGCGCTTTTTTCAAAAAATATCCGAACTTTGCACCGATCGACATGCGCAGGAATTTTTGAAAATGATAACGCAGGCGGTCGCGTCCGATGATATCCTCGGAAAAAACGTTGCTGACGATCGGGTCGAGCAAAACCAGCAACCCGACCTCGTGGCCTTGCGCCTTGAGCTGGCTGGCGACTTCCCATGCAAGCAGGCATCCGAAACAATGACCGCCCACAAAATAGGGGCCTTCCGGCTGAAGATCTCGCATGGCCTTGATAAAATCCGCCGCGACCTCCTCCACACTGGGAAACTCACCCTCGAGCCGGGTGGCATCGAGTCCACGGGCTTGTAATCCATAAAACGGCTGGTCCGGGCCGAGTTCGCGGGACAAATCTTGAAAAACGGTGGCGTCACTGCCGCCGCCCGGAATGCAGAAAAAGGGCGGACGGGAACCGCTGGATTGGATGGGCAGGACCTGGCAGGGCGGCGCCGAGCTGGCGGATTCGTCGAGCAAAGCGGCGAGCGATTCGACCGTGGGCGCCTTGAACAAGGTGGCGAGCGGCAAACTGCGGCTGAACTCCTTTTCGATGCGGGCAAAAAGACGCGCGGCGAGCAGGGATCGCCCGCCGATCTCGAAGAAATTGTCGCGCACGCCCAAGTGTGGACGCTTGAGCAATTCCTGCCAGATTTTTGCCAGCATGCGCTCCGTTTCGGTGCGGGGTTCGACAAACTCGCTGGCACCGCCCGCGGCGTCGACTGGGGCGGCGTCGAGGAACGGACGGATGCTGGCGTTGCGGCCGTTCAGGCCGATCATCAGCTGGGGATGATCGGCGCGCAGGGCCAGGCAAAGGGCATCCAGACCTTGTGCGGCGGTGAGGGAAAAATAACCCTTGGCGCGGATGACCGCCTCGTCTTCCGCCGCGCCCTGACTCATGCCGGTATGGGCCCATGAGCTCCACATCAGGCAGAAGCTGCGCAATCCCATCGAGCGCTGGTGATGCGAAAGCCCCTCGAGAAACGCATTGGCCGCGGCATAGGCTCCGTACTGATAGCCACCGAAATAACCCAGCAACGAGGAAAAATGCACCACCAGCAGGCCGGGCCTGGTTTTCGCGATTTGATGCAACACCCAAGCCCCGGTTGTTTTTGGCCGCAGGCTGCGCTTCAACGTTTCGCGGGTTTCGTCGATCAACGGGCGTGTTTCCAAAACCCCGGCGAGATGGAAAATTCCATCGAGGGGCCGGCCCCACCGTGTTTCTGCTTCGGAAATCACGGCACTCACGCGCGCAAAATCCGCGATGTCGGCGGAAACATAAGTGACCTCGCCGCCCAAGCCTTGTAATTCGCGCAACCGTATTTCCACCGTTTCGATGGGAGAACGGCCGATCACGAGCAATCGTGCTTGATATTCCGCGGCCAAATACCGGGCGACTTCGCGGCCGATTCCGCCGATGCCGCCACTGATCACATAGCATCCGCCTTTGACCAGGCCCGAGTCACCGGCGGGCTCCGGGGCTTCGACATTGGCCAGCAACGCCTTCGACCGGACGCCAGCGCGATAGGCGATTTCCGCCGGTGCTTCCGGGTCGCAGAATTCGCGGCGCAAACAATGGATTTGGTCGGATGCTTCCGTGCCGGCCAAGTCGATCTGGGTGCAAACCAAACCGGCGATCTCCTGGGGCAGCGTTTTCAACAGTCCGGACAAAGCCGCTTTTTCCAGCGCGATCCCTTCGCCAGACTTCAGGGCCAAGGCGTGATTTGAAATCACCCACAGATGGTGCGGCTCGTCGTCTTTCTGCGACCGGGAGAGCGTCTGGGTCAGGCAGAGGAGGCTATGCAGGCTGAACTCCTGTGCTTCTTCGAATTCGGCCACGCCGGCCGGCGCGGCGGTTGGGCCGTAGCTCCACAAATGAACGGTTTGACGCGGCGACCAACCCCCGGCCTTGAGGGCCGCCCAGACGAGATCATAATCGCCGGGGGAGTGGGGATTGACGGCAAATTTTTCGGGTGCCAATTGGGCGAAAGCCGGTCCGGGAATGACCGTCGCGCAAAAACGTCCTTTCGCCCGCAAGTTTTCGGCCAGTGCCTGGCCCAGACCGATTCCGTCGGCAAACACGAGCCACGGGCCTTCCGGCAAAGGCTGCCCTGCCGGAATTTCCATTTCGCGCCAGACCCGGCGGTAATACCAGTTCGACGCGACGTCGGCCGGCCTTGTCGCCGGCTGTCCACGGGCGAGAGCCGCGGCGAACCCGCCGGCCTCGAACTGACTCTTGAGCTGGGCACGCTGGATCTTGCCGATGGCGGTCTTGGGAATGTCGCTTTTGGCCAAAGGCACGATGAAATCCGGCCCCACGCCGGCCTTGCGGCTCACGGTGCTGCGGATGGTCTTGACCAGCTCGGCCAGGTGGGATTCGGCGGCGGCCGTGGGACAGAAAAAAATGGCGACCTGGTCGGTGTTTTCACCGGGCGAGCGGACCGCGCAGGCCGCGGTGAAGGAGACTTCGACCCCGTCGATTTCCTCGACCACCGACTCGATTTCGTGGCTGTAGAAATTGGCCCCGTTGACGATGATGACGTCCTTTTCCCGCCCGGTGATGGAGAGCTGCCCGTCCTTGATCACCCCAAGGTCGCCGGTGATGAACCAACCGTCGGCCGTGTAGGATTTTTTATTGGCCTCGGGATTTTGGTGGTAGCCCTTGGTGATGGAATCCCCGCGCATCTGCAGGCGGCCGATTTCCCCGGCGGGAACCAGGGCGTCGTGCGGGTCGACGATGCGAATTTGCACCCCCGGAATGGGCTCGCCCAGTTCGACGAAGGCGGTGCTGTCGCTGGTGGTGGCCAGGGCGAAGTGCCGTGAAAACGTGGCCAGAGAGCAGGTTTCCGACATGCCAAAGGCCGGGTACATGGCCGTCGCGGGCAGACCGTGCGGGGCCAACAGGGAAAGAAAACGCCGGGCCGTCTTGCTGACAATGACTTCGCCGGCATTGAGCAGGAATTTCATCGACGACAGGTCGAACCGGCGCCGGGCGAGTTCACCGGCCTGCTCGTTGAACAGGCCGAAGGCAAAGTTGGGCGCCCAGCCAATGGTGGCACGGTAACGCTCGATCCATTCCAGCCAGAGCAAGGGGTTTTGCAGGACGGCTTCCGTCGGCACATGGACCTGCCGGCAGCCGACGATCACCTCGCAAAGATGAAACATGGCGATTCCACCCACGTGGTCCATTGGCATCCAGTTAATGGATACATCGGCCGGGGTGAATTTGCAGAAGGCGGCGACGCTGGCGCCCCAGGCCAGCAGGCTGCGCTGGGTCTGGCGCACGGCCTTGGGCAGGCCGGTGCTGCCGGAGGTGAGCAAAAGCAGGGCGAGGTCATCGGGCTGGCTCGGATGCCAGGCGGTCGCCGGGGAATGGGCGCGCAAGATCTCCGGGGTTTCAACCCGAAAGCCGGCCAGGCCTTCGCGTTCGGCAAAGGCCCGCAGCCGCGGCGCCAGGCCCGACCCGGCCAGGGTGATCGGCTCACCCAGCATCGCCCAGGCGTTGCGCAACTTGGCCAGGATGCCGTGCGGCTGCTCGTAAGTGGGCGCGATCGAAATGGGAACCGGGACAAAGCCGCCCAACTGGCAGGCCCAAAAAGCGGAGAGAAATTCGGGATTCTTTTCCAATTGGAAAAGGACGGGGTCGCCGGGCATCAGTCCCAATTTGCGCAGGCCGCCCAGCATGCGCGCCGCCTCCGCCAGCAGCTCCGGATAGCTTTGCTCCTGCTCCGCACACGCTCCGTCCAGGCAGATCACGCCATGTCCGGGATATTTGCGGGCCGCGCGTTCCAGCGCCCCGGCCAGGCTGGCCGGATGATCGGCGGGCAGCGTGAGCGGACCCCCGTCGATTTCTGACCGCATGGGTGGTTGGACGAGGGTTGAGTTCATGACCCGAGCAAGCCGGACAATTTGGTTGCGATTTCGTCAGTCGAGAAAATCAAGCAGCCGGCCGGAGCGAGCTCCGGCCAGATTGGCGGGGAGCCATTCGCGCCGAACACCGCCACCGCGCAGGCGGCCGGGGCGAGCCGGGCATCGCCAATTTTTTCACGGGCCTGGCGCAACTCCCTGGTCACGCCGTCATCGCCGGAACCCTTTTTGAAGAGGCGGCCAAGCATCCCGCCCGAACCGGCGGTCGGCTTGACCAGGCGGTAGACGGACCGCGGGCCGGCATCTTCGCGGGCAAAAAAAGCGGCGGGCGGCGGTTCGATCAAGATCAGCCGCGAAACGATCCGGCCCTTGGCCGCGAGTTGCCCGGCCGTCTCCCAGGCGAGGATCGTTCCAAATCCACGGCTGGCGAGAACACAGTTGCCGGTGGGATGGATCGCCGTGATTTCCTCCACCAAAAGGCGCGCCGTTTCCGGCAGGTCGGCCGGTTGGCTGGACGCACCGGACAAGGCCCGGGCCTGGAGGGCGAAACAAGGTTGATGGGGTCCGAGTTTCCCGGCCAGTTCGTCAAACGCCTTGTTTTCCATGCCCACGTCGGCCATGAGAAAAAGCGGCGGGCGCGTGCCGCCGGCTTGCCAGGCGCTGATTTTTACCGCGCTGGATTTTGGCTGCTCAAAAAAGACCACCGCCAGCTGCTCGACGGTCGGCGCTTTGAAGAGCGCGGGAATATTCAGGCTCTTGCCCAGCGTGCGGTTGATTTGGGCGAACATTTTGGCGGCGAGCAGGGAACGCCCGCCGAGTTCGAAAAAGTTGTCCTTCAGGCCCACTTGGGGCACGCCGAGAATGTTCTCCCAAATTTTGGCCAGTTTTTGTTCGATCTCCGTCCGCGGAGCGACGTGGTCGGTTTTGTCCACCGAGGGCGCCGGTGCATCCCCGGTCAGGTGTTTTTGGATCCGCTGGTTCTTCCCGTCGAGACCGATGACCAGCTCCGGATGGTGGTGGCGGAGCGCAAAGAGGAGCGATTCCACACCCTGCTCGGCCGAGATGGAGAGATATCCGCGCGAGCGGAGTGTCTCTTGCGCCTCGGAACCGCGGCTCATGCCGATTTCGAACCATGAACTCCAAAGGAGATCGTAGGCCTCCAGGCCGACCACCGTGCGCTGGTGGTGCGAAAATGCATCGAGAAAATTGTTGGCCGCGGCGTAACCGCCGGTGGACATGCTGCCAAAAAAGCTGATCACCGAGGAAAAATTGATGAAGAGGCAGCCGGGACTTTTTTTGGCCAGCTGGTTCAGCACCCAGGTGCCCGATACTTTCGGGCGCATCACGGCGGCGAAGCTCACGGGCGTTTCATTTTCGAGCAACAATTCCCGATAGACGCCGGCGAGGTGGAAGACCCCGGCGAGCGGGCGAGCCCATTTTTTCGTGGCCTGATCGAGCGCCGCCTGCATCGCCGGCAGGTCCGCCACGTCAGCCGCGACGTAAGCGAGTTCGCCGCCCTGGACTTCGAGCGACTCATAAGTGCGGATGCGCTCAGCCGCTGGCCCGCCGGAGGCGAGGATTTTTTTCCACTCGGAGCGCGGCGGCAGCGGCGTGCGACCGACGATGAGCAGGCGGGCGTCGAAATGACGCAGTAAATGGCTGGCAAAGTGCTGACCGATGCCGCCGATGCCGCCGCTGATCAAATAAAGCCCACCGGTCTTGAACGGCAACTCGCGGGGCGCCGGCGAAGGCCCGGCTTTTTCCAGGCCGGAAATTTTTCGGGTCTCACCGCGCCAGGCCGCCTCGGTCGTCTGGCTCCAACCGTGCAGTTCGGCCAGGACGCGGCGGGTGTTGATTTCGAGTTCAGCTGGATCGAGGTCAACATGATGGCAATCGACCGAGGCCAGTTCCTGGGGAATGGTGCGGACCAAGCCGATGAGCGGCGCCTTGGCGTAGCTGATGCGGTCCGTTTCATGGACCACGCGGGTCTGGCTGGACACGACCAGCAGCCGCACCACCCGCTCGCCCGGGTCGGCCCGGGCCAGTGACTGGGCCAGACCAAGCAAGCTGCAGACACCGCCGGCCTGGGCGGCTTCGAGTTCAGCCACGCTGGCGGGTTCGTCTTCATCGTGGCCGTGGGTGAAGGCGTGCACGATGTAATCGGGCACGCGGCCAAGGCGGCCGAAGAGGCTTTGATAGTGTTCGGGGTTGCCCGGCGAGAGCCGGAAGCCAGCGGGACCGGTTTGTGCAAATTCGGCGCCGGCCTCGACCAGCGTGCACGGGTGTCCGGAAGCGCCGAGTTCGCGCGCCAGCGTTGCCGCCAGGCCGGAATCATCGGCGAAGAAAAGCAGGGAGGCGCCGGCCGGGAGCGCCCCGGTTTCGGAAATAGCGCGATCTCGCCATGCCGGCCGGTAAAACCAGTCCGGGACGGAGCCGGGCTCGCTGGTCTGGCCCGAATATTTTCGCACCAGTTCCGCATAATCGCCCCGCTCGAATTGCTGCTTGAGCTGCGCGCGCTGAATCTTGCCGATGGCGGTCTTCGGGATCGCCTCCTTCGTCAATGGAATGACGTAGTCGGGATTGACCCCCTCGGTTTTCACCACCGCCGAACGGATCGCCTTCACCAGTTCGGGCAGGCGGGCCCCGGCGGCGGGCGCCGGACAGAAAAAGACCGCAATGCGGTCGGTATTTTCCCCGGGCGGGCGGATGGCGCAAGCCGCGGTGAAGGAGACTTCGACGCCCTCGATTTCCTCGACCACGGACTCGATCTCGTGACTGTAAAAGTTCACGCCGTTGATGATGATGATGTCCTTTTCCCGCCCGGTGATGGAAAGCTGCCCGTCCTTGATTATCCCCAGGTCGCCGGTGATGAACCAGCCATCCGCGGTGTAGGATTTTTGATTGGTCTCGGGATTCTTGTGATAACCCCCGGTAATGGAAATGCCGCGAATCTGCAGCCGGCCGTTTTTGCCCTCCGCCACGGGTTCGTCGTGCTGGTCAACGATGCGAATTTGCACTCCCGGGATCGGTTCGCCCACTTCGACAAAGGCGGCGCTGTCGCTGGTGGTGTCCAGGGTGAAGCGCCGCGAAAAAGTAGCGAGGGAGGAAGTTTCCGACATGCCCCAGGCAGGGCGAATGGCCGTCGCGGGAAGGCCATGGCGGGCCAGGAGGGAGAGAAAACGGCGGGCGGTCTTGCTGACAACGGCTTCGCCGGCATTCATCAGGAATTTCATCGACGAAAGGTCGAGCCGGCGCCGGGCGAGCTCCTCGGCCTGCTCGTTGACCAGGCTGAAGGCAAAGTTGGGCGCCCAGGTGATGGTGGCGCGGTAACGCTCAATCCATTCCAGCCAGAGCAAGGGGTTTTGCAGGACGGCTTCGGTCGGCGCGTGCACCTGCCGGCAGCCGATGATCACGTCGCGCAGATGGAACATGACGATGCCGCCGACATGGTCGAGCGGCATCCAGTTAATGGATACGTCGGCGGGCGTGAACTGGCAGAAGGCAGCGTTGCTGGCGCCCCAGGAAAGGAGGCTGCGCTGGGTCTGGCGCACCGCCTTGGGCAGGCCGGTGCTGCCGGAGGTGAGCAAAAGCAGGGCGAGGTCATCGGGCCGGCTTGGATGCCAGGCGGTGGCGGGCGGGTGAACGCGCAAGGCCTCCGGGGTTTCGACCCGAAAGCCGGCCAGGCCTTCGCGTTCGGCCAAGGCCCGCAGCCGTGGCGCCAGGCCCGACCCGGCCAGGGTGAGCGGCCCGGCCAGCATGGTCCAGGCGTTGCGCAGCTTGGACAGGGTGCTGTGCGGCTGCTCATAAGTGGGAGCGATAGAAATGGGAACCGGGACAAATCCGCCCAGCTGGCAGGCCCAGAAAGCGGCGATGAACTCGGGATTCTTTTCCAATTGGAAAAGGACCGGGTCGCCCGGATTGAGTCCCAATTTGCGCAGGCCGCCGAGCATGCGGGCGGCTTCGGCCAGCAACTCTTGGTAACTTTGTTCGTGTGCGCCGCCGGCGCCGTCCAGGCAGATCACACCGTGCCCGGGATGCGCCCGTGCCGCTCTTTCCAAGGCAGCCGCCAAGCTGGCCGGATGGTCCGCCGGCAGCGTCAATTTGCCGCCGTCGATCTCAGACCGGTTCGCACACTTGGAATTATCGGGCAGGCATTCGATGTTCATCGATTGGAAAAAAGTCCGGTTGTTTGCGGGGCAAATTCGGAGGGGAGGCGCTGGGCCATCTTTTCGGCCAAGCCGCGGGCCTGCGGTTCCTTCAGCATGGTGTGATGGTTGCCTTCGACCCAATGAATCTCCGCGCCACCCTGGGCCAGCCGTCCCAGGATAAGCCGCGGGTCGGCGTCTCCGTCAAATTCGTGCCGGGAATCAGTGGCCATGAACAAGTCTGCCCGGCCCGGATACGGCCGCAGCGTGTAGCCTTCGTGCAAAATACGCAGCCGTTTGATCGTGTGCTCAAGGCGCTGGCTGGCCACAACCTTGTGCCGGAAGAAATAGTTGATGAAGCGGAAGGGAAACTTGACCTTTTCCCACAGGCTCATCCGGCGGTAAAGTTTCAGGAAGTAGCGGATTTTTGCCCCCAGGGAGTTGAATATTCCCAGATCAAGCGAGGTGGTTGCCGTCGGATCGAGCAAGGCCAGCAGTGCCACGGACTCGCCTTGCGCGTGAAGTTGCTGGGCCATTTCATAGGCGAGCAAGGCGCCGAAACAATGGCCGCCAATGCAATAGGGTCCCGCCGGCTGGATTTCCTTCATGGCTTGGATGAAATGACCGGCCAACTCCGTGATCGGGATGATGGGCGCATCTGTTTTTGTGCCGTCGAGCCCCTGCGCCTGCAGTCCGTAAAAAGGCTGGTCGGGGCCGAGCAGGGTGGAGAGCGGGCGGAAGACGATGACGTCGCTCCCGCCGCCCGGGATGCAGAAAAATGGCGGGCGCGTTCCGTTGTGCTGGATTGGCTCCACGTGACAGATGGGTGCGGCGGCGGCCCCGTGGTCGATGACGACGGCGAGCTGCTCGATGGTCGGGGCCTTGAACAAGGTCGCGAGCGGAAGGCTCCGGCCGAAAACTTTATCAATCTGCGCAAAAATTCGCGCCGCGAGCAGGGAGCGTCCGCCGAGCTCGAAAAAATTATCCCGCACGCCCAGCCGCGGGCGCTTGAGCAAGTCCTGCCAGATTTTGGCGAGCTTGCTTTCCGTGTCGGTGCGGGGCTCGACGTGATCGTTTTCGCCCGACGAAACGTCCGCCGGCGCCGCTTCGAGCTGGGGCCGGATATTCGCGTTGCGGCCATTGAGCCCGATCACCAGCTGGGGGTGACCGGCGCGCAGGGCGAAGCGAAGGGAATCGATGCCCTGGTCCAGGGTGAGGGAAAAATATCCTTTGGCGCGGGTGGCCGCCTCTGCTTCCGCCCCGGCCTGATTCATGCCGGTGTTGGCCCATCCACTCCACATCAGGCAGTAACTGCGCAATCCCAGCGACCGCTGATAATGCGAAAGTCCCTCGAGAAATGCATTGGCCGCGGCATAGGCGCCGTACCGATAGCCGCCAAAATAGCCGAGCAGCGAAGAAAAGTTTACCACCAGCGCGCCGGGCCGGTTCTTCGCAATTTGATGCAACACCCAGGCCCCGGTTGTTTTTGGCCGCAGACTGTGTTTCAACGTTTCGCGCGTCTCGTCGGCCAACGGGCGCGTTTCCAAAACTCCGGCGAGATGGAAAATTCCGTCGAGCGGACGGTGCCACTTGGTTTCCGCCTCGGAAATCACGGCACTCACACGCGCAAAATCCGCGATGTCGGCGGAAACATAGGTGACGTCGCCGCCCAGGTTTTTTAATTCGCGCAATCGCGTTTCCGCCGTTTCAGCGGGAGAGCGGCCGATGATCAGCAGTCGGGCTTGATGCTCGGCAGCCAGAAACCGGGCGATTTCGCGGCCGATTCCACCCATGCCGCCACTGATCACATAGCATCCGCCCTTGGCCAGGCTTGGATCGCCGGCTGCTTCCGGGGCTTCCACGTTGGCCAGCCAAGCCCGGAACCGGACGCCAGCGCGGTAAGCAATTTCCCCTGACGATTCCGGGTCGCAGAATTCGCGGCACAAGCAACGGATTTGATTGGAGGCATCGGTTTTGTCCAAATCGATCTGGGTGCAAGCCAGTCCGGGAATTTCCTGCGGCAGCGTTTTCAACAAGCCGGACAAAGCGGCTTTCTCACAAGCCACTCCTTCGCCGGCCTGCACGGCAAAGGCGTGATTCGAAATTACCCACAAATGATGCGGCTCCTCGTCCTGTTGCGCCCGGGCGACGGCTTGCGCCAGGCAGAGCAGGCTGTGCACACCAAGCTCCTGCGCGGCTTCGAATTCGGTTGGGCCGGCCCATGCGGATTCCGGGCCGTAGCTCCACACATGAACCGTTTGCCGCGGCATCTGGCCTCTCGACTTGAGCGTCGTCCAGACGCGGTCGTAATCGCCGGGCGCGTGAGGATCGATGATAAATTGTCCGAGTACCGGTTGGGCGAACGCCGGGCCGGGGACAACCACGGCGCAAGCACATCCTTTCGCCTGCAAGTTTTCGGCCAGCGCCTGGCCCAAACCCAGTTCGTCGGCCAACACCAGCCATGGGCCTTCCGGCAAGGGCCGTTCTGCAGGAATTTCGGTTTCGCGCCAAATCCGGCGGTAAAACCAGCCGGATGCGACATCGGCCGGTTTGGCCGCCGACTGCCCGCGGGCGAGGGCCGCGGCAAACTCGCCGGCCTCAAACTGTTTCTTGAGCTGGGCGCGCTGGATTTTGCCGATGGCGGTCTTGGGAATGTCCGCCTTGGCCAAAGGCACGATAAAATCCGGCGACACACTTTCCTTGCGGCTTACCGTGCTGCGGATGGTCTTGACCAGTTCGGGCAGGCGGGCTTCGGCAGCGGTCGTCGGGCAGAAGAAAATGGCGACCTGATCGGTGTTTTCGCCAGGCCGGCGGATGGCACAGGCCGCGGTGAAAGAAACCGCGACGCCGTCGATCTCCTCGACGACCGACTCGAGTTCATGGCTGTAGAAATTGACGCCGTTGATAATGATGACGTCTTTTTCCCGCCCGGTGATGGTCAGGCAGCCGTCTTTAAGAACGCCGAGATCTCCCGTGATGAACCAGCCGTCCGCCGTGAAGGCCTCGGCATTAAGTTTCGGGTTGCGATAATAACCGGCCGTGACGGTCGGGCCGGTGACCTGCAGGCTGCCCATCTTTCCTTCCGGAACGGGATGGCCCTGGCGATCGACGATCCGGATCGAGACACCGGGCAGGGGCGGGCCCACCTCGACGAATGGATCGGGGTCGGCGGTCGTCGCGAGCGTGAAGCGATGGGAGGAGGTGACGCCGGAGGAAGTTTCCGACATCCCCCAGGCCGGACGCATGGCGCAAGGCGGCAGCCCATGGGGAGCGAGCAGGGCAAGAAAACGGCGGGCGGTCTTGCTGACAATGGCTTCGCCCCCGTTGAGCACAAAGCGCAGCGACGAAAGATCCCACCGGCCGCTGGCGATGGCGCCGGCCTGGTCGTTGACCAGGCCGAAGGCGAAGTTGGGCGCCCAGGTAATGGAGACCCGGTAACGGTCGACATAGTCGAGCCAGGCGAGCGGGTTTTGCAGGATGATTTCGGTCGGGACCTGGATTTGCGCGCAGGCGAGATACACGTCGCGGATGTGGTACATCACCAGCCCGCCGACGTGGTCCAGCGGCATCCAGTTCATGGATACATCATTGACGTCAAACCCGTCCCCTTGCGCGGTGGCGGCGGAACGGGCCAGGATGTTGCGGTGGTTGAGCTGGACGGCCTTCGGCAAACCGGTGCTGCCGGAGGTGAGCAGCAGCAGGGCGAGATCCTCCGGCTGGTTGGCCGGCCAGTCGCCGGCCGGGGAAAACGCGCGGAGAGGGTCGATGGCCTGCACGCGGAAACCGGAGAGGCGGTGCCGCCGGGCGAAATTTTCCAGGCCGGGCGCGAGCGCCGAACCGGCGAGAACGACGGGGTGGTCGAGCATCCCCCAGGCGTTTTCCAGCTTGGCGAGAAGGTTGTGGGGTTCGTCGTAACCGGGGGGGATCGAGATCGGCACCGGCACGAAACCGCCGAGGATGCAGGCCCAGAAGGCCGGGACAAAATCTTCGTTCAGGTGGAATTGAAAGATGGCCTTGTCGCCGGGCTTCATGCCGCCGGCCCGCAATCCCGCCAAAATGCAGGAGGCTTCCGCGACCAGTTCCGGATAAAGCTGCACGCGCTCGGTCTCGTCGGCGCGGATGTAACGGATGCCTTTATCGGGTGAGCGCGCGGCCGCGCGTTTCAGCGTCGCCGCGAGGCTCGTCAGCAAGGCCGCATCCTCCCGCAGCTCAGCGCCCTGGCTGAGGGAAAGACCCTGCTTGGTCACGGGTTCGAGAACGGTTTCCATGTTCGGATCGGCAGTGGGTGATGATTGAGTTATGCCTCTGCATTAGCAGGCGATGTGCCTAGGAAGTGCATTTAAAAGTCACCGAGGATTGCGGATGGCGCAGCTGGTGCGGGGCCGGGCGGAGGGTTGCAGAATTGTCGCATGATCGTTTCAAATTATTTTCGCAGTTTCTGAAATCACGGTTGAATTCTCCGGCACGTCGAAGGTCACAAACGAGTTGGCGCCAATCAAGCTGCCCGACCCGATGCGCACCGGGCCCACGATCATCGATCGCGCTCCGATCAGCACTTCGTCGCCGAGCACCGGCAGGCCGGGCCCGGCGCCGATGTCGGTTTCGCTCCCGCTGCCCCCCCCGACCGCCGCCTGGGCATAACAGGTGCAGCGATCGCCCAGAATGCCGAAGATGGTCACGCCGATGGTGTGTGGCATATACAGGCCGCGCCCAATTCGTGTCATGGGCGGGATGTCGGTGCCCCAAAAAACGATGTTCAAGGTGAACAAGATTCGCGGGATAAGCCGCCAGCCGCGCAAATAAAGATAACGACCAAGGCGATGGAGGAAGATCGCCTGGATCGAAGGCATGAAAAAAATGCTCACCTTTTTCTTGAACGAGAGTTTCATGCCGGTGTGTTCGGCAAATCGTTCAATGTCGCTGGCGACGAGATCACGGAATTCACGGAAGGTCATGTGGCTTGGACGGCCGCGCGGGGGCCGGAAAGGATTTTCTGATAGAGTTCGCCCAGGCGATGCATGGCATTTTCCCAGGTGAAGCCGGCGGCCCGCAGCGGGCCTTGTTGCGCCAGTCGCGCGCGCAAATCCGCACGCGTCACCATGCGCTGCAGCTCGATGGCCAGCCGCCCCGGCTGATGGGTCGGGAAAAAACGAGCGTCGTTGCCCAGCAGTTCGCGGTGCACGGGAAGGTCCGAGCACAAGACCGGAATGCCGCACGCCATGGCCTCCAGCGCCGGCAGGTCGAACCCTTCCCCGCGCGAGGGCGCCAGGAAAACCGTGGCATGCTGCAGGAGGGCGAGGCAGTCCTCGTCTGAAATGAATCCGGTGAAGAGGACGGCGCCGGGTGCGAGTTTTTCGGCCAGCGCCCGCAAACCAGCTTCGTATTCCTTCGAGCGGGACATGCCGGCCAGGACCAGCTTGGTCTTGCGCACGGAGGGGTGGACCAGGGAATCGCGCACGTATTCGCTGAAGCCGCGGATGGCGACCTCGAGGTTCTTGCGCGCCATGAGGGCCCCGAGATAAAGCACGTAGTCGCCGGTCAAATCCAGCCGGTCGTGAATGGCCGTCCGCCTCGCGCCGGCCGGCTTCGGCCGGAAAAAATCCGCGTCGATGCCGTTGGGAATGGCGGTCAGTTTGCCGGAGGCGTGGGGAAAAAGGCTGCGAATCTCCGCGGCCACCGATTCGCTCACGGTGAGCACGCCATCGGCCCGCCGGATCGATCCTGGCATCAGCCGGCGCACCAGTTGGTCGCGAAATCCCCGATGGTCGGCGGGCGCCGTGAGGGGCAGGAGGTCGTGGGTGTGCACGATCAGGCGCGCGCGGATGCAGGGCGGCGCCGCGCGTTGCACGTGGAGCAGGTCGAGCTGTTCACGGCGGGCGAGCCAGGGCAGGACGAGCGATCGCTGGAGCAGCGGATCGGCCACCGGCAGGGGCCGGTAGCGGACATTGGGACGGTCGCCGAATGGTGGCGTGTAGTTCTTTTTCGTGAACACGACAAATTCGCTCTGGGGCATCAGCCCGGGCAGCAGGCGGACCATCTGGTGGACGACCCGCTCCACGCCGCCTTTGCCCTTGCCGAGAATATGGGCGTCAAGTCCGATGCGCATGGCGTTCCCCCGGTAAGGTTCGAGTCAGCCCGATGAAATCGGACAGGCAGCGCAGGTCCGCGCGAAACGCCAGCCGCCGGCCGGCGCCGCCCACGATCGAGGCGAGTCCGCGCAGGACTGAGCGTATTGATAAACCAACTACAAAGCCGAGGCGGGTGGCGGCCCGGCCGGCCGGGCCCATCGACTGGTCGAGCAGGCGCAGGAAATTGCGCTGCTGCAGGACGCGGTTGCGCAGCACCTGGGCATCGGTCTTGGTGCTGCCGCCGCACAGGTGTTTGACCGCATGGGAGTTGACCCGCCAGGTTTCCCAACCGAGCGCGGCGCAGCGGCGGCAGAGATCGATGTCCTCCGCATACATGAAAATCTCCGGGTCGAAGCCGCGGCTCTGCTCGTAGGCCTCGCGGCGGATGACCATGCAGACGCCGGAAACCCAACCGACGCGGGCCTCGTGACCCCAGTCGGCTTCCACGTAGAGGCCGGCCAGGAAACGCGAGCGCGGAAACAGCCGGCAGAGCAGGAGATTCTGGTTCATCATCACCCGCGCAGTCGGCAGCATCCCGCGGGTTTTTGGCTGGCGCGCCCCATCCATCAGGATGACATCGGGGCCGACGATCCCGGCGCGCGGGTTTGCTTCGAGAAAACGCACCAGGGCCGCCCCGGTGTCCTCGAGCAGGAGCGCGTCACTGTTGAGCAACATCACGAAAGGCGCGCGGCTGAGGGTAAAACCGAGGTTGTTGGCCTGGCCGAACCCGATGTTTTTCCCGCTTTCGACCAGGAGGGCGTCGGAATATTTTTCACGGACCATCGCGGGACTGCCATCCGGCGAGGCGTTGTCCACCACGATGATTTCGAAGGGCAGCCCGGTGGCGTGGCGGTAAATGGAAGCCAGGCAGGCGTCGAGCAGGTCGCGCGTGTTGTAGCTGACGATGATGAAGGCGAGGCGGGGAGGCATGGTGGTGGTTCAGGACAACTCCATTTTTTCGCCGGGGCCGCTGAAGTGAAAACTGTGCGAGGGCAGGCTTTCGGTGACCACCGCGCCCGTGCCGATGAAACTGTCGTGGCCAACCGTGAGATTCCCGACAATGCGCACCCCGCATCCGATCACGGTGTTGTCGTCGATCACCACCAGGTCGCCCGGCTGTTCGTCCACCCGCGGGCCGGTGGCAATCGTGTTATGGTGGATGAGGGAAATGTTGTTTCCGATGCGGACTTTGTCGCCGATATAAATACCGTTGGCATGGTAAAGGAAGAAATGCTCGCCAATGACCGCCCGGGGGCTGATGTCAGTGCTGAAAAGCACGGTGTTCAACCCGCGAAGCCCCTCGGCCGCGCGCGGCCAGCCACTGGTATGGAGCCAGTGCTGGAACCGGTAGATGACCACGGCCAGGGCCGGCGGATTAAAGATCAGCTTGAGGTAGGAAACCGCGCCATAGCGCTTGTCCTCGAGCCGCGCGCGTTCCCGGGTGTCGGCAGCGATGAGGCCGAGTGTGGTCTTGAGCGTCATGGCATCAGCAGGGGGTTAGCGCGGCCCGCGGGCAGATTTGCTTGCCCAGCACGATCACATCGGCGGGCAACGATTCCGTCACCACGGTGTTGGGCCCGATCCAGGTGTTGGCCCCGATGGTGAGGTTGCCGATGATGCGAACGCCCGCACTGACGACGACATGGTCGCCAAGCACGATGTAGTCGTTGATCACATCCAGGCCGATGCGGGGTCCCAGCGTGGTTGTGATCTGGTGGGCAAAGACACAATGACGCCCGATTTTCGTATGCCCGTGCAGCATGATGCCGACAGGATTGAGCAGGATGAACCCTTCGCCGATTTCGGCACCAGGCTCCACTTCGAAGGCGAAAAGGACCAGATTGCCCATGCTGATGAATTTGTTCAGCAGCGGAATGCGTTTGCGGTTGAGCCAGGCCTGAAACCGCCAGACGGCCAGCGCCGAGCCGGCGGGTGAAAGCAGCCCGCCGAGTCCGGACCAAAAACCGGGCCGGCCGCCGGTATAGCGGATGCGCGCCACCACATCGGATTTGATGAGGCTCAACGTGCGTCTGAAAGTCAGGGTGGTGGCGTTCATGCTTTTTCCGCCTGAAGCAGGCGCATCATGCCGTCGCACTCATCGGGCTTGAATGCGCCGAGCGCGCCAAGCGTTGCGAGGTAGGTGAGTCCGCCGGCGACGCCGCCGGCCAGCCAGTGAAAACGCGCCGCGATCATGGCCGCCGCCATGGCGGCGATCGTTGCCAGGACGGGCCGCCAGAGCAATTCAAACGGTCGCAGGGCCCCGAGCTGCCGGCCGACCAGAATGAAGCGGACCACTAGCTGGAGAGCAATGGCGCCCAAGACGCCGAAAGCTGCGCCCATGATGCCGAAGATCGGGATCAGGATGGCCAGCAGGATGATCATGCCGGTGGCCCCGATGGCGAGAGTTTGGAAATCGATATGTTGTTTGCCCTTGGCGACAATGGTGGCGGACAACACTTGGTCGATAGACTGCAGGCAGCAGGTCCAGATCACGACCTGAAGCACGGTGGCGGAGATGGCGTAGGTCGCTTTGCCAGGAAAGACGCTGGCAAACATGGGCTTGGCCACGACCGCAAGGATGGCGACAATCGGCAGCACGCCCATGGCCATGGCCTTGATGCCCTGCCGGCAGGATTCGTTGAGGGCGGATCCCTCCTCCCGGCTTTTGCGCGCGAGCACGGGCATGAGGTTGATCGTCAGCTTGGTCGGAACCATCATGACCAGATCGATGAAAATATAAGCGGCGCCGAATTGTCCGGCGGCCGCATCGTTCAGCATCCAAGGCAGGGTCAGCGGCGCGGCGAACCGCAAGACCATGGCCAGCGAGGTAATGCCGGCAAAAATCGGCACTTGGTGGAGAAAGTTTTTGAAAAAGGCCCCATCCACTTTTCCGGGCTCATCCGAAAAGGACGGTTTCACCACGAACCAATAGGCGACCGGAAGGAGGAGCCGGACCATGCACATGGCGCCAATCACGGGTACCATGCCGTAACCGAGCACGACCAGAACAATGCCCACCAGGGTCCGGAGCACGGTTTCCGTTCCCTGGATAAAGCTGCAGATCGGGGCCCGCCCCAGGCCGACGAGGATGGATGCTCCGACCAGGCTCGCCGCGGTCGCCGGCAGACTGCCCGCCACAAAGAAGAGGCCGTGGCCGATGGTCCGGCTGTAACCGTGGCCGAAAAAAGCCAGACCGCTCATAAGGACGACCCCGCCCAACGCCACCAACTGGGAGAAGATCAAGGCATGCATGCCGTGTTTTTTGACGTTTTGCGGATGCAGTGAAACTTCCCGCATAACATAGGTCTGCATGCCGAGCAGCGCGACAAAGTCACCCATCAGGAGATAGGAAAAAAGGGTGCGGAAAACGCCCAGTTCGCCGGCTGAATGGCGTGCGATCAACCAGCTCAGGACGAGGGAACTGATGGCACCAAGCGTGCGCGCCCCCACCTGGGTGAGGCTGTTGAGCAATGGACCGGCGCGCAGGGTCATGCGGTCAACCCTCCGGTGTCGACGCCGGCGATGCGAGTGAAGGCGATCATCATCGCGTTAGCGAACATCGGCATCAGCATGGTCTTGTCGTCGTAGAACAGTTCGAGACTATACTCGTTAAGGGTGACCACGAAAGTCCCGATCAAAGCCGCCCCGATCCACCACATCAGGGGGTCCTTGGTTTGCAGGCCGCGCAGGACGCCACGGATGAGCCGCCATTGGAACCAGAGGAAGAGGGCCAGTCCGATCAGCCCCAGCTCTGCCGCGACCAGGAGATATTTGTTGTGGGCGGGCAGGGACGAATGATACCAGCGATGGTCGATCTCGATCTGTCCCATCTCCATATTGCCGATGAAACGGTTGGCCCGCGTCTGCCCCGGGGGCAGCCAGGCATTAAAGGTCCATTCGACCCCCTCGCTCTCGGCAAGCTTGGCGTTGATGTAGTTGCCCGGGCCAACGCCGATGATCGGGTGTTGGGAGACATGTTCGAGCGCCAGCAGGGCGAGACGGATGCGTGAAGCCGAAGCTCCTTCGTCGGCCTTGGTCAGGCGCGTGATGATGAGGTTGGAAAAACCGCCCACGAGAGCGGCGCCGAGCAGCGCGGCCGCGCCGAGGCTCAACCACCCGGCGCGGCTGATCCGGCCATTGCGCCAAGCGATCAAGAGAATAGTCGTGGCCGCCAGTGCGCCAGAAATCCACGAGGTGCGCGAGACGGTGACAATGATTGCGCAAAGACTGGCCAGCATCACCAGGGCCGCAAAGATCCGCCAAATCCAGTTGCGTACCATGAGGAGGGCGACGAGCGGCACGGTAAAGAGCACGTGGTACATTCCCTGTTGATTGGGATGCCCGAGGGTTCCGGTGGCGCGGGTGATGGTGGAGGTTTCTTCTGCACCGCTTGTCGGAACGGAGATCAAAGACGAATCGGTTGTCTTGGAAGAGAAGCCGAGGGGTTTTTTCATCACATCGGCCACGCCGACGATGACCGACTGAATCAACACTGCCGCCGCCAGGGTGGCGAGCACGGCCAGAAACTCCTCGCGGTTTCGGATGGCCGACGAGAACACAACCAGAAAGAGGAGCATCTTAAGCCAATGCAGAACCTGGATGATCCCTTCGTCGGTCGGCCAGTTGATCACGAACTGCACGCACGCCCAAGCGACGAGGAGAGCCCAGGGCAGGATGGCGGCTGACCAGGAAAAGACCTTGCGCCCGTACACTGCTCTTTCCAGCAGCAGGGCCGCGGTGAGCAGGTAAAGCACCACATCGGCGCCCGACAGAACCAGCGGCGAAATCCTGAAGTTAGGGTATTCTGATTTGAAAATTGGAAAGACTTTTTCCAGGCTGAGTGGCAGGACGAAGACCCAGGCGCAGATCAGACAAAGGCGGCGATTGGGCAGCACCAAAAGGCAGCCCAGCCCGGCCAGCCCCACGGCGACGATGCCGGCGGTCATAAGTTTGACGTCGCCATACATCGGCAAGAGGACGCCGATGGCAACGGCCGTGCCCAGGGCGGCCGCCGAGCAGAGACGGTGAGGCGCAAGCGCGCGCGGAAGAGCCGCATTCATGGGCGAAAGGCTGGTGCGTTCACGGTTTCCTTTCGCAATGAATCACTCCCATGACGGGTGCGCCGATGCCGGCGAGCAGCGCAGCGGCCTGGGCCAGCCGGTCCTTGCGGGTGGCGTGGAAATTGGTCACCAGCAGCGATTGGTCGGCGTCCCTGGCCAGCGGGGCGGCCTCGCGTGAATTGAGCAGGCCCCCCGCGTGGATCAGCACGGTGCCATAGTTCTTGCGGCCATGGTCCAGCAGCCGCGCCCAACCGTCCCGGCTCGAACTGCTTTCGTCGCGCAAATCGGGACGGCCAACGCCGAGAAATGACAGTCGTGGAAGCTTGGTCGGGCGCACGGCCTCACCGGCGTCGACGCCGGTGAGCACATCGAGCAGGCCGGGCTCGCTTTTGGTGGCGACGCCTTCGGTGAGCGCAGGGTGGTCAAAATTGGCGTCGATCAGCAGCACGCGCTCGTCGCGGTCGCGCGCCATCAACGCGGCCAGTTGCAGAGGCACCTGGGCGAAAGAAGATTCGTTTTCTGCACTGGTCACGAGGATCACCCGGAAATTTTTCCGGTCGCGGATGTCGAGCCGGCTCAGGACCTGGAGGAGCGCGGGGCGGGCGTCGGCCACCGGCAACTCGTTCAACTGGGCTCCGCTGACCATGGCCACGCCGGAGGCGGGAATGACCCCGAGCACTGACAGCTTGGATGCTGTCGGGATATCGTCTGCCACCAGCAGACGTGGATCCAGCGCGTTGAGCATGAGAATCGCGATGGCTCCGATGAGCATGCCTCCCACCAGGCCGCCGCCACCAGGGATGCCGTACTTGATCAAGAGAGTGACTTTGGTTTTTTTCGGGGTAATCCCGTGTTCCACCACGGAAACATCGCCCTGGCCGGTCTCGCAAAGCATGGCCGCCATGCGCAGCTCCCCCAACCGGACCTTAAGCTGGCTCAACCGTTCGGCGGCCTGGTCGATCGCTTCCTCCCGGGCCAGCAGGGCGCGATCGTGCTTGAGCTCGCTCTCGGCCTGGACCACCTCGGGCGCGTTCTCGGAATAGGTCTCGCGCAGGGCTGCGAGTTGCGTCTCCAAATCGGAAATCGAGCGGCCCAATCCTTCGGTCAGGGGATTGGTGTTGGCGTCGCTGGGCAGCATCTCCGGCGGCGCGATTTCCTCGGCCGGTGTCGCGCGCAGGTGCGAAATTTGCGCCTCTTCCAGCACCACCTGCTCGTCGAGCGTCTGCTTGGCCGCCAGGATTTCATCTCGCGAACGTTGGTTGTAGAGGCGGATGAAATCGTCGCACAGGCCGTTGACCATGGCGGCGACCTTTTCCCGGTTGGTCGCCTTCAGGGTGACATTGACCATCTCGTCGCGCTGCGTGCTGGTGCTGTGGTCCATCATCAGCGTGGTGGCGTCGATCGAGGGTTTCAGATCATCGGCCAGATAGGTGTACTTGAGCCTCGGGTTGGCCGCGAGCAGCTTGTCCTCCGGCTCGCGGCCAAGCAGCGGAAGGATCAGCGCGGTCGCCTTGCCCAAGAGCACTTTGTAGGCGGGACGGTAGATGTCGGCGCTCTGCACTCCGACTTCCTCGATCATCTGGCTTGCGACCGGCGCGCTCTTGATAACTTCGGCCGAGCTTGCCCCCGTCAGAGCCACGCGAAGCGGGGTGATGCCGTTGTACAGCCCGCTCGCTCCCCCTTCCGCGCGGATCAGCACTTGGGCGGTGCTCTTGTAGGTGGTCGGGATGAGGGCGGCGACCGCGAGGGCCACCACCGGGACAATCAGCGTGCAGGCAGCAAAGAGTTTCCAGCGAACCAGAAACTTTTGCATGATGCCTTCGGACGTAAAGGCAGGTTCGGAGTCGAGGCTGGCCGCGAGGATGCGGGCTGGATCTAGTTTGGCGGTGGTTGTAGTCACGGAGTTAGAGCATTAGGCTTGGATTTGAGTGAGAGGGCGCGGGGTGTTTTTTGAACCGTCGAATCGATGAGGTCATCGACCCCATTCACGAAACGTTTCCAGTCGTATTTTTCGACGTGCAGCCGGGCCTGCGCGCCCATATTCCTTACGGCATCGGCCCGGCCGGGCAGGCTGCGCAACAGTGCGCTCCATTGTCCAACGTCGGGTTCCAGCAGCCATCCGGTGGCCCCGTCGATCACGCTTTCCTTGGGCCCGCCGCTGGCGTTGGCGATCACGGGCTTTGAGCGGAGCATTCCTTCCAGCACCGCCATGCCCCAGTCTTCGTTCAGCGGCGTGAACAGCACGGCATAGGCGGTTTCATAAAGTCGATTCAACTCTTCGTCTGACGGGCTGACCACAAACTCAATGCGGTTGTTGCCTGCACGTTGTTTCAATTGCTCCAAGTACCGCCGACTCTTTTGATCGACAAAACCGGCGACCACCAACCGCCACGGCGCTGGCAGGTCCGCGCGCAGGAAGGCATCGATCGCGAGCTCTATGTTTTTTGTCCACGAAATCCGTCCCGGCACGAGCAGAAAGGGTTCGTAGCTTATTTCCTTCGGCGCATCGGCAACATCGATGCCCGGATGATAAAGCACCATCCGGGAATCATCTGGATAGAGCCGGTTGCGCACGATGCGTTCCTTGACTTCGAGGCTCGTGGCTACCACCCCGTCGAAATGGCTCCAGGCGCGGTAATCCACGAATTGGAATGCACGCTTGAACAGGCGGTAGGCCAGCCTTGCCGGCAGCCGCCGTTTGCGCAGGGCGTCCCGCACATAGGCGGGATCGTAGGCCGCGCGCAATGGCGTCGAGCAAATGCAGAAAGTCGGGATGCGTGTGTTTCGAAAAGTCGTGAGCGGGCCGAGACCATCGCACCAGACCACATAGGCGTCGAAGTCGGCCAGCGGCAGGCGCGTGCCAATGATGTTGAGCGCCACCTTGAAGACGGCGCCCAGGTTGCGCCGCACGCTGACGTCGCCCACCGGCACGACTTTGAACTTGGTGAACTCCGTGAAGGTGTTCGCGGGTTCGTAATGGCTGGTGAAAATCGTCCAGTCATGGCGGCTGCGCGAGATCAATGCCGCCATCGAACGTTCGATGCCTCCCTTAAGGTATACCCACGGATAATAAACGGCTATTTTGAGTGGTTTCACGATTGGCGAGGGATGAAGTGATTTCGAGGAAAAAGTCTTCCTGCTGGCGGGCGATGGCGTCCCAGCGGTAGTCCCAGGCCCGCCGGCGCGCCTGCTCGCCCATCGCCTGGCAGCGCGCAGGATTCTGCCACAGCCGCGCGACGGCCTGGCCCAGCGCCTCGCTGTCAAATTTTGCGATATTTTCCCCCCAAGGCGGGGCGGCCAGTTCGTTGAGACTGTCGATATCAAAACAGACCACCGGCTTGCTGGCCGCCATCGCTTCGATGCCGGCAATCCCGAAAGTCTCGTACCGCGAGGGCATGACAAAAAGCCGGCAGCGACCGAGCACCTCCAGTTTGGCCGGGCCTTCCACCCGCCCAATCAACCGCACCAGGCCGCCCAAATTCTCCCGGGCGATCATGGCCTCGATTTCTGCCCGGGCCGGTCCCTCGCCCGCGATGACCAGGGGTATTTTCGCCGGGCCGCAGACTTTTCGCCACGCTTCAATCAGCAGGTCGAGGCCCTTGTGTTCCATGTCCAGCCGGCCCAGAAATAAAACGTATTCGCCCGCGCCCTGGCTCTCGATGAAAGCCGAGTCGTCAATGCCGGAGGGGATGCGCCGGATGGTTGCGCCGGGCAGGAGCGATTGCATTTCTCGGCCCATCGCATGGGATTGCACGATCACGTGGCGATAACGGCCGGTCCCGGCCAGGCGTTTCATCCAACGACTGAATGGAAGGTGATAGCGTTTTTCCCATTGATCGAAAAAATACCATTGGACGTTCAAGACGACCGGTGCCTTGGTCCACCAAGGCATGCCGCAAAAACCGACCGGCGGGGTGAATTCCTCAACCACGAGATCGTGGGGCGTCCGCGCGATTACCGGGCCCAATGCCGTCAGGAACGAGAGATGCGGCGACAAGCCGAAAGGCGGCAGGCGGAATCCCAACCGGCGATAGAGCACGCCATTTCGCTCCATTCGCCGCCGGCAGTTTTTATAGACGGAAGTAAGGACCGTGATCTCGTGCCGCGCCGCCATCCGCGCATTAACCGCAAACGTGCGCACCGGTTGTCCTCCCCGGAGCGGGTTTTCCAGGTCATCAGTATCGGCATGCAGGATTCTGAGTCGGCCGGTCGGGTTCATGTTACTGCTATTCGTTTCTAAAGCAGATCGGCGGACGGTTGATTATAAATGGTCGCGTTAGTCTATATTGGGGTAGCGGGGTCGGTCTTATTGATGGGTTGATCATTCGTCGCCACCGGCCGCCTTGCGGTCGAAACTGAAACAAGGCCGGTGGCTGGGAATCATCGTGGATAAGGTGCACATTCAACAGGGAGTTCAGCGGATCGCGTGCCAACTTGGGAAGACTCGCTGTGATAAAATAAAGTCCGGGAGCTTTCATGGGCATGGTTCGAATGGCAGGGTTTCCTTCCATGCAGGCTGTTTGCCGCCGTTTGCCGGCGTCGGGGTTGGGCGCAAAGGCCCGGCCCCACGAATGACCAAGATGCTTTATTACGGTCGCCATGTTTAATGACTCGATTCAGCGCAGGAGACTTTGCCCTCGCTTCCGCGGAGCAATAGAGATCGCGTGCGGCACCCAATGATCAGGCTTTCCCTGATGTCATAACAGGGGAAAAGACTAGTTGCAGACAAGTTGTGTGCCGATAGCCGAGTCGCGTGATTGGCACAATTGGCGGTTATAACCAATCGTATGAATATACTCCTAAGGAGAAGAATGAATGCTTAAGGATCGAAAGGAAGGCGTTGTACATTTATACTGGTGCTCACTTACCGTTGCCGCTTCCGGAGTCTACCTGGGGTGGTTGGCATTTGCCAAGGTCAGCCCGGGGTTTCACGGCGTGCAGGGGCCCAATGTCCTGCTTTATCTATTCGGGGTGGTGATCGCGTCCTGCTGGCTGCACCGGGGACTACACCTGATCGGCCATCGGCTGGGTGACATGGGATTGATCGAATCCATGCGCCATTCATGGCAGCAAATTTTCCGGTACGTGATCGTGCTCTTCACTCTCGCGTTTGTGATCAAGGATAGCGAGATGTCCCGCAAATTCCTGTTCGGCTACGTTCTCCTCATGGCCGTGGTGCTGACCTTTGCGAATGTTTATTTTCCGAAAATTATCGTCAGGCTTTTTTTCCGGAAAGCGCTCATGCGGACAGTGCTGGTGGCAAAGCCGGATGAGGTCATGAAACTGCACGGCATGCTGGCCGCGCGACAGCACCTTGGAATTGAGATCGTGGGATGGGTCGGCGATGGTGAGTCCGGCGAGTCCAACCAGGCATCGTTGCCGAAGCTGGGCGCGTTGCGCCATCTGAACCGTGTGTTGCAGGAGCATATCATATCACAGGTGATTGTTTCCCAGCACAGCTTCCCCCCCGAGGAAGGCAGGGCGATTGCCCAGTGCGCCGAGGAGGCCGCCTGCCGGGTTCGCTTCTTCGCCCATGTGCAGAGATATTTTCCCTCGGAGTCGGTGAGCGTTGAACATGAAGGCCAGTTTACCTTCGTGACGCAGGCCAGCGAACCCCTGGAAAACCCCGTGAACCGCTTGCTGAAACGCTTGCTCGACGTTTCGGTGGCGCTGCCAGTCGTGCTCTTTGTCCTCCCGCCGCTCACGCTGGTTGTCTGGTTTATGCAGCGGAGACAATCGGCCGGGCCGGTTATTCACCGGCAGTATCGGTCGGGTCTCAACCGCAAAAGATTTCTTATCTACAAATTTCGCACGATGCACGTGGCCAACGGTGCCGCGGCACTCACCAAACAGGCACAGGCGAACGATTCCCGGATTTACCCCTTTGGCCGTTTTCTCCGCCGTACGAGCCTGGATGAGTTTCCGCAGTTTCTGAATGTCCTCAGCGGTGACATGAGTGTCAGCGGTCCCCGCCCGCACCTGCTGGAGCACGACGAGCAGTTCGCGAAGATCGTCAACTCGTATTACACCCGGCATTTTGTGAAGCCCGGCATCACCGGGCTGGCGCAAACCCGGGGATATCGCGGGGAGATTTCCGAGCCGTCACTGCTCCACAAACGCATCGGCTATGATATGATCTATATTCGCCGGTGGACGTTGTCGCTCGATCTGCAGATCCTCTTTCAGACCGTGAGCCAGGTGGTCTTCCCGCCTCGGTCGGCCTATTAGCTTTAAAATTAATGTCAGTGAGGCGCCCGAGCGGCCTGCGCTAATGGGCCCGGGCAGGGCAGGTGCCGCTGATCTGAATGATTTTACGAAAAATGTGATCAGACCGTAACACAAGTTGAACGAAAATGGATAAATGCTGGTGCATGACATGATCACTGGCTTGCAATAAAATGGGATGTTTCGAGCTGGTTAATGTTGGCAATGTATTAATTTAAAGGTGTTTGCCTGTGGACCAGACCATCTTCCATGTGGCACAATTCCAGCAGTGGTCGGCTTGCTGACGGGGGAGCTGGAGCGCAAATGCCCGATCTGGCTCAGCAAGAGAGGGAAAAAATTATCAAAAATAAAATGAGCCATAAACGATCTGGAGTCGGCAGCAAATTTGCTTTTTGCAAGTGCTTCACGTGAATTCAAATCAATCAACAAGCACCGAGATAGAGCAAGGGCCCACGAATGTGGTCAGCCACGACTTTACCGGCGTTGCATTGACGCCAATTGCGGCAACCCGGGCCGTGCCCGGCGTCGTCCGTGGCCTGTCCCCGGAGTTTTCACCGGCCACAGCAGGCGGCTTTTTCGCGGCAAAACAAGATCGAGATGTTAGCATGCTGCCATCAATCCTTCCTTTGTTGCAGGCCGCAACCTGGGAAGCTTGGGCCGACACGCTCGAACTGATATCGATGGATCCTGGCTGGTGCGAGGAGACCGCGGTGCTTTCCGACCGCACTTTTCAGCAGCCGGGCGCAAGATGGCTCGACTGGGTATGCCGTCTCGACCGACCCGAAGTAAAAGCGTTTTTTGCCTTGGATGAATCCGATCTTGCGCGCCGCTCGATCGACTATCGGGTAACTCCCGCCACGGGCAAGCCGTTGTGGGTGCGCCATTGGTTCTTGCGCCGGTTAGCTGGCGACGGCGGCCGGATTCGGCTGTCCGGTTTGATCATGGCGATACCCGAACAAAAGCACCTGGAGCAGGAATGCCTGCTGGCCCGCGAGCACGAACGGAATCGCATCGGCCAAGAATTGCACGACGACGTTTGCCAGGAACTGGCGGGCCTCAGTTGCATGATGGAAGTGCTGGCCAGCCGTTTGGCGAAGAAGGCTCCGGAGTTAAGCCGTGAATTTGACGAACTCAAGTCGGATGTAGCTGGGGCCATGAAACGCACCCGTTCGATGGCCCACGGGCTTTTCCCTGACCGGCTGAACTATGGCTCCTTGCAGGATGCCCTGCGTGAGCTTACCCGGCAAATCACAACCCGTTTCGGCCTGGCCATCACGCTCGATCTTCCCCGCCGCATCCCGGATCATACTCCCGAGCAGATCATCCACCTTTATCGCATTGTTCAGGAAGCCGTCAGCAATTCGATCCGTCATGGCAGGGCGACCGAGATTTGGATCGGGGTCAGCATCTCGGCCCAATGTGGAGAACTTCGGGTGGTGGACAATGGCCGGGGATTTCCAGCCGGAACCAGCCGCGCGGAAGGCGCGGGCCAGCATGGCATGAAATACAGGGCGCAAATTCTCGGTGGCAGCCTCGATTTTGGCAACCACCAGCCAAATGGCGCCATCGTCCAATTGAAGTATCCGTTGGTTGCAGGCTGTCTTTCCAGATTGTCGGCAGCTGCGCCCAATGAAAACGAATATCTACATCGTTGACGATCATTGCATGATCAGGCGCGGCTTGACTGCACTGATTGGGGCCGAGCCGGACATGCAGGTCTGCGGCCAAGCCGAGGACGTGGGCAAGGCGACGACCGAGATCATCAAACTACGTCCGGATATTGTCATTGCGGACATTTCCTTGAAGGGAAATTCCGGCTTGGAACTGGTCAAAAACATCAAGGCCTTCGACTCTAACATCCAAGTGCTTGTGCTTTCCATGCACGACGAGTCGATTTATGCGTTGCGGGCGCTTAAAGCGGGTGCCCGTGCCTACCTCATGAAGGGTGATCTGGCCGAGAAGATCATCGAAGCAATCCGCCGCATTGGCAAAGGCCACCTTTACGTAAGCGACAACGTGGCCGGACAGATGTTGAGCCAGCTCACCATCGGCAGCTCGTTTGAAACCGATTCGCCCGTGAGCAGCCTGAGTGATCGCGAATTGGAAGTGGTGACTCTCATCGGCAGCGGCTTTCCCACAAGGCAGATCGCGGCAAAACTCCATATCAGCATAAAGACGGTGGAAACGCACCGCGCGCATATCAAGCGCAAGCTTCGCATAGAGAATGCCACCCAACTGGTGCAGTTTTGCGTGCGCTGGGTCGAGGAGAGCAACGCTTCGCCGCTGGCCAAGACCGCCTGATTTGCCTTGGTCAAAAGGTGCTTGGGCGGGCCCTTGGTCGAGGCTTGGCAAATTTTGGAATGGCGTCGGAAACGCTGCTAAACTGGCCCGATGAAGCTATTCGTGGTGGCGTTTCTAGGCCTGCATCTGGCGGCGTGGTCGGTGGCGGAGTCGCTGTCCGGTTGCTCCGGCAAGTCGGCGATCAATGCCTTTCTCGCGACCTATGCCAAGGAGGAGGTCGCTTGGAAAAAAGACATCCATTTGAACGAAACGCCGGGACGGATTGCACCCGGCCGCCAGCTCGGGCAAAGCGCGGTGGTTGGTTATTATTCCTTTGTTCCGAAAACCTGGGATGATCTGAGCGACGAGGGAAAAATCTCGGTCATCAAAGACCCGCGTTTGAAGGCGTTTTTGATTTCCTCGCGCCAGGGATCGCTCGCGGATGTTTCAACCAATGGCACCCCGACATTTCCCATTGAAGCAGCCAAGCTGGTTCCGACGCCAGCCGCCAGCGTGCCCGAGCCAAAATCGATCCTCATCCGGATTTCGCCCCGCACGGTGATGGAAGGGCAGGGGATCAAAGTGGATCTCGATCAATGAAGGCGACCTGGATGCTGTTTCCGTTGCTTGCGTGGGTGGTACAGGCGACCCCGGACGATGCGCGCATCCACGTGTTGCCTCCGCCGGCCGACATTCCACTGCCGTCGAACATCCGGGTCTTCTTCGCTCCCGGTGACAATCTCGAGGGCGCGGTCGTCGCTGCGCTCGACCAGGCTTCGACCGAAATTTTGATCAGCCAATCCGCCATCACCTCGAAAAAAATTGGCGACGCGATCGTCCGGGCTTTTCGCCGGAAAGTCGTGGTTGGGCTCATTCTCAAGGAAAATCCACCCATTGCGGACTACCAAGCGCCGGCGTTTTTTGAGCAGAACCAGATTCCCTACGTCTATGCCGTCACGAAATGGAGTCACCATCAGAAGTATGGCATTATCGATCGTCGCATCGTGCTGACAGGATCCTATGACTGGATGGCCCTCTCCGGCCGCAACAATGAAAATCTGCTCGTGATGGATGAGCCGGGAATTGCGTCCGCCTATGCCCGGGACTGGCTCGATACCGCGAAGAAGGCAAAAATTCCCGCGCCATGAACACCGACATGGATCTCACCCGGCAGCAATTGCAGGCGATGGCCGACTGCTTGATGTTGCAGTACGGCACTGTCCTTTTCTTGAAACTCGCGTATCTGGCCGCGTTTCTCGTGCTGCTCAGCATCTTGTTTGGCGGCCGGCGGCTGGCGCTGAGCTTTTTCTTTTTAACAGGGGCGCTTACTTTTCTCGTGCCATCGAACCTGACGATGGTGGGGTCGCCCATCATGATGATCCTTTCGTTGCTGGGTTGGGTCTGGCTCACGCTGCAGCGAAGAAAGGAAAAGTGTCGGGCCGCGCAGGCCTCAGGTGGGTAGGGCGCGACCGCCGGGCGCGCCGAGGCCTTCCCAAACCATTTTGACAGAAGGTCGCAAAGGAAACGAAGAGACTGGCATTGGCTCGTGCCAAATTTCCAAGCAGGCTCTGTTTTTGCCTTTGATGGTGAAATTCCCTCAACGCTTCGCGATCTTCTGTTCAAAATGCTTCATTGATCCGGCTCCGCAAGCAGAAGCTTCACGCGCAGCCTGAGCAGTTCGATCCGTTTTTCATCTGCCGCTTTCAAGGCCGCTTCGCGTTGCGTTTCGGCTTCTGATTTTCCTGTCGGCATAATGGCCGCAGGCGAAACGGAAGTCACGGAGCCAAGCCTGGCTTTGCCCAGCAAACTGTCGCGTGGAACGAGATGCCGCCCTTCTGTTCCCTCATCAATGACCACCAGGCCGGCTTTGGCTGCGGCTTCGTTGAGCGCTTGGATTAAGCTCATGTGTCCAAAATCACCTGAAATCAACTGCGTGGCGTTGGTCTCGACCTCGACCTTCTGGCCAAGCCGTACGCCGATGATGTGCGCGACCATGCCCACTGGTACATCGTGGAAGGCCATGGTGGCGGGCATGGTTTCCTCCGCCGAAAGTGGACGCGGTTTTGGTGGAATGGGAGTGACCAGGGCAACGGTCATCACCTCTTTGCTTGGTTCGGGTGAATGCGACGGAATGGGCTGATTGACGTCAGCCGACCGAGAAATGATTGGGTCAGCCCAAAGCAGATGGCCGGTGGCCAATCCAGTCAGGATCAAAAGAAATTTATATCGGCCGGTCTGCACGGGAACGTTCATTTGGCTATGGTATCAGAAAAATCGTTGCAAACGCGAAAAGGGGACAAAAGACCAAGGCTCAGGTGCCAAGTAGCAAGTAACAAAAACCGATCGCAGGCGAAAGACAGCGAACCTAAAGCCGACCAATTTCTAACCACCAATTACCAACTACGACAGGTTTTGGAAGGAAAGCACCTCGGCCGTGAGCGAATCGAGTTCATCCGGATCGACTTCGCCGGCCGCGACCAGGTTCAGCGCGTACATGCCAAGGGTGACACCTCCTTCGCGCCGCCACTTGGCGCGAAAGGCATCGGCATCGAAGCTGGCCAGCACGAAAAGTTTCAACTCATCCGTCAGCGACAGCACTTCAAAAACCGGCAGCCGGCCTCGCGTCCCTTCGCCCTGGCACTGCGCGCAGCCTTTTTTGGTGTAAATTTGCGGTGGCACCGGGCTCATGCCGTAAGCTTCATGCAGCCCCGTGACTTTTTCCGTCACCGGAATCAACTGTCGGCAGTTCATGCACAGGCGTGGAACCAGGCGTTGGGCAATCACACAGCGCAGCGATGACCGGACCTCGTCTGGATCACAGCCCAACGTCAAAAGCCGGCTGATGGTCTCCGTCGTGTTGTTCGTGTGCAGGGTGCTCATGAGCAGGTGGCCGGTCTGCGCAGCCTGAATCGCGATCTTGGCCGTCTCTTGGTCCCGGATTTCGCCCACGACGATCACATCGGGATCGTTGCGTAGCTCTGCCTTAAGCGCGCTGGCGAAAGTCATGCGGCCGTTGGAAACATCGGTTTGGACGATGCCATCGAGCGAATACTCGATCGGCTCCTCGATCGTCACAATTTTCAATGCGCTCCGGTCCAGGCTCGTGATGATGCGGAGAATGGTCGTGCTTTTGCCGGAGCCGGTGGGGCCGGTGACGAGGATCATGCCGTAATAGGAATCGATATGGGCCTGCACCTCGCGCAACTGGCCGTCTTTGAACGGCAGTTTGCCGGCGAGCGCATGAAGTGATCGCGGGTCGAGCAGACGACAGACCACCGTCTGTCCGTGGAGCGAAGGCGTGACTTGGACGCGTAAATCCAAGGGGCCGCCGCTGGTGCGCTCGCGGATGCGACCGCGCTGTTCGATCGCCGTTTCCTCGGACGGAATATTGGCCCGGATTTTGAAGGCTTCCACCACCTTGTAAGCGTGCTGCCGCTCGATCGGGGGCATGACGAGGAGAGAATTATCGAGCCGGAATCGAAGACGCACGCGGTCTTCCATCGGCTCGATATGAATGTCGGCTGCACCGCGTTTATGCGCCTCGTCGATGATCGTGCTGACCAGCCGGAGAAACCCGTGCTGCGTGTCCTTCAAATCAATCGGCCAGGCGATCCACGGCGGCTGCGGTGGCGGTAGTGACTCGGCGGGTTTGTTGCGCTTCGCCAGATCCAGTCTGCCCTCCGTGGTGGCGAGGGTTTGCTCGAGATTGGCTTCCGTGACTCCAAGCGGATGGATTTCCTTTTCCAATAATCCACGAAGCTCCATCAGCCAGGCTTCGTTCCACGGTTGCACGGAGGCGATTTGAATCACGACGCCGCTTTCGAAGAGAGGCAGGAATTGGAATTTGGCGCAGAGCTGCCGGTGCCGTTCGTAGGAAGCGAGGTCGATGTTTTCCGCCGAAATTGGCATCGTTGGAAGGCCCAGTGCATCGCAAAGGGTGTGTAAGAAATCCTCCGGCGGCCAGGGCTTGGCCGGAACTTTCATCGATTGCGCCGGGGCGGCAGCCGCCAGCAGCGATTTCTGCCGTGAGGTCAGGAGTTCAAAAAACGGATTCATCGGGCGTCTTCAATTCCGAGCCTGCCGGAATAAGGCCGGTTTGCCCCATGCCATTAGCGGCATGGCTTTAAAGTTTGAATACATTCCCTAATCTAGCAGGGAATTGTCCCCGGATCTTCTGCCCTTTAGATTACGGTGACCACAATGCGGACGGGGCTTCAGTTTAATGGCCGTCGCGGATCAATATTTTTCCCGGTCGCAGAGATCCCCTGGCCGACATCTCCACCGTTGGCGAGTCGGGCCCCGTTGCCTGCCCATCGATTGGATAAAAGACGATCTTCGCTTTTCCGAGGCCGTCACTCGGCCATGGCATCTCGATATCGATACAGCCCCCTGCCTCGAGGACACCCTGGCCTTGTGCAAGTTGAGTGGCCCAGTCATAGTTCCAGGCGCTTTTGGCCGGGTTGGCGATCGCAAGGTGGATTTTTTCGCTACTCACGGTTTTCACCAGCAGCTCAATAGTGACAGATTTGTCCGTCGCCACGCGCGTTTGCCGGTAAAGAATCGACTGTGGCGTCTCCCCCGGGTCTAATGTCCGGTAGGCGGCCAGACTGAAAAAAGAGCTTTCTTTACCTTCGAACAACCAGACACTTGCAGCGACGTGTCCCTCACGGCCAATAAAGCGTTTCGCCGGCACAATGACCCAGCCTTTTTCCCCGCGTACAAAATTCTCCGCGGTGTCCACGCTATTTCCAGGATCTGGCTTGAATGCGACCTCGCGCTGCGGCCACTGACGGTAGAATGACGCGATTGGTTTCTCCGGCGGCAGCGCAAGCAGGAATGGTTCCTGGGCGTGGTCGAGATGTTGCGACCATTCACGCCACCGCTCGGCAACAAAATACCCTTCTGCATGTTCCGGTTGTACCACAGCCATCAACCCGGCCTGAAAAGTATGATTGGTCACAAACCAGCCAACATTCAAAGTGCCGGCTGCAACCAGTGTCCACACGGTCAACCGCCACCACCTGCCCAGCTGCTCGATCCCCCATGCGGCGACAATCGCCACCCACGGCGCAACCAGGACGAAGTAGCGGAAGGCGAAAGGATGCCACTGCTGCATGAGATTATAATAGAACAGAAACAGCATTACACCGGCGCTCCACACCAGAACCAAGCGTCCTTTCCCGAGCCGCCATTGGGCCAATGCGATCAGTGAGCCAGTCAAAAAAAGCAGAAGGGTAATATCTCCAAACGAAGTTGAGTCGGCATCCGGTCCGTCTTGCGCCAAGAGTCTCTTGAACGTCGGCCTTCGATCAAAACCGGGCAAGGTGTATTTATCCTTCACCGGGAGTTGTTGGGCCAAGTTGGTACAGGCAGTCCGGGAGATCGCTCGCAGGCCGCACGGTTGCGACTGCGGCTCAAAATTTTGCGCCAGCGAAGAAGTCAGGTTCCAATAGACTTTTTGCAGTTGGCCGGAAATAGAGTCGAAGCCCGGTTGGACTCTTTTCATCCATGCTTCAGGTGCCAACATATTCCCGTAGGCTTCATGGTTGCGCACAAATCCTGGAAGCGCGAATAACGCGAACCCGAGCACAGCCGCCACCATGGTGCGTTGCCACAGCGACCAAGGCAACCGATGATGCCATGCCAGCCACCCCACCCACAACAACCCGCCGGGTAACATATAAAACAAGGTGCCTTTGGCGCCGAGCGCCAGACCGGCCCCCAGCGCACCCAACGGCGAGCTCTCGCCTCGTTGCAGTGCGACCAGCCAGAGATAGAACGACGCGGCGAAGACACCCGTTGCAAACAAATCGGTCTGTGCCGTGGTGAATTGAACCACGACATTGGCCATGCCCAGCAGCAGTCCGCCGGCCATTAACGATGCACCTCGCCCGAGACCGGACTGACGTGCCAGCCCGATGGTTGCGCCAACTGCCATGATCCCGCCGATCGCCTGGGCGATTGCAACCAGATGAAACCCCTCACGCGTGCTTCCGACCAGCCACGCCATCACGATTTCGGGCAGAACCGCGATGAAGTTCAGTCGTGCATCGGTTGTTCCCAGGATGCGGATTTTTCCATCTTGCAACCAATGACCGATGCGGGGCAGGTGATAGGTCAATGCATCCATCACGGCTGGTTCGGTCCACGCAGAAATTGCGGTCAGGCCCGCCAAAATCACCAGCAAGCCCAGGCCGATAAGGCGGTCACCGCCGGGCGCGTTGAGAAATTGCCGGGTTTTCCGGCCGGCCAAACCTAATGCCGCAAAATCAGCGGCCAACGAATGTCTCCGCGCGAGCACCAGTCCGATGAGCACGACGGCGTGAAAAGTGAAAAATCCAATCCGGCCAAATCCCCCCGTCATGCCCAAGACGACTCCCGCGCCTGCAATCAGGGCGATGAATGACCAGAACCAGGCCAAGCCGGTTTCCAAGCAACCGTACCGGCCATGGCCGCTCGCACAGACCATCAGCCAGGCGGCAACACTCGCAACCGTCGCATCGGCCAAAAAAAATCCGAGCAGGAAGATATCGTAGGCGTCGGGAATGACTGGTGTTAAAGCGGTCTCGAATCCATCCTGTCAATTTATCTTGCACGGGCGGCTAAAACCAAAACACAACCGAAGTTACACTCCGAAAACAGGCAGGGGTTGGCCACCGGATCGGCGTTTCCAAATAATCATCATCGAAGCGGGGGAGAGCAATAACTGTAGCTGAAGGATTTTGTTTTCTCATTGTATCAAAACGACGGATAATCCTCGGCGAGCTTGGCATCACTTCGTGCTCCGCGGTCATATCCTTGCGGCTCCTCCGGTCGACGAAGGTCTTTTCCCCCCAACGATTCGATCGAATCAGGCCGGGTCGCCTCGACGAAAATTTGATATCCGAACATGCATTTCCAACCCCTGGCCAAGCCAAAGCTGGAGGTAGGATGGCTCTTACCGTGCGAGCCGTCGTAGGTTGTCGCAGACGATGGCGGCGGCGACGGCTGCATTGAGGGATTCGGCGCCGCCGTACCGCGGAATCGTGATGCGCTGGGAAACACAGGCCTGCACCCCGGCCGACAATCCCCGGCCTTCGCTGCCGATGACAATGACCGCATCTTTCGTCGGCGACAGCTGGTGAATCTCCGAACCTTCCAGGTCGCAGCCGAGCACGGGAACGGAGAGCCCGGCGAGGGCTTGGTCGAGCGGGGTTGAAATGACGCGGACCCGGGCGAACGATCCCATGCTGGCGCTGATGACCTTCAGGCTGAAAAGGTCCGCGCAGTCGGGAGACATCACCACGCGATCGAGCGCAAACCAGTCCGCGATGCGCAGCAGGGTGCCGACATTGCCGGCGTCCTGAACGCGGTCCAGCGCGAGCGTGAGACCCCGGCCCAGTTCTCCGGCCGCTAGGGTGGCTCGCTCGATTCGGCCGACCGCAAGCACCGCGGAAGGCTTTGGGAAATGGCTGATCCGTGCCATTTCTTCCGTACTCACGGCGCGTACGCGACTGTCACTGACCGGGTTCTTCCAGGCCTCGGTCGCGTAGATCTCCTGCAACGGATACTTCAGGGTGAGAAGTTCGCCGATGATTTTAGCTCCCTCCACGACAAAGAGGCCGGCGGCTTCCCGGTACTGCTTTTCGTCGAGCGCGCGAAGCTTGGTGATCTCGGCCTTGGTCAACATGGGGTCGAACCAACAGAGAGAACGAGAATGAGGATGAGAACGAGAACGATTTGGCAGGAAAGCCATCACGCCCATTCGGGCGGGTTTTGCAGGTGGGCCTTGAGCACGCCGATGCAGGGGAGGTTGCGGTAGCGTTCGGCGAAATCGAGCCCGTAGCCGACGACAAACTTGTCGGGAATATTGAAGCCCACGAAATCGGGTTCAAAAGCGACTTCACGGCGGCCCTTTTTTTCAAGCAGGACGCAGGTGCGCACGCTGGCGGGGTCGAGCTTTTTGATGACCTGGACGACCATCGCGAGGGTCTTGCCGGTGTCGAGGATGTCGTCGATGAGCAGCACGTGGCGGTCGGTGATGTCGAGCGTCAGGCTGTGCAGGATCTGCGGCTTGCCGATGGACTTCGTTTCGTTGCGGTAGCTGGTGATACGGATACAGTCGAGCCGAACGGGGTTTCTTATTTCGCGCAGGAGACCGGCCGTGAAGATGATCGCGCCATTGATGATGGAAATGGCCGTGATCTCCTCGTCGCCATAGGTGGCCATGATCTCTTCGCCGAGTTTTTTCAGGCGTCGTTTGATGGCGACCTCGGAGACCAGGACGGCCCCGAGGTCGGCGTGGGCGGGAAAGGAACCGGCTTTGGGCATGGTCGAGTAACTGAGTAAGCATGGAGCCTGCCGGGGTGCAAGGGATCACATTGGACAATCAGGTTATTTTTTTGACTTTGTCTGGCGCGGAGGGTTGCCTGCGCGTTCCGAAAGAAGCCCCGCCGGCGCGCGAATGATTTCCATCAAAATCAGGCAGTTAACCAAGCGGTTTGGGGCGATCACCGCGTTGCACCGGATCGACCTGACCATTGAGCCGGGTGAACTGTTTTTCCTGCTGGGGCCGAGCGGCTGTGGCAAGACGACGCTGTTGCGTAGTCTGGCCGGCTTCCACGTTCCCGAAGAGGGCCGGATTTTTTTCGATGATGAGGATGTGACGCGCCTCGCGCCGCACCAGCGAAACACGGGGATGGTATTTCAGAGTTATGCCCTTTGGCCGCATTTGACAGTGGCGGAAAACGTCGCGTTTGGCCTGGAGGAGCGCCGGGTGCCGGGCGGCGAGACCAAACGTCGCGTAGCCGAGGCACTTGAGTCGGTACACATGGGTGCATTGGCCGGGCGCAAGCCGCACGGGCTCTCCGGTGGCCAGCAACAACGCGTAGCCCTGGCGCGCTCGCTTGTCATCCGGCCGCGTTGCCTGCTGCTCGACGAACCGCTGTCCAATCTCGATGCCAAACTGCGGGTCGACCTGCGCGCGGAAATCCGCCGCGTCTGCAAGGAGTTCAACCTCACGACGGTTTATGTGACGCATGACCAAAAGGAGGCGCTGTCGATCGCCGACCGCATGGCTATCCTGGATGGCGGGCGCGTGCTGCAGACCGGGACGCCGCGGGAAATTTACCGCCGGCCGGCGACCAAGGCGGTGGCAAACTTCGTCGGCGAGACGGATTTTATTTCCGGGGAAATTATCGCAACCAACGGCGCGCGGGCAACGGTGGAGACCGCCCTCGGCCGCTTCGAGGGTGTGCTGGGCGACGCCGCGGCGAAACCGGCGGTGGGTACGACCGTGACGGTATCGATCCGGCCCGAGTGCTGGAAACTTGGCCGTGAGCCGGCGGGTGTGCAAAACAGCGTGCGCGGGAGTATCGGCGAAGCGGTTTATCTCGGCGAAGTCGCGCAGTACGATTTCATTGCCGGCGGTGCCCGGCTGAAAATCATCGAGATGAATCCACGATTTGTGGGCGCGTCGGCGTCCGGCGAACTGACCGCGAGCGTTGACCCGGAAGACGTGGTCGTGCTGGCCGGATAACCAAGTGCAAGAACGGCGGTGGCTTCCCTGCCAAACGATGCTCATTTTGAGTTTTGCCATGAGTTCTTATTGCCGTTGCTTCGCTGATGAATTGGAGTTTCGCGATGTCGGAAAAAAATCGAGCCAACGGGACAGGTTGTGCCTTGCCGTCCCGCGAGCCCAATACGTTTTTCGTTCGCCGGGAGGTCTTCCTGGCAGGCTGCACGGTGGTGCTCGCGGCACTGGCGGTATATCTCAACAGTTTCTCCGGGCCGTTTATCTTCGACGATGTGTGGTCGATTGAGACCAATCCGACGATCCATCACTTCGGTAGCGCGCTGTCGCCGCCGCCTGACAAAGGGGTGGGGGGACGGCCCATCCTCAATCTTACCTACGCCCTCAACTATGCGTTGGGTGGCAAGAATGTGTGGGGTTATCACGCGTTTAACCTGCTCATTCACATTCTGGCCGGCCTTGCGTTGTTTGGCATTGTGCGACGGACATTATTGCGGCCGGTGCTTGGCGGGCGTTTCGGCGCAACGGCCGTGCCGCTGGCACTGGCGGTGGCGGTGATCTGGACGGTGCATCCGCTGCAAACCGAAGCGGTGACTTACATTTCGCAGCGCGCCGAGTCGCTGATGGGGCTGTTTTATTTGCTGACGCTTTACTGCTTTGTCCGGGGGGTGGAGAATGGCAGGTCGGGCTTTAAGCCCGACACGTCGGGGATAAACCCCGACCTGCAATCGGAGCGTTGCGAACAGAGCAACTCTCAGCTCTCGACTCCCTGTCCTCCGAAGCCTTGGCGAAGGAGGATCAGCTCTGGACTTTGGTTTGCCGCCTCCGTCCTCGCCTGCCTGCTAGGGGTGATGAGCAAGGAGGTCATCGTGACGGCGCCGTTGATGGTGTGGCTTTATGACCGCACGTTCGTCGCCGGTTCGTTTCGAGAAGCCTGGCGGTTGCGCTGGCGGTATTATCTCGGATTGGTGGCAACCTGGCTGCTGCTGGCCTGCCTGATGACTGGCATAAGCCAGCGAAGCGTCAGGTTCGATCAGGGGGTGACGTGTTGGAGCTACGCGTTGACCTCCTGCCGGTCGGTTGTGCTGTATTTCAAACTGGCACTCTGGCCGCATCCCCTCGTTTTTATTCACGACACCAATGTCATCCGGCATGCAACCGAGGCTTTGCCTTATGCGCTGGTTTTGGCCGGATTGTTGGGGGGCACGGCGATGGCGTTGTGGCGCTGGCCGGTGATGGGTTTTGCGGGTGCATGGGCTTTGGTGATTCTCGGCCCAACTTCCAGCATCATTCCCTTGGCGGCCCAACCGATGGCCGAGCATCGGATGTACCTGTCTCTGGCCGCAGTGATTGCAGTGGGGGTGCTCGGCTTATATGCATGGATTGGCCGGCGCAGTTGGGTGGTGTTGACTGCGGCGGCCCTGGGGCTGGGTTGTCTTGGTATTCAACGAAACCAGGACTACCAAAGCAGGCTGGCCATCTGGAGCGACACGGTGGAAAAGAACCCGGACAACGCCAGTGCACGCTACAGCCTGGGTAACGCCATGGCGCCAATACCTGACCTGAGACCTGCAGCAGTTTCCGAGTATGAAGCGGCGTTGCGGATTAAGCCCGATTATGTGGAAGCCCGCATCAACATGGCGGACGTGTTGTCAAATATTCCGGGCCGCTTGCCGGAAGCGATTGCGCAGTACGAAACGGTATTGCGGGCAAATCCCAATAACCTGCAGGCTCACAATAATCTTGGCGGCATATTCCTGGGTATGCCAGGCCGCATGCCTGATGCCCTTGCCCAGTACGAGGCGGTCTTAAGGATCAATCCCAATTTTGCGGAAGCGCATTTTAACTTGAGCCTCGCCCTCTGGCGAGCCTCCGGGCGGCTGCCTGAAGCCATTGCCCATTTAAAGACAGCCTTGCGCCTCAGGCCTGATTTTCAACAAGCGCGGCAACTGCTGGAGGCTATCCAAAAAACTCATTCAAATGATAACGGCCAGCTGAAGCACTAGAGCGGTTTAATTAAGACTATATCTCACTGGATTCTTCGCTACGTTCAGAATGAAATGGGAGTTCCGAAAACGGCTGCATCATTTTTGAAACCGCTCCAGGTGTGTCTTGTAGTCGGGCCTTACATCTCCGGTTCCAGTGAGTGGCTTGAGGTGGGAGCAGCGACCGATAAATCATCCGCCGCAATTTCAGGATTTTCCGGCAACAATGGCTGCTCTTCCATGACACGGTCTTCGCCGGACGGCCATTCATTGAAGGGTGCCGATCCAGGCCTCAGTCCTCTTTCAACCTTGTAGACAACGTGCAAGGGATCGTCCGAGCACAGGAGCGCGTGCAGGCCGGGCCGTTGGTTGAATTCAGTGATTTTGTCCGGGTTGTGGCCAGCGAGCAACCGCCCGCCAGGAGCAACGGAAACATGCATGGCCCGCAGCGAATCGATGAGCGAGGCCAACTCTGTGGCAATGACGCCACCGGGGGCGGGCAGGTGCAGGGCCAGCGCGGCCAGCATCTTCTCGCGATCCGCAGTCCGGACATCCGGGCTTTGCAGCAGGGCAATGACTGTGGCGGAAAAATCGAGCGCATTTTGAAAAACCGGCATTTTATCCTGCGTGCATTCGCTGGCGATGGACTGGGCGTTGAAATGCTGATCGAGCACGGGCTGGCAGTTGAGGGGTTCGTCCAATTGTTGCAGCGAACGGATGCCGCTCGCGATGCTCGCATCATTTTTCCCCTGGTTGATCCAATTGCCAGCCATCGCGGTATTTTCGCGACGCCGCGCCTCGACCGATGATTCGTCGAGCCCGAGCTTGTATTTCAGTTCATGGGACATTTTTTCGGCCACGCTGCTGGCCACGCGGCCGGCCCGACCATGGGTGCGGCAGCCGGCGGCCATGAGTGCCTTGCCTCCATAGATCAGTGCCAGCGTGGTGGTGGGCACCACCATATCCGAGAATACGAGGTGGGCGACAGAGGTGAGGAAATCCGTTTTCACGTCATGGATTAGTCTGAAGGCTGCGCGTCGCAAAGGATCTCCCGGGCCTCGGCGTATCCCTGTGAGATGGCGACATACACGCCGAACAATCTTTCCATGGCGGGAGACAATGGGTGGTTGTGGACGCAGTAGTGATGAAAGATGGGTGCCGCCAGGCGCCGGCATTCCTCCAGCTTTCCCTGCCGCAGGGCGTTTTCTGCCTTTTCGATTATGATGGGTTCATTTTCCAAGGGTTTGAAATCGGTGTTCATGCACCAATGTAGCAGGGAAAACCGGCCTTTCTGAAAAATCCCAGTTTTTTTGACGGGAAAGCGTCTGCCGCGGTGTTATGCTGGGAAAGCCAACTTTGGCTCCAAGACATGATGAATGATCCGGCTTGCTCATTTTTACGGCACAAAACCGAAACCCCAACATGAATCGTCGTATCTCCATACTCGGGCACTTTTTGCTTCTACTTTTGACGCTTCGCTCCAGTGCCTTGGCCACGGTTTGGGAAATCAACGTCAATACCGCTATGAGCGAGGCAGGTGGTAAGATTGAGCATCCGACGGTCGATCATCCGGCCTATTACTTTCCTTACGTCGTTGGCTACCGGGACATCGGTATGACGCTCCCCGGCAACAAGCCGCCGCCCGAAGACTCCGTGGATCATCTTATTGCTGGCGCACTCGCCTCCCAGGGATATCTGGCTACCCATGTCGATGGAACAAAGCTCAACCCACCGCCATCGCTCCTCCTTGTTTTCCGGTGGGGCAATATAAAACCTACCAATGAGTGGACGCACCGGGAAGAGCTGCGCTTGGTCGGAGCTATGGATTCCGATCTGATTCGGATGCAAGACAACCTAACGCAAATTGATCTTTTCAACTCCGCCGATGACGACCGCTACTACGTGATAATTGCGGCCTGCGATTTTGCCACCTTCTATAACCAGCACAAAATACTCCTGCTATGGGTTTCACAAATGAGCATTCCCAAGCAAGAACTGGACATAGATGAGGCGGTCGCCCCCATGATCAAAACGGCAACACCGTTCTTGGGCCGTGAAACTCCCAAGCCACAAGTGGTTGATATAGCCGGTCCAAACGGCAAGGTCGAAGTCGGCACGCCGGTGGTCAAAGGCTTTTTCGAGCCGGCTGCAGTCCAACCGCCGGCACCACCTCAACATTAGCAACTACGGACAGACATGCTTAACCCAATCACCATGAAAACACCCTTTCAATTTGCATCGCTCCTTGCCTTTTGCGGCCTTGCCTTCCCGTACCGGGCGCCCGCCTCGCCACCGCCCGACCAGCCCCCGGTTCTGCCGCAGATCGTCCAGACCGTGGCACCCCTGTTCCCGCTCCAACTGGAACGTGACGGGATCAATTCGGGCCGGGTGAAATTCATCATCAAGGTCGACAAGACCGGCAAACTTGAGGATATGCTTGTCACCGAATACACGCAGCGGCCATTCGCCGATGAAGCAATAAAAGTGGTTAAACAGTGGACCTTTGGGCCGGCCTGGGTCGGAACCGAACCTGTGGGATGGGTCCGCGAATTGAGTATCTATTTTCGTACGGACGGCATGATGGTTACGTTTGATAACGCGGAAGCTCCGTCGCACATCCGGATGGCGGAGCATCGCGACGAAATCATTGAATACCGGGTGTGTCCGCTTCGCGACTTGGACCGGATTCCCACGCCCCGCCACATCGTGGCTCCCGCGGCCTCGCTGCAGGCCGACGCAGGCGAGGTCAAGGTTGAGTTCTACATCGACGAAGAGGGGCGGGTGCGAATTCCCGTGGCGAGGGAAACGTCTGATGCCGGGTTTGCCAATGCGGCCGTGGATGCCGTCAGCCAATGGCAATTCGACCCCCCCACGTCGAAGGGGAAACCGGTCCTTGTCCATGTCGTTCAAATCTTCACGATCAAGCCTGAAAAACCGTCGAAGGAATAGCGCTCCATTTCTCCCATGATCCCCAAAGATCCCCTCGATGAACTGCTCGACCGTTGGAACCCGGAGGATCCCGACCCTTCCGGGTTGCAGCGGGACATCTGGCGGCGGATTGCAGACGCGCGAATCGCTGCGTCCCGTCCCGGCTTCATCACCCAGGCGGGAGCTTGGTTTCGGCGCCCAGCGTTTTCGTTGGTCTTCGCCGCCGCCTGCGCGCTGGCTGGGCTGGCGGTTTTAGAATGGCGTGAGGCGCGGCGGCAGCACCAGGTGAACGCGGAGCTCGCCCGCCAGTATTTGCGGGTCATCGATCCCATGCTGGGCGCCCCGAGCGGATCCGATTCGATGGACCGGGAGCTCGCTTGGATGCGAGACGAGCTGAGGCTTACCCCCGTTCAGTATGCGCGGATCAGGGCATTGCACGAGACCTTGAATTCACAGTTGGTTGCGCTGGAAAAGGAGCGCCTCCGCGTGCGGCAAGAAACGGCCGCACTGGAGGAAGAGCGGCGCACCGAGGGCCAGATCAATTTCCTCGTCGTTGCCGGACTGATCAAGATCCGGCAGGAGCTCGATCTACAATCTTTCCATTCCATGCAGCAGCTGGTTTCCGCCACCGCGACGATTATGACGCCCGAGCAACGGCGGCGCTATTTGGACTATGTTCAGGCGGCCATTTCCACCCCTCCGCAACCCATTGCAGATTGATTCGCCAGTTCAGTCTTTGCCCGTGCCTGCTTACCCTGCCACAGACCGCGCCGACCTCGTTGCGCTGCGACGGGGCGATGAAATCGCGCTCAATAACCTCATCGAGCGATGGGAACGGCCGCTCATCGGCTTCGCTTTCCGGTATCTGGGCAATTCAGCCGATGCCCGCGACCTGGTCGCGGAAACATTCGTGCGGCTCTACCAAAATCGCGAGCGCTTTGACGCGGAGTCCAACCTCCCGGCCTGGCTTTTTACCGCCCTGGCCAATCTGTGCCGCAACCGCGGTCGCTGGAAGCGCCGGCATCCGACCGTGGGGATGGACTCCAGCGAGAATGGAGCCGCAGCCGTGTCCGCGCAGCTCTGTTCAGACGAGCCCGATCCCCGCGCGAAACTGCAACACGTGGAGATGATCGAGGCCTTGGAAAAGGCGGTCGCCAGCCTTCCCCACGATCTCAAGGCGACGCTCCTGCTCTGCCACTACGAACGTCTCTCCCACCGGGAAATCGGCGCGGTGCTCGGGTGCTCCGAGCGAGGCATCGAAACCCGGTTGCGCCGCGCCCGCCAGCAATTGCGCGCGATTCTTGGCCTCAACCTGGCAATTTAGCCCTATTTCGCTTCGCCGGACGAAGCTTCGCAGGGCACGGCTCCGAACTTACCCTTCGTCGTCCTCGTCGACCGGCCGTTCGAGTTCGCTTCGACATTCGCTCATCACCCGGAGCCAGATTTCGCGCAGGTCGAAAAGGCGGGGCAGGGCGTCTTCGCGAAATGCCGCCATCGCGCGGTGGTGCGCGGCGGCGCGTTCGTCGAGAAGCGAGAGTGAGGTGTTAAGATCGCGCAGCGCGCGCTTAAAAAGGCTGATGGCCATGGCGTAGTCGCCGAGGTCGAGCGCCTGGATCGCGAGGCAGGCGTGTTGCTCGCCCCGATGCAGCGGGGTTTGAAAGGCGAGCGCGAGCGGTTGGGCCACCTTGGCCGGATCGGAAGCCACGCGCTGCCACGCCAGCGTGAGGCTGAGGTAGATGGCCTTGGTGGCGATGAAAACGGGATTCTTGTGCAGCGTGTAAGGCTCGAGATCGTACTCACCGAGATCGGCGGGCGTGGCCGCAACGTCCGGCGTCTCGCTGGTGTCGTCCGTATTCCACGTCTCCTGGTCCCAGCCCATAAGATGGGCAATTTCATCGATGCGCTCGGGATTGTGTTTCAATCCTTCGTAGTGGGCGAGATAGCGGCGAACGACATCATCCTGTTCGCGGAGATAGTTCTCCCAATCGAACTCATTCCACGCCAGTTCACCGCGCTCGTCCCAATCGCTTTCCGGGGAGCTGTCAGAATCGAAATCCTTCATGCTTGTGGAAAGAATAAATCAGAAGTTGGTGAACGCAACGAAAAATCGGGAATTGATGAGGCTTCTCCTGCGAAAATTTTGGCCGTGGGTCCGTTTGCTTGCGGGAGGGGGCTTTAGGCCCCGGCCTGTCGCGGGGTAAACCTGCTCCCACATCCTTCAGGAAAAGCAAACGGAACCATGGCCAAAATTTTGCGGATTGAACCGGTTTATCCGTCCGCGCTACCATTCCAGTTTGCTCCATGGCGGAAGTTCATCACGAGACAGCATTTTTTTCCGGGCACGTGCAAGGTGTCGGCTTCCGTTATTCGGTGCTGCAGGTGGCAAAAGAGTTCGAGGTGTCAGGCTTCGTCGTCAACCTGCCCGACGGTCGCGTGCACCTCGAAGCCGAGGGCGAGGCCAGCGAAGTGGCGGCGTTTATCACCGCAGTCGGGGAGCGCATGCATGGCTACATCCGCAAAATTGAGCGGAGTGAACGGCGGCGCGACGCGCTCTTCGTCGGCTTCGAAATTAGGTGAAAATCAATTTCCGCTTGCCTGCGACCCTTTTGTTCTAAATGTTCATAAACTCACTAAACTAACCATGCCTGTGCCGGACAACCTCCATCCCACCTTCGACCTCCTGCTCTCGCGGGCCGACAAGGAGGCGCGGCTGCGCCAGCGGGCGCGGGTGATCTGGCTTTACGGCTTGAGCGGGTCTGGCAAAAGCACGCTGGCAAACGCTTTAGAACGTAAACTGCACGCCGAGAAGTTTACGACGCACCTGCTCGATGGCGACAATGTTCGCACCGGCCTCAACCGCGATCTGGGCTTTAGCGACGCCGATCGCGCCGAAAACATCCGTCGCGTGGCCGAGGTCGCGAAGCTTTTTGTGCAGTCAGGCGTGGTGGTGATCGTGGCTTTCATCACGCCGCAGCGCGCGCTGCGCGAATTGGCGCGCAGCATCATCGGGGTGGAAGATTTTTTGGAAATTTATGTGTCCGCCTCAATTGAGGAGTGCGCGCGGCGCGACCCGAAGGGAATTTACGCCAAAGCCGACGCCGGGCAGGTGCGGCAATTCACGGGCCGGGATTCCCGCTTCGAGCCACCCGCGCCGGGCGAGGCCGCGCTCGAGATCGACACCGAGGCCCGGACGCCCGAGCAGTCGCTCGAAAAGCTGCACGCGTTGGTTGCGTCGAGAATCCATTTTTCATGAGTTCCTACAATCTCACCCATCTGGCCCAGCTCGAACACGAGGCCGTGTTCATCATGCGCGAAGTGGCGGCTCAATTTGAGCGGCCGGCCCTGTTGTTTTCGGGCGGCAAGGACTCCATCGTGATGGTGCGCCTCGCGCAAAAGGCGTTCTGGCCGGCGAAATTTCCGTTTCCGCTCGTGCACATCGACACCGGCCACAATTTTGACGAGACGGTCGCGTTTCGCGACGAACTCGTGCGGCAGACCGGCGCGCGGCTGATCGTGCGCTATGTGGCGGACTCGATCAAACTCGGCCGCGCGGTCGAGGAGAAGGGCCCGAATCCTTCGCGCAACACCCTCCAGACCATCACGCTGCTCGACACCATCGAGGAGCAAAAATTCGACGCGTGCCTTGGCGGTGCGCGCCGCGACGAGGAAAAGGCCCGCGCGAAGGAGAGGTTCTTTTCGCATCGCGACGAGTTTGGCCAGTGGGATCCGAAAAACCAGCGGCCCGAGCTGTGGAATCTTTTCAACGGCCGCAAGCACCACGGCGAGCATTTCCGCGTTTTCCCGCTCTCGAACTGGACGGAGATGGATGTGTGGCAATACATCGCGAAGGAAAATCTTTCCATCCCATCGATTTATTTCACCCACGAGCGCGAAATCGTGAACCGCGGCGGTGTGCTGCTGGGAAAATCGCCGTTCATCACGCTGCTCGACGGCGAACGCTACGAGAAGAAACGCGTGCGCTTCCGCACGGTTGGTGATGCCACCTGCACCGGCGCGGTTGAGTCGGATGCGTCCACGCTCAGCGAAATCATCCAGGAAGTGGCTTCCGCCCGCGTGACCGAACGCGGTGCGCGCGCCGACGACAAACGTTCCGATACCGCGATGGAAGACCGCAAAAAGGCGGGATATTTCTGAGAAGTAACAGGTATCAAGTAACAAGAGCGCGCTGCGCACGTAATCTTGGCACTTGAAAACCTGACACCTGATACTTTTTCGAAGCCCAACTACCAATTACCGACTGCTAATTTCCAATTTCGAATGACTGCCGCCACCACTGATACGACCAATTATCTCGACATGGACCTGCTCCGCTTCACCACGGCGGGCAGTGTTGACGATGGCAAGAGCACGCTCATCGGGCGCCTGCTATACGACTCGAAGGCCATCTTCGACGACCAGCTGGCCGCGCTCGAGCGCGCGACCGAGCAGCGCGGCGAGGAAAACCTCAATCTCTCGCTGCTCACCGACGGCCTGCGCGCCGAGCGCGAGCAGGGCATCACCATCGACGTGGCCTACCGCTACTTTGCCACGCCGCGCCGCAAGTTCATCATCGCCGACACGCCCGGCCACACCCAGTACACGCGCAACATGGTCACGGGCGCCTCGACGGCCAACCTCGCGATCGTGCTGGTGGACGCGCGCAAGGGCATCGTCGAGCAAACCTGCCGCCATTCGTTCATCGCCTCGCTCCTGCGCATCCCGCATCTGGTGCTGTGCGTGAACAAAATGGATCTCGTCGACTGGTCGCAGGCCGTTTTCGACGACATCGTGCAGAAATATTCCGAGTTCGCCTCGCGCCTCGAGGTTCCCGACATCAAGTTCATTCCCATCAGCGCGCTGCACGGTGACAACGTCGTTGATAAATCCACGCACATGCCGTGGTATCAGGGCGGATCGCTGCTTTACACGCTCGAGTCGATTTACATCGGCAGCGACGCGAACCACATCGATGCGCGCCTGCCGGTGCAGACCGTCATCCGGCCGAACAACGACGCGTTCCACGATTTTCGCGGCTTTGCCGGCCGCGTGGCCGGCGGAGTCTTCAAAGTCGACGACGAGGTGCTGGCGCTGCCGAGCGGGCTCACCACGCGCATCAAGAGCCTCCATGTGCATGGCGAACCGGCGACCGAGGTTTTTTCGCCCATGTCGGTCGTGATGACCCTGGCCGATGAAATCGACATCAGCCGCGGCGACATGATCGTGAAGCCGAACAACCAGCCGCAGTCCGAGCGGGAGTTTGAGGCGATGGTGTGCTGGTTCTCCGAGCAAAGGCTCCAGCCCGGCGGCAAGTACATCCTGCGCCACACCACGCGCGAGGTGAAGTGCGTGGTCAAGGAGGTCCGCTACAAGGTCAATATCAACACGCTTCACCGCGCCGAGGGCGACCTTGAGATCGGCATGAACGACATCGGCCGCATCCACATCCGCACGGCCAAGCCGCTCTTTTTCGATCCCTACAAGCGCAACCGCAACACCGGCAGCCTGATTCTGGTCGACGAATTCACCAACGCCACCGTGGCGGCCGGGATGATTCTTTGACCTGGCGGCGCGAAGATCGCGTCCGCCAGGAGTAGTTGGTAATTTGTAGTTGGTAATTGGTCGTTGGTCACGGCCTTCGACGTTCAGCTCTTGTCACCTGCTACTTGTTACCTGTTACTTGAGCTGCCCATGTTTTCGCAGCTCAAAATTTGGCTTTCCGCCGCGCGTCCGCGCACGCTGCCGGCCGCCATTGCGCCCGTGATCGTCGGCTCGGCGCTGGCGTGGCGCGAGGGCGCGTTCAAGGCGCCGCCGGCGCTGGCCTGCCTCGGTTTTGCGTTGCTCGTGCAGATTGGCACGAATTTCGCCAACGACTACTATGATTTTATCAAAGGGGCGGACACGGCTGAGCGCGTCGGCCCGCGCCGGGCGGTGGCGTCCGGCCTCGTCGCGCCGGCGGTGATGCGCATCGCGATGTGGTTCGTATTCGCGCTCGCGTTTGCGGTCGGCCTCACGCTGCTGCGCTACGGCGGCTGGCCGTTGCTGGTGGTCGGCGTGGTGAGCATCGTCAGTGGTCTGGCCTACACCGGCGGCCCATTTCCGCTCGGCTACCACGGGTTGGGCGATGTGTTCGTGTTTATTTTTTTCGGGCTCGTGGCTGTGGCCGTGACGTTCTTCGTGCAGACCGGCCAGGTAAGCGTCGAGGCATGGATGGCGGGTGCGGCCATCGGCGCGCTGGCGGCCAATATCCTGCTCGTGAACAATTATCGCGATGCCGGGACCGACGCAAAGGCCGGCAAGCGCACACTTGTCGTGCGCTTCGGAAAGAGTTTTGCGCGTGCGCAGTTCGCCCTGGCGCATGGCATGGCGCTGGCGGTGATGCTCGAACTCGCGCAACGAATGGCCCTGCGGCCGACGTTGATCGTGCCGGTCGGATTAATCGCCGCGGCCCTGGCGGTGTGGCAGATGCAGCGTCTGTCGCGCGCGCAAACCCCGGCCGAACTCATTACCCTGCTCGGCGTGGCCGGCCGCTACGTCGCGCTCTATGCGCTGCTGCTGTCGGCGTGTTTGGTGTGGCCTTAGGGGATTCTAACTGTGGGCGGGGTGTCCTCACCCCGCACCGAGATTGATCGCGGGGTGAGGCACCCCGCCCACAAGGATATGGCCTGCCTTTTTTGCTTCGAATTTTCAGCCCCGACGAAAATTGCTGCTATACCGAAGTCGCGGCGTAATCCGCCAGAGGCGGACAAGAGCTTGCTCGCCGACGGCGAGCCGCTCCCACAGCGATGCATTCTCTCCACCTTGTATCACCAACTGATCAAGCAAGCCTTGACAGAGACTCATATGAGTCTTACATAAGGCTTGTGAAGACATTCAATATCAGCGAGGCAAAAAAAAACATGGGACGCGTGTTTGCCCGCGCCAAGCGTGGCGAAGTCGTGCTGCTGCGCCACGGGCAGGATTTGATGCAACTTGTGCCCTTTGAGTCGCCGGAGCCGATTCCGCATCGGCCGGTGGGATATTTTCCCGTGGACGAAGAAGAACGCGCTCGCATTAACGTGCAGCCTGACTACGAGCCCCCGTCATTATGAAGCAGTGGGATATCGTGAAGGTGCGCATCAACGAGCACGACCGGGACGAACATCCGGCGGTCGTTATTTCTCGCGATGAACTTTGTGCGGACGAGTTCACGGAGAGGGTTAATGTTCTTTACGGCTCCAAACTGCGTCCCGCTGTGCCAGCCAGGCCAACGGAAGTCGTGCTCAACGGTGCGGACGGGTTGGAGTTCAGCACAAGATTCAACTGCGCGTTTTTCTACACCGTTTCGAAAATAAAAATCAGCCGGACGCTCGGAGAGGTCGCCTTTGAGCGTCGCCGCCAAATCAGCCGAAAAATTGCCGAGGTATTCCGGTTGAAATTGTGATGGTTTCGCGGAGACGAGAACGTTTTTGATTTAATTGGTCACGTTGGCATGCCTTTGCGGTACATCCTTTGTTTTGTCATTCCTCGCTCGGCTCGGAATGACAATTTTCGTCCGTCACGGGTCTGTCTAAACCGAAAAAGCTCCAGACAGATCCACCAACTACCAAATACTAATTACCAACTACTCACCGCACGTCGCGCGGTGCTCAGATCTTCGCCAGCAGCTTTTCCTTCAGCGTGGCTTTCGGCATGAGGCCGACGATCTGGTCCACGAGCTGGCCGCCTTTGAAGAGGAGCATGGTCGGGATGGCGCGAACGCCGTATTCGGCGGCGACGGCGCTGTTTTCATCCACGTTGACCTTGGCGATGGTCACCTTGCCGTTGAGCTCGGTGGCGAGCTCCTCAAGGATCGGCGCGATCGCTTTGCATGGCCCACACCAGGGCGCCCAAAAATCGACGAGGACCGGCGCAGCGGTGGCCGCGAGGGCGCCTTTGAAAGTGCTGTCAGTGAGGTTGGCGATTTTTTCGGACATGGTGATGATCTAACGTTGTAACTATTGCACAGCCGTCAAGCACGGGCTTGCGTTCAGCGTTCAAGGTTCCCGGTTCAGGGTTGAAATCTTGTGGCTTGGCCCTTGATCATTGTCACTTGGATCAACGTGGGGTGGACTTGTCTAAAATCTCGGCGAGCTCTTTGGGCTCGACGGCGACGAGCGGTTTGCGCCGGCGCTTCAGTTCCTCGAAGGTTTTCACGATGGTCTCGGTCATTTTCTCGTGGGTTTCGGCCGATCCGCCGACGATGGCGAAATCCTTCCCGGTGGTGATGCGTTTGTGGCCGTCGTCATTGTCGAGGCCGAGGCCGAGCAGGGCGGCCTGGCGGCGCGGGCGCTTGGTGGCGGGCTTCTTCTTCACGATGAAACGGTGCTCAGCTCGGCCGGTGTGGCAAGTGGGTTTTCTTCAACGGCATTGCAAATGATATCCGAAAAGGTTTCGTCCTGCTGCAGGCGGAGTTTCCTGAGGCGGGTCAGCTCGAGCACGGCGAGGAAGGTGGCGATGAGCGTGCGCAGGGTGACTTTTGTCCCGAAGAGCTGCGAAAAGACGAAGGTGCGCTGCGTCTGCAGGCGCGCGAGGAGCATTTCCATCTGGTCGGCGACGGTGACCTGCTCGTCGTGGATTTCGCCGACGACGAGTTTCTCGGCGAGGCGGCGCAGGACGATGTTGAAGACGTTCCACAGCTCGATGCGGTCGGCGTGCTTCAACGGGCGGTCGAGCGGGTCGCCCGAGAGGGAGGAGACGTAGCGGGCAAGGAGGTTTTGTTTCTCGAGGGCGATTTCGCCCAGGCGGGCGGCGGCTTCCTTGAATTTCTTGTATTCAAGGAGCTGGTGCACGAGCTCCCAGCGCGGGTCCATTTCGTCCTCCTCGGCGTTGGGATCGATCGCGGCCTGGCCGCGCGGGAGGAGCAGGCGGCTTTTGATTTCCATCAGCGTCGCGGCCATGACGAAAAACTCCCCGGCGAGATCGAGATCGAGCTCCTGCATGGAGCGTAGGGCGTCGAGGTACTGGCGCGTGACCGACTCGATGGGGATGTCGTAGATGTCGAGCTCGCTCTTGCGAATGAGAAAAAGTAGCAGGTCGAGCGGGCCCTCAAAAGCCTGGAGCTTGATGCGATAATCGGAATCAGGAATCACGCGGTCATGGTTGAGGCGAAGCGCGTCGCGGCAATGGAAAAATTATCCTGGCAGAAATTTTTGCCTTCCCGCCCACCGCAGACAATTTTCTGCCGTGCCATTGTGGGGAAGCAGGGTTTAAGCTGTTTTCACGCCACGTCGATCCTGGCGAGCGCTTATCGGTTTTTTTCGAAGTAAGCCACGAGATCGTCGTAGAGCCCGGTCCGGTTGGCATACGTGGCGTAGTTGCGCGCGGTTTCGAGCCACTCAGCCGTCGAAGGGCGCATCTCTTTAATCGCTTTGATCAGCGTCTTTTGCGTTAGCTTCCCCGCCACACCGGATTTCATCTCGGCATAGATCGCGTGTTCGGACGCCCGCTCCACCGCAGCGCGCAAGTCTGCGCCGGAAAACTGTTCCGTCATTTCCGCCAATTGATCGAGGTCCAGTGAGTCGCAAGGGACGTTCCGAAGTTGAATTTTCAAGATTGCCGCGCGGGCGGCGGCGTCCGGCGGCGGCACGAAGATCACGCGGTCGAAACGGCCCGGACGGCGCAGGGCGCTGTCCACCCGCCAGGGAGCATTGGTCGCGGCCAACACCATCAGGCTGTCGTTACTCGTTGAAATCCCGTCCATTTCCGTGAGCAGCACGTTGACGATCGGTGCCATGGAGGAGGACGCGTCCGATCGGCTCACGCCAATGGCATCCATTTCGTCGATGAAGATCACAGAGGGCGACCGGCGCCGGGCCACCACAAAAAATTCGTGCAGGTGCTGCTCGCTTTCGCCGAGCCATTTTGAAAGTACGTCGGTAATCGCCATCGGGATGAAGACTGCGCCGCACTCCCCCGCGGTGGCCCGGGCGATATGTGTCTTGCCGCATCCGGGCGGTCCGTAGAGCAGGATTCCCCCACCAGGCTTCTTGTTGAATTTCTGGAAGATTTGAGGGTTCTTGAACGGATACACGATGTTCATGCGAATCCGCTCGATGACGGATTCCATGCCGCCGATATCGGCGAACGTGGTCCTGGGCGGCTCCGGGACCTCGGGCGCTTCCAGTGCCTTCATTGCCGCGGTTATTTCGTCTTCCGAGACGCTGGCAGCCGAATCATCGCCCGAAGTGGCAGTTCCGAGCGGGACCAGGCTATCGGGCTCCAGGCCGAGTTGTTGCTCCAGGCTGGTATCTCGGAGCGACTCGTCGATTACTGTAGCTGCGCCATATTTTTTCTTCGCCTCTTCCTTCAATCCCTGGCGACAGAGGGCCCACGCATACAGTAAATAGGCCATCGCACAGCCACGATTGCGCGTAATGATTTCGTTGAGCGTGCGAATTGCATCGATGGGTCGGAGTTCCATCTCGATCCGCGCTTTCAGGAGCGCGCTTGGCTCATCATCCGGGATGTGGGGAGCCGATTGCAGCAGCGCTTCGGCCCGGCGGGCCTCGTTGGCGGACAAAAAGTGCTGTATCAGATGGGCCCGTGTCTCCCAATCGTCGGGCGAGGCCAAGAGGGCTTTCTCGAGCAGTTTCAAAGTGGACGCATCCATGGGACAAAAAGAAGAAGGAGCGGAGGTAAGTTTATCTACCGCAGTTTTTCGAATCGCCGGGCGATGCGCGAGGACAAAAACTTTTTGCGGACGGATCTCACCTTTTTCCAAAGCGCGAAGCCCAGGACCCATACCAAAGGCACAACCGTGCATCCGATGAAGAAACGAGGGGATTGCCAGATGTCGGTTGCGGTTGCGCTATGCCGCTCGATGATGAGCCCTAAGACCGCCCAACATGACAGGATGGCTGCACCGAGAACCAGCGACCAGACGGCTGCTGGCATCTGCTCGAGATGGCGGATCCATCCGCGCCGCACGTCGGTTTTAGTCTCGTTTTTGGTGCGAATAGCCCGGATCGCCATCATTTCGTACAGCTTGGTCATCGGCCAGACGATCGAGCCCCAAATAACGAACGCGGTGATGACAAAGCGCGCGCCGCAAACCCAAAGAGCCAGCAACATAAGCGTGGTCAGGACATTTCGCGAAATCACATCCTTGTTCACCCGGCGGAGCGCCCGCCCGTACCTGGCTGCTCTCGTCATTTGAAAGTTCAACACCCGGTAGGAAAAACGGGTGCGCTGCAGCGCGAGTAAATAATTTTTGCGGTACATCGCGAAATCCGGCATCATCTCCACCGCACGCCGAAACCAAGTTTCAGCTTCGGCATAGTTTCCAGCGACGTTGAAATGATAGACTCCCGCATCATTGTAATCGCGGGGTGTCACGGGATTGCCCTTGGGTGGATCCATGGGCTTTTTAGCAGGCGGCGAATTCTGGCCAGCAAGTCTGGCCGCCACCTTGCGCAAGACGGTGTCATTCGGATCCAAGGCCTCGGCTTTCCGGGCCGCCCGCAGGGCGGCCAACCGGTCCCCTTGGTCGAGCCACATGCGGGCCAGTATCGCCCAACTCCGAGCGGCCTTGGGGTTGATCTCAAGAGCGCGGTTGATCGTTGCGAATGCCGCTTCCACCCGACCGCAACCCAACAGGGCGTTGCATTTTAATCGCAGGCACAAATCATCGTTCGGCGTTCGACCAAGAACGAAGTCGAGATGAAGGATGGCCTCGTCGTATCGATCGATAAAGTTGAGTGCTTCCGCGGCCATCCGTCGTGCATAAAGATTTTCGGGCTCTATCGCCTGAATGTCGCACGCGGCTCCCAGCACCCGTTCCCACTGGTTGTCCGATTTGAAACGTGCAATGAGCGACCTGAACAAATTGATCCGATAAAGCTTGGAAGACGGATTCTTCTCCAGGGCCTGCCGGAAACACTCTTCCGCCGCGACGGGATTGTTGGCATTATTGAGATGATAAGCACCGAGGTCGTTATGAAGCCCCGGGCTCTCCGGATTGAGCGCAAGCGCTTCCAGAAGCGTCGCGAGCTTGCGCATACTTCCGTCCGAGGTGTTGGCCTCACATAAGGCCAACAAGTGGACGACATCAGCCGATTGTGGATTAAGCTCCCGGGCTTTGGTGAGCCATTGGCGGGCCAGGACATATTCCTTCTGGCAAAAACAGACATCGCCGCGCTGAAGCCAATGGCGAAAGTCGTTGGGATTGATTGATATCGCGGTTTCAATCGCTTCGAGCGCCGCGGCAAAATTCCTATTGTCCTGCCGAATGTTCGACACGAGCCGGTAGATATAGTCGTCGCGTGGGCGGCGGGTGAGGATGTAGGCGGTGTGGGATTCCGCCTCGGCGTGTCGCCCCAGATTGATGAGGGATTGCGCCGCGACCCGGTGCGCCTGCAGATTCTCCGGATCCGCCGCCAGCCAATCGGCCGCGACCTTTTGCGCCCGTTCCCACTGTTTACTGCCGATAAAACGCGCAGTCAGGTTTTTGAAAGCAGCGGTCTCAGTTTCCGTAGCCATGGCCGCGATGGGTGGACAGGGTTGATGTCGGGTGAGCGCTACGCACGGGTGTGAACGGTGCCGAATCGGCCGCTTTATGGCTAGGCAATTTGTCGCCGCTGGATCGTATTCGCATCGAGGTACTGGTGCGTGACCGACTCGATGGGGATGTCGTAGATATCGAGCTCGTTCTTGCGAATGAGAAAAAGCAGCAGGTCGAGCGGGCCCTCAAAAGCCTGGAGCTTGATGCGATAGTCGGAGTCAGGGATCGCGCGGTAATGGTTGAGGCGACGCGCGTCGCGGCAATGGAAAAATCACCCGATCCGGCGGAGCGAGGCGACGAAGAAGCCGTCGGTGTCGTGGAGCGCGGGGAGGAAGGTGAGGCAGGGGCCGTTGGGTTGCGCGCTGAAGGTGCGCGTGAAGAGCGCGGGCGCGAACTCGTGGTGCGCGGCGAGGAAGCTGCCGATGACGTCCTCGTTTTCCCGGCGGCTGAGCGAACAGGTGGCGTAAACGAGCCGGCCGCCGGGGCGCACGCGCGAAGCCAGGGTGTTGAGCAGATCGAGCTGGGCCTGCGCGGCTTTTTCAACGTGCTCGGGCTGGGTGGACCATTTCAGGTGCGGCGCGCGCCGCCAGGTGCCGGAGCCGCTGCAGGGCGCATCGATGAGCACGCCATCGTAGGTCTGCCCGTTGGGGGAATTGAGGACAGCGATGTTCTTGAGGCCGGCGCGCGCGGAGCGCGCGCGCAGTTCGCGCAGGGCGTCGGCGCGGATGTCGTGCGCGTCCACGTGGCCGCGCGGGCCGGTCAGGGCGGCGAGCTGGAGGGTTTTCCCGCCGGCGCCGGCGCAGGCGTCGAGCCAGCGGCTGCCGGGATCGATGCCGATGGATTCCAAAATCAATTGTGAGCCGAGATCCTGGATCTCGATGAGGCCGTCCTGGTAGCTGCGCGTCTTCGTGAGGTCGGTGTCGGCGAGCAATTCGATGGCGCCGGGCAGCACGGCGGTGCGGCGCCACTTCCATCCATGTTCGGCGAATTCGTCAAAGACAGGCTGCGGGTCGGGCGTTTGCAGGCGCAGCCAGATCGGCGCGCGACTCAGCACGGCTTCAAGTTGCGGCGGGGAGAAAAGGGTGGGGCCGTGCAGGCGGAACCAGAGGGGCAGCGGCGCGCCTTCGACGCGCAGGAACTCGGCCCGCGCGGCGATGGTTGCGGGCAGCGGCGGCATGCCGTCGACGAGTGAGGCGCGAAACTCGTGCGTGGCCGGCGTTCCCGCCGCGAGCCAGGCGACGGATCGCAGGGCCACTTCAGGTTTCTTGTCGAGTTTCGGCTCGATCCACGGCCAGTAGCGGATGGCGGTGTAAAGAAGTTCGCGGTAGAGGCGGCGGTCGCGTGCACCATAAGAGCGATTTTGCGCGAGCAGGGATTGAATGCGCGCCGGCAGGGCGCGGTCGGCGCGGATGTGGGGACGCAGGCGGGTCAGCAGGCGCAGAAAATTTTTCTGCTGGTTGCGAATCAAGCTGGAAGGAAGGGGCATGGCGGGCGGGCGGGGTGGCGCGCCGTTCTGGGGGGGGAACTAAAACTTAATCAATTGGACTTCGAGATTGAGGCTGAAGTGGCCCTGGCGCTTGTCGCCGTTGAGGAGCGCGACTTGATAGTGGATGATCCAGGTGTTGCGGATGTTTTGTTGGAGATCGACGACCTGCTGGTTGGCGCGGCGAAGGCGGGCATCGTAGGTGAAGGTTTCGGTGACGGTATAAACTTCGTTGATACGTTCCTGATATTGGAAGTTATATTGTTCGATCTGGCCATGCAGAAAGCTGTTGGAGAAGGAAAATGAGCGTTGTTCGCCGTCGCGGATGATAAACCCGGTGTCGAGCTCGCGCTGCTCGCGCAGTTGGGGCACGGCGATCTCCAGGGCGTTGAATTGCAGCCAGTTAACGGGTGTAACGGCGATCTCGGCCTGGGTTTGCGAAAGGGACTTGTCCGTGGGATCGCGGCTGAAGAGGAAGTCTTCTGCGACGTTGAGGCTGAGTAGGTTGCGTGAGCCGTAGTGCGGGTCCCGGGTCTGGAGGACATTATCGAGCTCGAAGCGCGCGGTGTTGGTGCGGTGGAGCTGATCAATGTTGCGCATGTCGCCGAGATCGAGCGGCTGCAGGTAGGGCGAAAAGGTCATGCCATCTATCGGCGGGATGTAGCGCTGGCCGTGTTCGGCCTCGGGGATGTAGCGGTAGGAGATTTTCGGCGTGAACAAATGGCGAAGGCCGTCGATGTGCCAGCGATCGTTTTTATAATCCCACGTGCCACTGGAGCGCAGTTCCGTATCGAAGCCGACTTCGCCCAGCCCGCGCAGATAATTGTCTTTTTTGCCGGTGGCGTTGGTGTAGTAGGTGAGGCGGCCGCCGGTGACGGGCGTGAAGGTGAACCAATTTGTCGGCGCGATGGGCCGCTCCAGTCCGTAGAACGTGTCAAAGCGGTTGCTGTTCAGGATCGGGCCGGTGGGCGGTGTTTTATCGCGAAGGACAGCGGCGCTGGCCGAAAAACGTTCGTCAAACCCTGCGCCAACCGTGATTGGCAGCAGATCGAAGCGGATCTCCGGCAAACGCTCCTGGACCTGCTCAAAATTGTTGGGGCGAAGCCGCGTGAAGGCCGAGAGGATGTAGTTCTGGCCGGAATAGTCAGCCTCGAGAAAATTGTCGGGCGTCTGCACTGCATTAAATTCGGCCGGGTAAAATTCGCGGATGATTTCCGAATCCTTCCAATAGTTAATGTCGCCCATCAGCGTCACTTTGTCGTCGATGTTTTGCTGGTGCTGCCATTCGAAATAGCCGCGATTGTGCGGTACCGGCCGGCCGAGGATGTCGATGCCCCTTCGCGTTTTGCTGCCGCGGTCGTTGATATATCCCCCGCGAAAGAACCCGTTCAACTCCTGGTCGTTGCCGGTGTAAGCGTAGTCGCCCGAAGGGCCGAACAGCAGGCCGCGCTCGGTGTAATATTCGAGATGGCCCCCGAGGTTCACGTCGGGCAAGACCGGCGCATCCAGGCTCAAACTGGCATAAGGGCCGAGGCTGCTGCGGTAGCCGGCGTCAGTGGAAAAGTAGGAAAGAAAAGACTGTTTGTCGGTGCGCTGGGCCAAATGCGGCAGGATGAGCGGCCGCACAGGTCCGATCCCGATGGTGGCGCCGTCGGCGATCAGGAATTTGCCGGGTTCGTAGACCAAGGTGTCGGCGTGCGCCGTCGGCGTGTAGGGATCCGGCTCGTGCAGCGTGAAGACGGCGTTCTTGAACGTCATCTTGGTTTTTGTCCCCGTGACCGAGTCGGCTGAGATATAGACGGGATATTCACCCAGCCGCACATGCTCGAGTTGGAAAAATCCATCCTTGAGCCCGAAGCTCAGGTGATCAGCCAGCAGCCGCTGCGTGCCGCGCGTGAGCGCAACGCGGCCGATGGCGGCGGCAATAAGGGTGTTTCGATTAATGCGGATCTCGTCCGCCGTCAGCAGGGCGTCGCCGTAAACCAGCTGGGCGTTGCCCGTGATGACGTTTTCCTGCGTGTTGAGGTCGTAGGTGGACGCTTGGCCGGAAAGCTCCGGCGCAATGGGTGCGGCGCGCAGGGTGGCGGAAAGGAGTAGCAAAACGGACAAACAACGACGCATGCGGGCCGGGAGCTAAGGGAGTGAGTGGCGCGCAAGCAAGCCTCTGTGCGCACGGATGCACTTTTCTCTTTTACGCCAGACGTAATGCAGGCATTGTTCCCCCCTTTACGAATATATTCCCGATGCCCCGTCCTTCCCGCCGATCTTCCAGCGCGCTTCGCGAAATGACCCAGCTAAGCGCGGAAATCCGCATGCTGGGCAGCGGGCTTGGCCGCGTCATCAGCCGCCTCGAAGGGCAGGAAACCTTCAACACGGTCGAGCGCCTGCGCCTGCGCGCCAAAGCCAGCCGGGCGGGCGACGCGCCAGCCGCCGACGATCTCGCCGCGACGGTGTCGGCCCTCGATCCGGCGCAGGCCTTCAATCAGGCGATGGCTTTCACGCTCTATTTCGAGCTGGTCAACCTGGCCGAGGAAAATTTCCGCATCCATTTGCTGCGCGCGCGCCGCGCCGCCCGGCTGGTGCCCGGCCACCCCGCGGCCCCGCGGCCGATCCGCGAGTCGATCGAAGCGGCCGTGCGCGAATTGAAAAACCGCGGCGTTTCCGCGGAGGCGATGCAGGCCCTCGTGGACCGGGTGGGCATCGAGCTCGTGTTCACCGCGCACCCGACCGAATCGAAGCGCCGCACCTTGTTGACCAAGCTCGGACGCCTCGGGCAGCTCCTGCGCCAGCGGCTGGACCCGGTGCGCAACGAACTGGGCGATTTCGACCCCGCCTGCATCGAGCGTGAAATCACCTCGCTGTGGCTCACCGATCGCAGCCGGCTGGCGCGCCCGGAAGTCACCGACGAAGTGCGCACCGGCCTGTGGTATTTCGACACCACGCTCTGGCACACGCTGCCGCGTTTGCAGGACGATTTGGTGCGCGCCCTGGAACAGCACTATCCGGGTGTGCGCCCGCCGGTGCGCTGGCTGACCTTTGGCTCATGGATTGGCGGCGATCGCGATGGCAACCCGAATGTCACTGCGCGGGTCACGGCCGAGACGCTCATGCTGCACCGCCGGCTGGCGTTGGATAAGCTCAGCCTTGAGGCACGGGAACTTTCCCGGCTGCTGTCCGTCTCGACCCGGCGCGACGCCATCTCGGCGCGGATGAAGAAGCTCCTGAAGGAAAACCGCCATCTCAGCCCGCATGTCGAGGCGCTGACCAGCCGGTATCCCAACGAGCCATACCGCCAGCTGCTCGGTAGCCTGCGCGACCGGCTCGCGCTGGCCGTGGACGAAATGCGCGATCCCGCCGTGCTCGACACGCCCGACGAGCTTTGCCTGCCGCGCGAAACCGTGGAGGAGACACTCGACGTCATCCACGACAGCCTGCTCGCGGGCCGTGGCGCGTTGCTCACCGGCGGCGAGCTGCGCGATGCGCAGTCCCAGCTCGAGATTTTCGGCCTGCACACGGCGCGGCTCGACCTGCGCCAGCATTCCGCCCGGCATGAATCGGCGATCGCGGAGATTTTTGCCGCCATCGATGGGGCGGAAGACTATGCGAAATTGGTCGAGGCGGACAAAATCGCCGTGCTCGGCCTGGCCCTGGCGCGCGTGGAGCCATTGCCCGATGCAATCCTGGAAAAATTGAGCGCGGCCACGCGCGATGTCATCGATCCGCTGCGGCTGGCCGCGCGCGCCACGGCGAAATTCGGGCCGCAGGCGCTGGGCATCTATGTCATCAGCATGACCGATGGCGTGTCCGATGTGCTCGAGGTCGCGCTCTTGCAGCAGCTGGCGGGCTCGGTGTTGCCCGTCGCGCCGCTTTTTGAAACCCTGGCTGATCTCGATCGTGCGCCGCAAATCCTCGCTTCACTTTTCGCGCAGCCCGGTTATGCGCCGCTGCTCGAGCGCGACCGCCGCCACCAGCATGTGATGCTCGGTTATTCCGACAGCAACAAGGACTGCGGCTATCTCACCGCCAACTGGGCGCTCTATAAGGCGCAGGAGACCATCACGCGCGTGTGCGGCGAGTGCGGCGTGCGCGTGACGCTTTTTCACGGCCGGGGCGGCAGCATCGCGCGCGGTGGCGGGCCGGCGGCCAAGGCCATCCTCGCGCAACCCATCGGCCTGCGCGATGGCGGCATCCGCGTGACCGAGCAGGGCGAGGTGCTTTCAACCCGCTACCACGACCCCGACCTGGCGCACCGCATTCTCGAGCAGATGGCCTACGGCGTGTTGCTCGGCACCCACGCGGCCCAGACAGAAAACAACGTGTCCGCCGAATGGCTCGAGGCCATGGAGACGATGTCCGCCGCGGGCTACGCGGCTTATCGCGCGCTCGTGCACGACGACCCGGATTTTTTGACTTTTTGGAAACAGGCCACGCCGATCGAGGAAATCAGCCAGCTCAAGCTCGGCTCGCGCCCGAGCTACCGGCGCGCCACGCAGAGCGTGGATGACCTGCGGGCCATACCGTGGGTGTTCTCGTGGATGCAGAGCCGGTTCGTTTTCCCCGGATGGTTCGGGCTGGGCTCGGCGCTCGAGGCGGTGCTGAAGCGCGGCGCCAAGGGCAAGAAGCTGCTGCGCGCGATGCATGCGGGCTGGCCGTTTTTCCAGACCACGATCGACAACGCGCAGCTTACCATGCGGAAGGCCGACATGAAGATCGCCGAGCTTTACAGCTCGCTCGTCGAGGACGAAAAAATTCGCCGCCGGATTTTCAACCTGCTCGAGAAGGAGTTCGCCCGCACGGAAGCGGCCATCCTCGCCGTGACGGGGCAGAAGCAGATGCTCGGCAACGAGCCCGTGCTGTTGCGCTCGGTGCAGTTGCGCAATCCCTACATCGACCCGCTCAATTACATCCAGGTCGAAATGATGCGCCGCCTGCGCACCGCAAAAAATCCCGAGGCGGACGAAAAGGCCGCGCTGCAGGGGGTGATCGAACTGACCATCAACGGCATTTCAGGCGGGCTGAAAAACACGGGCTGACCGGCTGTTTTTCAATAGTCTGCTCGACGCCGCGGCCCCTTTCGCGCAACTCATTATAACTCCGTGATCATTTCCAAACCCGAGCTCACTTCGTTTATCGAAGCCAAACATGCCACGCCGCATGACCTGCTCGGCATGCATCCGGTTACGCACGGTCGCAGCCAGGGCGTGGTGGTGCGCGCGTTTCTGCGCGAAGCGGAAGGCTGTTACGTGATCGATGCGGCCACCGGCGAGACCTGGCCGATGAAGCGGCTGGATGAGGCCGGGTTTTTCGAGGTATTTATCCCGCGGAAAAAAACCTGCTTCCGCTACCAGCTGCGCGCCGCACTCCGCAACGGCGAGATGAGGCAGTTTTATGATCCATATTCGTTTCTGCCGACGCTGAGCGAGCAGGATATTTATCTTTTCAACCAGGGCAACGAGCATCGTGCCCACGACAAGCTCGGCGCGCATCTGCGCGTGATCGACGAGGTGAAAGGCGTGGCTTTTGCGGTGTGGGCGCCCAACGCCGCGCGCGTGTCCGTCGTCGGCAATTTCAACCACTGGGACGGCCGCTTTCATCCGATGCGGCGGATCGGCGCGTCCGGCGTGTGGGAGCTGTTTTTGCCGGGGCTGGGCGAGGGCGAGATCTACAAGTTCGAGATTTTCGACCAGCAGGGCCATCTGCGCATCAAGACCGATCCGTACGGCACGTATTTCGAGGCGCCGCCGAACAACGCCTCCATCGTTTGCGACACGTCAAAATTCGAATGGCACGACGCCGCGTGGCTCGAGCAGCGCAGGGCGCAGGCCGGCCAGCTCGACCGGCCGATGTCAGTTTACGAAGTGCATTTTGGTTCGTGGCGCCGGGTGGTTGAGGATGCGAACCGGCCGCTGACTTATCGCGAGATGGCGCCGCTTCTCGCCGACTACGTGGTCGAGATGGGTTTCACTCACATCGAGCTCATGCCGGTCTCGGAGCATCCGTTCGACGGCTCGTGGGGCTACCAGGTGACCGGATTTTTTGCGCCGACCCACCGCTATGGGTCGCCGGAGGATTTCGCCTTCTTCGTCGATCACCTGCACCAGCGCGGCATCGGCATCATCCTCGACTGGGTGCCCGCGCATTTCCCGCGCGACACGTTTGCGCTGGCGGAGTTCGACGGCACCCACCTCTACGACCACGCCGATCCGCGGCAGGGCGCGCACATGGACTGGGGTACGCTCATTTTCAACTATGGCCGTAACGAAGTGCGCGGCTTCCTCATCGCGAGCGCGCTGTCGTGGTTCGACCGCTACCATATCGACGGCCTGCGCGTGGACGCCGTGGCCTCGATGCTCTATCTCGACTACTCGCGCAAGGAGGGTGAATGGATCCCCAACAAGTACGGTGGGCGCGAGAATCTCGACGCGATCGACTTCCTGCGGCAGGCCAACGACCTCGCGCACCACTATCATCCGGGCGTGTTCATGATCGCGGAGGAGAGCACATCGTTCGGCGGCGTGACCAAGCCCACCAAGGACGGCGGCCTTGGCTTCGACTACAAATGGAACATGGGCTGGATGAACGACACGTTGCGCTACTTCTCGAAGGAGCCCGTCCACCGCAAGTGGCACCACAACGACCTTACCTTTGGCATGCTCTACCAGTATGCGGAGAATTTCATCAGCGTGTTTTCTCACGACGAGGTCACGCACGGCAAAGGCTCGATGCTTTACAAGATGAGCGCGTGGCACATCCCGGAAAAGGCCGCCAACCTCCGCGCGCTCTACGGCTACATGTGGTCCTACCCGGGCAAGAAGCTTGTTTTCATGGGCAGCGAGTTCGGCCAGTCCCACGAGTGGAATTACAACACCAGCCTCGACTGGCACCTCTGCCAGTACCTCGACCACGAGGGCATCCGTCTCCTCATGCGCGACCTCAACGCGTTGTATCGCCGCGAGCCCGTGCTCAGCCTGAACGATTTCAATTCGCACGGCTTCCGCTGGATCAATTGCACCGACGGCGACGCGAGCGTGCTTAGCTACCTGCGCAGCGATCCGTTTGAGCAGGTGCTTTTCGCCACGGTCGGCCACTTCACGCCCGTGGTCCGTAGCGACTACCGCATGGGCGTGCCGCGCCGCGGCTTCTGGAAGGAAGTCGTCAACACCAACAGCCAGTACTACGGCGGCAGCGGCCTGGGCAACGGCGGCGGCAAGGCCACCGAGGACGTGCCGGCCGACGGTTTCGCACAATCGCTCAACCTCACGCTCCCGCCCTACTCGACGACCGTCTTCAAGTGGACCGCCGAAGGGTGGGGGTGATGTTTTGCAAATCCAGTTTTTACAGAAGGTCGCAAAGGAAGCGAAGCGCGGGAGAAGCTGATGTGGGGAGGGCACCCCACCTACAACCAGATAAAATGCTGTTTTTGCCCTTGGTGGCGAAGTTCCAACGACTCTTCGCGACCTTCTGTTAAAAGTAATCCGATAGTCACTGCCGCCGCCACGAGCTCGGGGTGCGGCCGGTCTGGCGACGGAACCAGCGTGCAAAATAATTAGGGTCGTCGAAGCCGGCCTGCGTCGCGGCCTCCGCGACGGTCGGCCCGGTGCGCAACGCGTGTTGCGCGGTTTCCAGCCGCAGTTGGTCGCGCAGGCCGCGCAAGCCGAGTCCTGTCTCGCGTTTCAATTTCCGGCTGAGGTGGTCGCGATGGTAGCCGGTCTCGCGCGCGACGGCCGCGAGGGTCCTGGGCGCACGCAGCAGCTCGCGCACGCGTTCGACCGTGGCGGCGGGGCGTCGCGCGGCGGCCTCGGTGCGCGCAGGTTCGAGCAGTCGCGCGACAACGGCGAGGATGGTCGCATAATCGCCCAGGCGCGGGCGGCCCTTGGTCGGCACGCGCGCGAGCAACGCGTGGAGTTCGTTGAGCGTGCTTTGCGGCAGGTGGCGGTGGGCGAGGCGGGGGCGGGACTTTTCCGTTTCAAAATCGAGCACGAGGCACAACGGACGGCTGTGGCCGATCACGGAGACACCGTGCGGCGTGTGCGGCGGGATGATAAAAAGGTCGCCGCTGCGGGCCGCGTGGCGACGGCTGGCCACGCGCTGCAGGCCTTCGCCGGCAAGATACAGGATGAGTTGCGCGTAGGCATGGCGGTGCAAGGCGACCTCGGCCTCGCGGTGGCGGTTGAGCTGGAGCTTGCGCAGCACGAAGCCGAGGGCGTGAATTTCGATTTTCTGGACGAGGATGGGGCTCCAGGCGAGCATGGCTGCAAGCGATAAAACGGTTTTGTGCTATAAAACATCGGTTTTGTTCTAACGCAAGTCCTCGCTTCCGGGCTAAACTCCATTTACCCCAAAAACCTTTATCTCCATGACCACGCACAAAGTCGGCATCATCATGAACGGCGTCACCGGACGCATGGGCACGAACCAGCATTTGCTGCGCTCGATCAAGGCCATTATCGACCAGGGCGGCGTCAAGCTGTCCGGCGACGAGGTTATTTTGCCCGACCCGATTCTCGTCGGCCGCAACGAGGCCAAGCTCGCCGCGCTTGCCGCCAGCGCGGGCGTGAAGCGGTTCACGACGAACCTCGATGCGGCGCTCGCCGACCCGGCGAACCAGGTTTATTTCGATGCGGCGCTCACCGGCCAGCGGCCGGTCGGCGTGCGCAAGGCGATCGCGGCGAAAAAACACATTTATTGCGAGAAGCCCACTGCCACGACCTCGGCCGAGGCGTTCGCGCTTTACCGCGAGGCCGCCGCGGCCGGCCTCAAGCACGGCGTCGTGCAGGACAAGCTCTGGCTGCCGGGCCTGTTGAAATTGAAGCATCTCATTGACACGGGATTTTTTGGAAAAATTTTGTCCGTGCGCGGCGAGTTCGGCTACTGGGTATTCACCGGCGAGCACGACAAGCTCCAGCGCCCGTCATGGAATTATCGCAAGGAGGACGACGGCGGCATCATCGTAGACATGCTTTGCCACTGGCAGTACGTCATCCAGAATCTTTTCGGCGAGGTGACATCGCTCTCGTGCCTCGGTGCGACGCACGTCCCGCAACGCTGGGACGAGGCGGCCAAGCCCTACAAATGCACGGCCGACGACTCGGCCTATGCGACGTTTACGCTGCACAACGGTGCCATCTGCCATTTCAACTCCTCGTGGTGCGTGCGCGTGCGCCGCGACGACCTGCTCACGCTGCAGGTGGATGGCACGCACGGCAGCGCCGTGGCCGGCTTGCGTGACTGTGTGGCGCAGCATCTTGCCGCCACGCCGCGCTGCGTGTGGAATCCCGACCTCGACAGCCCGATCAAGTACGCGGACGGCTGGACGCGCGTGCCAGGCCAGGACATTTACGACAACGCGTTCAAAGTGCAGTGGGAGCTGTTCCTGCGGCACGTGGTGAAAGGCGAGCCGTTCCCGTGGAACCTGCGCGAAGGCGCGAAAGGCGTCCAGCTCGCCGAACTCGGCCTCAAGTCATGGGCCGAACGCCGCTGGGTCGATGTGCCGGATATTGGTCATTAGTCACTTGTCATTGAGAGTTGGTCAGTGCCAGGAGTTGGAGGTTGAATGTTCAAGGAGATTTGCCAAATCGGGTGGAACTGTGCCAGGTTAGCGCTCTCTCACTTTTCAACCATGATCCCATCACTCGCATTCTTCTTTCTCTCCAACGGGCTGTTCATGCTCCTGTTCGTTCTCGTGTTCGTGTTTGCGCTTTACGCGCAGATCCGCGTCTCGAGCGCCTACTCTAAAAATGCGCAGATTTCCTCGCGCGGCGGCATCACCGGACGCGAGGCGGCGCAGGCCGTGATGAACCAGGCCGGCATCTTCGATGTGGAAATCGTCGAAACGGGCGGACATCTCACCGACCACTACGACCCGCTGAACAAACGCCTCGTGCTCTCGTCGGAAAACTATCGCGGCACGAGCCTCGCCGCGCTGGGCGTCGCCGCCCACGAGTCGGGCCATGCCATCCAGCACAAGGTGGGGTACAAGATGCTCGAGTTCCGCATGGCGCTCGTGCCCGCGACCCAGATCGTCTCCGGCATCGTGCCTTTCATCATTCTCGCGAGCTATTTTTTGGTGCGTGGTCTCACCGGCCCGATGCTCGATGTGGCCATCATCTGCTACGCGGTGCTGACCCTCTTTAACCTGGTCACGCTGCCGGTCGAGTTCGACGCCAGCCGCCGCGCCAAGGCCCAGCTCGTGAGCCTGGGTATCTTGGACCGCGACGAGATGCCGGGGGTAAATGAAACGCTCGACGCCGCGGCGCTGACCTACGTGGCGGCGTTCATCAGCACGCTGCTCATGCTGCTTCAGTTGCTCTCGCAACGGCGGAACTGACGGCTTCGCGGTTCAAGGTTCCCCGTTCAAAGTTCAAGGTTGATCCTGCAGTCGGTGGAAGTTGAATGTTGGGGCGTTCGCCGAACTCAATCTTCTGCGGCCTTGAGCAAACGCGCGGAGGTTTCTTTTCCGGCGGCGGAGGTCAGGGTTTGGATTTCCGAGAAATCGCGCACGGCCCGCAGGATTTCCAGCACCTCGGCGTGTCGCGAGGCGAAAGCCAGCAGCTCGATCTGATCGCGCGACAGGTGATGGTCCTGGATCGAGGCCAGGAGCTCGTCCTGGTTCGCGCGCACGGACCGGCGATAAAGCGAACGCAGATGCTCGGCCGTTTTTTGCGCATCGGCGGGCATGAATTTCAATCCGCTGACCGCCTCCAGCCAAAGCAGCGCCATGCCCTTGGTCTCGGGCGAGTCCTTGGCGTAGCCCATCTTCATCAACAGCTCCGCGATGGTACCGAATTTTACCGGGCGCCCTGTCTCGATATTGATGACGGTGTTGCGATGGCAACCGGCCAGGGAGGCCAGTTGTTCGCGGCTCAAGTCCTTGGTTTCCCGCAGGTGCCGGAATTGCCGGGTATAATCCATCCTGTTCGTTAACGCGCCCCGGCTTTTTTTGTCAACGCGGCGCGAATTAAATTTTGTTGTTTGACAAAATGTAGGCGGAATACAATTCGTTTGCAATGCCGCCTGTATTCCCTGACGAGCCCGCATCTTTTGCACCGTCGCGGGCCTTGATGCGGCACAAGGCGAGTGTCCTGCGCACGTTGCTGACAATCTGCGACAACCTGCGGCGGATGCAGTCCGAGGCAGTGGCCCGCCGGGCCTGCTTCGAGGTTGCGGAATTGCTGCGCACTGAGCTGCGGCTGCTGCGCCGCCGCACTCGAGGCTGACGCAAATTTTAGTTATGGACAAACCCAAGGAAATCTCCACCACGGCAAAACGGATTTTGGTAATCGACGACCAGTTATTGATTCGCGATTTGCTGACGCGGTTGCTTGAGGTCGACGGGCACCATGTCTTTGCCGTGCATGGCGGTAAGGAAGGCCTGGTCTTGGCGGGAGTGATGCCATTTGACCTTATTTTGCTCGATGTGGACATGCCGGGGCTGAACGGCCTTGAAGTCTGTGCCAAACTAAAGAGCGAGGCTGCAACCGCACAGGTGCCGGTTCTTTTTATCAGTGGGCGGTTGAGCACCCATGATCTCCAGCAAATGGCCGAGGTCGGCGCGGCCGGCTTTTTGCCCAAGCCGTTTCTGCTCGAGCATGTTCGTCGAACGGTCAACAATCTCCTTGGGGTGGTGGTTGGAAACTAACTAAGACGTCTGCTGTCGTGTGCCGTGGGAACAACCGGCTTGGACTGGCCGTCGTGGGGTGCATACCTGTCATTTTTATGCTGCCAGCGCCGCGTTTTTTATCCTCATTTGCAAATGAATGGCTTCAAGTATCCAAGACTCGGAAAGCTTTTCGCGGATGTTACGGGAGCATGCCACGCTCTCGCGTGAGGAGAACCATGAGCTCGCGGTAAAATTCATTGCGCGGCAGGACGAGGTGAGTGCCGTACTGGCGGCCATGCTTTATCCAGTGGAGCGCATGATGACGGAGCTCAAGTCCGGCCGGCAGCCGTACTACCGGGAAAAGGCTGAAAAATCCAAGAAGGGAAAAAATTTGCGGACAAAATATTCCGGCGTATCGCCTTCCCACGCGGAGGAATTTGCGCGGCAAATCGGCGTGTTTCGATCCGGTGGGTGCAGCCCCGAGGCCTTTGAAGGCTGGCTGTATGGATTTCTTCGCGGTTTCACTTACGAAGTGATCGAGGCGATGGCGGGTTTTGCACGGGAAGTTGCCGCCGGGGAGGGCAACGAGCTGCCCGCCCGCCTGGACCAGGCGCTGCATGCGGCCGGCGAAATCCGCAGCCAGCTCATCCAGGGCAATCTCAAGCTCGTGATGCGGGAAGTGAGCAGCGAACGCACCCGGCGCAAGATGCGCGGCCCGGCCCAAGCGCGCGTGTCCGAGGACGATCTCTTTATGATCGGCGTTCACCACGGCCTGTCGGTCGCCGTGAACCGGTTCAACCCGGAGGCGGGCGCCTTCTCGACCTATGCGATGTTGTGGATCCAGCAAGCCATCGCCCGTCACATCAAAGAAAACCTTTACCTCTACCATATTCCCATCGGCCTGCAGGACCAGTTGCACGCCGCCCCGGATAAAAAATCAGGCTCGCGCCGCGGCTGCAACAAGCACGTCATCCTGCCCACCGAGGAATCCATCCACGCTCCGCTCGGCGAGGATTCCGAAGCCACCGTGGGGGAAGTGATCCCTGACGATACGGTGGAGATGCCCTACACGGCGGCCGCGATGAGCGAGCTGAAGGAAATGGTGGACGAAGGCGTGCAAGGCATGGACGAGCCAACCAGGATGGTGCTGGCCTTGCGCTATGGCCTGGGCGATCCCATCGCGCTGGCGAAAAAGCTATTTCTCGACGAGGCGGCGCAATCCGACCGGCGCGCGAAAGAAACCATTGCCGGCGCCAGCTCAGCCCTGAAGAAACCGGCGCAGCTCAAGCTCAACGAAGAACAACCCGTTCCCGCACGATTGTTGATGGGGTGAGCATTTTCAGGAGAACTATAGCCGCGAGAACCCTTGTAGGTCGTGGTTTATCCCCGACATGTCGGGCATAAACCCCGACCTACGAGAAAAACTGCGCCGAAAGGCAGGGCTGCACTTTTTCATCATGAATCGCCCGCCGGGATTTTTTCAACCGTACTTTTCGTGGCGTCCAGCTGTTTCTGATCGTCGTCCAAGGTTTTGAGCTCGGCCTCACAGGCGGTCGGCTGCGAGGCGCGCCATTCGTCGATGCGGACCTCCATGAGCCCGATTTCCACCCCGATGCGCTCGAGCCGGTTCATGACGAGTGCGCGGTTGGAGGCGTCGGCCGCGCTTTGTAGTGCCTGAATATCCGCATTCAGGCTCCCCAAGCTTTTTTGCAAATCTTCGAGGGTTTCATTGGGCGAGCCATCAAAGACGCGCCGGTTCGAGACTGGAAGCGGATGCGCGGCGGCAAGAGAGGAATCGGCTCCCGGACTTTCAATCGTTGGCGTGATGAAGGCGACGAGGGTGGTGGTGACGGTTTCATCGCTCGTGGAATTAAACGCATGGCCGATGATGGGAATGCTGCCGAAGATCGGCACTTTGTTCGACGTCGCCGTGTGCGTGCGCTCGTCCAGGCCGGCAATGGCCAGGGTAAACCCATTCTCAATGGTCACGGAGTATTCGTAAGTCTTTGAGGAGAGGACGGGGTAGGTGTTCCCGGCAATAATGCTCTGGCTGGTGATCCGTGAAGTGACGATTGAGATATTGAGTTGGATGAGCTCGTGCCCGGGCCGTGAACCGGGAAGGACCGTGGGCAGGATGGAAACGATCGGGCCGACCTCGAGATAAACAATCTGTGAGGTCGAAGTGGTGGTAGCCTGGCCGATATTGGTGGAGGATTCCTGCACGGGCTGCTGGGTGGTGTCCTTGAAAGTGACTTCGCGATTGTTGCTGGTCACCAGGACGGGATTCTGCACCACCGCACTGGAACTATCGGTCGCGAAAGCATGCAGCGTGAGTTGGAGGGCCTGCGCCGAGAGGATCGCCTGGGGCAGCTGCACGCGACCGGGATGCGCCAGGCTGAAGGGAGCGGTGGCCAGCGGGGTTCCGGGGCCGCTGGGGCCCGACAACGAAATCGGGCCGCCATTTGGCCCGATCGAGGTTCCGCTCCAATCAATGCCGAAATCCGTCCGCGGGTCGCGCGCGGTCTCCACAAACTTTACCGCCAGGCGCACCAGGCGCTGCGGCCGGTCAACCATTTTGAGGTAGTGGTCAATCATGACGTGCTGCTGCCGCGTCGCAAGCACCAGCAGTTCGTTGTTGTCGGGATTCCAGATGACCTGCGGCGTCGGGGCCGCGGCTGATTTATGTGTGGCCTCCGGTTTCCCACCGCTGCCATCGTCGATGATCGCCGTGACCGGTATCCCGAGGATTTGTTTGAGGTCGGAAACAATGCGGTCCGCATCGACCTTGAAAGGCGAACCACTGGAATGCGCGGCCGTTGGGGAATTGGTGGAATAACTGCCGGTGGATGTCGTCAGGCTGGAATTAATCGATGGTGACGTGATGACGACCTTGCTCAGGTTGTTGAACCGGAGGGAATAGGTCTTGGGGATCATCTCATTTTGGTCGGCGCGATAAAAGTGCCAGATCCCGTGATCGTCGTACTCCTCGGTAAAGCCGTAGGTCTGGCTCAGCACGTCGAGCATGTCTTTCGGATTCATGCCGGCGATGTTGAGGCTGATCCGTTCGTCGAAATCGCCTTCGGCGGGAGCAATGTAACGCATCCCCGCTTGCTCGGCGAGCGCCACGACCGCCGTGTAGAGCCTGGCTTGTTTGAGTGGCACCGAACTCACCGGCAACGCCTTGAGCCGGGCGAGCTCTTCGTCCCGGGCCAGAATCCGGGTTGAGGCGGGCATCTCGGCTTTGGCGATGGCCGTCAGTTCGGCAGTAATCTTGGCCGAGGGCTGAAGCTTGGCGGCGGATTCGGGCGCGGCCGACTTCAGATCCTGGGCGATTTGATCATGCGGTTGCACCACGACGGGCGAAGGGGCGACCGCGGCTTGGTCCAATGGCTGGCCGTGGCCGGCACTCGCGCAAACCAAGCTTGCCGCGAGCACGATGAAGAGTCGGCTGGAGATCATGGGATACTATAACGTGAAAGTTGAAGCGCTTGTTATTAAAACTAATTTGCATTAAGACGGAAGGAATTTCGCGCTATTCTGGGAGGTGCACTTTTCCCACCCGTCGTCCGACGAACCGCTTTTGGCGGAGCTCCTGGCCCAAGGGGTGGTGACGCAATCCCTCTGGAATTCGCTGGCCATGCCGGAGGAAGGCAATCTCGTGGATGTCCTCATCGAACATGGGGAAAAGTTTGATGACGAGAAATGGGCCTACTGGCTGGTGAAGCATCACGGTTGCTTCCGGATGGCGGGCCTGGAACCCGACTTGGATTTCTACGAGGCCCTGCTTTGGCCGGCCCGGATCGAATCCCACGCCAGGTTGTTTGGCTGCTTCCCCTGCAGGCTTCGGGATGGAATCGCCTGCCTGGCTTGCGTGCGGCCGGACCTTGGCGCCGTTATGGAAGAAATTTTAACTTGGCTCGGAGCCCGGCGCCGCTACTTGTTTGCGCTGACGCCAAAAGAACTTAAATTTTGGATTCGGATGAAACGTCCGGCTATTTAATATGGCCCACTGGATCAAAGCCGCCCCCAAGGAAATTTATTTGGTGCAGACGCCCGACGAGGTCGCCCAAACGCTGGACCTTGCGTTTCCCGAGAAGACGGACCCGATTTCCGGCAAAAGCTATCTGAAAACCGCGACCGCGAGCTGTCCGGTCCCGCCCGGTCTCGAGTCCGACGGGCCGGATGCGCCGGGGGTTTGAGCGCAATCACGCGCGGTAACGGACGACGTCCAATCCCGCCACGTCATCGAAGCGGGAATCGCGTGTCACGATGGCAAAGCCGCCGCGCAGCGCCTGCGTGGCCAGCCAGGCATCGTTTTCGCCCAAGCGCCGGGCGGAACGCGTTTGCAGCAGGCCGCAGCGCAAGGCATCGGCCACATGCAAACCGAGCACGGCGAAACGCGCCACCAACTCGCGCGTCGCTTCCCGGCCGCGTTTTTCATAAAATTCCTCCACCGTGACGACGCTCACGAAAACCTGGCTGGTCAGGAATTGCCGCGCCAGACGTCGGGCCGGGCCGGTCTGCCGCTGGGCCAGCTCGGCATCCAGGTCGGAGACGAACGTGGTATCAAGCAGCAGTCGTTTTGGCACGGCGGCGTGGGCCGCCAAAGCCGCGGCCTAACAACTCGGATTCATGATGCTCGATGAACTCGTCGAACGTGCGCGCAGGCTGTGCCGCGTAGAGCCGCCGGATCACCTGGGAAAATGAATCGCGCGAACCCTTCCGCTCGTGCCGGAGGATATTGTAAGCCTCCATGTCAACGCTGATGGTCTTGGTCGCCATGCATGCACGGTGCATGCACGGGTCGGAAGGGTCAAGTCTCTGTTGCATCCCCCCATTCTAGCGCGGTTTCCTGACGATTTCGTTTTTTTTGGCCTGTCCCTTAAAAACTTCTCTGTCCCTTAAAAATCCTGTTTTGAAACTGAAGTTGCCTTTGTCCTATGATGCTTGCGAAGTGTGCGGCTCCAAATGGAACAGCCGAGAGAGTTGCTTGAAACTGCGGTCAAATCGATCTTCGGGTTTATTCAGCGCACTGCGGAACCGGCGGATGTCGGTCTATGCTGGGAAACCATCGACTACCAGAACAGGCCGCATCGCGACCCCGGCGTCTTTAACGGTGTCGGCGGCGTCAGCTTTTTTCTCGTCGACGCCTTCCGATGCTACAAGCTGCCTGAGGCGTTGAATCTAGCAAGAGGTGCCATCGACTGGTGCATCGCCTATAAAGGAAAGCATTACCAGCGCGGTCTGCATTTTGGTAAAACTGGTGCGGCGCTGGCTGCCCTTCACAGATCAATCGCACTGGATGAGCCGGCGATACCGAAGTTTTGCCGGACCAACGCCGGCGTGATTTTGCAGGAGCCACCCGGTCCCATCACCGACCTGCTTGGCGGAGAAGCCTCAAACGGGCTCTATCTTTTGAAGTTGTGGGCACGAACGAAGGACGAAACCTATCTTCTCGGAGCCGAGCGCTGCGCGGCGTGGCTGGAATTGCAAATGACTCGAGACGAACGCGGCACACATTGTTTGGTCGTGCCAAGCGGCCAGTTCGGTTTAGGAGACAAGATATATCTTGGTGTGGGTCACGGCCTCGCCGGCATTGCGCACTTTTTGGCCTGCCTAGCTGAGGCTACCGGCAAGGAGCGATGGGCGGCACTGGCACTCGAACTGTTCAATACCATCTCGAGGTACGCAAAGCCGGCCAAAGGCGGGCTCAATTGGCCGATTATTATTGGCGAGGAGGAACTGCCGCGCTGTCAGTGGAGTCACGGAGCGGCTGGTATCGGTTTGACGTTCCTAACTGCGCATCGCGTTTTTCGCGAACCGCGCTTTCTCGATCTCGCCGTTCAAGCCGCCGAGGCGACCTTCGGCTATGGTGACTTTCGCCACAATTATACTCAGTGCACGGGCCTAGCAGGTGGTGGTGAGTTGTTTCTCGAGGTCCACCGTGCTACTGGCGACACGAAATGGAAGGAACGAGCCCTGACTTTTGCGCAACTCTGCCTCATTTACAAGGAATCGACCGCGAGCGGGGACGCTTGGCCGACCGATGCGCCAGGCTTGTACTCGGTTGATTTTGAATATGGTGCATCGGGCGTCGGCCATTTTTTCCTGCGCGTGCTCTCTGATGGCGAGATCGCCATGCCCCTGATGTGAGTCTGCTGAAAAATTCTGCTTCATTCCGTAGATGAAGGATTGGATTAATTCGTTCTCCCTCGTCGATTGGATTGGCTAACGTTTTTTATCCGCCTTCGCCCCTTCGACGGGCTCGACAGGCTCACCGCAGGCAAGCTCAGGGCTTCGGCGTGACATTTTTTCGCATGGCGAAAAAATGGTGGCAAGACCCGGAATCGAATGGCAGAGGTCGATTTTCCGGTTTTCATGATGTTTTTTGACTGCAAAAACTTGGGAAAGTTGCGCGTGTTTTTCAAGCCGCCAAAACGCCGGTTTTTTTGCGCCATTCATACGATAGCTATGCGGCGAGGGAAAACGCCGCTGGACGCCACGAATGAAATTGTAGTGGAAATTTTAGTACACCTGTCACGCGTTGTCCTTTTCCGTCACGATTTTTCAGCAACTGGCGTTCGAGATCACTTTGAATCGCTGCCGTTTGGCTCAATCGTATAGACGTTGGATTCCATGTATGGATCTGCGGGTTTCCAATCCTCATCCACATAACTGCATTTAACCCAAAGCGGGGCAGAAAAATCGATCTTCTTAAACCAGGAGTGTTGGGAACCAATGTACGCGTCCGGCTTTATTTCCAGATCCATAAGGTCTTTCAGGTGCACCCTGAATTCCGCGTTGGACTTATGCCGAACCACTATTTTCTGCGAATCCGAACCATCAAAAATGGGCCCGAGATAATTCAACACTCGCCAATATTTTTCCGTGACAAGTTTGACCTTAACGCCGCCCGCGTTGGCTATCTCATAAACAAACCGAGGTTCCGCCAGTCCTTCGCCAGCCGGGTCAATAAACACGTCTTTGTCCGAGCCATTTGTAATCCGCATCAACAGCTCCCCAGTCTTCCGATCAAAATCATAAATTGACAGCGTCAAGCCTGCTGCTTCGGAGCCGAATAGGGACGCTGACTCGATTTTCAAAGAGCGAAGATCGAGGACGTAATTCCTTATCCGATCCTTACCCCATATCGGGAGTGCTTCATCGCAAAGCAGGAACAATGCATCACTCGGTTTTACAATGAAACCTTCCTCATATAACCAAAACCCGACGTCCCGTGTGTCATATTTTCGATAGGTTTCTATCTCCTTCGCCGTCCAAATATCTTCAATGCGAAAGCCTTTGAGCAGCCGGCCTGATGCATCGTAAACTTGGAGAACATCTCCATCGCGGCCCCACCACATATTTCGCTGGATTGCTGCAATATACCTTCCATCTTTTGAAACGATCATGTCTTGCGGCATCGACATGTGTGAAATTGTGAACGCCACCATTGGGGCATAATTGTGCTTGGATTTGTCGTAGCAGAACATCTCTGCGTGGTTCCCATCGATTCTTGTGATATAGTCAGTGCCGCGACTGAGGAAAACTTCGGGCGAACGCGTTGCCGCCCATGAATTGGCGTAGGACTGTAGCGCAGGAAGAAAAAACGCCAAGATGAGGATGCCGCAAACGCGGCCAATATCGGCGAATGCCGCCAAACGGCTTGAACTTAGGGTAAGCTGGTTCATTCGAGCAATCTGGCACGTCCCGTATTCAACGACAATCGCGAATGTCGATAGGTGCGACGGGCGACGGGACGGGAGCTGTAGGACTGGACACCAAAGGCTCCTTCAGCTACCTTTTCGACCACTAAATGAACACCGCCGTTCATCTCCTGCCAGACATCCGGCGCGCATGTCGCGCCGCCGGCAGGCTGGGCCGTGATGAATTGATCGGCATCGCCGTTGCCCGCGGATGCCGTCACTACGCGGCGTTTGTGCCGCCGGAGCTGGTTAAGGACCGGACGGACATACCACACGAGGTTTTAGGCTGCGCCCTGCTTGCCGGGTCGCAAGATGTGGAGACTTTTCGGGCCATCCGGGTTGGCGCAATGATTCTCAGTGATGCCGGCAATTCTGCGCACGCGATGGCCGATGCGGCCGACGCGTTTGGCGTCACGTCGCGATTGCTCCATATCGCCCGTGTCGGCGCAGAAACCGATAACCGGCCTGATTTTTGGCGTGAGGTGCTGGCACACCTACCGGCCACGGATAGTGCATCGGAGGCCCGGTTCCTGCCGAATGCATCGCGGTTTTCTGTCGAGAACCGGCTGAACGGCCACGGGCGCAGCGCCGATCGGATCTGGCTTTGCACGAATTACCGGCGGTGAACCCCGCGCACACCATCGCGGCCGCGCTGGATCGGCACCTTGTCGCCCCGACAAAAATCATTGTTTTCGGCTCGGCTGCGCTGCTGCTCGACCGGAGATTCGTGGAACGTTTGCAAGGCAAGGTGACAAACGATATCGACATCATTATTCCGGCGAGCCGGGAAATGTCCGTCGATGCCGATGCGAATTTTTGGGGCGCGATTGATGCGGTGAACAAAGAGCTCGCACCGGATGGCCTCTACATTTCGCACATTTTCCCCGAACGTGAGGTCGTGCTTTCGGCCAACTGGCACGAATATCTCCAGGCGGTCGATGCGCAGTTTGAAAAACTCAGCATCATGCGCCCGCGAATGCTCGATTTAATCCTGTCGAAAATGGGACGAGGGGACACCCAGGACGTGGATGACGTGCGCAAAATGCTCCGTCTAGAACACGCCGTGACGGGTCTGCCGATCACGCCAACCGATATTGCGACCGCAGCCGCAAATGTGAACGTCCCCGATATTTACCGAGAGATTTTTCCTGCTGCCCGAGATGCGATCATCGCCGCTGCGCGGGATGAATTCCCCGAATAACGTTGATTGAGTTTTTTCAACTGTTGCCGCTAAGCCACTTTAATTTCGTTTGCCTGCCAAGTCGACAAACCGCACGCTGAAGTCTCTACGAAATGATCGATCGACGTCGACGCACCATCAAAGTGCTCTCCTCGCTGGCAGCAGCGACGATCGCTGTAATTTCCTGCCGTGCGGATTTGTCAACGTTACAGGTCGTCGGACCTAGAAGTGGGTCGGTTTTTTCCAATCTCGGATCGTTTTCCAGGGAGATTCCACCAACCTCGATGACCAATGCAGTGGTGACGATTGTTCTCAAACGAGGGGAGGGAGAAGATTTGATTGCCGATTGCACCGCGCAATTTGACTTGGAAACCGCTCGGCAGGCTCCCAAACAGCCAACGGCGAGCCTGGTGGCCTTTCCGGTGACGGCATTTTCCGGCGGCGGAATTTCAATCGTCTCGTTTGAAGCATTGGTGAACGGAACTCGGCCTTCGAAGATGCTGCGTCGCTGGGTAGAGTTCCCGAGCTCAACACCGAAGACGCCCGTTCATGGGCTCTTGGATCCTAAAGCTCCAAAGTGGCCTCCGGAAGCGGAAGAACTTTTCCCCATCGATTATGGGCAATTCAATCGGCTTATCCCCGGGACTTTCTTCGCTGACGCCTATGTTTGGACCCAGACCTTTGCTGCCGGTGCACACGACCAGGTCAAAATTCATTACGTGGTCATGGTCCATGCGCAGCCTCTGCAATACATGAAGGACTATCGCCACAGCGGCTTTCGCGACACTGTGCCCTTCGATCTCATGTGGATCGGCAGCGACTCGAACAAGGGTTATTTCCTCGACTATATCTTGCGGTCGGGCGCTTCATGGTCCGGTCCTATCGGCCACGAAACGGTGACCCTAGTCTTCGATGAATCGATCGCCGGAGGTTTGGAAGATATATACACGACTGGAAGCGATTTTTCGGTTTCGGAGCACAGTGTTTCGCCAAATGCCGTTGAACAGTATCGCATCGGCATTACCTTGACACACGGCATGCGTCGGGAGGGAAACCGGCTCATTTGGGAGATAAACAATGAAAAGCCGACAGAGGACATTTTGATCGAAATTTCTGCTCCCGTAGGTAAGAAGATCGCCCCATCTGCAAAATAATGGGTGCAGGTTGCTGCCCAGAAAATGGCGGAGCGAGCCGGGACGGGGCGACGAAGGCCGCGCAGCGGCCAGCCCCGCCGGTCGGCGAAGCGGGAGGTTCCCCGCTCCTTGGGGAGCGGGGGGAAGGGGCGTGAGGGGCAGCGGCCCATGGCCGAACATCCAACATCCAACGCCCAACATCGAACGTCCAACGTGGATGAGCCCGGGCCAACCTCGAACACCCAACATCCTCCTTCGCCAAGGCTTCCGCCTTCGCTAAAGCTACGGCGGACCAGACGGAGGACTGATCCAACGTCAAATTATGGTCCGGCCGGCGTTGCGGATTCCCCGGATGGCTCGCGTATGTCGTTGGATTCCGACCTCGGCTGATCGTGACTTACGCACTTACGAAGTCGTAAGGGTTTTGCGTCTCGATGGAAAGAAGTGCGGAGGATGTCGGCCAACGGCGGCGGCTGGTCGGAGCTGGGGCGCGAAAAAAGCGGAGGCGAGGGAGAAACCGGCCACATCTTTCAGGGAAGACGACCTACCACGAATTGGGTAGGCGCGTCCCCTTGTCGCAACGGTGCCCGATGCGATCATTGGGCCAACATGATTACGGTCGGAGTTATTCGCAACGGAGCAACTTATCTTTCGCAGCATCTGCGAAAGAACGATTATTGGCAGGAGAGTGAAAAGGAAGTTCTCGGCGAATGGATCGGGGCGGGTGCGCTTGCGTTGGGGCTCGACGGCGGGGTAACGGAGAAACCGTTTGAGGCATTGCGACGGAATCGGGATTGGCGCACGGGAAAGCGGCTGACCGCCCGGGAGAACAAAACGCGGATGGCGTTGTTCGATATTCAGATTTCAGCGCCAAAGGATGTCAGCGTGCTGGCGATGGTGGGCGGAGATGAGCGGGTTCGTGAGGCTTTTTGCGAATCGGTGAAGGTCATCCTCGTGGAAATGGAACGTTTTGCGGCCGTGCGTGAGCGTCGGGGCGAGGCTCGGAACACAGAAAAGTTTCGCCTCACCGGCAACTTCGTTGGCGCGCGATTCCTCCACGATGCCAGTCGTGATCTCGATCCTCAGCTTCACATGCACATCGTGCTCGCAAACGCGACTTGGGATGTGGAGCGGTCCCGGTGGATGGCGCTCCAGCATGCCGAGATGATGCGGGCCTCCCCGTATCTTCGGCAGGCGTTTTATCGCGAGCTGGCTGGGCGGGTGCGGGAACTCGGATACGAGCCGTATGGGATGAGCACGACTGGTTTTTCCGTCCATGGCGTGGAGCACCTGCGCGAACGATTTTCCAAACGTGCGCGACAGGTGCAAAAGATGGCGGAAGATTACGCGCTAAAGAAGGGTCGCCGGCTTACCAAGCGCGAGGTGGAGGTGTTGGTGCGCGAAACGCGGGCCAACAAGCTGATCGAAATCAGCACGGCGGAAGTGCGGGCGCGGCAGCGGGCGGAGCTCAGCCAGCAAGAGACGCAAGCGCTCGATGATCTGGTGTGCGCCGTGAGAAAGCAGACGCCCCGGCAGCGCATATCGCACGGGGAAACCCAATCCGTGTTGGAGGCGGCGCTGCGCCACGTTTATGAGCACAAAAGCGTCGTCCGGGAGGGCGAGATATTGAGCGCCGCCCTTGAACTGCACCCGGACTTTTTTCGGTGGCGCGAATTGCGCGAGGCGCTTGAAGCGCGCCCGGGAACGATTCGCGCCGAGGGCGAAATCAGCCTCCGTGAGATTCACGAGGAGGAATATGTAACCGTGCGACGGGTGATTGATTGTCGCAATAGTCGCATGCGCCTTGGCGATGCCGCGCACTTGCCGGAAAAATTGACGCGCGGCCAGATGGGTGCCGCGCGTGCCCTGCTCGAGAACGAAGATTTCGTGGCCGTGTTGGTCGGGGATGCCGGCACGGGCAAGACGACCGTGCTCACGGCCATTGAAGCGGCGCATCGCGCGTCGGGCGGGAGACCCTTCATGCCGCTCGCGCCGACAACCCGTGCGCGGGAAGCATTGGTTAGCGCCGGATTCGAGCACGCGGACACCGTGCAGCGTTTTCTTGTTAGTGAGGCGATGCACGAACAGGCGGTGCACCGTGTGCTGCTGGTGGACGAGGCGGGGCTGCTGTCCACGCAGCAGCTCGATGACCTCACCCGCATTGCCGACGAGGTGCGGGCGCGGGTGCTTTTGGTCGGCGACACGAAACAGCATTACAGCGTCCAGCGCGGTGACGCCTTTCGCAATATCATCCAGCGTTCCGGCACGCCGGTCGTGCGCCTGTCGGAGGTTCTGCGCCAGCGCGGGGAAAATGACCGGCAATTCAGCCGCCTCCTGGCAGAGGGCGAAGTGCAACATGCTTTTCACTACGCCAACTGGCGCGGGATGGTTCACGAGGCCGGGGACGATGAGACGCTGTTCGCACAGGCCGCTGAAAAATATGCTGACAATCTCGCCCAGGACATTGAAACGCTCGTCGTGATACCGTTCTGGGAAGAAATCGAGCGGTTCAACAAACATGCGCGGAGCGCGCTGCGCCGGCGCGAGCTTCTAGGCGAGGAGGAAGTCACGCGCGAAGCGGTGAAGCCGCTTTCGTGGAGCGACGAGCGGAAAACGCATTGGGATCAATATCAGTTGGGCGACCGGCTGCTCTTCGTGCGCGATACGCGATTTTTCCGGCGCGGCACCGCAGCCGAAGTGACGGAGATTTTGCCAGATGGCCTGCGTATCATCGGAGCCGAGGGCCGTTATGCGAAAATCACCTGCAAACAGCGCGGAGCGTTTGATGTGGGCCGCTCGCAAATGCTGGCGGTGGCGGCCGGCGACCGCCTTTTGATCCGTGGCCGGAACGATGAGCAGGGGTTTGCCAACGGAGACTTCAAGACGGTCGCGCGGGTCGATCCGGCAACGAATACCGTTTTGCTGACCGATGGCCATGTGCTGCCCGCCGAATTCAAAGCCTGGACCTATGCCCATGCGCTTACCTCATATCGGGCTCAGGGCAGCACGGCGGAAGAGTCGCTCATTGTTCTCGGCGAGGTGGCGGAGCGTGCGCTAACGCGGAGGCAATTCTACGTCGGCAACACGCGTTATCGCGGGTCACATCGGATTTATGTTACGCATCGCGAGGCGATCCTTGACCGGCTGGCGCTGCCCGATCCGGGCCGCGAACTCGCGACGGAGTTCGTTTACCGGCAAGGGCTCAACTACGCCCAGAAAATCATGACACAGCACCTGACGTGGATGGACGACGAACAGCGGTTGGCCGTCTGGATTGGGATGGTCGAAGAGGAGCACCGGCGGCAGGAGGAAACCATCCACCAAAGAATCGAGGTCTGATAAAGGAGGGAGACTGGGTCGGCTCCCTCTCATTCATGGCAGAATTGGCTTCTTTTCTTTTGGAGCCAACACGAGTTTTTCAATCTTCTGCCATGCTGAGGCATCGCCTCGCAAAACAGCTTCGTAATTCATTTCAATGTCCTTTGCCACGCCGTCGATGATCGGCGCCAACTTCTCAAATGGAAACATGATTCCTGTTAAACCTGAGGCATTCGCATGCAGGTTATGGTCGAGAAAGAGATATGGCGCGGCTATCCTTCCTTTTCTAAAGACGATATCTAACTCCACATCGTAGTAGGCAACTTGAACGGCCACTTCTTTCGAAACATAAATAATTTGGAAACCGTCCTTGAACGACGAATAGGTGCCTTCGCGCTCAGATTCGATGTGGAAGCCCAGCGGTGCGAGAAACGCGAAGCTCTTTTTGGTTTGGGCAAGGAATTGGTAACGTACGCTCATTCTTTAGTTACGTTAGAGACCCGCTCTACGGAAAACAACTCTGTCGCGACCGGTAGCTCTCCCGGAACGATCCTGTAGAACGCCTCGGCTTCGGCTTTGGTCATGCGGTTGAAGTAGTGCGTGCGGATCATGGATTCCGAGTTCCCAAACTGCATCGCGGCATCGGCGAAGCTGCCGTGGCACGAGACGAAAGCCGAGATGGCCGTGTGCCGGAGGCCGTCATGGGGAATTTTGAATTTTTCCCGGATGGCCGCGTAGGTGGGCCAGTCGCCGGGACAAATCGCCGCCGGCGTGGCCGGATACCGTTCGATCCATTGGACGAGGTTCGACGGCAGCAGCGTTTGCCGCGAACGCTTGTCCTTGGCGATGTCGGCGGCGATGTGAACGACGCCATTGCAGAAATACTTCCCCGCGCCGTCGCGCCCGACGGCAGCGGCGAGCTTTTTGATCTCGCCGTTGGCCATGTCGGGCCGGATGCCGGCAAACAGGCAGAGCCCGAAGAAGAGGCACCAATCCGGGTGCGCTGTCTCAATATGGGCCATCAGCGCCCGGGCCGTGTCGATTTCCAACCGTTCGGGCAGGGTGGCAAGAATCTCATATTGTGGCACGCCCTTGACTGGATTGTCGGCTAGCCACCGGCGCGGCTTGACGGTGCACCACTCGAAAAAGGTGAAGAGGTCGTTCCGATAGGTGTTCCAAGTCCTCTTTTTGATTTCGCCCTTGGATTTTAGCCAATCCATGACCTGCTTGCTGGTGACCTCGTGCAGCGGAATATCCGCGCCCACAAAGTCGATGAATCGCACGCCGGCGAGCCGCAGGTTTTCAAGATGGCTGACGCCGACGAAAGGCCGCCGTTCTTCCACAAATTCGCGGTGGGCCGCGCCCAGCGGTTTCGAAATGGCCTTTGGCGTCGTGTGCAGCGCATGCCGGAAAACCTGCCGCACGGCCTCAAGGAGCGTCAGCCCGGTGCCTTTCAGCATTTCCGAGGCCGCCTCGGCCTGGGCCAGCTCCGCCAGCGTGAGCCGCGTGATCTTGGGCCGCAGGGCCGCGCCGTTGAGCACGCGTTCCGATTCCCATGCGGCTTGGGTCGCGACGGCGTCGTCCAGGCTGCTAAAAAATTGCTTCCGCTGCGGCGTCTTGGGGCGGATCGTCCCGAGCACCCGATAGCTCACCGAGCCGGTCGGATTGACGACAGGCCGGATGGTCACGGACTTGGAACGCAGCGGCACACGACGTTTGTGGGTCGAGGTAAAAGCCGGCTCAATGGAGCCCTCCTGCCCTTTTTCGGGTAGTGCCTTGTCCTTTTTAGGGTAGGCGTCCGTCGCATAGTTTAAGTATGCAGTGGACGCTTGGGCGGGGGCTGGAGCCCCGCTCGTGGCGGGGCTTTCTTGCGGGGCGACAGGGCCTTGCGCTTTTTCTGAAGATGGTGGCAAGACCCGGAATCGAACCGGTGACACAAGGATTTTCAGTCCTCTACTTACCTCACTTTTTGGTGTCTGCAATTTTCTGTTTCTGTCTTCACTTATGTGATTGCTTTAAGAGGTAAAAACATGCATAAGTTAACGCAATGAGCGGACAAATCGAAATTCTTGAGGACCCAAAAAGGGGGACAGAAGAGGGACAGACAAAGGGGACAGACAAAATTTCTCGCGCGGCGAAAACGCATCAGGAATTCTGGAAACCGAAGCTGCGGCGGCGTTCGTTCAAGGATCGAAATGGGCAAACGGTGGAAATTCCAGAGTGGCAAATTCGGATAAAACACGATCGCCGGGAAGCTTGGTTTAATCTCGAATCGGCCAATCAAGCCGTTGCTTCAATCAAGGCTCGCGACATTTATCTTTCGCTCGTTTCGGCGGGTTGGGATGCCACCCTCGCCAAATATAAACCAGACCCTGTCGCCAAGGCGGATGTTTGCACTGTGGGCGAGTTTTTGACGGACGTGCGGGCCCGAAGCCATATCCAGCCAAAGACGCTCAAGACCTACGCCACGAAGATGCGAAAGATCGTTTCCGATATCGCCAAGGTGGAGGCCGGCTTGAGGGGGAAGGCGAGGCGGGCCAAGCATGACTATGTCAACGGTGGATACAAAGCGTGGCTGGCAAAAGTCGACGGACAGCCGCTCGACATTCTCACGCCGGAGACCGTCAACGCGTGGCGCAACCGCTATGTCGCCAAGGCAGGGTCAGATCCAATGCGTCGGAAATCGGCGGAGCGCTCGGCGGCTTCGTGCCTTCGCTGCTCACGCGCACTTTTCGCGCAAGATGTGACAACTGTGCTGCAGGTGAAGTTGCCTGCCAATCCGTTTGCGGGGGTAAAGCTCAAAGACCCCGGACCGCAACGGTACCATTCAGACATCAATCCCGAATGGCTGCTGGCGTGTGCAGAGCGCGAATTGAGGCCCGCCTATCCTCAGCAATACCTCGCGCTCTTCCTGTGCTTGTGGGCAGGCTTGCGGCGCAAGGAGGCCGATTTGCTCGCGTGGGCCCAAATTGACTTTAGGGCTGGGCAGATTCACGTGCGGCGCACGGCATATTTCGAACCGAAAACAGAGGAGAGCCAGCGGACGATCGACCTGGCGCCCGTCGCGGTGGACGTGCTGCGGTCATTCAAAAAAGGCTGCAAATCCGAATTTGTTCTCGATGGCGGCGAGCCCTGCCCGTCTTTAACTTGGCCCTATTACCGGTGTAATTGCACCTGGCGAAAGCTCAACGCCTGGCTCAAGACGAAGGGCGTTCAGCAGCGCACCGCCGTTCATTCGTTGCGGAAAGAAAGCGGTTCGCTTGTCGCCTCCACGTTTGGCATTGAAGCGGCGCGCCAACATCTTGGTCATCGCGACATCCGCACCACGTCTTCACACTATGTGGACAAGAAGAAACGGGTCGAAGTCATGCTGGCGATGGGCACGGTAGGCCAGTTGAAAGCGGTGGAGGGCTGACTCCATTTCACAACAAACGCGTCGGTGGAGAAATGAAATTTGATCGCATTCAACCCAATCCGAGATTCGCGGAACTTCGTGAAATCATCGTGGATCATCCCGAGTGGCTGAAGCCTTGGGCCGGAATGTTTTTCCGCTTTCAGACCATCGACTTTCCAATTCCCAAGGATGTGCTTAGTGGCGAAGGCTCGTACAAACGAGGCGGCCGTTGGAATCGGCCCGGTATCGCGGCTGTTTATGGTAGCGCGAATGACGTTACCGCTCTCGAGGAAAGCAAAGCCAACGATCGCTACTATGGTTTGGTGACGAAAACTCCGCGCTTGGTGGTGGCGATAGAAGCCCAATTGGTCGGCGTACTTGATCTTACCACAGTAGGAATTCGCCGGTCGTTGGGCGTCACCTTAAACGAGCTGGCCGGCGAGGATTGGCGAAAGCTGCTGGAAGCGGGACAGGAAAGTTTGTCGCAAGCATTGGGACGAGCTGCTGCCGCGGTTGGCGCTAGCTGTCTTCTGGCGAAGTCGGCAGTAGTTCGGCAGGGCGTAAATGTCGTGGTCTTTCCAAAGGCGCATCGGGGCGACCGAATGGAAGTCGTAGAAGGGGACAAGCTGGTGCGTCTTGGCATCAGGGTGAGAGCTTGACACCTGCAAAAGTGCAGGTTTTATTGCAGGCACAATTATGGGTACCGCGATCAAAGCCAAGAAGTCCGCCAAAAAGGAGCGCGTGGACGGTTCATTCCGTTTCGTGCACCGCGGCGCGCGAGACTATCCCGGCTTGCTTCGGCACTACCGCGATACGTTTCACCTTCCTCAACCCTTTCTAGTGAGATTTACCGGATTCTCGCCCCGGTCTGTCGCAAAGTGGAGCCAGGGCGAGGCACCATCGGTGAAGCAGGAAAAGGCCCTGGTCGAAATGGATCGATTGCTTGACGGTCTCTCTCGTGTGATGGAACCGGCTCAAGTGGGCCGCTGGTTAAAGCAGCCAAATTCAGCCTTTGACGGTTCGACACCGCTGCAAGTCGTGGAGCGCGGCGAACTCGACCGCATTTGGCGTATGCTCTATGATTTGGAATCTGGACAGCCGGGCTGAGTTGTTTGGGACACAACCAGTAACGAAAAAAAGAAGGCGCGGGCCGGAATCGTTGAGGTTAAAATCTGGGTGGGTTATTCGCTAACCCGTCGCCCGTAGTAGACGTGCCCACATTCCTGGCCGTTGAAGTCAGCCACGTTCGGCAAAAACCCCCAGCGCTCAAAACTCAGCTTTTCTAACAGGGCACAGCTTTTCGCATTTGGCTCAAGTACGATTGCAAAGACATTTTTGATTTGGAGGGATGTGCATTCTGCAAGCGCGTGCCTAGCCAAAGCTGACGCAATGCCTCTGCGCTGTGAATCCTCGCGAACATAGTAACTGATTTCCGCGGTGAATCGAAGTGCCGCGCGACCGCGGCGGTATGCACTTAGTGAGCACCAACCCCGAAGCTCACCTGCCTCTTCCCAAATAAAGATTGGATGCTTCATCGGTTCGTGTTCAGAGAACCAACCAAGCTTGGCGTCCACGGTAACAGCCTTGAGGTCGCCTGTTGCAAAACGAGATGCGATAGCTTCGTTATAGATCAATACGATGGCCGGAAGGTCACCGAGGTTTGCGATGCGGATCATAGGGTTTGTGCCTGATAATTGGCACAGTATATCGCATGGCGTACTGTTGAGTTGCAGAAGTAGTTAGCCGGCATCAATAGTGCCCTCGCTAACCAAGACTGAGGAGCCACCAATCCATGTGCCTGTCAAAGCTCCGTCTTTCTTTTCTGTCCGCGCTTCTAAGATGCTGGGCCGGCCCATCTCAACGCCCTGCGCAATGCGCCATTTGAATGTGCCGGCGGAGGCCTTGTTTTTGTGAGTAAGCAATGCCGCCAATGCACAGTTGGCGCTGCCAGTAGCAGGATCTTCTGGTACGCCATCAAGCGGCGCGAACACCCGCGCTCGGATAGCATATTTTCCTCACAGCAATCCCGTCTGCCGAAACGAGTACCAACCCTGACCTTGCGGGTCAGCGTTCACATCACCGACAATTACGTGATCCATCAGGATAAAATCGAGGACCTTCGCAGCCTCGCGAAGTTGTCGCGTAACCTGGATGTCGGGTGCGCTCGGTGTCGGGTCACCGCTGGGGTGATTGTGCGAGACCACCATTGCAGACGCACCTGAAAGTATTGCTCCGCGAAATACTTCTCGTGGATGAACCAATGTGTTGTTAACCGTGCCGAGCGAAATGAGGTGGCGGCCCAACGGATGATTCTTGCGGTCGAGATAAACGCAATAAAACGCTTCCTGCATGGGATTCTCTTCGAATGCAGGCCGTAGATAATCCGCAATCGTGGCCGGGGTGTTGAGACGAACATTTTCGCCGAAGGATACAAGTGAGTAAACCAGTTTAGCTTCATAAACGCGCATGGTGAGCGCTCGCGCGAGCTGCATTCCCTTCTCAACGTCGTGTCGAGTTATCTCGGGTGCTGCCCGATTGAGCGCCCGCTCGGAATGGGCGAAAGTCAAAGCGCTGAATGGAGCGCCGAGGCACGGTCCCGCTGCGGGACCAACGAGGGGGAAGCGGAATGTTTGCGCGTGGTGGAGGCCGAAGGCACGACCTTGACCGCCCATAAAATGGGGCGAAACGGACGGGGCAGAGCTGGAAGAATTTCGAGCGGAGCGAGCGTCGGACTGCGCTTGTGGATTGATAGATATTGACAAGACCACAACCCAATGGCTTTATAGCAAGTAACTTATATAACTAAAAAGCTGCGCTTATGAAAGCCATCATATGGGTCGTTTTATTTTCTGTAGTTGCGTCGATAACTTTCAGCAGCGAAATCAAACCGCTTACAAACTCGGATATCGTCGCAATGCTTAAGGCCGGACTGCCCGAGTCCACGATCGTATTGGCGATTCAGAACAGCCCCAGCGACTTCGACAAGAGTCCGCAGGCGCTAATTGCGCTGAAATCTGCAGGTGGTACGCAAAAAATCATGGACGCAATGCTTGCTCCGCAAACACAGGAGGCAGGAGGGCCTTCCCAGAACTCACCGCCCATTGCGACCGAAGCTGAAGTCGAGAATATTGTGCGAACGATGGTTCAAAATCAGTCCCAAGGTGTCATTTCGTTGGTGTCATTTAGAAAGACGAATGGTCAATCCGGAAATAGGGACGGTACTCCGATCTACACAATGGATTTCGATGCAGTAGTCAGATTTGGCGAAGATTGTATTTGGAGAAATATCAATGTTGACGAGGCGCTCACATTCCAAGTTGCGCGCAAAAACAGCAATGGGAGCGGGCAAGGATGGGATCAATTTATGTATGTCTCACAGAATCCTGGTGTTCAAGTTTCTGCAGGGAACCTTTTTCTAGTTAAAGCGGTTGTTGAAATGACGAAGACTGAAAACGGCTGGGTTCCAGAAACGATTATTCACGGCGCTATCGAACCGACGAGTGAGGCAGTGGTCACTCAAATCGAGTCTTCAAAGAACTCCGCCGTGATTAGCGAGGTTCACAACGTCAGCAACGATGAACTCGTAAGCTTGCTAGGACAAGCTGTACCAGCTCCGGAAAAAACGGACATTCCTTTCCTTGGTATGGGTGGCAAAGTCGCTACGGTCTATCCCGCAGGATATTCAGCTTTGAACGTAGGCCCAGATCAGGTTAACTTCGTTTCCCCGTCCAAGGATCTAATCTTTGTTGTAAGTTGTGCTAAAACTGGAATCTTCGGCCGGTCGTTAGAATCGATGGTTGGAGAGATGCTGAATTCTGTGCAATCCCAGTTCCCAGGAGCCGAGATTTCCAAGGTCGTCAGTTCGACGCTTGCCGGGGTTGATGCCCGAGCCTTTTCCGCTACGATTGTCGTTGATGGCAGTGTGAAGCAGAGAATTTTTGTTTTTGGGGTGATTGGAAAAAAATTTCTATCTGTGAGCATGTACGCGCCAGCCGATAAAGCGATTGAAGGGTTAGGTGTTTTCAGGCGCATTTGCGCAGCTTATAAGTACAATTCGGAGTAGTCCATGTGACCGCCCGTAAAATGGGACGAAACGGATGGGGCAGAGCTGAAAGAATTACGAGCGAAGCGAGCATCTACCGGCTCACCTCCAATGCGACGCGTATTGACCCGGCCCTCGTGTTACCAATCGCCAGACCCAATGCGGACCGACCGGGGCTGTTTTCATCGCGCTTGTCCTCTCGCGGGTTATTTCTAACGTCTTGGCAAAAAAATGCGCATTTTATTAATAGACCGCTTTGAGTTTGAGAATCCATCGGCCGAAGAGTCGTTGGAGATAGCCATCGCTTCGAAGATTCAAACGGACGACGTGAAGTTTTTCGTTGCCTCAACCCCCGGTGGGCCAGCAACGCGTATTTTGCCGACCCCACGGTCTTTTTCAGACGACATCGGTTATGGGCTTATTCGAAAATACTTGAAGGAGTTTGCCGGCATTGTTTTGCCGGCTTCATGCGCGTGGCCGACTTACGTTCTTGATGATGGTGGTGACGAGTGGGACGTTGTCCTCGAGTCCCCTACGCAGTTCATTCGTTATCGGTGGAGCACTAGCGCATGAAAAAGCCGAACTAGGCGCCATGGCCAAGGTCTACAGATGGCAAAGGTCATTCGACCTGCCTCCAGTGACAAGGAAAGAGCGCGGCTGAAGGCGCTCGCGAATTGACGAGACGGGTATGCCACCATTTATTGAAAATGTGGCAGAAAAAGGAAATCGTCGCGGTCGCAAAAAATTAGCCAAGTCCATGCGAGCGAGGCTTCAGGCAGCACGTGAGGACGCGCTGCGCGAGTCGTTCCGACTTGGTGGCGCCATGGCCAGTCTTCAGCGTGCATCTGACGACCTTCAGCAAACGTTTATCGCGATGGAACGCGCGGTTACTCGAACAGGCCCGAGGGTGTGATCGACGGGCCGGTGCAAGTGGAAGGCGCCGCCAGCTTGAGCTTGCCGCAGGAGCCAGCCCGAATGTTGGGTGCCTAGCTCCAATGCTGAAGTTCCACAATATTTCCTTCTGGGTCTCGCGCATAGACGACGCGAAGAACTCCAACGCCTTTCACCTCAGTCGTGGCCACTCGTCCAACTGTCGTGCCGCCGGCCGCACAGACGGCTGCCAAGCCAGCGTCTACGTCTTCGACCAAGAAGGCGAGGTGCCCAAAACCTGGTTCATTTACGACGGGCAGAGATCCAGCAACCATCTGGTCGTAACTGAAGATCTCCAAGGTGGGCCCGCCATCGCCGAGGCCCGGGAGCTGCAGATGCACCCCAGTTAAATGCGCCTTCTCGAGTGATGTAAGATCGCCCAACCAAGCTCCAGAAAGATCTCTTTCCGGCGGTTTGGGAACGCAGCCGAAAACTTCACAGTAAAACCGCGCGAGCTTGCGCCAGTCCCGGCCGGTGAGGTTCGTGTGAACATATTTGGCTTTGATGCCTTCATCGCGCTGTTCGGCCAATTTCCCGTCATGCTTCGCAATTTGTTCTGCCGACACGTACCACGGAGCATGCTCGACCCAATAAATATTTGCCTGAGGCCTCATACCTGGATCGGAATCCAATGATCCGCTTGGCACGTTCCAAAACGGCCGATTGCGGCTCAACTTCGGAACGGGTGAACCGCAACTTCTGCAAAAGCTACGCGGGAAGCCCGGGTTCTCTTTTACGTCCACGAACTGTTCGACGAGATCTTCGCCCTGCGTCCATGTGACGGAACCTTCGGGAAACACTAGGTTCGCGGCATGAACGGAACCACTCGATTTTTGGCAAGAACGGCAGTGACAATAGATAAACCTAATTGGAGTTCCGGTAACCACGAAAGCTACTTTACCGCACAAACAAGATCCTGAGATTGGCTTCATAGTATTTTTTACGAAAGTTGAAGTTGTTTAACTCACTTGCGAATATGGTCAACCGCCTCGGACGCGGGCACAGGCTACCACGTTTAGGGTAGATGGGCGGCGTTGAAATCGGGACACCTGGTCGGTGGGATTTGTGGAAAGGGCGGGCAATTCGGGCCTGCTACTCGCAGAAAACCATCAACCTCAATCAAGATCATGAACAACGGAACCATTGAATCAGCTCAACCAGCATCCCGGCCCCGCCCTGGCGCCGGTGACGACGAACTTTCTCGGGCGAAACGCGAACTCCTCCAGGCGGAAATTCGGTTCGCAAAAGCCCGCGCAACCATTGCGGCGGCGGAGATCGACATCAAGGTTGCTGGCGCTCGGTTGAAAGCCCTCGCAAAATAAGAGCGAAAGGGGCGATAGCGCGCGGCCCGCAGGCGCGGAAGCGGAGTGCAGGCGACGGCCGTGAGTGGAGGGAGGAGTCGGCGCCGGTGGTAGCGCGGCAAGGCCACCGGTGTCGCGACCGGAGCCGGCGACAGGGAGCGATCCTGGCGAATGGTCGCGCTCGGGCGACGAATCGGCAGAGACGGCCGATAGCGCGTGAACCAAGCCGTCTCCGACTGCAGCGAACGGACGCGAGCCGGAATCGGAGCGGAAGAGCCGGAGCGCCAAGCGCGTTTCGTTCGTGTTAACCACATTTGAAAGAGATAATTAACAAATAAGTGCAGCGATTTCCGTGGCTGACAAATGCTGAACAGCAGATAAAAACCATCCGGAGATTTGGTCTCATCGCTAACGTATGAATCGAAAAAAGCTTCTTGCCTACGAGGAGTCTGAACGTGCCTACGCGCGCTCGACGGGAAAACACTGTGTTAAGGCGGGCATAATTCAAAATCTGAAGCCTGCGTTCCATGATTTGAAATTACCCTGGTCATATGGCGTTCAGCGGCGACAAGCACCCCTCCATGCGCTAATCTTTCTTTATCCATCCACCCTTGTCTTCGTACCACCAACCACTGAGGCATCATTGACGGAAAGACTCGGTATGGATATGAAGGCGTTTCTCCAGTTATGCGATCATGGCCTGATTACGCCCATGATTGGCCATCCCCAACAATATGCTGATCGAGCACATCTAGATCCAATCCTACAAAGAAAGCCGGCATCCATTTGGGCGAGAGGCGACGAAGTGGCCCACGCTTACGCGAACGCAAAGGAGTATTGGAAAGAAGCGCGCCGAATCCTGCCGTTGAACAAAATACACAACTTGAAATGGGTCAGAGCCAAATGGTGCCGCCAATATGGCTATCTTGATGGGAAGGTTTTATCCGATCAGATCGACATCGAAATTTGTACGAACTATGTGAATCTCTGTATTTTCGGATTCGAACGGTTTGCGCGAACGATCACTGAAACACAGCAACCATCGCTTATTGCCAAACGTCTAATTGAAGCAAATGAGGTGGCGACTTATCCACAACTTCTCGGCGTGGGAGGAAGCATAAACTATGGATTGAGCGACGCTCCTCTAATTCAAAACGTTCGAAAGCAGTTTCTCCTCGACGTTGATACTACTTATGTTTCTGAGACACCTTCCATATTGCTAAACGGATTGGGTGTTTCTTTTCCGTCCCAGATAAACGCGGAAACGATAAAGAGATTTCACGCCGACGGAATGCCTAGACACCTCCAAAAGGCTTGGAGCGGGTTCGAACAAGCAATCAGGGCCAAAGGGAAAGATGCCGCCGGCGTATTCAAGGCATCATCACAGGTTGAAGAGACCTTGCATGATGCGTTACGCTTGATTCGCTCCAATACCTATAACTTGCGGCGCACCAAGCTTGCAAAAATTTCAGACAACATCGTGAAAACATCTTCCATTGCAGGGATTGCCGGCGCTGCGCTCGCAGCGAATTTAAATCCGATTGCGGCATTATTGGCGGGGTTTTCTATCACCGGATTCGTGGCCAAGAATACGCGTGCGGAAAAAATGGCGGTGGATGCGATCGTGGACTTCTGCCTATCGATGAAGCAACCTGGTTATGCTGCGCATTTATGGTGGATAGATAAATGGAAATCAGGAAATGAGTCTAAGGATGCATGATGAACCATTTGATTCTATTATAATCGGAGCCGGGTCCTCGGGTTGCGTTTTAGCGAACAGGCTGTCGAAGGATGAGCGACGGAAAGTTCTATTGTTGGAGGCAGGCAAGGCATTTCGAGACGCGCGGACTACTCCGGCATCGCTAAAGTATGTCACAGGATTTGCGAAAGAGTTCGATTGGCGATTTCGATCACTGCCCGTCAGTGGCTTGGAGAATCGCATTATCGGACTTCCCGCGGGGAAGGTTGTAGGCGGTTCATCTGCTACGAATATGGCTATCGCGCTTCTTCCATCGCGCGAAGACTTCGAGCTTTGGAATGCATTCGGTGTGGATGGCTGGGATTGGAGCGATGTGCTGCAATGCCTTCATGTTGAGGAATTCGACGTCGATCGCGAATGTGGCGCTGGGTCTCCCGGAGATGGGATTGTGCCATTGAGTCGCACATCGTCCGATAATTTGCTGCCGCTTCAGCGCGCGTTCATCACCTCGTGCGGGGCTTGTGGTTTTGACTATCTCGACGACTTGAACCGCAGCGTTCGGCCAGGAGTTGGCTTGTGTACGACCAATACTCTAAACCGCGTACGGTGGAGCACTGCAAAGTCTCACTTGGCGTCTTGTGAAAAGCGCCGCAATTTGGTTTTGGAATCACAGGTGGTTGTCGATAGGATCGGGATAGTAAACAGCCGTGCCCGTGAAGTATTTTATATTGACAGAGAAGGGAAGCGAAAGGTCGTGCATGCTCGCGGCGAAATTATCCTCAGCGCTGGAACTTATAATTCACCAGCTATACTTATGCGGTCTGGAATTGGGAATGCCCAAATTCTAAAGAAGTTTGGCATCAGGTGCGTCGCGGACTTGCCGGGCGTTGGTAACAACTTACAAGATCATCCGTTAGCTGTGCTGGCGCATGTTCAAGTCCACGGTATAGGATCTCCGCGCGAACCTTTGTATCAAGCATTGGCATTGGCCTCTCGCGAGCGCAATCCGTGTGTTGGGTCATCGATTCATTTTCATTTTCTACCGCGGGCTTCGGCTAAGCAATTCCGCGGACTTGAAAGAGGTGAATTGGCGTTTCTGCTGTTAGTTGGCTTAATGAAACCGAAATCGATAGGTTCCGTGTCCATATCCAGCTGTGATCCGATGGTTCCGCCAACGATCCAGCCGAACTTACTGGGAGATTCAAATGACCGTATCGAGTTAGCAAGAGGAGTTCGGATAGGACGCCGAATTTTGGAGACACCGCCACTTTCGCGATGGATTCGTAGGTCGCTTCAACCGGGTGGCAATTCCACTGAATCGCTCGCAAGCATAAAGAAGTCCTTGCACCGGATTGTAACGAGTTACAACCATCCAGTTGGTAGTTGTCGAATGGGAATTGCTGCTGATCGAATGGCGGTTGTTGACTCGAACTTAAGGATAATTGGCATTAAAGGGTTGGTTGTCTCAGATGCGTCTATTATTCCGGCCATCCCTTCAGTAAATCCAAATTTGATGATTGTTGCAATTGCGGAGCGGTGCGCGCGTCTATTGTGTCGTTGATATGTTCACTGATGGGGCCAGGTCATCAGTGGAAGTCATGGCTCGCCTGTGTCGGCAGTCCGAGGTTCGGCAGTTCGGCGATTTCTGCGGCCATGACGTGAATCACGCCCTGCTCGTTTTGAACTTTGCCGGTGATGATGAGCGCCGGCTCCAGGTTGATGATGAGGCGGGCTTTTTCGAAGAGGCCGGGGCGCACGATGGCGTTCGCGGTGCCGGTCTCGTCTTCCAGCGTGATGAAGCAAAATCCTTTCGCCGTGCCGGGCCGTTGACGGCAGGTCACGGTTCCCGCGACGGTCACGCGCTCGCCATGCCGGACATTTCTGAGGTCGGCGGTGGAGAGGATGCCCGGCAGCTTGTCGCGCAATAGCTTCATCGGGTGCGCGCCGGTCGTGAGGGAGAGGTGAGTGAAGTCGGCCTGGACCCGCTCCATGTGGGTCATGGGCTTCAATGGCGACGGCGTGGCTTCGTCGTTCGTGATCGCATGCCGGAACAAATCGTCGCCGGCATTCACGGCCTCGACTTGCCAAAGTGCGGCGCGGCGATGTCCCGCGAGCGCGTTGAGCGCCCCTGCGCCGGACAACACGCGCCGCTCCGTGGCGCTGAGTTTTGTCCGGCGCATAAAATCGCCCATCGACGCAAACGGGCGCTCCTTTCGGGTCGCAAGGAGTGTGGCGATACTGTCCGCGCGTAATCCCTTCACGGAGGCGAAGCCAAGCCGGAGGGTGTCGTCGGTATCGACGCGGCATTTTTCGTCGGAATTCACAACGCAGACGGGCAGGAATTTCAGGCCGTGTCGCCGCCCGTCCTGCACGAGCGAGGCCACTGAATAAAATCCCATCGGCTGGCAGTTGATGAGGGCCGCATAGAACGCCGCCGGTCGGTGCACCTTGAGCCACGCAGAGGCATAGGCGATCAGGGCAAAGCTGATGGCGTGTGACTCGGGAAAGCCGTAGAGCGCGAACGATGCGAGGGATTTCAGGATGTAGGCCGCGGCATCGTCGGTGACGTGGTTCTTTTTTAGGGCATGGCCGAGCTTCTCCTTCATCCGGTCGAGCCGTTCCTGCGAGCGCGTGAAGCCGATGGCCCGGCGCAGCTCGTCGGCCTCGGCGGCGCTGAATCCGCCCAGCTCCATCGCCACGCGCAAAATCTGCTCCTGAAACAACACCACACCGAGCGTGCGTTCCAAAATCGGCCGGGTTCGCTCGTCGGGGTAGGTGATCGGCACTTTGCCCATGCGCCGCAGGAGGTAGGGATTCACGGCGTCGCCCTGGATGGGGCCGGGTCGGATGATCGCGACCTCGATGGCCAAGTCGTAGAAATTCTCGGGCTTCATGCGCGGCAACGTGGCCATTTGCGCGCGGCTCTCGATTTGGAACACGCCGACCGTGTCGGCCTCGCGGATCAACTTGAACGTGGCGGGATCGTCCTTGGGCAGCCGGGCCAGGTCCACCGGCTGTCCGCGCTGCGCGCAAATTTCCAGGGACTCCTGCAGGACGGCCATCATGCCGAGGCCAAGCAGATCGACCTTCACGAGGCCCATGTCCTCGCAATCGTTCTTGTCCCACTGGAGCACGCTGCGCCCCGGCATCCGGGCATTCTCGAGCGGCACGTATTGCGAGAGATTCCCGGCGCTCATCACCATGCCGCCCGAATGTTGGCCCAGATGCCGCGGAAGCCCGTAAACCTGCCGGCAGGTGTCGAGGAGTGCCGGCAGGCGAGGGTGGCCGTCGGTGATTCCGGCCATTTTCAACTGTTCCTTGAGTTCCAAGGTGTGCGGGTAGTCTCCGCTGGCGAACAGGCTGCTAAACCGGTCGAGCACGTCGTCGGGCAATCCGATCACCTTGCCGACTTCGCGCATGGTGCTTTTGCCGCGAAACGAAATGACGTTGGCCGTCATGGCCGCGCCCAGTTTCCCATAGCGTCGATACACTTCCTGAATGACGCTTTCGCGCGCGTCGCCGCTCGGCAGGTCGAGGTCGATGTCCGGCCAGTCGGTGCGTCCTTCCGACAGGAAGCGCTCAAAGAGCAGCTTGCTCGCGATCGGATCGACGGCGGTGATGCCGAGCGAGTAGCACACCGCGCTGTTGGCGGCGCTGCCGCGTCCCTGGACCAAGACGCCACGCTCACGCGCGAAGGCGCAGAGATCCCAGATAATGAGAAAGTATCCGCTAAATCCGAGTTTGATGATGAGATCCAACTCGCGCTCCAACTGGCGGCGCACATCGCCGACGATGGAGCCGTAGCGTTGCTGCGCCCCAAAGAAGGTCATCTTGCGCAGAAATGAGCCCTGCGACTCGTCGGCAGGCACGGGATAGTCGGGAAACCGGTAGCCGAGGTTCGCGAGCGTGAATTCCAGCCGTTCCGCCAGCCGTTCGGTGTTCGCAATGGCCTCCGGCAAGTCGGCAAACAGCTTGGCCATCAGCGGGGCGCTTTTCACGCGGCGCTCGCGGTTGCAGGCGAGCCGGCGTCCGGCGGCGTCGAGGGTGGTGTGCTCGCGCAGGCAGGTAAACACGTCGAGGGCGTTGCGCGCATTCGGCGTGGAATAGAGCACGCCGTTGGTGGCGAGCAGCGGCAGGCCGGTGGCGTGGGCCCAATCGACCAAGAATTCATTCTCTGGCTCCTCGTCCGGCACGAGGTGTCGCTGCAACTCGACGAACAGCCGGTCGCGGCCGAAAATTCTGTGGAGTTTATCGCCGGCCTCCGCCGCCGCGGCCGGGCCGCGCACGCGCCATGCGCGCCGCACTGGGCCTTCCTCGTCGCCGGTGAGCGCGATCAACCCTTGGTTGTTCTCTTCCAGTTCGCGCCAGGCCACGCGGCCTTCGCCCTTGGCGGCGCGAAGATGGGCGGTCGTGAGGAGGGTGCAGAGCTGCCGGTAGCCGGCCTGCGAGGCGACGAGCACCGGCACGACGGATTCGTCGTCCATGGTGAGTTCGCTGCCGACGAGGGCGCGGACGCCGGCCTCTTTTCCCGCCATGTGCAGGCGCACGGCGCCGTAAACGCCGTCGCGGTCGCAAAGGGCGAGGGCGGGCAATTGCAGGCGGCCCGCTTCGGCGGCCAGCGATTCCGGAAGCGAACCGCCGCGCAAAAACGAGAAGGCACTTCGCGCATGGAGTTCCACATAGGGCATCAGTCAAAAACTCCTTCCACGCTCCAGCCGTCTTTGCTCCGCGCGAGCTGGTAGATTCCGCCTTGGGACATTTCGACGTGCCAGTGTTCGACGGCCCACGCTTCCGGCGTCCACCAGTCGCCGGAAATGCGCCAAGGCCCGCCGACGCTGCGCACGGTGTCGCGCAGGTGGGCGCAGTCGAGTTCGGCCGGCTGCGGGCCTGCGCACGCGACGCGCACGGGCCAGGGCGGGCGAAAGCGGCGCAACGCGAGGCCGCGCAGCGGATGCACCGGGGCCGGCTCCGGCGCGGGGATCGTATCGACGGGCTTGGACAGGGTAAAGGTGTCCGGCCGGTAGGTGTCGGCCGGCACGGGCGTGCCGACGCGGCCCTCGCCCACGATGGCGGCGAGCCGGGCGAGGTTTTCCCAAAAAGCCGCAGGATCGCGCAGGCCGGTGTCGAACAGCCCGTCCTGCTTTTGCGCCGGCCGGGTCGGGTGCGCGACCAGCCGCACTTTGGCGACGCGCGCCGCGGTGCGCACCGATTCAAGGTGGGAGAGGAAAACGCGCATCCAGCCATCGACGTCGGTGTTGGGCTCGGGCAGCCGAAATTCCCTCCGGTGGTCGGTCTCGTCCTCGAGGAGGAGCGTGAGCGAGAGAATTTCCGCGACGAATCTCGCCGCGCGCAGCTCCATCGCCACGCGCTCGGAGAAACGCCGCAGGCGAAAGAGCACCGGTTCAAGCGTTTCAATGGGCGGATCGTAGCTCCAGGACACGGCGAACGACTGGGCCGGCTCGCTGAGACGCAAGGGCCGCGTCGTCTCGCCCGCGGCGCGTTCCCAGAGGGCAACGCCGGCCGTGCCGAGCCGCTGGCCGACCTCGGCCTTGGCAAGGGCGGTCAGTTGACCGAGCGTTCGCACGCCCCAGCCGGAAAGAATTTCGGCCTGTTCCGCGGTGGGATCGGCAAACGCGAGCGGGAGCGGATGCAAAAACTCCCGTTCGTCGTCGACCACGAACACCGGCTCGGCGCAGCGGGCCGCCAACGCCGCCAGGAGCGGAGTGGCGGCGATGCCGATGCGCACGGGCAGGCCAGCCGCGGTGAGTTCCATGACCCGCAACCGAATCTCGCCCGAGGTTCGTTCCGGGTCGGCCCCCTGCAAGTCCACGGTGCAAAAGCCGGCGCGGGTGAGTTCGACGCGAGGCGAAAGGGTGAAGGCGGCGGCTTTCAGCAAGGCGTCGGCCTCGATCTCGGCCGCAAAATCGCGCGGACGCAGGACGATGCCCGGACAACGGGCCATCGCCAGGGTCACGACCAAGCCCGGGGTGACGCCGGCCGCTTCCAGGGAGACTTCAGTGACGGCCGCTTTGCGTCCCTCGCCCGCGATGAGCGCCACGGGTTGGCCGGTCAGGGTGGGGTCGCTCCGCCGCAAGGCGTGCAGCGCGAAGTCGGGCACGACGAGAACGGCGTAGTTCATCCGGCCCTTTCTTCGGCTGTGTCCGCGTGTCCGCGGGTGATTTCCACGACGAGCTGGGTGGCCAGGGTGTCGCGGGCGAGCCGCCGACAGCCGAGAGCCTGCGGCGTGTGCAGCACGAGCCGGGCGGGCACGGCCGGCACGAGAGGGCAGGTGGTCTGAACGAGCACCGCGACGGTGCTGATTTCGGTGGCGCGTTGCAGCCGATACCATCCGGTGGCGGGCGTGCGGCGCAGTTCGCGTTCGTCACAACCGCGCGCGTCCAGGATCACGACCGAGAAATTGCCGTCGCGCACGAGCACGTCGGCTGCGGCCAGGGCCTGCGCCACGCTCTGGCAGCGCACCCACACGAGATGCCGCAAGGCGTCTGCGGGCACGGTCTCCGGCGCGAATCCATCGGCCGCGTCCACCAAGGCCACGCGCCGCTGGGCCGCCCGAGAATTCACCAAGAGTTGGGTCAACAGCGTTTGGCCGCCGCTGCTCGGCTTGGCCGAAACCACCTCGGTCAGCCGGCCGCCCGGCAGCCCGCCGCCCAGCGCGTCGTCAACCGCGCGGACACCCGTGGGCACGCCGCCGCCCGGTTGCCGGCTTTTTTCGGGGAAGCGCGCAGCCAGAAGCGACCGCAAAGCGGAGAGGGTGGTAGGGGTGCCTGGCACGTGAGTTCATCTTTCTCATGCGCGCCGAATCACCCCGACCATCACGCCCTGGGTTTCGATTTTTCGCGGCGCGAGGTCGGGGTAGCGCGGGTTGGCCGCGCGCAGCAACATTCGGCCCTTTTCCCGAACCAATCGCTTCAAAGTGACTTCGGTGTCATCCACCAATGCGGCGATCACGTCGCCCGGCTTCGGGTCGCGCCGGGCCATGATCACGATGTCGCCGTCGAGAATCCCGGCGTCGATCATCGAATCGCCGCGCACCCGCAGCGCCCACAATTGCTGCGGCTTCGCATGGGTCACCCCGAAAAATCGCGGATCGACCGGAATCGATTCAAGCGGTTCCTGCTCCCGCATGGCGGGCAGGCCCGCGGGAATCTCGCCGTAAACCGGCATCTCGAAAAGCTGGCCCTGCACCTGTGCCGCTTTGTTTCCCCAGCGGCCGTCCGCCAGTTGTTCGATCTGCCCCTTGCGGGCTAGCGCTCGCAGGTGGCTCATCGCGGTGTTCTGGCTTGCATAACCGAATTGCCGCTGGATTTCGCGGGTGCTTGGGGGGAAGCCTCGTTCCGCTTGCACCTGGCGGACGTAATCGAGGATCGCCTCCTGTTTTTCGGTGAGCATAGCTGTTCACGCGAACTACTGTTCAACTGAACAGCTACGGCAAGCGGAAACTATTCACAGCTCCAGATCGAGCTGCGGTGCTGCGGGTTTGGCCGTTTTTCCTCTGGGCTCAGGCGGAGCGAGGCATTCCGGCCCCTCGTTGCCTGATTTATTCACATAACGATTCACCTCTCGCTGGGTCATCCGTTCTGGGTCAAGCGGCCGGGTTAAGGCGGCATACTCGTCCGGTTCCAGCGGCTCGGCGCCGAGCCAGCGCGGCATCGTTTCCTTGGTGAGCAGCACTGGCATGCGGTGATGATAGGGTTTGACGATCTCGTTTGGCTCCGTGGTCAGGATGGCAAATGTCTCCGGTAGTTTCTCGACCGCCGGCTCCCAAATACCCGCGAACGCGAACGGCTCTTCGTCCAAGAGCGTGAACAAATGAGGATACTTCATCGTGCCGACGGTTTCCCATTCATAAAATCCGTTCGCCGGCACGAGGCATCGCCGCTTTGCGACCGCCGAGCGCCATGCGGGGGATTTGAGCGCCTTCTCGGCCATCGCGTTTGGAAACATCCGCATCTCGTCGTTTTTGCGGGCGAAGGCCGGCACGATGCCCCACATCATTCCGTGCACTTCCGCTCCCCCCTCACCTGCCGCGACAACCGGCGTGACGTTCGTCAGGGTCACGTTGTATTTCGGCCTGGCCCATTCCGGCGGGACGAGCTTTTGCGCCAACGCCTGGGCAATCGCCGCGAGCGCGGCGTCGGTCTTGTGCAGGGTGTAACGAACGCACATTAAGCGAACAATGTGAAGCCGGGCACCATCCGCAACTCTTGCGGCGAAGGTGAAAAAGAATTCATCTTCAAATTTTTACGGCATGACCCTCTTGGACTGCCTTGCTCCGGCATCTCCGCGAACCATACCGCACCCATGAGTTGCGGACGCATCTCGAAACGCTCGTTCTTCGGATCAGTTCGCTCGATTTCCGGCGCTTCTGCAAACGCCACGGCATCCGACGTGACGAACGCGCGGGCCGTCCTCGTACTCGCACTGCTGGCAAACAGGGGGATGGGGCCGGGGCTCGACCCCAGATAGGCGCGGCAGCGTTCGGAGCTGCGCGCGCTGTGGCAAAGCATCGCAGAGAACGATGCGCGAAGCTCCGGCGACACCAATCCAACCCGGTCCGAAGCATTTTACGCCCCTTTAAGACAAAAGACATCCAAGCAAATCGCTCATCGGGTTTCTGTGCGGGAGAAGGAGCAAAATGTTCATGGGCAGGCTTTACATAGACAGAAGAATTCAGCAAAACACCGAGGCAATGAGACTTCCTGAGCGGCGGCCTAAATTGATCGACCTTTTTGCCGGCGTCGGAGGGCTTTCCCTTGGCGCTGCGCGCGCTGGTTTCGATATTGCATTAGCGGTCGAGCGTGACGCCCGGATTGCGGCGGCACACGAGAAGAATTTTCCCGGGACGAAACATGCGACGCTCGATGTGGGGACGCTGAGCGGCGAGGATTTGCTGAAATTGGCCGGGCTGAAAGCGACAGAGATCGACGGCATCATTGGAGGGCCGCCATGCCAAGGATTCAGTTCGATGGGCAAGAGAAACGCGAGGGACAATAGAAACCGGCTGTTCGTCAAATTCTTCGAACTTGTGCACGAGATCAAACCGTCGTTCTTTATGGCGGAAAACGTGCCCGGCCTTTTGTATGACGCCTACGCAGGTTTGCGAAAGGAAGCTCTGGCGCTGGTCGCGGATTACCAAATCGTCGGTCCCTTCACCGTATGTGCCGGTGACTACGGCGCTCCCACTTCCCGCACTCGGGTCATATATTTTGGATTCCGCGGGGCTTTGATGCTGGAATTCACGGTCGCGGATTTCTCGCCGCCGACAGGTTTGCAAAAGGTGAACGTCAGGGAGGCACTGCGCGGATTGCCGAAAAAGATCAAACCGACATGGCTTACCGATGCGCTCGCGTGGCGTAAAGTCCGGATGCCCACCAGCAGCGACTTCTGTGAGCGAGTCTGGGGGGTTATTCCGCCGGGCGTGGGAGATGCGGAGGCGTTGCTACGGCTGAAGCAGGACAGACGGGTTTCCGGGTTGATTGCGACGGCTCATTCATCGGACCTGATCCGGCGATATGGTGCCCTCAAGCCTGGGGAAACGGAATCCGCGACAAAATCGGTCCGCTTGACCGCTGCTGGCCTTTGCCCAACCCTGCGAGCGGGCACGGCGCCTGACCACGGGAGCTTTCAAGCCGTGCGCCCGATCCATCCTACGGAGGCACGCGTGATTTCGCCTCGTGAGGCGGCACGGCTGCAGGGCTTCCCTGATTGGTTCCGATTTGACGAAACGAAATGGCACGCCTTTCGACAGATTGGAAACAGCGTTAGTCCTATAGTTGCGGAGCGACTGCTCAAAACTGTGGCGATCAAGATGCGGTCGGTCAAAGTTGGTGTGCGCGCAGCCTGACCCGCTGGCGTGCGCCTCAAATCGCGACTTTAATGAAAAACGGGGTGTGCCGTGCAAAGCGGGCGTAGCTCTCTACGACTTGTTCGGATTCCTTCGGATCCTCTGCGAGCGACAGCTTCAGCTTTCGGATAATATCCTTCGCAGACATGTCCGGCAGGCAGCGGTCGATAGCGAGGCGTTCGCGGATTCCCAAATCAGGAATGCTGACAGCCAAGGGTTCATCGTTCCAATCCAAGGTAGCGAATCCCCAAGAGGTGAGCCGGGCGTCTTTGATCACCTTATTGATCCGATTCGCCGGTCCCACAATGCACGTTACCGTTAGGATCGGAGTGCCGTCGTTATACGAATACGCTGCGAGTGGCCGCATGGTCATTTCCTTGGTGTCGCCCAACACGGCGGAGACTGCTTTCACGTAGATCCGCTTCATCGTTTTGTGAAAATCATCGTTGCGGACGTCGTCGTCGGTGAGGTCGCCCACTCCGGGAAACAGCGCCTTTAGCTTTTCCTTGCGTGCGGCGAGTGGCTGTTGCGCGGCGTTGCCAAGCGCACCCGCTTTGCAGGTCAGAGTGACCTTGAGGATGCTCATCATCGGCAACTTTGGGATCAAATCGACGCACTCGCCGATCTGCTCTTTCCATTCGTTTGTGCTGTAGTCGAGCCAAGCTAAGACCGGGGAGTCGCCCGTTTTATACTTTTCCACCCACCAACCGGTCGTCCGGTTCTTGAGCTTAACGCGACAGTGCGGCTTATTGAACCGCTGGCGGCGAACGACGTGATCCTTCATCTCCAGGCTGATCATTTCTTTACATCCCATTACGGCCTGCACCAACGCAAAGTCCTCCAAATAAGGACCGCCCATTCCGACGTAGCCATACTTGGCAGGTGCAATCCCGAGATGCGGAACAATACGCCTAAGTAGGTCCAAAAACAAAGCGCGTTCGACCTGCTTGTTTGTGCGCAGGTGGTATGCCGGGTCGAACCTCATTTTTTGCGCGTCGTTTCCTCGTGGACTTGTTCAAAACACGCCTGTCCGACTTCTCCGGGGCTTCGTTCTTCGTCGAACAAGTGTTGGCTTACCGCGGATATTTCTGGGATCGGTTTCACGAAGGTTATCCGCCTAGAGTCGTCTTCAACGTCGCGATACGGAAGATTCGGTTTGAATAGCCTGCAGCCGGGCATGTTTTTGCTGGCCGACATCTCCACGTGGCGGGCCATCTTGCGGAGCCCGTCGAGATCGTATTCCTGCTCATCCTTCTCCAGCCGTCGGAAGTGTTCCTTCAGCTCGTTTTCCCGCCCTTTCCATCGGTTGGTGTGCCGGGTGAAATATTTGGTGGCTTCCTGCATCCGGTTCCTGACGATGGTATAAAGTCCCTTGCTCGACTCGAGGCCGCGCTTGGTGGTGGTCAAAGGGAGATCAAAGGTGTTTTCGGAAGAGAACTCGACAATACCTGCGATGGCGCTGAATTGCGTATGAAACGCAGGCACTCCGGCGAAGCCCCAGCCGGTCAGGATCGACCGGTCGTTGCTAAGCACGACACGGTCGTTGCACACGACCGTCCACCCGGCGTCTTTTTCCGCAAAAGAGCCTTCTCGTTGGGCATTTAATTCCTCCTCCGTCTGGATGGCGGACCGGTAGCCCACCGCAAAGAATACGTCCACCTTCCCAATCTTGCCGCGGAATATGTATGGTTGGATCAAGCCGCCCCATTTCGGCTTCTGGTTCGGGTCCTCGAAGAAGATGCGCAACTCTTTGCGTTTCACTTTTTCGCCGTTGACTGTTATTTTGAAGCCTCGGTCGATGAGATAAGAATAAGATTCTCCGATCCGTTCGCCGAAATCGGCCCGGAATTTGGAGCCTTTCTGAAAGGCCAGGATCACGGGATCGTTGAGCGCGCTTATCTCGATAATCGTTCCGTAGTTTTTCGAGATCGGCTTTTCCTCGCGTTCCGCCGGAAAGTTCCAGTCGAGGTTGTCCTCCTCGAACCAAGTCTCAGGCACGGTCACCATGAACGAGTCCTTGCGATGATGGCTGTGAACGTAGCACTCGCGGCCCAGCTTGAAGATCGCGCGCTTCATGCCGATGCCCACCATGCCGATGGTGCCCTCGGGCTTTTCGAATTCCTTAGGCCGACCCATCCTGAACGCGTAACTCTCGGCAATCTTCCAAGGAATACCCCCGCAGTTATCCTCGATGGTGAATTTCTCCGGCGTCAACGTGATGTGGGCCCAAAAACCACTGAGATCGTCGCTTAGTTTGCCGCCTTTGGGGCGGTCGTTCAAGGTGCGAAGGGCACCATCGACGCAGTTGTCGAGCAAATCCAGGATCGCGTCGTGCAATTCGATGTCTCGCGTCAACATATTGACGAAGAAATTCTTGGCGGGCGTGCCAGCCACGCCTTTGATGACGTCAGGTTTCTTTGCTGCCATGGATCGTCCGGGGGTAAGTTTTTCTCAGAAGGCGTTGATACTCGGTCTAAGCAGATCCTGTATCGCTGAAGTGATTCTTGCTGCGATGTTGCGGCCGTTATGAGTTAAGGCCGGCATGGCCCGAGAACTTGTAACAGCCGCTGGGGCGATAGTTCAAGGTAAGAATGAGCGCGGGTATTGCGTCGTTGCCTACTACTGGCTGCGTGATAGCCTGCCAGTGATTGACGCGAGCACTTACGATTGCGCAACAGTCTGCCGGCGGCTAGTTCCTGCCCGGCGACTGCCTAGGATTTAGGAGCATTCCGAATTCCTCGTCAAATTTCAAGTTCACGATCTGATTCGAGGAATTGGGCGAGACCGCCCACAGGTCTTTCTGGTTCGGAGCGCGGCCAAGACAGACCCCTTCCTCCCCCGCGAATTCACCGCCGGTGATAAGAACAGTCTTTCCGGTGAGGTCAGGCTTTTGCATGATTTTTGAGTAACCGGCGCACGTTCGCCTTGCGCTTCCGTGGCAGCGATAGACCGAGTAGTTTGACAACATTTACCCCGAGCGCCTCGGCCAAGGCCACCAGTTCGTGATCGCTCACCGACCGGGTTTGGTTTTCGACTTTTGCCAATACCGACCGGGCCACCGGCCACCCGGCTGCATCGCACTGGCGCTGTAGTTCATGCTGCGTGAAACCCTTTTTTCGGCGCAGACGCGCCACAGTCGGGCCGCAGATATTGGACAGTTTGGTCATTCGTCGAAAAGGACGACAGTTAGAGGCACTTTCAGTAACGCCTCAAAAAAACTAGCTTTGAGCGCTTCGTTGTCCTGGCCGTCGTAGATCGTCGCGGCTGCCGGTTCGCGTGTGAGTGTGGCCAGAGCACGATTATTCACCGCGACGAAATATCCATCTTCGGTCGCTAGCACCCAGCGGACTTGGGCAAGCGCGCGCATCCGTTGGGTGGTGCAGGGTGTGGTGCAGCGGACTGCCTGGGCAATGGACTTTTGCAGGAGGGTCGGCATGGCGGGAAGCGTGCCAGATCGGGCAGGCATTGCCCAGGAAGAAATCGGCTTCGGCGTGGAATTTCCCTAGTGCCGCGAAGCGGGCACAAATTCGTCGAGTTCTGAGGCAAGGTAGCCAGCGTCAGCAAACCGCCGCACAATCGCACGGTAGCGCTGGTCCGGGCTGTCAACGAAGTTGCCGGACACCCATGCGCCGTTGCCCGGAACGGGCATGATTTCGCGGCCGTCGCGGTCGCGAATCAGGCGTGGGTAGCGAAAGAACCCGAAAACAGCTTCGCGTCCCTCGCGGTCGGTGACGACAAGCAACACGCCGTGCTCCGGTGCCAGCCGGCAATAACCCGTCCCGGAGTCAAAATTCCAGCATGTCACCGTCGAGAATGCGACCCCGCGGAGTCGCTCATCCTCGATGACGAGTCCTCGTGCGACCCGCCGCGAGAAATCGCGGCGTTCAGGATTGTCGAACGGCCCGTTAACAACGGTCGTCGGTTGGAAACCCATCTTACGAGCGTCGCCTTCGACATCGTTCAAGAATGCAGCGAGTTGCTCGGCGGTGACGCTTGCCGGTGCGTCAAAACTGAAATGATAGGTTAAGCTCATATCGAGACCAATTCCGGGTCGCTCATTTATCCCAATGTAGCCCGCTTGCGGCTTTTGCCCAGGACAAAGTTCAATGTCGGGACATTATTTTGGCGCGGTGGCGGAGCCTAATTTCGACCGAAAGGCAGAAAGCTGTCGAAGCCGCGCTTGCCACAGTGCAGTGTCGGCCCTTACAAAAGTTGGAGCAGGAAATCCAGACTCCTGACACACTGTGGAATTCCAACGATTTCGCAGCGTTTGCATGCTGGAAACTTCGCTACTATAAAAATTCAGCCATGTCTTTTAGAGAGCCCCTACCACACGGATGTCCTCCAGATGAAGCCGACGAAATCTCGTCAGAGATGGTTGTGTTTAGGATCACCCGGATGGAAACAGCCGCCCATGAGGACTTTCATTCTTTACAACACCTGCAACCGGGAAGGAATTTTCGCGACGTGCCCTGCCGAGCACGCGGGGTGTCGGTTCATACAGATGCTTCCCACGCAAAGCACCTGTTAAGACTTCCGAAGTTCAATGGATGTTTCGTTTGTCGCGTGCGCTTGAGCGCGGGGGCCGGTCGAATTCAGCAAACAGGAAGATGGTCACATCACACTTGGTGGCCTCTCGCCGCCTTTGATATTCTTGGTGCATGCGAAGGGCGGGCCGCATGAAGAGCGTCACACCTATCCGCACCCTGATTTACTACGATGGCGTGCAGCTTTTTGAAGGACACGACGAGGACGGAGCCGTATGCGTGGGTGTCGCGCTGCCTCCCCAAGAAACTTTCGAAAGGTTCCTGATTGTAGCAGTCAGGGCCGAACGGCTTGAGAGCTTTGTCCGAGGAGACATGGATCTGCGATCTTTGATCCTCGACACGGCCAACTTTGCCTGGGGTATCGCTTTGGTAAAAGGCGATGAGCAGAAATTCATTGTTCAACCTCAGCAGGGCCGGCTGGCTGATTTCGCCTTCTTACCGGAACCCGGCTTTTTTCTGCCCGAACGGCCGGAATCCGAACAGGAGAATCGACCCGCCGTGTCGCCGCATCATGCAACAGAGCTTTTCAAGATGGCGTTGCGCGCCGGCTCATCCCCAGAAAAAGCGTTCGCGGAGACCCGCAGGGTGCATGGTGCGGTTGAGGCGGAAATCGCGCAGAAGAATGCCAAGGCCGAGATCCACCGCATCTATATTCTTCGTGACCCCCCGATTATTGCTGACGAGATGATCGAATGGTATGCCGGGCCGCATCCGGACGATCACTACTGGCCTGGGCTTGTAAGCTACCTCCGGGGTATTCGAAAATGGGATGAGAAAGCCATTGCCGAGCTGGACCGCGCATCGACGCAAGTGCTATCCCGCGTGGCCCCTCCCGGCATGCCTGAAATCAATACACGTGGCCTCGTGGTGGGCTATGTTCAGAGCGGAAAAACGGCAAACTTCACGGCGGTCATGGCCAAAGCCGCAGACATAGACTATCGATTGTTCGTGGTTCTCTCGGGCCTCACCAACTCACTCCGCAACCAGACACAGCAGAGGCTCGAAGCGGAACTCGTGGCCACGAGTCCAGCGGGGTGGCTAACTCTTACTTCGGTCGAGAACGACTTCAGCCGCAGCTATCCGGCTAAGGCAGACAATGTCTTGAATCAAAACCGCGAGACTCGGGTCCTTGCGGTAATAAAAAAGAACGGTAACCGCCTACGCCGCTTCATCGAATGGCTGGAGGGCGCCCACATCGACACCAGACGCCGCTGCGCGATGGTGATCATCGACGATGAAGCGGATCAAGCCTCGATCAACACGTCACGTAACGAGGCGGAGAGGTCGAAAATCAACGCGCTCCTCGTCCGGCTGCTCAAGCTGATGCCCAAGGCTGCCTACATTGGATACACGGCGACACCTTTCGCGAACGTTCTAAATGAAGCGCCAGGACCGGAAAGCCTCTATCCCAGCAATTTCATTGTGACTCTGCCGAGACCCAGCACGTACTTTGGGCCGGAACGGGTGTTTGGACGCGAGCGACTGAGGACGGAGGAGGAAAGCGCCGAAGTTGACGGTCTCGACATGATTAGGACAATCGCCAAGAATGAGGCGGTCGTGCTGCATGAAGCCGCCGATGCGGGGTTGGCAGAAGTGCCAGCAAGCTTGGATGTCTCCATCCGTTATTTCCTCATGGCGACGGCTGCGAGGCTGGTCCGGGAGAAAGAAATCGAGTTTTCAACCATGATGGTTCACACCACCCAGCGCGTATCGGGACATCGCGTGATGAACGATGCGATTTTGTCGCACATCAATAAACTCAAACTTCGCATCGGAGTTGACGTCGCCATCGCCGCCGAACTCGAGGAACAATGGAACTTGGAGTTGGATCGGGTGGCAGCGGCTGAGGCGGGATGCGAGAGAGCGCCGGTCTCATTCGCCGAACTTGCGCCATTGCTCCCGAAGGTCGTTTCGGACGTCGAGATGGTAATCGACAACTATGTCAGTCCGGCTCGCCTAGACTTTTCGCGTCGGGGCCGGATACTTATCGTCGTCGGCGGGAATACACTGGCGCGCGGACTCACTGTCGAAGGATTGGTAACAAGCTACTTTATCCGCACGTCCACAGCCTACGACACGCTCATGCAAATGGGACGGTGGTTCGGCTACCGCAAAGGCTATGAGGACCTGCCGCGGATTTGGATGACCGACGAGCTTCGCGATTACTTTTTTGACCTTGCAACGATTGAAGAAGAATTCCGCGCCGAAGTCCGGCGTTACACCCTCGGCCTGACGCCGCGCCAATTCGGGCCGAAGATCCGCACACATCCAGCATTGATGATAACGTCTCGGCTTAAAATGCAGGCCGCCATCGACGTGGACGTTTCTTACGGCGGCCTTCGCTGCCAGACGATTCTGTTCCATCACCGCGACGCGACTTGGCTTGATAGGAATATCGGAGCTGCAAAACAGCTGGTCGCTGAAGCGGCAGTCACGGCATCGAAGGTGGAAGGTCCGGCCGACGGCCGACTGCGCCTGCTCAATGTCCCTGCTGCGGCGATATTCACTTTCCTCGAGGCCTATGCCTTTCATCCACAAAGCCGCGAGTTGAAGAAAGATCTTCTTGTAAGGTATATCCGGGCGCAAAATCACGTAAAGGCGCTCGAATTCTGGAACGTCGTGGTTGCAGGCCAAGCAGACGCTGAAGTCCTGGGAGCTTGGGACACCGGAAAGGGGATGGTCGGGCTGATCAACCGCTCGCGGATGAAGTCCGCTGGTCCGGACCGGATGATCACTGCTAACATAAAATCACTGATGTCGAAGTCCGACCTTGTGGCGGACATCGATGCCGGACCGGATTACTCGAACAAGACCCATGACGAGCTGCTTCGCATTCGGAGCGAACTCCTGCCGTTGCACGGGCTCATCGTACTTTATCCGATTTCGAAGGACTCGGTTCCTAGGCGGATCAATGACAAGGAAAACCAGCACCGCGAAAATCTCGATGCGGTGAACACCGTCATGGGCGTCGCCGTCGTTCTGCCCGAGCCGAAGGTGGACACACCTCAAGCCTACAGGACGGTCGACATGTCCCAAGTCCCGCGCGAGGAAGCCGAACTGCCCGAGGATGAGCAGGAGGACGCGGCGTGATTTCAGCATGACCGCAGGCGAATTAGAGGCACTTTGGGCCAACCTCCTTGTCCCGACAGAGATCGACGCGACCGCGGTATGTGCCACGGGCGCGACGGCCGGAGACATTGATGTCGTCATCGGAACAGACTACTTGGGGCGCCGGCATGTGATGGTGCCGCTTGGCGCAAGCCGAATTTCGCTTTCTCTACGCGCCGCAGGAATTCGCGCCGTCGCCCCCCGACCCCTAGTTCATGCAGGAACAAAGCGGAACTATCTCGATGTATGCTGCGTGCAGCCCGACCTACGCACCATCTTCGCCCGGCTCGCTGCGGAAATTGTATCCGAAGCAGCAAGAGCCGGCCCAGATGCCGGTCGGCGCTGCGCCGGGCTCCTCGATGGGTGGCGTGACATGTTCGGAACCATTTCAGGCGGTTTCGGTCGGCTCCAAGCGGTTGGCCTTCTCGGTGAACTCATCGTGTTACGCGAACTCGCAATGCATCAATCCAGCGTTGTGACCACATGGACCGGACCGCTCGGAGGTGTCCATGACTTTCGCCACGGGTTGAAGGCGATCGAAGTGAAGGCGACGCTGCGGCGGCACGGCCGCTTCCATACAATCAGCAGCCTCGAACAGCTTGCAATTCCCGAGGGAGGACGATTGGCATTCGTTTCAATCCGCTTGGAACCGGTGCCAGGTGGCCCGCTATCCATCACCGGACTGATACGTGACTTGACCGTTTCTGGTGTTTCCGCGTTTGAGCTGGCGCAGCGCGTCGAAGAGGCTGGCCTCAAGCTCGGCAGTTCCCCGGAGCTTGAACAGGAATGTTTCGAACAACGGGAATTTGAGCTTTACGAGGTCAGCGACGACTTCCCTCGAATTGTGCCCGGGGCTTTTGTCGCAGGCACTCTACCAACCGGGGTTGTTGCACTTCGCTACGACATCGACCTTTCTTCCGAACGTCCGCGGCCCTTGGGAAAAGAAGACGCGGGGAAATGGCTCAAAGAATTCCTGCCCGGTTATGCAACTTGAACTTTACGAAGAGCCGGTCCCTCCGACCGGGGGGCCAAAGGCCGAAGGAGCCAAACGCGTCCTTGGAACTCCATCAATGGGTGCCCTCACGGTGGTGCTTCGAGAAGCGGTACAGAATTCTTGGGACGCGCGTGTTGGGTCCGCCGTCGCGTTTTCAATCCACTACTTCCGCCCCGACGAAACACAAAAGCGCGCGCTCCTCGAAACAGTTTTTGTGAAACAACCTAAGGCGGCGAGGCTTCGTGAGCAGATTTCCCAAGGCCCGTTTGGGGTGCTCGTGTTTTCAGACCGCGGCACTAGCGGTCTCAATGGTCCGATTCGCGCTGATACGCCCGTGGACGAGGTCGGCGCGCCTAGAAACTTTGTCGATTTCATGTTCGACATCGGACGTGACGAAGGAAAGGGAATTGGCGGAGGAACCTACGGCTTCGGAAAATCTTCGTTCTTCTCACTCAGCATTGCCGGCACGGTCTGTGTCCACACGCGGTGCGTGCGTAACGGCGCATATGAGGAGCGGCTCATGGCGGCCCATTTGGGAACGAGTGCACCTGGCCGGACAACGGGGCGCGCATGGTGGGGAGCACCCGGAAACAAAAACCCAGAACCGGTCATCGATGCGCCGGCTGCTGCATTAGCCTCTTCAATCGGTTTGCCCGCGTTCACCGGCGATGAATGCGGAACAACCATTATGGTCCTTGGGCCCCGTCTTGCTACGGACGGCGACGACCGGCCGGCGGAAGAGCGCACTTCCGTGAAGGAAGTGATTGCGAGTCTCGGCACCTCGATTGTGCAATGGTTTTGGCCCAAAATGATTCCCGGGCGAAACGGAACGCCTGCGATAACTTTCAGGGTGATTCATGAGGCGACCGAGCTTCAGGTGCGGCCACCAGCATCGTATCCGCCCTACAGCATTTTTTCCGAGGCCCTGTCCGCCATCGACGAATACCGGCGCAGCCGGGCGGAGCCGGCGGATGGGAAGATCATTATAATCCAAAGCCAGCGGCCGGCCGCAGTACTCGGACATCTCTGCCTGCTCCGGAGACCGAAACGACATCGAAGCACCCTCCCAGGCGATTTTGAGGAAGAATCGGCCCGCGAATTGGCCGATCAGTCCCACCACGTGGCGCTGCTGCGCGGGCCTCGTCTTGTCGTCCGCTATTTGGCTGGCCCCAAGCCGCCTTCCGAACTGGTCGACATTGCGGGAGTGTTCATTGTTGATGAATCTTCCATGAAGGGAGACGTGGAAAACGCCTTTGCGTTGTCCGAGCCGCCCGTCCACGACGACTGGGTCGCCGCCGCACTGGAGAGCCGGAATCACAAAACTTATGTGAGGATCGCGCTGAAAAGAATCCGCGAGCAGCTGGGCGAATTTGTGCTTCCGTTTACCGAGCCGGGAGCGGAGGCGTCGGCACAACCGGGTCTCGGGGCCTTTTCAGAAATGATGGGCGGCCTCCTTGCCACCACTACCGGCACCGGCGCACGCGCCCAAAAGCCGCAAGGAGGGGCCGGCGGTGGCGGCGGCGGCAGTGGAACCGGGAAGCCTCGCATCACTGTGAGTGCCGGTTCCCTGCAGTTACATCCCCAGCACGGCCGGATTCTCTCCGTTCCATTTACTGTCGAATCCGGTGCCATGGCGGGGCCGGTGGAGATCAAAGCGTCCGCATGTGTATTGCTGGACAGTGGAACAGAAGTGGAGCCGCCCACCGGGACGGTATCACCCGTGATAAAGTCGATCATCCTCCGTCGGACTAAGGACGCAGTTGGAGAGGTTTATCCCGGCTCCTTGGTTCGGCTCGACCGTGTGCCCGAAGCTGCCGTATGGGAGGCCATTGCCACAGTGCCGGCAGATGCTCGTGTCAAGGTCACCCTCAACATTGCGGAGGCTACCTAACATGCCGTCAGTCGAAAGCCGACCCTATCTGATATGTCCTCCCGACATCATAAGTGGCGAAAGCTGGATTCACGACCGCTCCGGGCTGCCCGAGGCACTACCTCCGCAGCTTGTGGATTGGGATCCGGGCCAAGACGTGGTGCTCCGCCGGACGATCAACATCGACGTGGCGCGGGCGGAAGCGGCCTGTGGCCTTGGGGCTGGCTCTGAGATTGCAGCCTGCGTTTCTTGGCGTTCACCCGGCTCCGGTCAGCGGGGCAATGCCTTCCGACGTGTCCTTCCGCTTGGAGGTGCTACGATTTGCAGCATTGAAGCGAGAATCCCGGGCTCGGAGCTTGGTGGGTCTGTGAATGTGATCACGCGCATTGTGCTCGCAAATGCGGGTGTGAACACCGCCGGCCTCGCCGCGTTTCGCATTGGTTCGATCCTTTGGGAAGATACAGTCTCGCTCGTGCTCGAAGGCATAGGGTCGAGGTTTCCGATCGAAGTCGTAGATTTTGCCTCTATGTCGTTTCCTCCCAATGCGGCGTGGCGGCTCTACTGGCAGCCCGGAAACCTCTCCGCCCAAGCGATGGGCTGCTTCCGGCTTTTGATCAACAAACGGCACCGTCGTATGGCTATCGCGGCTTCGCGCGCGGTGCCAGATGCCGAATCAAAAGCGATTTGGTCTGCGGTGAACGTCGGGGTAGCGCGAGAAATCATCAGTGGAGCCCTGAGCGAGGATGCGTTCATTGCACCGGATTCCGCCTTCGACGAAGGATCAGTGGGCGAAGTCGCGCTCGCGCTTCTGCAACGCGCGTTTCCGGGCGAAACTCAACAAGCGGTGCGCGAACGGATGCAGGGCACGCCCGCCCTTTTCGAATGCCAGTTGCAGGAAGCTTTCAATTTGTTCGACCCGAAGTCGAGCGACTGAACCCATGTTTCTCCTTCCTCAGCTTCCAAAGTTCGCGGCCGACGATATGGCATGTCAGCTTGGCCGGTTAAGCATCGGAGACGCACGGTCGACCCGAGCGCTCGACCATCCGTTGAAAGTCTACAGTCCAACCGGCGGCTCACAACTCAGTGATGCGATGCTTCAGAGCTTGCGCGACTCGGTGGAAGATATTGCCCGGGCTAGCGGATATCCGCGGCTTCGCTCGCCTGATGTTTCGTCATTCGATTTACACGTGGCAGGTCGATTACAACATATTTTGAGAATTTCGCCCAACGAGGCGGCGAAACCGGGTCCGTGGATGTTTTTGGCCTGTGTGGTGATGCCAGATATTGTTCTTTGGCGTCAGCGGCGTGCAGAAATGGCTGTCGTAAATTCAGACAACTTCTTAGACACGACCAACAACCTTTTCCGCCGTTTGTGGTGGCGCGCAGCGATCTTCACGGATGACGAACGGGGTGCCGATCCACTCTGGCTGTTGGAGCACCTTCTTGAGGATGCCGTCCAAACGTTTTACGAACGCCGCTCGCTCTCCGGGGTTCCGCAGATGGGCGTGGTGTTCGGCCGAATCTACCACGCCGCGGCAAGTCTACTACCGCCAGGCTTCAACATGGAACCGGTGGAGCGCACGGTGCAAAAGTGGCTTGTCCGGGTTGGCGAAAACGTCGCCTATGACTACCTGTGCGAGTCCGACTTGATCGCGATCATGGCCGAGGCGTTTCATGCGTCGGTTCCACAAGACCACGCTGCAACCGTTTCGGTTGAGAGGCTCATTGTAGCAGTGCATCCGGCACCAAAGCACGCGCCTTCTCCGGATACGATGGCCACGCTCGTCCCCCAAGAACCAGCGGTCGCTGCAATGGCCAATGCATTTGAGTTCGACGAACGGCACAGGCTCTTCTTCAAGGCAGAGGCAGGCACATATTCGAAAGTCACCCACCGTGAAGCGGATGCTTCCGAAGTGAACCTGACCGGCCCTGAGGCCCGGCTTGCAGAGCAGTTCTTTGGTCGTGACCGTATACATGCGGGGGCAGTGCGAGCTGATCCCGCCGCTGCCACGCAGCGGTTCAGGGCATACCCAGGCGGGGAGTTGGTCTATCTCAACCTCGTCTATCCCAAGCGGGACCGAACGGAAATGAGGCTTTATCTCTCCTCTCAGAAGGGCTTTAAACCGTCGGGCGGATCGATTTGGTTTCTTTTTCAGCGGGGACGTGATTTGTTCGTCGGATTCATGCCCGGCGACGAATGGAACAAACTCTTCAACTACACAGCCCAATAGGAGCGCGTCCATGCCAATTCCGGTCGTAGACCTTTTTGCCGGCCCGGGCGGACTGAACGAGGGCTTTTCCAAGGTAACAGATTCCGCGGGCCGCCGGATTTTCGAGTCCGTGCTGTCGGTCGAGATGGATGCCACTGCGCACCTCACGCTCGAACTCAGGGCTCTCTACCGGAATCTGCGGAATGACAATTTGTTGGCGGCCTACGCTTCCTATGTGCAGGGCAGGATCACTCGTGCGGACCTCTTTTCAAAATCAAAGACCGCGGGTGCCGCAGCCGCAGCGGAAGCTATGTGCGCCACCCTCGGCGCATCCGCCTCGGTCGACGCCGAAATTGAGAACCGTATCGCAAAGGCCCTCACGGGTCGCAGTGAATTCATCCTCATCGGCGGACCACCGTGTCAGGCCTATTCCTTGGTGGGCCGCGCTCGCCGGCGCTTGGAGGATCGGCAGCAATTCGAGTCGGACGTGAAGCAGCGGCTATACCTAGAATATATCCGCATTGTAAAAATATTCCGGCCCGCGGCATTCCTGATGGAGAATGTCCCAGGGCTGTTGTCAGCGAAGCTTGGAGGAACAAGCACATTTCAGATGATTTGCCGGGATCTCGGAGCCGCCGGGTATAACTTACACCCCGTCAATGCGGACCCCCATCCGCTTGGCGAGGGCGGAGACCCTCGACAGTTTATTGCGCACGCGGAGGATTTTGGAGTTCCGCAATCGCGCGCCCGTGTGTTCATTCTTGGGCTGCGTTCGGACCTTGGATTGAAGCCGGCCCGTCTTCCAAAACCGTCGGGGGAAAAAGTGTTTGCGGACGAGATTCTAGCGGGCTTGCCGGCGATCCGTAGCAAACTTTCAAAGAGCGAAGACAACGGCACCAATTGGCGGGACGAGATAAACGAGCTTGGCGGATACAAGCTGAACACCGTTGACGAAAGTATCCGGCGGGTCATTCGAATGGAACTCGCCAATCTCAATCCCGATTTGCCTCTAGGAAGCCGGTTCATTCCTAAATCCGCCAAACCGCGCAAACTGGCCAGCTGGCTAACCGGAGCAGATGTTGGTGGTGTCTTGAATCACAACAGTCGCGGTCACATGGCGAGTGACCTTAGGCGCTACTTTTTCTGGTCGATCTACGGAGAAATCATGCACCGGTCGCCCAGTTTGACGGAGGTTCCTTCTTATCTTCGCCCAGACCACGATAACATTACAGGTGATGCGAGCAACGCTCCTTTTGCCGATCGATTTAGGGTTCAGATCCGCGGTCGGCCGTCGACGACAATCACTTCGCACATCGCGAAGGACGGCCACTATTACATCCACTACGAATCGAGACAGTGCCGCAGTCTTTCAGTGCGCGAGGCAGCGCGACTCCAGACATTTCCTGACGACTACTTTTTTGAAGGCCCAGTTACGGAACAATACAAGCAGGTGGGAAATGCAGTGCCTCCTTATCTCGCAAAACAGATCGGGGACTTGGTGGCCTCCATCCTCCGTTAGACGATGGCAGACATATTCACCTCAGCAAAAAGGTCGAATGTAATGGCCGCGATCCGGAGTCGTGGAAACGAGAGTACGGAAGTTCGGCTAGCGCGATTACTTCGGAAAATTGGAATCACCGGATGGAGGCGCCACCTACATTTAATTGGGCGCCCTGATTTTTCGTTTCCTAGGGAGCGCATCGCAGTGTTTGTGGACGGCTGCTTCTGGCACGGCTGTCCGGAGCATTTCACGCAACCAAAATCGTCGAAAACATTTTGGGTTAAAAAGATCGCGCTCAATAAAATCCGCGACGCAAAAGTAAGCCGTGAACTCCGGAGGCAGGGATGGACGGTCGTTAGGATTTGGGAACATGCCCTTACCAAGCGTGAGTCTGCCAAATCCCTGCGTCGTTTGGTGCGAATTCTACGCCGGAGGCGTGTGCTCAAAGGTTCGGGAGTAGTAGCAACTATGGGTCGATCCGATGCCCATGCCCCTGCGAAATCTTCATCGAAATCTTTTGGGTCACTTCGCGGCGAATCCGGGCGCGCTGCAATAGGTCTTCCGCAGCGGTCAGGTCGCCGGCGCCTTCGACGAACGCTTTGACCTCGTGCTTGGTGCGGATGTGGTCGGCAGGGCCCATTTCCCTAACCTTGAGGCTTTCGGTGATGATGCGTACGGCATCAGTTGCACTGCGGAGGGCCACGAGGGTCGCGGCGCTGATATCGGAGCTTTCGTTCGGATTCATTGTGCGAGGTGGTTAAAATAGCAGATTAGGCGGGTCGAAGGCAGACTTTTTTGTAGCCATTCGTGCAATGGCGGACGACGGCGGTGTGATCCGGCAGGCTGCGGAATTCATGCGGCTTGATCCAAAACTCCTCCTGCCCCTGGTAGGTGTGGGTGGTATGGTCCGGGTGAACGGTGCGGCTTGCGCGCTCGACCCAATGCTTGCCGACAGCGTTGGCACAGCGGAGAGCGTCGGTTTCCGAGGCGGCCCGGTACATAACAAGGTTCTTCAAATTGAGGGCGAGAACGTCGGCCTGCTCCCTCGTCTGCGGCGGAATGAGCGACTCGAACGCTTGTGCCGAAATCAGCAGCATCAGCCAGCAATCCCTCAGCCGGTCCACTACGTTGAAATCGCTGGTTCCGTCGAAACTGGCTGTGATTGCGGTCTGGAACTCATCGCCGACGTAGACGAGCTGATTGAGGGCGTAACGTTGCCACTGTGGCAGCGTATAGCGGTGGAGGGCGTGGCGGTAGATGAGCAGCTTCATGACGGTGAAGATGTATTTGCGCTCAGTCGTGTAATCTTCCGGCACGTCGATGCAAATAATCCGGCCCTTGTCCACGTCGGCAATGGAACAGGTGTCCGGGTCGTTGCTGCTGAAAACTTCGGCGATTTCCGGCGTGCCAAGGAATTCGAGATAGTTCTGTGAGGTGCCGAGTTCGGCCGCCTTCTGGTCTTTGGCGACTTGATCCACGAAGCTCGAATTTAAGCTTTCCGCTATCCGTTGCCGACGCATGGTTGAGTCCTTCTTGGTCAATTCCATCAAGGCGATCTTCAATTGATTTGGCGAGGTAAGCAGAGAATAGGCGTTGGTCGGCGTGACCGCGCGACCGAGTTCGCTTAATAGTTCCAACGCACGGCCGATATGGGCTGTGCCTTTGACTTTGAAAAAGCCCTTTTCGTCCTTGGGATTGAGAGCGGCGGCCGTGTCCACAAGAATGCGGGCGCGCGTCGTGAATGGAAGCCGTGAGTCTCCGGTTACATTGAGACGGTGCAATTCCGGGTCGTCGGGTTCGCTTGGCAGGCGAGGGCGCAGGCGGACAAGGTCCTGGGAGCGTCCATATTTTTTGCCAAGCCACTCCAGAAAATACCATTCATCGCCCTTGTTGGCCATGACGAGTCCGCCCAGGCTCGGATTGCGCCGAATTAGGTCTGCGAGGAGGGCATTCATGCCGGTGGTCTTGCCCGATCCGGTGTCGCCGGTGATGAAGAAATGCCGGTTCACCTTGTCTCGCGTCCAGCAAAACCGGGCGAATTTGAGGGCAATTTCCCATCGATCAGCCACGATTTGACCCTGTGGATTTTGGATATACCGATGCCGGTCGGCGAAGAAAAACAGGCTGTAGGCGATCAATCCCATGGCCATTGCAACCGGCCAGCGCCAGCCCTCCGGCAAACATTGTGCCCCGAAAAGCCCGCCGGCCAGGATGACAATGGCGAGGCCAAGTGCAGCGGGCGATTTCAGGCCGGGTTCGTTGTGGCGCAGGTTGCGAAGGACAAACCAGCCGGCCAGGGCAAGCGCCATTCCACTCAACGCGAAGGCGCCGATCAAGGGTGCTTGCGGACGGCTGAGCCATTCGCGCAAGACGACCGTGGGAGGCGTGATTTTCAATGCAATCATGATCACTCGCCTATCGTTACATGCGAACGACCGCGCCGCGTCGAGAGCGTGCGCCTACCTTAAAAAGGGTAGATGAGCCTAATCCTTGAATCGTGCGTTTTTCTTGAAATCCGAATCCCAACGAAGTCGATGGGGCCTTGCGTCTGTGGGTGAAAAAGGGCGGGTGACGTGGCGCCACAATTCGGGCTTTTCGTAGCATCGGGTTCGTGAAGAAAAACCGGAGCTACCCTTTTTAAGGTAGGCGAACTACCTTAAATTGGGTGGACGCGGTCTGTTGAATTTCTCGCGGAACGCGGACGTTGTTGGCAGCATGATCACGGTCGGCATCATTCGCAACGGAGCGACTTATCTTTCGCAGCATCTGCGCAGAAATGACTATTGGGCGGAAGGTGAGAAGCAGGCTTGCGGCGAATGGATCGGCCAAGGTGCGAAAGCGCTCGGGTTGGAGGGGCCGGTCGGAGCGAAAGCCTTTCACTCATTGCGTAGGAATCGGCATCCGGTCACGGGCGAGCGGTTGACTGGGCGTGATTCTGAGCAACGGGTTGCATTCTTCGATGTGCAGTTGTCGGCGCCAAAGGACGTGAGCAGCCTGGCGATGGTTGGTGGTGACGAGCGCATTCGAGCCGCGTTTACGGAAGCCGCGAAAATCGCACTGGTGGAAATGGAACGTTATGCGGCAGTGCGCGAACGACGCGGCCACGCTCATGAGACGGAGGCATACCGACTAACCAGAAATTTCACGGGCGCAATGTTTGTGCACGATACGAGCCGTGATCTCGATCCGCAGCTCCATGTTCATGCGGTATTGGCAAATGCGACCTGGGACCCGGAGCGTCTACAATGGTTTGCCCTGAAGCAAAACGAGATGCTGCGTGCGTCTCCGTACCTTCGCCAAGTGTTCTATCGTGAACTAGCAGGCCGGGTGCGTGCCCTCGGTTACGAGCCTTACGAGATGAATTCCAACGGATTTTCTGTGCGTGGGGTTGAGCATCTGCGCGAACGGTTTTCCAAGCGGGCGCGGCACGTCCAGAAACTGGCTGATGAGTTCGCTCAACAAAAGGGTCGCCGGCCAACGGAGCGCGAAGTGGAAGTCTTGGTGCGTGCGTCGCGCGCCAACAAGCTCACGAGAATCAGCACGGCGGAAGTGCACGCGAGGCAACGGGCAGAACTCAGCCACGAGGAAGCACAGGCATTGGACGACTTGGTGCACGCGGCGAGAAATGAGACCCCTCGGCAACAAATCTCGCATGGCCTAAAGGTCACGGTGCTGGAAAATGCCCTCCGCCATGTTTACGAGCGCAGCAGCGTCGTCCGCGAGGGTGAGGTGTTGAGCGCGGCGCTTGAATTGCACCCGGACTTTTACCATTGGCGGGAATTGCGCGAGGCACTGGAAACACATCCGGAGGCCGTTCGCTCCGAGGGCGAAATGAGTCTCCGTAAGATTCACGAGGAGGAGCATTTAACTGTGCGTCGGGTGATTGACGGCCGCAACGCACGCATGCGCCTTGGCGATGCGGCACATTTGCCGGAACGATTGACGCGCGGCCAGATGAGCGCAGCCCGCGCCCTGCTCGAAAATGAAGATTTCGTGAGCGTGTTGGTCGGGGACGCAGGCACGGGCAAGACAACGGTGCTCTCGGCTATCGAAGCGGCTCATCGCGCGTCGGGAGGAAAACCCTTCATGCCGCTCGCGCCGACAACTCGGGCGCGTGAGGCGTTGGTGAGCGCCGGATTCGAACACGCAGATACGGTGCAGCGTTTTCTCGTAAGCGAAGCCTTGCACGAGCAGGCTGACCAGCGCGTGCTGCTGGTGGACGAAGCGGGGCTCCTATCAACGGAACAACTCGATAAGCTCACCCGCATTGCGAACGAGGTGCGGGCGCGAGTGCTTCTGGTCGGCGACACGAAGCAGCACTATAGCGTCCAACGCGGCGACGCGTTTCGCAATGTCATCAAGCACTCCGGCACGCCAGTCGTGCGCCTCTCGGAGGTCCTGCGCCAACGAGGAGAAAACGACCGGCAGTTTAGCCGTCTGTTGGCGTCGGGCGACGTGCAACATGCTTTTCACTATGCCAGCTGGCGCGGCATGATTCAGGAGGCAGGCGACGATGAGACGCTGTTCGCGCAGGCCGCTGAAAACTATGCCAGCAATCTGGCGAATGGAATCGAAACCCTGGTCGTGATACCGTTTTGGGAAGAAATCGAGCGGTTCAACCTGCATGCGCGGAGCGCCCTGCGCCGGCACGGGCTATTGGGCGAGGCGGAAGTTACGCGCGAAGCGGTGAAGCCGCTAACCTGGAGCGAGGAACAAAAGGCGCATTGGGACCAATACCAGCCCGGAGACCGATTGCTGTTTGTGCGCGATACGCGATTCTTCAAGCGCGGCACGGCGGCGGAGATCACGCAAATTCTGCCGGATGGACTGCGCGTCAGCGGAGCTAACGGCCGCTTCGCCAAGATCACGCGCAAGCAGCGGGGAACGTTTGACGTGGGCCGTTCGCAGTCGCTGGCGGTTTCGGCCGGCGACCGCCTCTTGATTCGTGGGCGGGAAGACGCCCAGGGTTTCGCCAATGGCGACTTCAAGACCGTCGAGCGGGTCAATCCGGCATCAAGCGAAATTTTCCTGACGGACGGGCGCGTGCTGCCAGCAACGTTCAAAGCGTGGACGTATGGGCACGCGCTTACGTCCTATCGGGCCCAGGGCAGCACGGCGGAGGAATCGTTGATCGTGCTCGGGGAAGTGGCTGAGCGGGCCCTCATGCGTCGGCAATTTTACGTGGGCAATACGCGCTACCGCGGAGCCCACCGGATCTACGTCTCGCACCGCGAGCCAATCCTCGACCGACTGGCGCTGCCTGATCCGGGGCGGGAGCTTTCGACGGAGTTCATTCAGCGCCAGGGCATCGTGCTCGCGGAGGAAATCGCCATGCGACCATTCGAATGGCTGGGCAAGCGGATGCATGAGGTGTGGCGCAATATCATGGACGAACAAGAGGATCGAGAAATCCGCCAGGGCATGGACGAAAGGATGGATATTTAACCATGGAGAAAACCGTTCCCAGAAAGCCGAGGATGTATTTCGATGCGTCGCCGCGCGCGAGCCATGTGACGTTCGACGACGGGAAGGTGCGCCCAAATGTCCCTTGGACGCATTACGCCAAAGGGGAGTGGAATCATGACACGCCGAATACGATCAAGTTAACAATGGGAGATTTCGTGGTCGTTATCATGGGCAAGAACCTTGGGCCGCTTTATGCCGCGATTGAGGAACGCACGCTTGTTCGCGTCCACGTGGAGCCGGATTTCGCAAACGCGTCGGATCACGCTGCAGACACGTTTGCGACCGAGATCCGTTTCATGAAAAAGGGGTCGTCATCGCGCAAAGGTCAGTTGGAACTTGAGATCGGTTAGAGTGAGAATCAGGGCCGGGAGCGGGGTGACGAGTCAGTGCAGCAAACGTTACGGTTAGGTTAACCTTTCCGGTTCGAAAAAATCTTCTACCCAATTTTGGGTAGATGCACTGCCTTGCTCCTAGCAGCCAGGTTTTTTTCCTCGGCGGCAACGTGTTTGACACCTCGCCGGTGCGAACGTGTCAGGCACGTTGGGGAAACGGCCCCCGATTCGCGCCGAGAAAAGGAGACACGACGATGACAACGCTACTGTTGGTGATGCCTTGGGTGGCATCGGTGTGCGGCGCGGTGATGATCGGAAAAGCACTGCACCTTTGGAAAATCAAACCTCACGAGGGAGCAAATCGAATTCGATTTTTCCTGCTGATCACGGTGCCGATGGCGTTCACTTCGCTGGCTCGCGCGCAGGCGACGGACCTTCAGACTGCTGCGGCAGCCGGGGACGCGATCATCATGTATCTGAGCGGAATTCTGGCGGCGGTTGGGATCGTGGCCGCCGGCGTCGCGATGATGATGGGCCGTCAGTCCATCGCGAAATGGGCTTTCGCCGGTGCGATGATCAGCGGGCTCGCTTTTGCCATTGTGAAAACGATGTGGGGCAACTTCGGGCTGACAGGGCCGGATGTGAGCACGTTCAATCCATAGACCGTCCCTAACGCGACGCACGCCATGAATGCCACGCACCTGAATGAGCACGACGCCAACCAAGGGGCACAGTCGCAAGGCGAGTTCCTCGGCATGACGGGGAACTCGGCCTGGTATCTCCTCGGCTCGGCTGGTGCCAGCATTATGCTCGTAATTCTGCTGTGGGGGATACTCGGGCTGTCGCTTTTGCTCTGCCTCACCATTGGGCTTCTGCTCTGTTTGTTGTCGGTCACGTATGTCTTCACCCTGAAGAACAACAAACCGGCGCATTTTGACACGGACTTTTTCGAGGCGGCGTTGATCGAAGCCGGAGTCTTGCCGCTGGCGTTCGGCCCGTGTGAGCGGCGGTTGCAGAATCCGTTTCGGGCTGGGTCCGATGCGATAGCCGTGGCGGCGCGGTCGGCCGCGCCCGCCGCTACGCGCAAGAGTCGCGTGGCAGGGCGGTCAGCTCCGCTAACGGTTCCACCAAAGGCGACGCAGGAGGCGCCATCATCAGACAACGAGGCGAAGCGGAAGAGCGATGAGCTGCCAACGGTACCCCTAGCTTCGTTGGAACGCGTACAAGCGGAGTTGGCCGCAGCGGAGGAAATCCTGGACGACGCAATGGCCAGCCACGAGGAGGAGGACGTATGCGTTTAGAACCGGTCGATGGTTACTTTGGGGAAGACGTGATTGTTTTCGAGGGGCTGAATCGCGGCGGATATATTGCGCGCGGATTCGATGTCGTCGCGCCCGACCTAGAAAACGCCGATCCCGTGCACCACAACGCGCTCGAAAGCGACTTGGTGGCGCTGCTCGCTGTCCTCAAGCCCGGCCAGCGAATGCAGGTGCAGTGGACGGTGAATAGCGACTACCGCCGCGAACTCTTGCGCTACCGCGACGACACGATGAAGTTTGCGAAGAACGAATGGAGCCAGCGCCAGCGCAACGAACGTTTCGTTCGTTATTGGCGCATGATGGAAGAGGGCTTGCTCCGCCGCGAAAAGCTCCGGCTCTATTTCACGCTGCCGGTGGACGGCGATGCCTTTGGGGCACGCCGGGGCCGACTCTCAACGAGCGCGCTCCTCAGCGCCTACCAGGAAGAATTTCATCAGCTCGGGCTTTTTGTGAATGCGCTGTTTGGGACCAGCGGCGGGCGCGTGCATCCAATGACGGACGCCGATCACTTCCAGCACTATTTGGAATTCCTCAATCCCTCCCTGCCTGAGCAGAAGATAACCGATCCGCTCGAATTTTTCGACCCGGAGAAATCGATTCAGGAGAACTGCTGGCACGGTGAATGCCGCCCGCTGGAAAAGCCCGACACCGGCTTTTACCACGATTGCTACTACCACGGTATGCTCGCGCTAAAATCCCTGCCCAAGCACACGCGGCCCAGCCTGGCGTACCTACTGACGAAGCTCGGATTTCGGGACTATGCCCTCACCGTCAATATCGATCCGGTGGATGTGGAGCGCTTGATCGAGCGGGAGCAGAAGGAACTGACGCGCGTCGAGGGCGATTACGAAAGCCTGCGAAAGGTGAAACTGCTGGCCGCGATGAAAACCAAGGCGGCGAAGATCGCCCGCTACAGCAACGGCGAAAATTCTCCGTACCGCCTGCAATACATCATCCGCGCGTGGGACAAATCCCGCGAAGACTTGCGCGCGAAGCTCACTGCGCTCAAAGCGGCGGTGAGCAACATGGAGCGGGCCCAGGCTTACGAGCCCGCGCTCGAAACCTCCGCGCGAAATTTCTTTTACAGCTCGTGGCCGGGCTGGTCGTTCAGCCGCTACGGCGCTCTCTGGCACGACTACGACGACGCGATGGTGGCGAACATTCTGCCGTTTTCCTCCACGCCGGTCGGCCACTTGGACCAAGCGGAGTTCATTTACGACGGGACGAACGGAAACCTTGTCGGAGGGCGAACCTTCTGCGGCGAGGGAAATTCGCTCACGCCCCAGCACGCCGTCACAATTGGGACGATGGGTTCGGGAAAATCGGTCAACGCGATCGACATTCTCACCCAGACTGAGCCGTTCTTCGCCTTCACCATGATCGCGGACGAAGGTTGCTCTTACAGCGTCTATACCCGGACGGTCGATCCACTCGCGGAGCCGATCATCGTCCAGGCCAACGGGAAATTGACCATGAACTATCTCGACACGCGCGGGCTGCCGCTCAGCGGGCTGCACTTGAGCGCCGCGTCGGCGTTGCCCATGCTCATGGTGGGAAGGTCGCAAGACGAGGATCGAACGAAGCTTCGGCATGCCTTGCTGACCAACGCGGTCAATCGGCTTTATGACGATTTTGCGCGGTGGTATGCCAATCATCACGCGGACAAATATACGCTTTTGGCTCGCCGCGCATGTGCGCTCGACGCTTACCGCCGTGAGCGCATGGGGCCGCAGGCCACCGATCTCGACGCGTTCATCGAGTTTAAGGAATTCACCCAAGAACACGCCGACGAAGCCGCCGGTTTTCTTGCGCGGTTTAACGAGTCGGAGGTGACGCAGTTCGCCAAGGATGCGGCCGGTGCGCAGCAACTTCGCAATCTCGTGTTCGCCGAGTTTCAACCGGCGGAGTATCCCCAGCACGGCCATTTACAGGAGTTGCTCGCCGCGGAAGCGTCCGGTTCGCATGCCGACGAGATGCGGTACCTCGCCACTTTGCTCGAACCGTGGAGCGCGAACGGCAGTTATGGCGAACTGTTCGACGGTGTTTCGAACGTTGATCTCGTGGGCAAGATCGCGCATTTTGAATTGAGCTACATTCCCGAGTCCGCGGAGGAGTTGAAGGCCGCAGCGGCGTTCCTCATCGCGAACTACACGCGATCCCATATGATGCGGATGCCACGCGGACTCAGAAAGCGGAACATATTCGGCGAGGTCGCGCGTTTCGCGCTGGTGCCGAGCGGTCGGAAAGTGGTGCGGGAGTCCTACGAGCAGCTACGCAAATACAATGTCTGGAATCTCGCCGAGGTTCAAAATTACGGGCAATTCAAAAGTTCGGACATTCGCGGGCCGGTGCTCGGCAACAGCCGAATCCTGCTGCTTCAGCGCCAAACCGACCGGACCAACGTTGAGGATCTGTCGAAAGATTTCCCCATCCCCGATGCGGTCAAAGACGCGGTGATGAGCCATCCGGAGCCGGAGAAACTGGTCGGCCAGAAATACGCACAGTTCACGTATTATCACACCGACGAGCGCCGGCCGCTGATTGTCACCATGCGCAACGTCGCGTCCCGGGAGATGCTCTACTGCGCATCCAGTTCGGGCGCGCATTACGACAAGCGAGCCAAAGAACTCAAGGGTTACGCCAACGTGGTTGAGGGAATCATTGCCAACGCCTGACATGAAAACACATCAGGAAATAATTCTGAAGCCGCCACGCCTGAAAGAGACTAGCCGGCCAAATTGGGCTGAACGCCTGGCTTTTGCCCGGCATTATCTCGTTCTGTTCGAGGTAGGCGTGGCCGTTTTGTTCCTTATGCCGGGGTGCGCCACCACAGGCGAGCAGACCTCTGGTGGCACGCGCGACCTGATCACCACCGGGTTGACGACCGCGGCGGGCGGCTACATCGGAGCCAAAACCGGCCACGGCGCGAAGGGTGCGGCCATCGGGGCCGCCGCCGGTTTCATCGCCGGCGAAACGATCAACTATTTCAACGACAAGGCCCAGAGCGAAGCCTATCTCGCCGGTTACGAGAAGGGACAGTCCAACGCCGTCAAACAGCAGTATTGGATCGCGCGCGACAATCAACGCGCGCGGACGGATGACGGCTACGAGGAGAGCCTGTATGAAATCCCCGTGCCGGCCACGGACCAGGACGGGGTACATCGCGAGGCATCGACACGCGTCATTCGCGTGGTGGTGCCGAGGGAAGGGGATGCCCCATGAAAACCTTCGTTCTTATTTTTGCGAGCTTGGTGCTGACCATTCATTGCCGTGCCCAGATTCCCGTCACCGACGTGGCCAACCTGAGCCAGAACATCATGAATTATGCTGCGTTTATCGGTCAGCTCTCAAATCAAGCAACGCAGATCACCAATCAGGTGCAGCAGATGCAGGATCAGCTCACACGGCTCGGAAACATGGCCAATATCAAAGCGATCATCGGATTTCCTCAGTTGCAGTTGGATCAGGCCACACCGACGAGAATTCTGACGTGGTCTCAAAACCTTGCGAACGTAAATGGCAGCGGGCTTTTCGGCGATTCACGCGGAGGGGTTTACCATCCGGTAGCTGGCAATTTCACCGACTTTAACGGCGCTACGGTTCAACGCGATCCTGACACCTACAAGCCCGCGCAGGCCGTCACGAGCCAGGTTGATAACTTCAAGGACGTGCAGGCGGATGTTTACGCGCGCCGGGAGGCGCTAAAGACGGCCATCGCTCAAACCAGCGCCGCATTGCAAGCTGCAACGACGGACGCGGACGAGCAGAAACTGCAGGCGGTCCTGAACGCGCAATACCAACAATTAGCCGCATTGGACTCTGAGGTCCAACTGAGCGCAGCGGAGGTACAAGTAAAGACGGCGGAGACGAATGCGATGACTAACGCGCAGAATGCGGCTGATGCAGAGGCCCGTCGCACGCTGGCGCAGCGGGAGGGCACGAAAATCGGCAGTACCTACAAACCGATTTACGATTCTATCTTACGTTACGTTGATGAGCGGCCCTTAACCCCATGATTTTGGCACGGAAAACGGAAATTGAGGTCTTACGCAGTCTTTGAAAATGAAAACAAACCTCCTATCCATCACAATTGTTGCCGCGATGCTTTTGGTGAGTTGTTCCGACAGAAAGGCCGCCGAAGAAAAAGCGCGCCAAGATGCAGAAGCCAAAGCTCGAGCTGATGCAGAGCGCAAGGAAATGCAAGCGCTCCCACAGACGTTCAAACCAGTCTACTTCAATAAGCGACTTGATGCTACGGATCAAACTGGTGCCACAACAACAGCGCCTGCCAACCAAACCAAGAATCCATGAGCGCACCTCCCGGCAGCATACTTCCCGCTTCATTTTTCGACGGCCTGTCCCAATTCTGGGGTGCGGCCGCATTTGTCGCCTCGTCGATTGCGGCGACAGGATTCGTTTTTTCAGCCGCCACTGGCCGCCACGATCCGATTGAGCTTATCAAGCTCGTGATGAAGCTGTTTTTTGTCGGACTTGCGACACTCTTTTTGCGCCAATGGCTGATGCGATTGGGCGACATAATTGTGGCATTTGACAACTTTTTCGGCGTCGATCCTTCGGCTGTGGACGATAAATACATCCACTTTCTTGCCGGAACGACTGCATCCAAGCCAGATACTAGCGTGTGGGACGTGATTTGGAATACGGGATCAATCGGAACCGCAATCGCTTATGCCCTTCTTTGGATCTTCGGATGGTTAGCTTACGGCGTTCAATACATCGTAAATCTCATTGGAGGGATTTTCCTCACGGTCGGATGGGCGTTAAGTCCGATTTTTATTTCGTTCTTTATGCTTCGCCCCATGGCTGGCGTGGGGCTTAAATATATTACCGGACTGGCCGCAATCGTTTGTTGGCCGTTTGGGTGGTCAATCGCTTCAGTGGTCACAAATGCGATGCTCGATGCCGCGGCAACTGCGAGCCTGATTCCCGTCATCGTTCCAGGCGGGGCCGCAATTGCGCCGATCCTTACTGTACTGTTGGTCGGGCTTTGGCTTATCGTAAGTTCAGCGCTCGCTCCCTATGTGACTTGGCGAATCCTAATTAGCGGCGCCAATCCGGCTGCTGCATTCGCGCAGGGCGTCGGTGGCGTTGCGCAGGGGGCACTAGCTGCTGGTGTCGGCGCCGCAACTGCGGCGGTGACTGGCGGCTCGAGTGCCGGCGGAGTAGTTGCGGCGGCGGCCCTGGGCGCAATGGCCGGTGGTACAGAGTCAGCCGCTCGAGGCGGTGGGAATCCGCAGACAACCGGAACCGCCATCAACGGCATGGCAGGCTTTTACCGCGGGCAATTTGCCCGCCGTCAAGTGGAAGCGATGGAGGAAATGGCGGCCTCCAACAAGCGGCGGGCAGATGCCGCGGAGTCGTTCTCCGCCGAATTCAGCGACCATTTTGAACGGAGGAGCGAAGGCCAATCCGGCTACTCCTCCCAACCTCACGACTCCGACCCAAATCAAGCAGCAATTGACATTGAAGCTCATGATAAATCGTAGGTACAGAAAGGCCACCCAAGACTGGGTGGAGGCAGACAAACGACTTCTTGCGGCCGAGAAAAAGATCGGCGCGGTCTTCCTCGATTGCATCCGAGGAGTCGAACCGACCAGTCCGCGTCCTTGCAAAAACGTCACTCCGACCAAGGCGTCCAAAAAAAGGAAATGAATTATGATAGCAGACGTAAGATCGGAGGCCGTGCCCTCCACGAGGTTGGCGAACAGATTCGGCAAAACGAAATCGTCGCTGCTGGCCATTTTTGACCGTAAACGTCGCGAGCCGTTGATTTGGTTTGGAATCGCGGTCGCGGCCTGGTTTTGGGCGGTATGGGATCGTCATAGCCTGGTCGAACAATTGACCCGCCGTCGCGAGGTCGTGGTCATTGACAGCCTGGGCACCTACTACGTGTCCCCGGTTGTGGACATCCAGCACGCGAAAGAACTTCACGCGTGGCAGACCAAGCTTGCCTGCAAGGCGCTGTTTGAACGCAACCCGGACGGGTTGGATAATCCCGAGCTCTTCAAACAGCTCTTTCTCAAGGACGCGGCGAAGGCAGCTCAGGCCGTGATCGACAAGACCGAGCCGGAATTTCAAGCGAAGTCCCTCCACCAAATGGTCGAGACCGACCCGCCGGAAGTTTTGAGCACCCGCGACGATGCCTATTATACCTCGGTAAACGTGCAACTCATCCGGGTCGGCTCCTATCAAGGAGAACAAATCACCGAGGTCATGCACTACCGGGTGAATTTTAAGTTCGTGCCAAATCCTGACCTAACTCGGAACGGCCGCTTCCCCACGGCCGTGGCCGCCTTTCAAGTCGAACGAATTGAGAAAAGTTAAAGGAGGGAACCATGTGGAAAGCCGTTGTGCTGTTCATCGCTTTTTTGTCGAGGCTTGCCGCCCAAACAATCGACGAGCTTCCGCTCGACATCCATAAGGTGGTCGATCTGCCCGTTTCGCAGGAAGTGACCACGATCACGTTCCCGGACGCAATTACGGCGGTGGCCGGGGCGGGCATGCTGATTGACGATGGCCAGACCGCTGCGGTCGATGCGGACCAAGGCGCTCAGTTGCGATTCCACGTAACGCACGTCAAAGGGGCCAATTTCCTGTTGGTGGAAAGTTTGAAACCCGATGTGTCAGCCACGTTGACCGTCATTTTTGAGGGCGGCGCCTATGTGCTTGGATTGCACTCCGTCGCAACCAATCCCGTTGCGAGCCTGATCTTGACCCGACCGACGATTGACTTGGCAAAGAAGATCGAACGCCCGCCGGAGCCGGTGAAATTCTCGCCCCGCATCGGTTTGAGCCTCCTCGACCGAGCCCGGGCATATCCCGTGCTCGAGCACGTCCTGCCGAAAGCGGTTGAGGGTGTGACGTTGCGTGCCCAGGATCGGAAGATCGATTTGCCCGATTTGGAAATCGACGTGCAGGAAGTCTACCGCTTTTCGTATGAAGACGCGGTCGTTTTTCTCCTCACACTTCGCAACAAGACGAGTCAGGTGCTCGACCTCGCACCGAGCACGTTTGCGGCCCGGGTAGGGGACGAAAAATTCCCGGCGTCGATTGCCAACGGCCCGCGAACATTGCAGCCGGGCGAAACCAGCGAGGCGGAATTCGCCGTGGTTGGGATGCCGGATGGCACGCGCAACGATCTGAGCGTCGACAATGCGTTTACCATCTTGGTGAACACCACTCGACCGGTTGCGTCGACCAGCGTCCCCGCATCGGTGGCAGCATCGGACGGAAAGGCTCATCCATGAATCCACGGAGCATAAAAAATTTCCTGACGAGCAAGTTTGGCCTCTTCGTGGTGTTTTTGGCCGTGCTGTTCAGCGGACTTTGGATGTATGGACGGAGTCAGGTGGAGCAAAAGCGGACGACGCAACTTTCGGCACAACGCGGCGCAAAGGTCGATGTGGGCCGGGTGAAGGTCGCGCTTAATCAGGGGCTGGAAGGCGGCATTCCGCAACGGGCAGGACGCGACGCACCTCAGAAAAACGATGCGACGGACGGAACGATCGTCCCGTTCCATCCGCCGGGCGGGGACCCGGCGACTGGCGGCGCTAGAGACGCCGAGAAGTCGCACAAAATCAGCGTTCAGACGCTGCTTTTCTCCTACGCTGCTCCCCCGCCGGCGCCGCACCCTGAGCCACCGCCGAAACGGTTCATCCCGTTTGGCACACTGCTGAAATGCAAACTCGTCAATACGGTGGACAGCTCAAATCTCGAAACGCCGGTCATCGCGATCCTTCTGGAGGACGTATGGCAGAATGGGGAGCTTGTGATTCCGGCCAATACCCTCGTGCATGGCACGGCAAGGGCCGGACGAATTCGGGATCGTATTACGGCCTCGGGCACTTGGCGCTTTGTTTGGCAGGACGGCCGCGAGCTGCCTTTCAGTGGCATCGCCCTTGATCGCGAGTACGATCACGAGATCGACGGATACGGCATTACCGATGGCTCGGGCGGATTGAGGGGCCGGGTGCTCGCGACCGATGATTTGCAGGAAATCAAGATGCTGGCCGCCGCGGCCATGAGCGGCTTCGCCCGCGGCACTCAGCAACAGACGCAAACGGTCCTTGGCACGACTGTCACTGGATCGATCTCCAACGGCGCACGGGAAGGCGTGGCGAACGTTTTCGATCTCTACGCCCAGCGTACGCTAAACGACATCCAAGAAAACGGCTACTTTGTCCGCGTCTCCGCCGGGAAAGAATTCTACGTGTACGTTACGGGGACGGTGAACCCGGACAAGGCGAAGGTGGCCGGGGACAAAATTGAACAAACCGAGAACAGCGCAGCGCCAGCAGGGCCCGGGTCGGCGCCGTCAACAGAAATCACTGAACAGGAATTGAAATAGAAAGGATGAGCCATGTGCCGATATTTGATTTTGATCGTCACCGTCTGGATCGCCGGGTGCGCGACGCACCGGCCGGCCGCAACGGTAACCGTGGCAGAAGCGCCGGCCATTGTGCGCGAAGCTCCCCCGATGCACGAGGTCGAGACGCGGTATGATTTGCGCAGCTATCGCGATGCGGACGATCCCAGTGTACGTCACGAAGCGCATGGGGTGTATCGCGAAACCCTCGTGCCTGATCGGGTAACCTCACTCGTGACGGTTCCCCGCAGCACCATTGCCCCGGTCACTTACGATCCGCTGCCGCCTAGCGCCGAGTTGTCGGCCGAGATCGCTGCGCAAAAGGAGATCACGGCAGAACTTCGCTCGATTCAAGCGACGATGGCGGCGATGGAAGAACAGGCGCGGAATCAATACGGCACGCTGGTCGACCAAACATCCGACTCGGTCAAAATACGCCAGCAGCTTGAGGCTGACCGTGCGCGCGTAAGCGAACTGGAAGCGCGACTACGGGCTGGTGATACTTCCGGCACGCCGGTTCTTCCGGCCGAAACCAACTGGTGATGAGTCATGGTTCCCAACGACAATTTGCGAGAGAAGCTTCGGGCTCTGCCGAATGAGCTGCGGAAGGTTATTGTTGGCCAGGACAACGCTGTGGCGATTGTCACGGAACGGCTGTTGCACGGTGAATTGGGCCTTACAGGGAAATGCCGGCTCAAGTCCGGCTTTCTTTTCCTCGGCCCAACCGGTGTCGGTAAGACGGAACTGACGATCCAGTTCACGCATGAACTTTTCGGACCGGGAAAGCTGGTGCGACTCGATATGTCGGAATATCAAACGCGCGAGAGCCTTGCGCTCCTCCTGGGCACGTCGCGCGCCGATCCCGGCCGCATTGCGGAAGGCTTCGACGCATGTGGCGGCGCGGGCACGATCCTTTTCGATGAAATTGAGAAGGCGCACCCGCTGGTGCTGGACGTTCTGTTGCAGTTGTTCGATGCCGCGCGTCTTACGGCGGGCGGAAATCGAGTGCTCGATTTTTCCTCTTGGTACGCTGTGGCCACGAGCAACATCGGCGCGCAGCGCATGATGTCGCTGCGCAAGTCCAAATACGAGACAATGGAACGCCTCGTGCGCCAGGACGCGCAGCGGGAATTGCGCCCGGAGTTGTTCGCCCGCGTGACCACGGTCGTTTTCGGCCGGCTGGATTACGGGATTCAATGCCAGGTGGCCCAAGTCCTGATTGAAAAGGAACTCACCCAACAGCGAGAGCGTGGGCATGGGCTCACGCGCAACGAAGGGGTATTGGATGTGATCATCAAGCGCGGCTATGACGAGCGGCTGGGCGCTCGGCCGATGCGCGACGCCGCGGAAGTACTGATACGAAGTGCTCTCGCCCACAACCTGCTCGATGGCGGGAAAGGAGCGGGTGAATTAACCGCCGATGCTTGCGGCCTGAAGCTGCAGCTGAAGGCGAGGGAGCCCACTGAAAGGACTTAATCGTATGGGCAAGCCGCCAAATTCCTCCTTGCGAATCGTGGTCCTCAAATGGGACCGGCTCTACGGCGATATGATTCGCCGGCAGATCGTCGATGTCTGGCCGGAGGCCAAAGTTAATGTTTTTCAGCGAGGGCTTGATGCTCTCGACTGCATTCAGGCCTCGGTGCCGGACCTTTTCATCACCGGGGCCAAGATCGACGACATGGATGGGTTGGAACACCTGGAACCGTTCATCGAAACGTCGCTGCCCATTTTGGTCGTCACCTCGCGGGCGGATACGCGGACATTCGAGATGCTGCGGGCGGTCCGATATGATGGGATCTACGACGGGCTTGCCGAGGGTTTAGAGAACCTTCCCACGGCGCTGCGCGATGTTTTGCAGCACCAGCTTTACGTCAGCCCGTCATTGGTTTCGCAACTTAAGGAACCCAAAAAGCTCACACTCGATGCGCTTACGGATAAGGAAAGGGTGGTCCTTTCGGTGATTGGTGACGGCTCTGACAATGGCCAGGCCAGTGAGCGCCTGGGCCTGGCGCCTCAAACCATCCATGTGCATCGGAAAGCAATTATGCGCAAACTGAAGTTGCATCACAAAGGGGAATTGATGCTCCACGCCCTTCAGGAGGGATTTGTGCAGGTGACGCGGAATGGCGTCTATTACCCTGGGTTTCAGCGCCGTATTCAGCGCATTTGCAGCGAGGCGGGCGCAAAAGTGCCTGTGGAATTAGAGGCGTGAAGCGGCTATTGGTTTTAGGCCGCTTATGGGCCGGCTTTTCATTTTGGCCAGACCTGCAAAGCGATTTTAACTATTTGCAGCAGTTCCTTGCGGGTCGCACCGGTGGATGCATGGACGGTCAAGCCAAAATTGACCGCTTGCACGTAGCGCGCGAGCGCGTCCGCGTCCGAGCCCGCCGGAAGGTCGCCCTCGGCGATGGCCCGCTTGAAGCGTGTGCGCAGCTCGGTCAGTGCTGCGGCGCGCTGCGCAGCGAATTCCTTCCGCAGGGGATCGTCCCCGCAGGAAAGTGCGCCATGCACCCACAGACAAGTCCCGGGCGACTGCGGACCGGTCAACAAACCCACCACGCCGTGCATTATCCGCTCGGCGACAGCGCGTGCATTCGGTTCGCGTAGCGCTGCACCCTGATAGGAGGACGGACCTTTGGCATAGTGTTCGAGCGCCTTGCGGAAGAGGGATCTCTTGTCACCAAAGGCGGCGTAGAGACTCGGGCGATTGATTCCCATCGCGTCCGTCAGGTCGAACAGCGACGTGCCAAGGTAACCTTTTCGCCAAAAGACCTTCATCGCGCGGCCCAACGCTTTCTCTGCGTCGAAAGCACGGGGACGACCGGGAGCTGGGGTAACTTTCTTAGGCTTCATACTGTTCAACAAATAAATCATTGACAGGTTTCTGTCCATGTTTTCCATCCCTTTAATTCTGTATCGAACGGTAAATAACTATCATGAAAACGATCCAAAAACTCTCAGACAAAGTCGCCTTGGTCACAGGCGGCAGCAGCGGAATCGGTCTCGCCACCGCCAAGCGGTTTATATCCGAAGGCGCGCATGTCTTCATCACGGGCCGCCGCCAGGCCGAACTTGATGCGGCGGCGAAAGAGCTCGGCAGCAACGCCACCGCCGTTCGCAGCGATGTGGCCAATCTCGCCGATCTCGACCGCCTTTTCGACACGATCAAGCAAACGAAAGGCCGGCTTGATGTTCTATTCGCCAACGCTGGCGGCGGTGGCCTCGCGCCCTTGGGCCAGATTACCGAGGAGCATTTCGACAAAACCTTTAATACCAATGTCCGCGGCTTGCTTTTCACCGTGCAAAAGGCGCTGCCGCTGATGCCGCCCGGTTCGTCCATCATCCTCACCGCGTCGACCACCTCGGTCAAAGGCACGCCGGCCTTTAGCGTCTATAGCGCAACGAAGGCAGCTGTGCGGTCATTCGCGCGCAATTGGACCCTCGACCTCAAGGACCGCAAGATTCGCGTCAACGCCGTCAGTCCTGGCCTCGTGCCCACTCCGGGCTATGATCTAATGGGACTGACGAAAGAGCAGGTGCAGGGATTTGTGGACTTCATGGTCACCACCATTCCGCTTGGCCGCGCCGGCACCCCGGATGAAATCGCCAAGGCGGTCGTGTTTCTCGCGTCTGACGACAGCAGCTTTGTCAACGGCGCCGAGCTCTTCGTCGATGGCGGCATGGCGCAGATTTGAACCATTTGAATCGCTTTCACCACGAAGGCACCAAGAACACGAAGTTATCGGAAAGCAGAGTTTGCGCGAACGCCAGGCATTGGCCCGTTGTCAGGAGTGTATTCCTCGGCGGCGCCGGAGGCCACAAAAAAAGGCGGCCGGTTGAACCGGCCGCCCGTTGAGGCGATCATTAGTCGCTCTGCTCGCTTTTCAATTCCACGAGCCGTTCAAAGATGAACGTGTGGGCCATGTCGGCCAACTTGGCGACCAAGGGAAGGTCGTCGCGACCGAAGCTGTCGGTGTCGTGAAAGTTCTTGGCCTCGTCCACGTAGGTGCGGGCGAAGGTCACATTGTAGAACTTCTTGTTGTCGACTTCGTTTTCCCAAACGGCGGCTTTGATGCGGCCGAGGCGGAAGGTTTTCACCGGATGCTTCGTGCCGTTAGCGGTTCTGGGTTGCGGTGCGGGTTGTGCGGATTTGGTGGGCATATAGTTCCTTTTTCATTTGTGAGGGAGCGTAATTGCTCTCTCGTCCCGAGGCGGGGGTGCCGACCGGGGCGAGGGGACGGTTGGGAGGATTCCTTTCAAGGAGGAACCAAACGTGCCCCGTCCGTGCAGCGGCGCGCCGGTGGGAGGTTCCGCCAAGAGAGAGCGAGAACGATCCCGGAAAAAGGAACGTTCCGCCCCCGGGCGGAATTGCTTACCACAGACGCAGACGCAGCGCGGAATTGAACGCGACAGGCGAAGCAGAAATGCGGGGAAACCGTGTTTCGTGCCGGCAGCGGCCGGATTGGGAATCGGGCGCAATGAAGTTCGTTGTGAATTCGCTCCTACGGGCACGAGGCCAGACGACGACACCGCGGCGCGCGACGACGGGCGGGAAGTTGGCCGGGCGCACCGTTCTCTGCGGCTCGCGGAATTGAAAACGGACGGGTAGAGTGAGATCGCCACGACGGCGGACGGGACGGGCCGCCCTGTGGCCGAAGGCGCGTTCTGAGAGTTTCCAAGTGAACGGTCGCGAGTGGACATGCCTCAACGGTAGGTCAGAGGCGGGTCGGAACAATGGGCCGCATCTACCCAAATCGTGGTAGGCCGCCTACCGCAAATTGGGTAGGCGCCGACTCTTGAGACGGCGGGCAACCAGTCATGAGTTTGTCGCCATGAACCTTGAACTCTCAAAACGGAAGCTGCCGCGAGCCCGCCCGGTATTTTCAGCGCCGGTCAGCTCTGCGCCTCTGCCGCAAAAAAATAGAAAGGCGTGATACCAATGAAAAACATGAACATCGAAAAACAGGACGCGACGGCGTCCGTCTCAATGGAGACCAAGCCGGCGCATTTTCAAATCTACCGCCAAACTCGCGCGGGCTACTACACGGCCATATTCAGTTCGGATTCAGCCGCTGAAGCGGTCGAGACATTCATCAAGGAAAGCCCCGAATTTGACGGGGGTGAAATGCATATCTGGAACAACCACCAGAAGCGGGTGTGCGCGTCCGTAAAATGGGCGATCAGCAGCACAGAATTCGGCTTTCCCGTTCAGCACCGGGCGGACGCATTTTATGACGACCACCTCGCCCTGATCGCCCAAAAGGTCGAGGAGCGTGAGGCAATACGGGAATCCGTTCAGGAGTACATGCGGATCAGCATGTAACGGCCATGAATACCGCAATCCGTTCCAAATCAATTCAGCCTCCGCAGGGCGATACCTTGGCGAACCGCCGATTCTGCAAAGCAAGACCGCTATCAGCTCGCCTGGGTATTTGCCCGCGGACAATTTTCCGCTGGGCTGATCAGGGAATGATCACCCGCCACAAAATCAACGCTCGCGTCGTTCTTTTCGACGAGGCCGAGGTCGTGGCGTTCATCGAATCGGCCCGCGTTGGCTGTCCTGAAAAGGACGTTCTTATCGTTTAAGAAGCCGGACAACAACCGGATCTCATGCGCTAACCTCCCGCTAGCTATCGTCGGAGGGGGCTTCGGCCTGATCCGGCGTCGGCTTGAGTGTTGCGACAATATTTTTATGTGCCTTCCAAAGCTCGAAAACAGCGGCATCAATACGTTGGTCTATTAACTCTTCGGTATAGGCGGCCCCAAGTTCTACTTTAAGACGCGCAATCAAATCCGTTCTTTTTGCGAGTAACCGAATTTCGAAGCCGGCAAACCAATCGCGGGGAATTTCTTCCAACGGAGCGCTGCTGATATATTCAATTTCGTAAGAGTAAAAGCCATACGTGCTCTTGAAAATGTCGGTAACACGTCCAAGGTCTCCTCCCACGCCGATATAGTCACCGGAACTGGCGATTTGCTCCGATGCTGCCCGGACGAGCCTTTTGGTTTCTTCATTCTCGGTCGTGAGCTTGGCAATCTGTTGAATGGTGGGGTCGTCGACTTTTTGTAGCATATGGGCGCATCGAGAAATAATCGCCAGGGCAAGAATCGCGCATCGATTTCCATCGATGACCAAGTCTGCCTTAGAAAACGAGGAATTCGTTTCCTGCGGAGAAAAATGGATTGAACGCGAGAATCCGTACGCGTGCGTGTAGCTTTTCCCAACTGCGACATATTCAGTCTCGTGGAATAAACGTAGAGCGGCTTTATACCTGGTTCGAAACGAGGTGAGGCTTGGCGGTTTCGCAATCCAGCCATCTTCGGCTGGCTTGGAATTTTCCAGGTACCAGCGTCGCTTAATATCGATTTGCGACTCGTTTTCCCTGATCCGAACGAGAAAGTCAGCGATGCTGGACGCTGTATTACGATTTGTAAAACCAAAGAAATCTTGTCGGTCTTTCTGGTAACCCACATAGTCGACCAAATCTCGAATCAGAAAATAGTCGCGATAATATGGTTCTGTATCGGTCGAACTGAACATCACTAATTCGACCAATGCCTCAACCAGTTTACGACACCTGAGGTTTTGCGCATCTGCCGTTTCTTCAAGCACGATTCGGAAGATCTGGTCGGTGTCCGGTGTCTCTTTGAGTTTTGTGCCTGAGTCACTCATAAACTCTTTCCAATGCATAAGTGAAATCGCAGCTTTCTGTGCCTCATCAAGAACGCGATAGAAGAAGTATCCGCGGACATTTTTGGTAGCCATTGGGGCTACTCTGAGAAACCAAGTTTCGTTTATTCCAAGCTTTTGGCGAAGGGTACTTGCTCCCCTTAGGATCATCCCGCTACAGGCATCCCAGAAAGCCAAATGTCCGTCTTGAGAACTAGCAGATGTGGAGGTTGGCGGATTCATGATTTAGATTACCGAGTCCATATCCACCAAACAATGCCGGAGGCGTCTGATGCAACGAGACCGCGCCAGCCGGTTAAGTGACGCGCCGAGGGCGGCTGAGCGAACCGATAGAAAGTCCGCGAACGCGCCGGATAGCATGACGGGAGTTTAACAAAATCCGGCCGCGGAGGCCACGCCGGGCAGGACTTGAAAAGAGGGACAGAAGAGGGACAGACAAATTCTTTGACGCACCCTTAAGTTTCCTAAGTCGTTGTTAGAAATGGTGGCAAGACCCGGAATCGAACCGGGGACACAAGGATTTTCAGTCCTCTGCTCTACCAACTGAGCTATCTTGCCAATAGGTGAGGGGTGAGAAGAAAACGCAGCGCGGAGCACGTCAATGCATTTTGTGATGTGCTCCGCTAACGTCCAACATTCAACGCTCAACATTCAACATCCAACGCCCAAGGACAGGCACGGGCCGAAGTAACAGGTATCAAGCAACAAGAGCTCGCGGCGATTCACTTCGCACTCTTTGCGACCTTGGTGTAAAAATCTGAAAAGAATTATTATTTTAGCCTGCCAGTGATTTCAAATCGTCGAGAGAGAGTTTGGCTGCGGCGGCATCGCTGGCTTCAAACACATCGGCCAGCAGCGCCCGTTTTTCCTGCTGCAGCGCGAGCACTTTTTCTTCCACCGTGCCGCTGCACACGAGTTTGTAGGTCGTGACCTGGCGGGTCTGGCCGATGCGGTGGGCGCGGTCGGTCGCCTGGGCTTCCACCGCGGGATTCCACCAGGGGTCGAAATGCACCACCGTGTCGGCCGCGGTGAGGTTGAGCCCGGTGCCGCCGGCCTTGAGCGAGAGCAGGAAAACCGGCACGTCGGGCGAATTTTGGAAACGATCGACCTCGGCCTGGCGCGCGCGGGTGGTCATGCTTCCATCGAGGTAGCAATAGGCGGTTCCCTGTGCATCGAACTCCTCGCGCAGGAGGGCGAGCAGCGAGGTGAACTGCGAAAAGATCAGCACGCGGTGGCCGTCGTCGAGCGCCTCGGCGAGCAGTTCGCGCAGGGCTTCGAGCTTGGCCGAGTGCTCGGCGGAGGAATCGGGGGCGACGAGGCGCGGGTCGCAGCAAATCTGCCGCAGGCGCAGGAGCTGGGTCAGCAGGGCGAAGCGCAGCTTGGCTTCGTTGGCGCCGCCGGCGGCCAGGTCGATCATTTCGCGTTCCGTGCGCTGTTGCATGTCACGGTAGAGTTTGGCCTGTGCGGCCGTGGGCTCGCACCAGATCGTCTGTTCGAGCTTGGCTGGCAGCTCGGGCGCGACGGATTTTTTGGTGCGACGCTGCAGGTACGGCGCAGTGCGCGCGCGCAGGCGGGCGTCGTGCCAGGCGCGTTCGTCGGCGCGCAGCCCGGCGGGCAGCCGGTCGAGAAATCCGGGTAGGAGAAATTCGAAAAGCGCGCGCAGGTCGTCGAGCGAGTTTTCCAGCGGTGTGCCGGTGAGCATGAAGCGGCCGCGGGCGTGCAGTGCGCGCAAGGCCTGGGCATTCTGCGAGCGGCGGTTTTTCACGTGTTGGGCCTCGTCGGCCACGATGCAGGCAAATTCCACCGTTTCAAAAAGGGCGCGGTCGCGCGCGAGCGTGCCGTAACTCGTGATGACGAGGTCGTGCGCTGAAAAATCCGCGTCGTCGGACCGGCGCCCGCCATGATGGACGCTGACGCGGAGCTCGGGGGTGAAACGCGCGGCCTCGCGGCGCCAGTTTTCCAGCAGCGAGGCGGGACAGACCACGAGGCAGGGGCGGTCCGGGCTTTCCGACTTGCTCGCGCTGAGCAGGGCGAGCGCCTGCAAGGTTTTGCCCAGGCCCATTTCGTCGGCGAGGATGCCGCCGAGCTGGTGGCGATGGAGGTGCCACAGCCACGCGGCGCCGAGGCGCTGGTAGGGCCGGAGCTGCCCGGTCAGAGCCGGGGAAATCGGCGCCGGCGGAAGCGAGGCGAGGTTGCGCAATGCTTCGCTGCGCTCGCGCCAGGCCGCGGGCGGCTGAAAATTGGGCGAGATTTGATCAAGGATATCTTGGGTCTCGGCCACGCGCGCGGCGCTCACGCGCCAGGTCTGGCGTGGCGATGCCGTGGAGGCGGGATCGCCGGCCAGCGCGCGCTGGGCGATGGCGAGCTGGTTCATGCTGGCGGGATCGAGCAGGTAGATCTGTCCGCCGTTTTCGACATAGCCATAATTGCCGGCGAGCGCGGCGCGCAGCTCCGCCTCGCTGGTCTGGCCGGCCTGCAGGCCGAGGCTGAGCGTGAAGCCTTCCGGGGTCTCGGTCACTTCGCTGGCGATGGCGGCGGTTTGCAGGTGCGCGGTGCCTTTTTCAAAGTTGGGTGTGAACTGCGCCCGGAACTCGTTGCGCAGCCGCGCCCCGTGCGCGGCGAGAAAGTTGAGCGTCTTGTGCCGGTCGCGCAGCCACCATTTGCGGTTGGACGGCTCGAGCGAGAATCCGTGGCTTTTCACAAGTTCGAGCGCAGCGGCGTAACACGAATGTTCGCGCGAAGGCAGGGTGATGGCCAAAAAATGTTCGGTGCCATCGACGGTCATCGAGGTTGCGCTGGAGGGTGAGACGCTTTGGGCCGCCGATGGTTTGGTTTCGGCGGGGGCGACCGGCTTGGGCGCGGGCTCGGAGAGATGGTCACTCACTCCAACCAGGCGTCCGTCGTCCCAGGTGAAAAACATCCCGGTTTTATTGGCTACGCCGAAAACCTGCTGTCCGTGCAGCAGCGCGATCAATTCGCGCAACTGGGCACGGCTCAGTTGCAGGAAGAAAGGCGGTCGGCCGCCGCCGCACCAGCGTTGGATCAAGGCCAGGGCCGGCAGCAGCTCCGACGGTGGCGGCGCGGAGATGTCCAGTTCCGCCTTCACCACAATGGCGTTGCGCGCGGCCGCGGCGGCGAGATTGGGCGGAAGCAATAAACGAAGCATGAGATTTGGAACCACTAATGCACACTAATGGGCACTAATCTAATCGTAAGTTTTGGTTAGGATGTTTTTTAACCACTGATGCACACTTATTATCGCTGATTAGAGTCTGTTGCTTAATGGTCGTTACCGGATGTCCCTTTTTTGCAGTTTAACCAATCGAAGACTGATTCTTGTTACTTGGTACCTGATACTTTTTGCCGTTTGGGATTTGGCGCTTAATCTAAACGGCTCGACGCGAGGGCGAAAATGCGGGAATATTTTCTGGTCCGGCTTCTCGCATCTTCATGAGTCACGAGGTTTTCACGCAACTGGTCGATGCGCATTATGCGCCGCTCTACCGCTTTGCGCTCAGCCTGGCCAAAAACCAGGCCGACGCAGGTGACCTCGTGCAGCAAACGTTTTTCATCTGGGCGACCAAAGGCCATGCGCTGCGCGATGCGGGCAAGGCCAAGGCGTGGCTTTTCACGACCCTCTATCGCGAGTTTCTGCGCGGGCGCCGGCGAGATGCGCGCATGACCTCGGTCGAGGATCTGCCGCCGGGCCAGGCGGACCTGCCGGCGGAGGAGACCGACCGCGTGCGGCGCATGGATGGCGCGCTCGTGATCGAGGCCGTGCAGGAAGTGGACGAGGTTTTCCGCGCGCCCCTCACGATGTTTTATCTCGAAGCATTGTCCTATGTCGAAATCGCCGAGGTGCTCGACGTGCCGGTTGGCACGGTCATGTCGCGCCTCTCGCGCGGCAAAGCGCAGCTCCGCGCCGCCCTGGCCAAGCGCGAGGCGGCGGGGCCGGCCAAGGTGATTTCATTCCCGGATTTCAAACAACAAAAACCATCATGAACAACAACGAGGCCAAGTTTCTGCTCTGTGCCTACCGGCCGAGCGGCCGGGACGCAGACGATCCGGCTTTCGCCGGGGCGCTGGCCCAGGCGCGGCAGGATCCGGCGCTGGGCACGTGGTTCGCGCGCGAACAGGCATTTGACACGGTGATGGCGGCGCAATTGGGCTCCATCGCCCCGCCGCCCGGCTTGCGCGAAGCAATCCTGACGGGGGCCCGCGTGAGCCGTGCCCCGCACGCGACACGGCGCTGGCCGGTGTGGCTGGCGCTCGCCGCGAGCGTGACTTTATTGCTCGGCCTCGGCGCCATGTGGCGGATACATTCCGCGAGGCAGATGGATCCGTTGACGGCCTTTATCCTGCACGATGCCCAGTTTGAAAAACATGGCGGGCATGGCGAGGCCACCAGCGACTTGGCGCGCGTGCTGGAAAATCCGGCCACACGGCTGGCCTCGGGACTGCCGGTCGACTTTGCCAAGCTGCGCACGACCGGCTGCCGCACCCTGAGTTTTGCCGGGCACGACGTGCTGGAAGTCTGCTTCAACCGTGGCGGCAGTGTATTCCATATTTACATGGCGCAGCGCGCCGATTTTCCGCAGATCGCATCAACGACCGGGCCGCATATCATGAAACATGACGGCTGGTCGGCGATGCAGTGGGCCGACGCGCAGCATGTGTATGTCGTGGCAAGTTCGGCCGATCCGGCGATGCTGCGGGAGCTGTTGTGAGGGCCGCTAATGCGGCCGTAGTTGGCAATTTGTAGTTGGTATTTGGTGTCGCGGTGTCCTTGCATGGGTGTCTGTTAACACCACAGGCGAATTGCAAGCCGGGCACGACCAACTACTAAATACCAACTACCAACTACCAACTATCCTCCTTCGCCAAGGCTACGGAGGACAGGCCAATAATTGATGACCCGTGTTCCACAAAACTTTCTGTTCAGAAGTCTATTCGCATTGACGGGCTTGGCCGTGCTCGCCGCCTGTCGCACGGTGCCGCCGCCGCCCATGGCGGAAGGCGGCGTGGTGCGCAGCGGGCAGGTGGCGTACCAGGGCGAGAAAAGTTTTGTCGCGGAATTCGAGCTGAGGCAGGGCAGCGCGGAGGATTTTGACCTGGAGCTGTACAAAGGCGTGGGCACGCCGCTGTTCACGGTGCGCGTGGTGCGCGGCGAGGTGTGGGCGGGTGGCGCGCTGGCCGGTCGCAGCTGGCACGGCCAAGCGGGCGGATGGATGCCGGGCGCGCTGGCGGGGTGGGCGGGCCTGGCGGAGGTGTTTGCGCGGCTGCCGGCGACGGATGTCCCGGGCTGGAAAATCGAGGTGAAGCGCAGTGGTGCAGGCGAACTGCAGCAGCTCGTGGCGGCGCGCGAAAGCTCGGGCGAGACGTTTGATTTTCGTTTCGAGTAAAATTTCCGTGGCGCGGGGCGATTGTTACGGTCAGATAGTTTCACGTATGAGGAAATTTTTCGCCGGAATTCTTTTAATATTGCTGGCGGCGGGCGTGGCGCGCGGTAGCGAGCTGAGCCCGGCGGACATCGACGGGCTGATCGCCCGGCTGCAGGCGATCAAGCGCGACCATCCGGGCGTGATCGCACGGTTTCGCGAGGAGCGGTTCTTAAAAATCCGCACGCTGCCGCTCGTGCTGGAAGGCGAAATCAAGCTGATGGCGCCGAACAAGTTCCGCCGCGAAGTTTTTGGAAGAACCCCGAGCGTGACGGCGTCGGACGGACGGACCCTGTGGATTTTTTATCCAACGTTCAACGAGGCGGAGCAGTATGCGCTCGACCGCAGTCACGAGGTGAGCGTGCTGTTCGGCGCGCTCAACTCGGGCTTGAATTTCCAGGGACTGCGCGAATTTTACCGCATCCAGGGCAGCCCGACGGACAGCGGCGGTTATGCGCTGACGCTCGAGCCGTTGCAGCCGGACGTGCAGCACATTCTGGTGAAGTTGCGCGTGTGGCTCGACGCGGGGCTGCACGTGATAAAAACCGAGTACGAGACACCGCAGGGCGATCGCACGGTCACGACCTATACGGACGTGCGGCTCGAGCCGGTGCCGGCGGAGGTGTTTGAGTTCAACCCGCCGGCGGGGTCGAAGGTCTCTCGGCCGCTGGGATAGCCTCTCCGAGGTTACCCGCCCTCTGCCGCGCCTTGCGGCCAGTTTCTCCGAATGCAAACGGCATTGCGTTTTATTTTCAAAACAGCTCCTAAGGGTGGCGTGAAACCACCTTTGCGCTGCCTCATTACGGCCGGTCCGACGCGTGAGCATCTCGACCCGGTGCGGTTCCTGAGCAATGGCTCGAGTGGGCGGATGGGTTACGCGCTGGCCGGGGCGGCGCTGGCGCGAGGATGGCACGTCGATCTTGTGAGCGGGCCGGTGGCATTGCTGCCGCCACCGGGTGCGGTAACGCATCGCGTGGTCTCGGCCGCAGAGATGCTGGCGGCGTGCGACCCGTTGTTTGATGGCTGCGACCTGTTCATCGCGGTGGCGGCAGTGGCGGATTTCCGGCCAAAAGTCGTGGCGGGGGAGAAATTGAAAAAATCAGCGACGGCCGGGGGCATGGCGCTCGAACTGGTGCCGACGGTGGATATCCTGAAAACACTGGCCGGGCGCAAGCGGCCGGGACAGGTCGTGGTCGGCTTCGCGGCGGAGACGCATGACCTCGAAACGAGCGGGCGGCGCAAGCTCGCGGAGAAAAACCTCGATTTGATCGTGGCCAACGACGTGAGCCGTCCGGGCATGGGCATGGAGGCCGAGAACAATGCCGTCGTGATACTGTCGCGCGCGGGAGGACGGTGGACGTTTGGGCCGGCGCCGAAGCGCGCGGTAGCGGAATTTATTCTCGAGAAAGTGGTTACGGGCGACAGCAAATAATTTGGACAGGGCATGGTCTGTGCTATTCCCCTTGTGCGTTGATCGGAAAATACGTGCTGTGTGAGTGTTGTGGAGTGGCCAAAAATCGGCCTTGACCCACTCGCAAATGACCAACAGGAGAAACCTCGAACCGAAGGCAAATTCATGGGTCTAATGAGCCCTGTAAGCTGCACGAACCCTATGCCAATATGTAAATTTCAGCGCCATTTTGACATGTTTTTGTCAAATAGCTTTACAGGAAAAATACCTATGGCAGTTGTCGATCACTTAATTTCAATCAAATGAAAACCCGGTCTAAATTTCTCGTTTTCGCCTGTGCTTTCGGCCTTGCGGTCGCAGCGCATGCGTCCGACCGTTGGGAAACACTTGAAGCCATCCATTGGGTTGAGAACCCTCACAATAGCACACGTTTAGGTGCACATGGCGAGCTCGGACCCTATCAGTTTCGCCAGGCCACGTGGCGCATGTATTCGCGTCGTCCGTTCTATGAGGCCATCAACCGCCAATACTCGGATGAGGTCGCCATAAAGCACTACGAATGGCTGAAAGAAGGCCTTGCGCGTGCTGGCATTGCGGCAACGCCTTACAACATCGCGATGGCTTGGAACGCCGGTCTCGACGCCGTCATTGGCCATCGGGTGCCGTCGGCCAGCCACGGCTACGCCGAGCAAGTGAGCAACCTCACGGCCGAAGTTAAGCGCAACGAAGTTGCAAGTACAGCGCCGTAGGTGGCGCTGGCCTGCGCGAGCAGCTTATTCCTCAAGGAACGTCGCCTGTTTGGGCGGTTTCGATGCCCGGTGCGGGGTTCCCTCGTCCGGCGGTGGATTCAAGTGCCGTGGCGGCCGGGAAACGCGCTGGGCTACGGCCGCCTCGCGGTCGGCCACGACGCGATCACAGATCTTCTGGATGTGCATTCGCAGCCATTGGGCGGTGCTGCTGCCCGCCGTGTAATCGGCCGGGCCGTAATGATCGATGCGGCCGACCTGGCGCAACTGGTCGTTTTGGGCAAACTCGTCGGCGCGGGCGGGATTATAGACGGCGTAAGCCAGGCCACCGCCTTTTTTGACCACGGAAAAGCTGGGGATGTCGCTCGGCCCGTCGGCGATGTAGAGCATGTTCTGGAAGGGGATGCGCCGGTCCTCCGGCACGATGTTGGCATTGACGTCGATGGCCGGATTTTTGTTCGTGCCCTTGTTGATCTCGAACAGCGCACGCGTTTTTGTTGTGTTGTCGATCATCACGCCGATTTGGGCGATCTCGGCCTCGGCGCGGACGTCGAGCTCGCGCTGCTTCATGAAACCCGGTTGCAGCGGGTTCTCGATAAACTCACAGCCCCAGATGCCGTCCACATGACTGGCGATGGCGCTGCCGCGGATCACCTCGGCCAGGCCGGTGCTGACGATGTAATGCTCCAGCTGAATCTCGTGCTTGCGATAGGCCTCCTTGTCATGGAGGAAGGTTTTCGCGAGGTCGAAAAATTTTGGCAGGCCGGGATAGAAGTTTATCTCTGCGCCGCATTCGCGCAGGATTTTATTGTTCAGCCCCGCGAACCGGCCGGCCATCACGTAGGTGAGCAGGTGGTTAAGGTAGGCGATCTCGCTCGCGATGTGGTAGCCGCGTTTGTGGTAGGCGGCGGCGAGGCTGTTCGTCTCGGCCCAGAAGGTCGCTTCGTCGACGCCATAGCGCCGGAAAAGCGGCGACTGCATGTAGTCGGGGATTAAGGTCTTGTCGAAATCCCAGATGCAGGCGATAATGTTCTGAGTGAAAAGTGTCGTGGCCATTGCTGATCAGCACCGCTAGGCTAAACGCCCGGCGTGTCTGTTCGCGGCCACACAAGCCGCAACCAGCGGCCCGCGCAATTAACAAATCGTTGCCTTACCTTTCACTTTTCATGGACGAACTTCCCGACATTATCCTGTTCCAGCGCCGCCTCGACGAACTCGATGCACAGATGGCGGAGCCGTCATTTTACGCCAATCCCCGGCGTGCCGCCGAGCTCTCGCGCGAACAGCAGAAACTCGCGCAACTCGTCGCCGAGCGCCGCGCCTACGAAAAACTCGGCGGGGAAATCGCCGAGGCGCAGGGCTTGTTGCGCGACCCGGCGGCCGACCCCGGCCTGCGGGAACTCGCCGCGGCCGAGCTACCCATCCTCGACCAAAAACGCGAGGCGCTGCGCAGCACCATGCTCGCGGCGATGATTCCGCCGGAACCGAGCGACTCGCGCAACACCGTGCTCGAAATCCGCGCCGGCACCGGCGGCGAGGAGGCCTCGCTGTTTGCGGCCGAGCTCGCGCGCCTTTACACCAAATACTCCGAAGGCCGCGGCTGGAAGATCCAGCCCATGAGCTCCAGCCCGAGCGAACGCGGTGGATTCAAGGAGGTGATTTTTCTCGTGACCGGGACCGATGTTTACAAGCAGATGAAATTTGAAAGCGGTGTGCAGCGCGTGCAGCGCGTGCCCGTGACCGAGGCCAACGGCCGCATCCACACCTCGACGGTCACCGTGGCCGTGCTGCCCGAAGCGGGGGAGGTTGACGTGCAGATCGATCCGCAGGATCTCGAAATCACCGTCTGCCGCGCGAGCGGCCCGGGCGGCCAGGGCGTGAATACGACCGACTCCGCCGTGCAAATCCTGCACAAACCCACCGGCCTGATCGTGCAATGCGCCGACGAGCGCTCGCAGCTCAAGAACAAGGCGAAGGCGCTCACCGTGCTGCGCTCGCGCCTGCTCCAGCGCCGCGAAGACGAGGAGCATGCCAAATATGCCGCGGCGCGCCGCAGCCAGATCGGCACCGGCGATCGCAGCGAGCGCATTCGCACCTACAACTTTCCGCAGAACCGCGTGACCGACCATCGCATCGGCCTGACGCTCTACAATCTGCCGCAAGTCATGGAAGGACGGATCGACGAAATCATCGCCGCGCTCCAGCGCGCTGACTTCGAGGAGAAACTCGCCGCCCTGACGGGACAAGAATATCTTGGGTTCTCGCAGAGACGCGAAGACGCAGAGGAAAACTGATGAGACACAACGAGATCAGCGGTGCGATTGTTGATGCAGCCTATCAACTGCATGCAAAATTGGGACCAGGCTTGCTTGAATCGGTTTATGAGGAATTGCTTTCCTATGAACTCACCAAGCGAAACTTGAAAGTGGAGCGACAGAAACAGGTGCCTGTTTTTTATGACGAAAACAAAATAGACTTGGGATTCAGGGCCGATCTGGTCGTTGAGGATATCGTGTTGGTTGAGCTCAAATCCGTCGAAACGCTGGCTCCCGTGCACAAGAAGCAAATACTCACTTATCTGAAAGTATCCGGCCTGAAGCTTGGCCTGCTCATTAATTTCGGTGCGCCCTTGATCAAGGATGGCATTGTCCGCATAGCCAACGGCATGCCCGAGTGATTTTCTGCGTCTTTGCGTCTCTGCGAGAACCCAAACCATGTTGACCGTGCTTGAAGTCATCAAGAAGACCACGGGGTTTTTTGCGGACAAAGGGATCGAGAATCCCCGTCTTAACGCTGAACTGCTGGTCGGCCATGCGCTCGGGCTCAAGCGCATGCAACTTTACCTTCGGTTTGAGCAGCCGCTGACCGAGTCAGATCTGGAAAAAATCCGTCCGCTGGTGCGGCGTCGCAGCGCGCGCGAGCCGGTGCAATACATCGTGGGGGAGACGGAGTTTTTTGGGCTGAAACTCAAAACCGACCGGCGCGCGCTCATCCCGCGGCCCGAGACCGAGCGGCTGCTGGAAATCCTTGTGACGAGGCTTGCCGGCTCGCCGCCTGCGCAGGTGCTTGACCTCGGCACGGGCGGCGGCGCGCTCGCGCTCGGGCTGGCCACGGCGTTTCCCTCCGCGGTGGTCACAGCGGTCGATACGAGTGAAAGCGCGCTGGCGCTGGCGAGGGAAAATGGCGCCACGCTCAGCCTTGCGGAACGCGTCAAGTTTTTGAGTTCGAATTGGTTTTCGGCCCTGCCGGCCGGCGGCCTTTTCGAATTGATCGTGGCGAATCCGCCCTATCTTTCAGCCGAGGAGACGGCGCAGGCTGCGCCGGAAGTCCGGGAGTTTGAGCCAGTGACGGCGCTGACGGCGGGCGGGCAGGGGCTCGACGAATTGAAAAAAATCCTGGCGGACGCACCGCGGTTTCTTGTGCCGGGCGGGCTGCTGGCACTCGAGACCGGCACCGCCCAGCACGCGGAATTACTGCGGCTGGCAGTGGCGGCGGGCTTCTCCCCGGCGGAATCGCTCCCGGACCTGGCCGGACGCGACCGCTATGTGCTGGCCGTGGCCAGAAAGTAACAAGTAGCAGATTATCAGGGATCAAGTGAGTTTGCGGCTTCGCCGCCGCCAGAGTAATCTTGTTACTTGCTACCTCTTCTCGCCTAGTTCTTGTTATCGACGACGGCGGAGAGCGGAGCGTGGTCGCTGGCTTGGAGCTTTGGGTCGTGACCGAGGGCCAGCGCGTCGTTTACAACGCGCAGGCTTTCGCGCAAGGGGATATCCATTGGTGCATAAGTCTCGTTTTCATCTGGATTCAGGTCCGCATCGTCATCCGTGTCATTGGTCCTTTTGGGCGGTGACAGCTTGGGCGGCGGCGGCCCAAGGCGGAATTCCCGGTATTTAAAATCATTTTTTGCCAGCAGGTTTCTCTCGCTTTCCATCTCTTTGTGGAAGGCGTCGTCGTCGGCTTTTTCCTTCTGGCGTTCCACCAGGTTGAGCGAGACGCGCTTTTGCTCCACCTTGGTTTTGGACCAGTCGATGCTCCTTTTAAGCCAGGCAAACTCCTCGAGCTTTTGCTGGCGGGCCAGGCTGGCGTCGCGCAGCGGTTTCAAGATTTTCGGATCGAGCCGCGCGCCATCGAAAAAGCTGGTGGGAATTTCGTCCCACACCAGCGCATGGGGCAGGCTTTTTTCTCCGATGGGCAAATAGTCATCGATCGAGGGCAGGCTGATGTCGGACACCACACCCCTGAGCTGGGTGGACGAGCCGTCGGGCAGATAGAACTTATCAAAAGTTATTTTGGCCGCGCCGCTCTTGAGGCCGGAGTTTTCGAGCTCCGGGATGAGCGTTTTCATCTCAATGAGGTTTTGCACGGTGCCTTTGCCGTGGGTGGAATCGTCGCCGATGACAATGGCGCGGCCGTAATCTTGCAAGGCGCCGGCGACGATCTCGGAAGCCGAGGCGCTGAAGCGGTTAACCAGGACGGCCAGCGGGCCGGCGTAGGCGATGGAGGGCTCGTCGTCGTTGTCCACCTTGATGTCGCCTTGGTAGTCCTTGACCTGCACGATCGGGCCGTGGCCGATGAAGAGGCCGGCGATGGTGACGGCTTCGGAAAGAAGTCCTCCGCCGTTGCTGCGCAGGTCAAGCACGATGCCTTTTATGCCGGCGGCCTGGAGTTGCTTGATGAGTTTGGCCACGTCCTTGGTGGCACTGGTATTTTCGCTGGCGAGATCCTCGCTGTCGGTCGGGCCGTAGAAGGAGGGGAGGGTAATGACGCCGATGGGCGTGGTGCTTTTGCCGTCGGTGGAGGGCAGATCGAAGACCGCGGCGTGGGCGCGGGCGGAATTGAGCTTCACCACATCGCGGGTGAGAACGACTTCCTTGCGGGTGGACTGATCGGTGGCATCGGCGGGAGTGATCGTGAGGATGACTTTGGTACCCTTGGGGCCGCGGATCAAATTGACGATCCGGTGCAGTTTCATGCCGATGACGTCCACCGGTTCGCCGCCCGGTTGGGTGACGGAAATGATTTTGTCATTGGGTTGAATCTGTTTGCTGAGATCGGCGGCACTGCCGGGAATAACTTCCTTCACCACGCAATAATCGTCCTCGGTCTCGAGCATCGCCCCGATGCCGATGAGCGAGAGTTGCATCTGGATGTTGAAGTCTGCGAAATCATCGGCAGAAAAGTAGGTGGAGTGAGGATCGTAGAGCAGCGTGACGCAGGAAAGGAACGTCTCGGCGAGTTCATCGCCGTCGGTTTCATTGACGTTTTTAAGCATGCGCGCGTAGCGCTTGCGCACGATCTCCTTGGCCGCGGCCATCGCCTTGGCTTGGTCGGATGCATTGGCGGCCAGGTCGCTCCCGCCTCTCGGTGCAGGGTTGGCGACGTTGGCGGGGACCTTGGTTCCGTCAACGGTGGACGCAGCAACCGGCGCAGGCCCTGAATCGTTCTTGGCCACAGTTTTGCCCGTGCTTTTCTGGTTAAGCATCTCGTTTAGGATCTCGAGTTTCAGCCGGCGGCGCCAAAGCTCGTCGGCATCGGCTGGCGTGGCGGGCCACTCGGCTTTGCTGCGGTCGAAGGCGTAGGTCTCCTGGGTGGTGAGATCGAAATCTTTTTTTAACGCTGCCTCAATCCAGTGGACGCGGGCATCGACGCGCGTCTGGAAAACAGTAAAAATGTCATAGGCGGCATCGATGTTGCCGAGCTGGCGGATGTTATAATAAAGCGTGGTATTATAGCGGGTGGTGAAGGCGGCTTTGTCGCTGGCGAGGAAAAACAGCCGCTGGCCGTCGAGTGCGCCCATGTAGTCCGGGACGAGTTCGACATAGTCGCTGGTTTTGACGGCATCGCGGTTGTAGTGCATCTCCTCCAGCAGCCGGACGAGCGTTTCCGCCTCGAGCGTCAGCTCATGCGACGTGGTGAAGGTGCCGGCGGGTGCCGGGCAGGCGAGCGCCAGGACGAGGCCTAGGACGAGCAGGTGAGATGCGCGGGGGCGGAAGGATGGCATGTTCAGGTGAAGACGGTGGCGTCCGGGAAATGTTTCGTAGCTGAGGAGCTTAGGGCAAAATAGTGCAAACTCAAGAATCGTGGTCAGGTTTGCATTGAGTCGAGAAATTTACGCGCGGGCGCGCATGTTTCGTGCAGGCGGCGATGGGGGTTCGGTCCAAACGCAATCCAACCTTCGGGGAGTGCGTTCACCGGCGGCTCAACAGATCCTTGGCTTCGTCGAGGATCTGTCTTTCGTCGGCGGTGAGGGCGCCGAAGCCTGCGCTGTTGATTTTATCTAGGATGCGATCCACCTCGGCGCGGAGGTCGTCGCGATTGCTGAGGTTGACGCGATAGCTGGGCGGCCGGGCGGCCCGGGGAGTCTTGCGCAGCCAGCGCGGCAGCTCGACGGCCGGGTGGGAAGCCAGCGCCAGACCGTATTTTAACCGGCGCTCATAGAGGAAATAAAAACCGACTGCTGTGGCCATGGCGCCAAGCCGCGCAAGGTGCCCGTTCCAAATATTCGAGGGATTGCCCGCCATCTCGTAGAAAATAAATCCAAACAAATCCACCCCCGCCCAAATCCAGGCAAAAAGCTTGGGTTTGAATGTCACCGGCAGCCAAAAGAAGGAGATCCCTTCATTGGCATGAAAACAACAGAACAAGGCAAACACACCGGCGCCAGCGATCGACGGATCCCAGATCGGCCAATAGATCTTCAGGGCATAGCCAGCCGACCAGGCCAGCGCGCCGGCCAGGATCAACCCAAAGTAGGCCATCAGGAAAAATCGGCGGTTGGTTCGCTCAATGACCGCACGGCCGAAGAAATGCAGCACGAGCAGGTTGAAAATTAAATTGAGAAAGCCGCCGAAGGAGCCGAGGTCCGAGATGAAGTTATAACTGAGCAGCGTCCAAATCTCGCCGTGCCTGAGGTGATCGACTGAATAGCCGAAGTGCTCGAACAAAAACGCGCTCTTGAACCATCCGACCGACGCATGCTCCACCACAAACATGGCCACGATAATTCCCATCAGCCAGTTGATCGGATCATGTGAAACCGGGGTGTCGCTGTCGCGCATGTAATGACGATCGGAAAGCATCTGGGGGAAACGTAGGAACTGTCGCTGGCAAACTCAAGCTGTCACCAGCGTTTTTGCATGAATTTTCAACGAAACATTGCAGCTGCCATGCCACCGGATGAACGCGGCGCGCGCGGGGCCTCGGGCGCCGTTGCCGCCTCCCCGCTTGACAGGGTAGTTGATTCGGCTTTGTTCGCCTGACCTATGGCAAACAAAGCAGACAAGTGGCCGGTTAACGCCGCGGGCAAGTTTTTCGTCGATCAGCAATGCATCGACTGCGACCTTTGCCGTGAGACGGCGCCGGCTTTTTTCACCCGCAGCGATGAAGGCGGCTACTCTTTCGTGCACAAACAACCCACGACCGAAGAGGAGATTGCACTTTGCATGGAGGCCCTCGAAGGCTGCCCGGTCGAGGCCATCGGCAACGACGGCGACGCGTGATCGTCACGCGCGGTTAAGAGGTGTTGCGGAAACCTCCGCAGGATTTGTCCAGGCCGTGAGCCGACCCAAACGGGCACCTCGGCCATCGATTGTTAATTAATCGATAATGATCGCTTAACAAAACCTTGTTTTCCGGCCGGTACCCGTGTTACGACTGCGGGCGATGGATTATTCTGCCGTAGCGTTGTGTCTTGCCACCGTCTCCCGGCCGCGGAGAGGGCAGGCCGGTCGTCGCTTGATGCAGCCGAGGTGACCCATGCCGGCCGAAGCTCCTTTCGTAATCCCGGCGGTGGATGAGCCCACGATCCTTGACGCAGGCACGCAGGCGGACGACCAGCGGCACGTCTGGCATCCCTTCACGCAGATGCAGGAATACCTTGCCCTGCCGCCGCTCGCCATCGCCTCCGGCCGCGGCGGCTGGCTGACCGATACCGAGGGCCGGACCTATCTCGACGGCAACGCCTCCATCTGGACTAACGTCCACGGCCACAACGACCCCGAGCTCAACGCGGCCTTGCAGCGCCAGCTCGCGTGCGTGGCCCACTCGACGATGCTGGGCCTAACGCACGCGCCCGGCGCGGAGCTGGCGGCGGAGCTGGCTCGGCTCGCGCCGCCGGGACTTGGGCGCGTATTTTTCAGCGACAACGGTGCCGGCGCGGTCGAGGTCGCCCTGAAACTTTCCTTCCAATACTGGCAGCTTGCCGGCCGTCCGGAAAAACGCGGCGTCATCGGCCTCGCCGGCGGCTATCACGGCGACACCTTCGGCGCGATGGCGGCGGGCGACAGCGGATTTTTCCACGAGCGTTTCCGTCCATGGTGTTTTCCCGCGGAGCATTTTCCCGCGCCCCATTGCCGCGAGTCGGGCGGACGGGTGCACGAGGCCGACGCCACCGCGAGCCTGGCGGCGTTGCGGGCCTTGCTTGCGACGCAGGCTGACCGCACCGCATGCCTCATCCTCGAGCCCTCGGTGCAAGGTGCGGCGGGCATGCGGCTCCAGCCGCCGGGCTTCGTGCGCGACGTTGCCGCGCTCTGCCGTGAACATCATGTGCACCTGATCCTTGACGAAGTGTTCGTCGCCTTTGGCCGCCTCGGCCCCATGATCGTGTGCGCCGAGGAAGGTGTGGCGCCGGATTTTCTCTGCCTGGCGAAAGGCCTCACCGCCGGTTACCTGCCGCTGGCCGCCACGCTCGCGCGCGAGGAAATTTTTGAGGCGTTCCTCGGGCCCGTGGAAAGCCGCCGGGCTTTTTTTCACGGCCACACCTTCACCGGTAATCCGCTGGCCGCGGCCGTGGCGCTCGAAAATATCCGCAAGCTTCGCGTCCTCATCGCCGACGGAACACTGCGTGCGCGCAGCGCATGTTTCGGCCGGCTGCTCGATGAAACCTTTTCCAGCCACCCGCGCGTGCGCGAAATCCGCCAGCGCGGGTTTGCCGCCGCGATCGACCTCGCGCCGTCGCGCGGTTCCGCCGAGACATTCCCGGTCTCGCGCCGGGCCGGCCTGCAAGTCTGCCTGCGCGCGCGGGCCCACGGCCTGCTGCTGCGTCCGCTGGGCGATTCGCTCCTGCTCGTGCCGCCGCTCTGCCTCGACGAGAATGAACTCGGCGAGCTCGTGCACCGCACCGCGCACGCGATCGCCGACGTGCTCTGACTCCATTTTGAAACTTGAAACCTGTTACTTGAAATCTTGAACGCCATGTCCACCTACGATCTCGCCGCCATCAGACAAATCTACGAACTGCCCCTGCCGGAACTGATCTTCCGCGCGCAGGAGACGCACCGCCGCCACCACGACCCGGCCGCCGTGCAGCTTTGCACGCTCCAGTCGATCAAGACCGGCCGTTGCCAGGAGGACTGCAAATACTGCCCGCAGTCGGCCCACTACAACACCGGGCTCGACGCCGAGCCGCTGATGGACACCGAGGCGGTCCTCATTGCGGCGCGGGCCGCCCGCGACGGCGGGGCCTCGCGCTTTTGCATGGGCGCGGCGTGGCGCGAGGTGCGCGACGGCGCGCAATTTGACTCGGTGCTCGCCACGGTGCACGGCGTGGCCGGCCTCGGCCTCGAGGTCTGCTGCACGCTCGGCATGCTCACGCCGCCCCAGGCCTCGCGCCTGAAGGAGGCGGGTTGCACGGTTTACAACCACAACCTCGACACTTCGCGCGAGTATTATCCCGAGATCATCACCACGCGCACCTATGACGACCGCCTCAGCACGCTCGCGACGGTGCGCGAAGCCGGTCTGCAAGTGTGCAGCGGTGGCATCCTCGGCATGGGCGAAAGCGTGGACGACCGCCTTAAATTGTTGCACGAACTGGCCGGGCTCGACCCGCAGCCCGACTCCGTGCCCATCAATGCCCTTGTGCCCGTGGCCGGCACGCCGCTCGCGGAAAAAGCGCCGGTTGGCGCGTTTGAATTTGTCCGCATCATTGCCACGGCGCGCATCCTTCTTCCGCGTGCGATGGTGCGGCTCTCCGCCGGGCGCACGGCGATGAGCGACGAGTTGCAGGCGCTTTGTTTCCTCGCCGGCGCCAATAGTATTTTCCTGGGCGACAAACTTCTCACCACGCCGAATCCCGGGCGCTCCGATGACATGCGGCTCCTTGACCGGCTGGGCATGCATCCGCTGTTGCCGCAGGCCAAGACACCGGCCGAGCCCGTGGCGGTGGGTTGATTTTTTTTAAAACGCCGTCATGCGCGCGATCCTGGTCACAGGTTCCGACACCGGCGTCGGCAAAACGCACGCCACGGCTGCGCTGGCCCGGCTGCTCTCGTCCGGGGGAGCGCGTGTGCAAATCGTGAAAGTTGTGGAAACCGGCGCGACCGCGGGAAACGAAGGCGATGCCGCGCGCGCGCAGCGCCTGGCTGGCGGAGTCGGCGAGGTGTTTACGCTCGCGTCTTTTCCCATGCCGCTCGCGCCCGCTTCGGCCGCGGCGTTCGCCGGGCAGAAACTTTCCCTGGAAATCCTTGTGGACCGCGCGCGCGCGTTGCCGCGGTGCGACTGGCGCATTTTTGAAGGCGCGGGCGGCATTGCCACGCCGATCGACGACCGCGCGGGCGATTGGGCGGATTTTGCCGCGGCGCTCGAAGTGGACGCCGTCGTCATCGTCGTGCCCGACCGCCTCGGCGCCATCAACCAGGCGCGGCTGGCCTTTGCGCGCGCCACATCGGCCAAGCTTCGCGCCGGCGTGTGGCTGAACGCGACCGCGACGGTCGGGCGCGACGTGGCCGACTCCAACCGAACCGGATTGCGCGCGGCCGGCGTGCCGCTGTGGGCGGAGCAGGCCTGCGGGGCGGTGCTACCGGAGAAACCAGAGGAACTGTTGAGCAGGTTGAACGCCGCCCCGAACGTCGAACGCTCAACGCCGAACGCTCAACGTTCAACGTCCAGATCAAACGACCTTGAACCTGGAACCTTGAACCTGGAACAGGCCGTAGGTCAGGATATGGGCTGGCTCGAACGCTGCCGCCGCACGCTGGCCGAGCGCGATGAAAAAAAACTCCGCCGCACGCTTCGCGTCACCACGCGGCGTGACGGCGACCTCAATCTTGCGGACAATGATTATCTGGATCTCTCCCGCGATCCGGCTCTGGTCACGGCGGTTATGGCTGCGGTGAAGGAGCACGGGACATCGGCATCGGCCTCGCCGCTCATCACCGGCTGGCGCGAACCGCACGCGGAATTGGTTGAGGCCTTGTGTGCGTGGCACGGTTTTCCCTGCGGCATGTTGTGGAGCAGTGGCTACGCGGCCAATTCCGCCGTGCTGGGCGGATGGCCGGCGCGCGGCGATCTCGTGCTGGCCGACCGCCTGATTCATCACAGCATGGTCGCGGGCCTGCTGCGCAGCGGCGCGCGTCTGCAGCGCTACGAGCACTTGAACCTCGATCAGCTGGAGGAACAGCTCGCGCGGGTGCAGCCATCGGGCCGCACCGTTTTTGTCGTGACGGAAAGCGTCTTCAGCATGGACGGCGACTATCCGGACTTTGCGCGCATGGCGGAGCTGAAGCGGCGCCACGGGTTTTGCTGGATCGTCGACGAGGCGCACGCGCTCGGTTGGTATGGTCCCGGGGGCGCGGGCCTCGTGCGCGCCGCGGGTGTCGAGTCCGCGGTCGATGTGCTGGTGGGCACGCTGGGCAAGACGCTCGCCGCGGGCGGCGCCTACACGCTGTTTCGCGAAGAGGCCGTGCGCGATTATTTCGTGAACACGGCGGGCGAGTTCATTTATTCGACGGGGTTTCCGCCGGCCAACGCCGCCGCTGCGCTGGCCGCGTTGAAGCGTGTGCGGGCGCTCGCCGGGCAGCAGGCGGAGTGGCAGGAACGCTCGCGGGCCTTTCGCGCTGCGCTCCAAGCCGCGGGCTGGTCATCGCCCGCGGGCGAATCTCCCGTCGTGCCGGTGCGGCTCGACGACGAGGACGCGGCCCTTGCGCTGGCTGGCGCGCTGCGCGAGGCGGGCATCTACGCGGCGGCGGTGCGGCCGCCGACGGTGCCGGCTGGCACGAGCCGGCTGAGGTTTTCGCTCAAGCGCACGTTCACGCGCGCCGACCTGGAGCGGGTGCTGGCGGCGATGGCGGCGTGGAGGGCACGGCGATGAAAATCGGCTGGCTTATGGGGTGGGCGGTGCCCGAGGCGTGGTTCGCGCCGCTGGCACGCCAGGCGTTGCCCGATGCGGAGCACGTGTTTGTCGCGGCGGAGCCGGACGCATTGGCGCAACTGGAAAAGGCCGGCCCGTTCGACTGGGTGGCGGGATATTCGCTCGGCTCGCTGCTGTTGCTGCGCGAGACGGCGCACGCGGATCGGCTGGGGCACGTGGCGCTGCTCGCGCCAATCTTTGCGTTTCCGAGCGAGGAGGCATTGGGCGGTCGCGTGGCCCAAACCCAGGTACGGCAACTGTCCCGCTGGCTGCGTCGCGATGCGCCCGCGGCGCTGGCGGATTTTTACGCGCGCGCGGGGCTGGATGTGCCGCCGGAGCCCACGCCCACCATCGCGATGGATATTTTACTGTGGGGGCTCGAGCGTTTGGAAAACGACCGGGCGGAGCCGCGGTTGCCGGCGCATTGGCGTGCGTGGTGTGGAGTAAATGACGCGTTGCTCGATGCAACCCGCCTGTGTGCGCTTGCGCCGTCGGTGCAAGTCGTGGCGGGCGCGACCCATCATCCGGCGGCGTTGTTGCGTGCTTTTGCACACGAGGTGGAGCGCGTTGACCCCAACGCGCTTTCTTCTGAGTCCATCAGCGCGTTGGGGTCAACGCGCTCCACCTTTAATCCAGATGTTTTAGCCGCGAGTTTCGGCCGCGCTGCGCCGAATTATCATGAGCATGCGCGTGTCCAGGCGGCGCTGGCTGACTGGCTGGCGGACTGGCTGCCGGCGAAGCGTGATGGGCGCGCGCTCGAGATCGGGGCCGGGCCGGGAATTTTCACGCGGAAGCTTTTGCCGTGGGCCGGCGCGCTGACGGCGACGGATATTTCTCCGGCGATGTGTGCGGCCGGTCGGGCGGCACTGCCGCAAGTGGATTGGCGCGTGATGTCGGCGGAGGCGCCGGAGCCGGGGAGGTGGGACTGGATTTTTTGCAGCAGCATGCTGCAATGGGTGACGGAACCCGAAAAAGTATTCGCGGCCTGGCGCGAGCGGCTTGCGCCCGGCGGAAGGCTGCTGGCGGGCCTGTTTGTCGAAGGAAGTTTGCCGGAGTGGCGCGCGGTGGCGGGTGAAGATTCACCGCTGGCGTGGCGCACGGCGGAAGAGTGGTGCGCGTGCCTCGGGCGCGCCGGACTGCAGGTGATGCGCAGCGAGGTGCGGTCGCGCACCTTCGAGTATCCATCGGCGCGGGCGTTTCTGCGCTCGGTGCATGGCGTGGGCGGGGCGCCGCAGCGGCGCCTGCCGCTCGGGCGCCTGCGCCGCCGGTTGCACGACTACGAGGCGCGCTTCCACGCGCCGGGCGGTGTGCCGGCGACGTGGAGGTTCTGTCGCATCGAGGCGGTTCGCTAGAAACCATCCGAAAAGGAGGTTTATCTCGGTCATTTGTCATTTAATAGATGACAATGGGTTGGGTCGGATCGCATTTTTTAGA